>JGI12048J13642_10366741_pt1 | contig 30976 bp, 23 predicted proteins | sample ElkSlonscriptome_16_FD_13642 | JGI IMG/M metagenome (IMG submission 13642)
CGAATATGGATTGACTGAAAAAGTCCATCCTAACAATCACGGTGTTTGCTGGTCACTTCAAGCGGCGGCGTTCGCTGATTTGGTCGGCGATGAAGAAGTGCTCACGTGGATTCGTAACCAATTTAAAACGGTTTATCTGGCTGAAATGATGAACCGCGAGGGCGGGTTTCCCAAAGAGCTCTCTCGTACCAAACCGTACGGCTATTCGTTGTTCGTGATCGATGCGATGGCCGGATTGGCTCAAATCGCCTCGACGCCAGAGTCCAATCTGTGGACCTATCAATTGCCTGACGGACGTGGCATGCCGTTGGGCATGAAGTTCATCGCACCGTACATCAAGGACAAATCGAAGTGGCCTTACGGCTGTGACATTCAATTCTGGGACCAGTGGCCGGTGCGTCACCCCTGTCTCCTGCTGGGCGGGCTACAACTCGATGAGCCGAAGTACATCAAGATATGGGAAAAGTTGGAAGCGGATCCGACCACCTTCGAAGTGTTGCGCAACATGCCCCTGCGACATCCATTGATTTGGACCCTTGTGCCGACATATCGATTAAGTTTGCAAAGCCGAATCCGTTGATCCGGATTTGAATGGCTTGGCCAGAGCAATGCATCGCTTGCTTTACTAAATCAGATCGAATTGCTTCACAATTGTGCGTTGGAATAGTATCCCTTTACCTATGGGATCTACAAACATTTGGCGAGTTGAATTGGTACTAATTGTCGCAGGGTTACTGTTGGCCAACTTGCTGGGAGGCGTCCATACCGAGGATCCTGATGCAGGGGGCGAAAACAAATATGTGAAGGCGTTCTTTGAAAGCGAAGACCCTTTTGTTCGGGACGTGGTGCTTCCAAACATTGACAAACACCGCAAAGGCGACTTGACACTCTCGCTCTCTAGCGGCAACACGCCGCTTGCCGATGCTGAGGTTTCGGTGGAACTGGTCCGTCACAATTTTCACTTCGGTACGTCCCCGCCACGACTTCCAAAGACGGTAGGATATCCTTTCGCGGATTCTACGGCACCTACCGGGTCACCCGCACTCATGCGGACGGCTTGACGCAAACGACGTCCGTTTTGAACGTCAGATATCTACCCACCTCAATACGTTCTTTTTGCCCTGCAATGCCTTCAAAAACCTACCATCCTGGATTGCGAATGCAGCGGTTTACCCACAGATTCTTCGGAGGAGTCATTTTTGATAGGTCGTCGGTCGCTTCCAAACGTTCTCGGCAAGCGTCTTGAAGGTAGCAAAATCATGTTTGGCGTTGCCGTACCCTGCCAAGTGTTTCGGCTTGGTTCCGATAATGACCGCGCCACCCCTGGAAAGCTGATCGAGTTTTTTTAGCTTGGACAGTGTCATGTTTGCGGTGTTTCGCAAGCCAAGGGCACTGGACTGCACGCCATTGGGCAGCCGCAATTTTCCGTCTTTGACCGAAACACGAGTGATCAATACATGCGGGTTACAGCTATCGAAATGTTTTCCGGCAGATTGCTCAAGTTGCGACGGGATACTGGATTCGCGGGAGCACCATCGCCTACAAAAACAAGCAGATCGCGAACAGGAATCCCCTGTTGCAGCAGGTATTGCCCACGCTGCAGATACTTAAACCCACGACTTGCCTGCGGTGTCCCACCAGGTTTGGGTCCGGTCGATATGTGAACCCCACTGGCTCAGGGTCATACCGGGCATCACATGCGTGTTGGCCTGATGGGCGAATCGATGAAACATGAATTCGTTTAGCCCTAGCGTCACGCTTTGTCGCCCACTTTTTTCAGCGTTCCGGGATGTCCTTTGAAATGGATGTCTAATTCCTAGTTGTTCGAGAGCTTGACAACTCGTTCGTATCGAATCGTCACCGGGCCTTTTAATCCCGATGGTTCCAATGCGTCGCCCTTCGTGTAGAACCCATGGCCGCAAAATGTTTCCCGTGGACCCGCTGGCATCGGTTCGTTGTTCACGTACCAATCGGGCATCTCACTGTTGGGATCCGGAACGTAGCCCTCTTTTCGGTAGCCATCATGCCGCGGGAAGTTCTCGTCTCCGATTAAACGGTTCGCCCATTGGTTGGTAATCCGAATTTCAAGCGTGTTTTCACCACGTTCAAGATGTTCGGTGAGGTCAATTTCAAAGGGTGCCATCCAAAGCACGCCAGCCTCTTTGCCGTTGACGATGACATCCGCGACAACGTCCACGGACCCCAGATCCAAAATGTATCGCAGCCCTTCGCTTTGAAACTCGTCGAGTTTGAAGGTTCTGGTGTAGGTCGCCGTGCCGGAGAAATATTTCAGGCGATCATCTTCATGCTCCGTCCAGTCGATCAACCGGGCAAACGCCATCTTGGAGGCAGCACCTTGCTGGGCTGGAAAATGAACCGTCCAATCTGAGCTTAGGTCGATGATTTCCGGTAACTTCGTGGCTGGAATCTTTGAAATCTTTCCATCGCTCCAAGTGATGGTCGACGCTTTTTCGCTTTGCGTCTGAACGCTGACATCACCATCGGCTAGCAAAGTCAAATCGGCTTCCGTGTCCGTTTGGACGATGGAAGGAACTTCTTCTGCGGATTCTCTAAAAACGATGAACGCAGATTCTAGGCTATCAAGGTCGATCCATACGCGAGTCGTTGCACCTTCGCTTTTGAATCGAGCCAGCTTGGTAATTTCTCCGGTCGTGGCATCCCAAAGTTCGGGGACCTTATTGGCTATTCGGAACCTGCATTCATAGCTGACCGGTTCCTCTTTCTCGTTGTAGAAAAAGAAGATGTCGGCTTCGCAATTTTTGCGATGAATAAAACCCTTGTCGACTCCGACCACACTGAAGTCAGGCTGCAACGTGCTGAAATCGAAGTCCGTTTTACAGTTGGGTTGGCTCCAAATATGCTCACACAACTCTTCAAATTCTTGCTGCTCTTGTTCGGAAATCTTATAGCCCGCCAGCCGAATTGGCTTCTTACCAATCACCGGGACACCGGCGTCCACAAACTCCCTTAGTCGGCGCAGCGTTGGCAAAGTGATCAGTCGACTGTCTTGAAGAATGAGATGGCTGTATGGATTGCCGTCTGGGAGGACAAGCGTCCGGTTCTCAATGGCCAATCGGTCATGTAACGCCTTGGCATTGGTACAATCGTAATTGATACCGAGCGGCAGAGGGTAGGCGATCTTTTCTCGCTTCAACCCGTCCTTATGTGGCACGTCCCCGACGAAGACTAAGACGTCGGCGGCGTGATATCCATGACGCAATAAATAGCTTCCACGTGCGTGGTAACCAAACCATTGTTTGCCAGCATTCATCCACCAAGTTTGCGTGCGGTCAAAGTTCGAGCCCCAATAGCCCATCGTCAAGCCAGGCTCGACGTGTGTGTTGGCCTGATGCACGAATCGGTGATACATAAACTCGTTGACGCCAGCCACCCACGACATGTCACCCCAGGTCTTAGCTAGGGCAGGATGAACTTTCCAATTCAAATCACGCGTTGCCGTGAAGGCTTCGGCGGAAATGATTTTGTTGCCATAAATGTGCGCTCCGTGGATGGTTCCGGTCAGCCGCTTTTGCACCGGGCGATTCATCCAAAACTCGGTCATGGGCAAATCGATGTATTCGGACGCATCCAACGTGCTTAGCGGTCCGGTGCCATAGGGTTCGACGTAGCTTTTCAGTCCTTTTTCATGGCACAGTTCGGTGAAGTAGCGGAAATAGTTTTGGTTCATGAGGTGGCAGCACACCTCATTGAGATCGAATGCGATGCCGGCGGTCGCTTCGGGACTTTCGACATAACGTCCCGCCAATACCGGCAAGTAGGTTCGAATGTCGTAGCCTTTCATTTGTTCAAAGCGTTCAGCAAAGCCTTCGGTCCAGTTTTGCCCGCCCATCTCATAGCTATCGATCTCAATGTATTGCAATGCGTTGGGGGCCATGTTTTCGACGTTATCAATCACCTTCTTACAAAAGGAGTCGAAATGGACCTTCAGAGCGGGGCGACTGAACTTGTCGCACTCTAAGCCTCTTCCCCATTTAGACGCCGGCCAGTTTCGTGCGCCGGTCGACGTATATCCAAATCGAAGAATGGTCCATTTGCCCTCGGGAAGTTTGGATGACAACTTTCCGTCGCTATCGAGCGAGTCGGTAAGATTAATGATGGAGTCTTTCGCAATGATCGATTTCGGATCTTGCGGACGGATGATGTCGACATAAGAACCCGGTGCCCCAAGACCGCTGTACCCAATGTAGTTCTTGAAAGGCCGTCTTTGGGTTAGTTTGACGTCGCGAAGTTCGACTGGTGTCTCGAAGGAAAAACGAAAATAGCGTGCCTTGATCGGATCAAACTCATCTCTCGAGATCAATTTCTGCTTCCCGATCCGGTGATTGACTCGACCCTGTCTCGCCTCCGTAAAGTTTTCACCGTCGTTGGATGTTTGTAACGAAAATTGGTCATTGTTTCTCGAATAGGCAAGATAGTAGGAACTGATTTCGTGTTCCTTTCCGTAGTCAAACATGATCCAAGCATCTTTTTTACCGTCTGGGCTCAACCTCGCGGAATTAGAAGTGGATCCATCGGTCACCAAGTCAACATCAAAACTTTCGTCCGACGCGGTCACCGTCGGCGTAGACGCAGCATCGATGATCTCTGATGGAAGCGAGGGATAGGCTAAAACCGCAATCTCTTTGTAGAAGTCTTCATGGGTCGTCGGCTGTGGCAATTTGAGGTCAACGGCACCCCCGTCGACAACCGTTTCGCTCCAAACCACCATCTTCATGCTTTGCTCGGGCATGATCCACGGACCGCCACTCGAAGTCCAACCATCGCAGTTGTGAAAGCCGAAGCTAAGGTTCAGCCGTTCGCACTGAGCCGCCGCATGAGTGATAATGCGATGGTGCTCCTGCGATGCGTAGGGAACGTCACCATAGGGAATTCCGTTGGCGATATTGAACAGCAGGATGCCTCCCTGACCAGCCGCCGCAATGGCCTCCAAATCCTTGGTCATGCCCGCCTTGCTCATGTTGCCGCTCATCGCATGCATCCACGTACGCGGACAAGCCCGCGAAGGCGGTGATTTAAAGGATGCTTCCAGATCCTCACTGTGAGAATTACTGACGGGGAAGCATAAAAGGCACAAAATGCCAAACAAAATGGTACTGTTCGTTTTCATGAAAGTTTGATCCATCGAATAAAAACCGGCACGGGTTGCTTTAACCGGTTTTGAAAAGAAAAGTCCTGGTAGTGAGTGACAAGATGAAATCGACCGAGCCGCGGTCTACTCTTCTTCCTCGTTCCCCGCGGACAAAGGAATTTCAGGAGGGGCGGGGTTTTCACTCACCCACTGCGTCAATTCATTATCGCTCGCCGTCGTTTCAAGCTCGCTGCTATCACCACAGCCACCCATAGCGAACAAACTGAAACATACCAACGATAAGGCCAATGACCGTTTCATAACTCCTCCGATAAATAGTTGGTAGAACAAAAAACGTACTGCTCAAACGACGAGCAGCACGTCGAACCAAGTGCTTCACCAGCGAACACCTCCGGCAAACGCTGCACTAGTGCTTTAACAAGATCCAAAACCCTAAAATGAAAGGCTGACAAAGCACTAGAAATCTTTGTCGATTGTTTCCTTGCTTGCTCTGGTCCCAAGTGCACCCCACAAGCCAAACGGACTGCCTGTACCGGGTGGCAACATGTTGCTCAGATCGCCGACTTGGGCACTCTGCTGATCGCCTGCGTCAATCGAATCCGTGACGAACCGGACGGAACCATCACCGAGCAAAACGTGAACCCCGCCCTGGTGACGGCTACTTGGCGGCAGCATGGCGTCGTTGAATGTATTGCTCCCCATGCAAAGAATGCCGTTGGGACCTTGAATGGTATTCATGTTACCCCAAATGCCGCGGCTGTGGGCCCACTTGAAACCACGACGATGTTCCCCTGACGTTCCACCGCCTGCAGGATCCGCTTCAGTAAAGGTGTCAGGATCCCAGAACGTTGGTCGCTCTGAATCAATCTGGTCACGACACAATTGGTTCCAGCCAGCCCCATAAATACTACCGCTCGTCTTCTTGGCACCGTGGGTCCGTGTATCTCGGTCACCCAAATCCGTCGCAATTTCGCCCATCGCGATCGTGTTGGACAAGCCGTCAAGAACGTCGCGGAATCTCATTTTTGTACGGCTTACGAACATTCCACGATTGGCTGCACGACTAATGACGGCCAAGTTTTCATCCGTCTCGCCTTGGTCACTGACCGGTCCGTTCAATTGACGACATGAGTCACCCATGCAAGGAACGTAGTTCGTGCGACCTTGTGCCGGCAAACCGACCCCTGGATCGCTTGGGCAACGGAGGAATGGTGACTCGGTCAGCCACGGGTCGTAGCGAAAGGCTTCGTGCTCTTCGAGCCAACGTCGTGGTGTCGGACCCATCGGAGGAAAACTAATGGTTTCGCCTGCAGGCCGAAATGGATTACTAAATTGCTCCCACAACGCCTGGCCCTCAACGAATGGAACCAGTCCGACAAGCATGCTGTTTTCCAGAATGTTATAACACTTGGGCACATGATTTGCCGATCCGGCGCGAGCTTGGCCAGCCCAGCCACCTTTCCTCGTCGTACCGCCACCGTGTACGGGCAGTTGATTGTACGCTGAATGGTAATTGTGAATCGCCAAACCAATTTGCTTGAAATTGTTACTACAGCTCATCCGGCGAGCAGCCTCACGAGCGGCTTGAACGGCTGGCAGCAGTAATCCAACCAAGACTCCAATGATGGCGATGACGACAAGCAACTCGACCAACGTGAATGCCTGACGTCTCTTGAAACGGGTCATGAGAAACTCCTAAATAGAGAAAAGGGGGAAATGCACTCCCTTTAAGTTAGAAAAACATTCCTTCTGCCGGATCAGCCATATGGCTGAGACGCTGAAAAAATTTCTCAATAAACTGTTAGTTGACCATTGGCTTCGGACGCCGTGTTCTGAACACGACAAGCTGGATGGCGAGAAAACAATTTTGGTGGGAGTTGGGAATGCCGATTCGAAATGTAGGATTGATGGTGATGATGGTCGTGGTGGCGATGCCCCAATCGGCCAAGGCGGAGCTTAGCCATGAACTGTTCCTCAATCCGCCCGACAACGCGAAGCCGCGGACGTGGATGCACGTGATGAATCAGAACCTCTCTGAACAGGGTCTTGAGAAAGACCTTCAATCGCTGGCGGATGTCGGGATTGGCGGTGCGCTGATCTTCAGTATCGGCATCAGTCCGAAAGGAAAAGTCGAGTTCGACTCTCCCGAGTTTCACGCGATCCTCCAGCAGGGCATCAAGAAGGCCGATCATCTGGGTCTGGCAATCGGCGTGCACAATTGTGATGGCTGGACCTCAAGCGGTGGACCGTGGGTAACGCCGCCGGAATCAATGAAACAGGTGGTTTTCAGCGAAACCGTTGTCGACGGTGGAAGCGTCAGCATGCCACTGAAGCAGCCCCGGGTCATGCTTGATTTCTATCGCGATATCGGGGTGATTGCGGTTCCGGCAACGGCCGAGGAAAAGGCGGAAATGGAAAACCGTTCTCATCTGTCTTCTTCTAACAAAGAGGATATCGGGCTGCTGCGGGATGGGAAAATCGATACGACGGTTATTCTGGATTCGACGAAGCCCGAGCGGGATCGATGGATTCAGTTTTCCTACGACGAGCCGATGACTGCTCGCTTCATCTACGGAGAGACACTGACACGTAATGCCTCGGCGGAGCTGTTCGTTTCGAATGACGGGAAAAGCTTCGAAAAGGCGACCGAGTTAAGAGTGATTCGAACGGGAAAGCGGGTCTGGGCGATCGAGCAGAACTTGCAGAACATCAAGGCGCGTCACTTCCGGGTGCAATTCAAGACCGATACCGAGGTGATGCATCTAGAGCTTTCTTCAACTCCACGCATGCCTCAGTGGACAGGTCAGATTTCGATTAAATCGACCGGTGATTCTGGCCTCCATCGCGATCTTCTCCGTGACAAGGAGACCCCCGTCACCAAGATGAACCAGGTCATTGATCTTTCCTCTTCAATGAGCAAAGACGGCTTTCTGAAGGCAAAACTTCCCGATGGGGTCTGGCGCATCTACCGCTTCGGCTATACCTCAACGGGCGCGATGAACAGTCCGGCCACGGAAAAAGGCAAGGGGCTCGAGTGTGACAAGCTGAAAGCCTCCGCGCTCGACAAGCACTTCGCAAATTACGTCGGGAAAATTGCGAATCAGGCAGGCGAATTGACGGGAAAGTCTTTTCGATTTTCAGAAATCGACAGCTATGAAGTTGGCGGTCAGAACTGGACGGAAGACTACGCGGACATGTTCCTGAAAGCATACGGATACAACCTCATGCCGTTCATGCCGCTCTTTGCGGGACGGATGATCGAAGACCGACAAACCAGTTCAGCTGTTTTGCGAGATTTACGTTCCTTCACCTGCGATCTGATGGCTGAGAATTACTACAAACGGTTCACCGAGCTCTGTAACCAACATGGCATGGTTTCCTACATCGAGAATTATGGAAACGGACCGATCAACGGCCTGGACGCAGGCAAGTATGCCGACATTCCGATGGGCGAGTTCTGGGTGGACGAACGGCCCGCGACCCATTTCCCAAGTCCCATCTCCGCGGCACACATTTACGGTAAGCCAATCATCTCTGCTGAAGCCTTCACCGAATCGATGCACCCGAATTGGGGCGTACATCCTTACATGTTAAAACGCAAAGGTGACTTTGCCTGGACCAAGGGGATCAACGAATTCATGTTCCACCGCTACGCGCACCAGCCGAACACCAAGGTGGTGCCCGGTATGTCGATGCACGAGTGGGGGTCTCATGTCGATGGCACGCAGACCTGGTGGTTGAATGCGGGGAAGGCGTGGATGAAGTACCTGCAGCGAGGTTCATGGATGTTGCGTCAGGGTGTCCCCGCGAATGATCTATTAATTTACGTCGGCGAAGGCTCGCCGCACGCTCTGTATCGCCGTTCGATCCTGCGAAACTTGCCTAACACCAACAACTACGATTACTGTAATGCGGATGTCCTGATCAATCGAGTCAAGGTGGTCGATGGAAAGTTGGTCCTGCCGGAGGGCACGATCTACCAAGCGGTCTACTTCAAAGACTCCGACCAGATGAGCCTGGCGATGCTCAAGCGGATCGGCGAGTTGGCCGACCATGGAGCGACGGTGGTTGTCAAGAAACCCAACGCACCGATCGGCTACATCGAACGACGGGACCAAAGCGGTGAGTTCAAGAAGCTCGCCGAACGCATTTGGAAAAAACACGGCAAAAACCTAAAGCAACCTTCGAACTGGCAGAAGGCGTTCGAGGTCGCGGACATCGAACCGGACTACGTGGTCAAGGGCGATCCTTCGGCGTCCTTTGTTCACCGTGTTGCTGGTGACACCGACTTCTACTTCATTCACAGCACCAAGGAGGAAGCGTCCACAATCGAGGCTTCGTTCCGAATCACCGGTCGAGTGCCCGAGTTGTGGCATCCTGACACCGGTAAGATGGAAACGGTCGCGCAGTTCACGCAGAAGAATGGGCGAACCGAGCTGCCCATTCAACTCGATCCTCTGGGGTCGGTGTTCGTGGTGTTCCGCAAACCGGTGGGAGACTTCCATGCAATCACCTCCCTCAAACCGGCTGGCGCCATGGCGATCGTCAATCCAGAAACGGGCATCATCCAGTTGTCGAGCGAAGCAGCGGGACCTGTGGAGATCAAGTTCTCATCTGGCAAGAAGACGACCGTCAACTTCCCGGCTCTCGCAAAGCCACTATCCGTGAAGGGAAGTTGGATGGTCGAGTTTGATGGAGTGGGCGTTCAGCAGCCAAACGTGCTCCAGTTTGACCAACTCTCCGACTTGAAGGATCATCCGCGCGACGACATCAAACACTTCTCCGGCACAGCAAGTTATCGGAAATCGTTTGAGGTCAGCAAGGACTGGATCGCGAAAGGAGACCAAACGTTCCTAAATCTTGAACAGGTGGACGTCGCAGCGGAAGTGATCTTAAACGGTCAGAACCTGGGGGTGCTTTGGAAGCCTCCCTTCAAACTGGATGTGACCGGGCAGTTGAAGGACGGCGCGAATGAACTGATTGTGAAAGTAACGAACACCTGGACCAACCGGCTGGTCGGTGACGCGCAATTTGAAAGAACGGATGGATATGGCCGGGGCATCAGAACCATGCCCGATTGGTTCACAAACAACGAGCCGCTTCCGCCCGGAAAACGCTCGACCTTCTCGTCTTATCCCTTCTTTGAAAAGAAAGGGACACACATCCTGGTGCCATCTGGCTTGCAGGGGCCGGTGCGTTTGGAACAAACAGGGGTCATTCGGCTTGAGGACTAATAGAATGAAGGTATTAAACAACGGGTTCCGTTTTATAGCTTGGATTGGCATCACGCTTGGATTGGGATCCGCTGGGGATCTGTCGGGCGGAAATCCATTGATCAAGGATATCGGCATGTCCGATCCGCATGTGCGTGTCTTCGACGGGAAGATTTATCGTAACCGTTCACGGCCTTCGGCCTTGAACGGTTACTCATCATCTTAATCCTACTCGTACTCAGCCGTCGGCGGTACTTGTACTCGTACTCGTACTCGATCGGCAGGCGGTTTCGCGTGCGATTTTTGGAAACCGTGCTGGCGACTCACCAGAAGCGTGCTTCATCGTTATCGCCGACGTGTGTATTTCGTAGGAATCGCTGCGGTCAACTCGGCGTAACTTTCCTTCAGCGATTCGGAGATCGTCCCGGTGCAAAGCTTCGCCAGATAGCCGCGTGAGACGGGAACCCCAAGAACGTCTTCCATCCAGGTTTCGACGGTCGAATAACTGCAATGCCCCACCGACTTCATCCCGCCAATCGTTGCTAGTAAGCGTGGGCCAAAGATCGGCCCACGTAACTCAGGAGCGTTTGGCAGATAGTCATTCCCTTGTGCGTCTTGATAGACGGTCAAGCGATGATTGGTCACGTAGACTGGCGACTCGGGGAGTTCGATGTGCTGGATGGTTTCAAATTCGCCGGTTGCGACCAAGCCGAGGCGTTGGATCTCTTCATCGGTGATCTCGTACTCAATGGTTTCATTGACACGATCGTCCGGGAGTGGTTCTCGGAGTTGTCGCTGGTGACCAGGCTGTGCTCCACGTCGTGGTTTTCTTGGCCTACCGGGTTTCTTCTTGGGCTTGGGTTTAGCGATATCGCTTGAGGGCGGTTTCGAAGAAGTCGAGGAATCCTTCTGTGCCTTGGCTAGGGCAAGCTTCAGTGCTGCTATCTTTTGCATGAGAGACGCGACGAGTTCTTCGAGTTCCTTGATCCGCTTGTCTTTGCTGTCCATGTACAGACTATACAAAATCCGGCTCAACAAATCACGGTCAATTTTGCAGCCAATGCAATCGCGAGAATATGATTAAGGGTAAGATTAGAATTAAGAACGCTCGTTCAAGGCCGAAGGCCGTGAACGGCTACCTGGTTGAAGCTCACGTCGCTTCACCGCCTGAGGCTTCCCGTGTTACGGTCGGTTTCCATTTGTACGCATGCTGTCGTCACTACCCCGGCAGAACAAGTTGGACAAAGTCGCTCAACAAATCCAACTCACATCGGCCTTCTCCGTTATTCAAGCGGATCGGCTTCTGCATTACCCTTTTCGAGGCTTGCTCAACGTTCACTCACGCCCGCGGCCTGCGTACTCGCCAAGTCGCCCAAGGCGACCCTCTACACCGAAGTGCTTTCAATGAAGAACTCCGTTTTTCATTGCTCCGATTGCTACCGACTGGAGCGATCAGTTGCCGGGTGAAATTCGCACCCACTGAAAACCGCCGTCTTTGCACGGCGCACTGAATAATCCGGGCTAGTGCTACTTTCGCGGCGCGGCCGAGCGGCTAAAGTAGAAGGGGTGGCCGACGCGGTTTCCGCATCGGCCGTCCCATCGTCCCCCCTCTCTGCCACCCAAACTGGAGACTTCCCGATGCCCATAAACTTTCTGTCAATTACTCTGGGTTTGATGCTGATGACAAGCCTGCCGGCCCCGGCGTCGGGTCAGTCGCTACCGCTCAAAGAAAAGGCTCATAACGGTGCGGCTTACCGCTGGCATCACAAACCGATCCACCGCCGGGTAGTGCTTGCCGACATGGAACAGGGCCAATCCCCGTGTGTCCCGGCAAGCTTGGCCAAGCTTTCGTACACCACTGAAAAATCGCACGGTGGGGAGTATTCCATTTGCATGACGCTGCCCATCCGCGGCAGCAAGGAGGGGAACTTTCGCAGCGGCAACACCAACTACGGTTTCGGTGGCGTCGAGATCCCCGCCAACGGAGCCGACTGGTCCGAGTTCACTCGCCTATCCTGCTGGGTGTACCCCGTGGCGCCGGGCCTTGACGAATTGGGCATCGACGTATAGCTCAAATCGCCGCACGATCAGTGGCACGCCCGCGAGAAGCACACGGTGAACGTGAAGGTTGGCCAGTGGAACTACGTGGTGTGGGAGGTGTCCGATCGGCCCATGACCGATATTCAAAGCGTGGGGGTCTATTTTGGCTTGAGCGGCCGCGAGCCCAATGCGGACAAGTTCCTGTTTTATATGGATGATTTCGAGTTGCAGGTCGCCGAGCCGGAGTACTGCGAAGGATGGGCGGTATGGCCGGGACGGATTTCATTCAGTCACACGGGCTACCAGACAGGTTTTTCAAAGCAGGCGATCGCATCGGACTTGGAGGCCGACTCTATTGAACTGCTTGGGACAGATGACAAAGTGGTGCATCAGGGCGACGTGCAGAAGGTGACATCGCGCCTCGGCAAGTTCCAGCTGATGGACTTTTCGCACTTCGACACGCCCGGTGAGTATCGCATCCGTGCAGGCGACGTCACGACCCGCCCATTCAAAATTGCACAAAGGTTGTGGGACGATACGATCAAGAAAGTAATCAATTTCTACTACAACGAGCGGTGCGGCTTCGCGCTCGAAGGCATTCACGAGAAGTGCCACTCGGACGTGTTTTGCGAGCACGATGGCAAGCGCATTCGTGCGGGCGGGTCGTGGCATGATGCGGGCGATCTGACGCTGCCATCGATCCGCTGTGCCGAGTCGGCATACGCCATGTTCGACTTGTACGAACAGCTCCAATCGAGAGGTAATGAGGAGCTGGCGAAACTGGTGCTCGAGGAAGCACGCTTCGGCATCGACTGGTTCCTCAAAAACACCTTCCGTGATGGCTATCGCTGCTTCGGCGGTGTGCTGCGGTTCTATTCCGACGGGATCGATGACAACTACGATGACGTTTATTTTGAGGCCGAGAAGGATGCGCCGTTTGATTTTCTGTATTACGCCGCCCTGGAAGCCAAGGCGCACCAAGTTCTGAAGGAAATCGACCCTGAAAAGGCTGCACTTTGCCTGGAACTGGCGAAGGAGGACTTCGGCTATGGGTTTCCGCAGATCGACAGCGTGAAGCCGAGTCCTACCAATCAACGTTACTTGACGGTGCACGGCATGGGGATCATGGCGGCAGTCGATCTTTACGAAGCGACCGGCCAGGAGAGTTATCTCGAGAAGGCGGCCGCACTGGCGCCGAGGATTCTTCAGTGCCAGCAGACGCGGGTGATCGACGGATTGACCACGCCGCTGGTGGGTTACTTTTATAATTCGCCGCGGAGAGAGAACATTCGCAACTTCAACCACTATTCGCAGGACCCGTACACGCTGCTGCCGTTTATTCGTCTGTGCGAGTCGCTGCCCGATCACGCCGACTGGATCAAGTGGTACAACTCGGTGGTCTTGCGGACCGAGTACTACCTCAAATCCATGTGCCAATTCACCGCGCCGTACCAATACATTCCCAACGGCATTTTCTCGGAGACGTATTGGAGTCAGTCGCGATATCCCGAGATTGTGGACTTTCTGCACGAAGGCGTGGACATCGGCGCAGACCATTTTTTACGGGTCTTCTCCGCACAGATCAATTGGCAATTCCGCGGCAACACCGGCACGGCCTTGGCCCAGACCAAGTGCATGAGCGCAGCGAGCGTGTTCCGCAACAACGCCGCTCTGATGGACTTGGTGCAGAAGCAATTGCAGTGGACGGTGGGCCAGAACCCATTCTCGCAGAGCATTATGTACGGCGAAGGTTATGACTACACGCCATACTACACGCCGCAGATCGGCGATGCGGTCGGTGCGTTGCCGGTGGGCATCAAGGCGAAGTTCACTCGCGATGTGCCCTACTGGTCGCCAACGTCGACGTGGAACTACAAGGAGGTGTGGATTCATCCGACCGCGTGCTGGCTATGGGTGATGGCGGACATCGTCCAGCCGGACTTGCAAACCGGCGAGGAGCCCCAGGTGGCGCTCGACTGGCACGTGGACGAGTCGGGCCAGGTAACGATTGCCGCAAAGGCAGCCGATAAAGGAGAGCACCGCTACGAGTTGATGCTCAGCAATCTCCAGTTGGAACCATCACAGAGTGAGCCGATCCTCCGAGGAGAGCATCAGGACGAACTGATATGGCACGCCAAAGTGATCGACTCAGCGTCGCCATGGACGGCCGTGGTGGTCGTCGATGGCGACAAGAGCCATCGCGGTGAAGCGACCGATTGGGCAAAGTAGGCCGATCTTGTAAAAAAACCGAGTAGGGTGAGCCAGCGGTGCGACCGCTGACTCAGCCCTCTCACAGAACCGTACGTAGGGGTCCGTATACGACTCCTGTTTTACCAGTCTAACTCAAGTTAGGAAGGACTCCAGTCTCCAATTCAGTGATGTCATACAGGCCAAGTTCCGCCAAATAGCCATTGCTGATGGCCATGCTAGCGTAAGAACTGCGGGACGTTCGCCACGCACTCATCCGCGTTTTCAGAAGATCGCCTTGGACGCCGACTTGCCGCAAGCGACGAAGCAAACGTTTCGGTTTCTTCCACAACGCGAGCTGTTTGGCCCGAAGACGACGCCGAATTCATCCTGCCAGTTCTCGATAAAGCGTCTTGCAGTTGGCCATCCGGAAGTAATTCGCCCAGCCACGAAGCACCGGGTTCAGGTCAGCGATGACCTTCGCTAAGTTCACCGGGCTGGTTTTGCGAGTGATCTCTTTCACCTTCGCCTTGAAGCCAGCGACTTTTTCCGCAGCGATGCGAGTATGCACGCTGCCGATCACGACACCCAAGAACTTCACGCCTTCGCATCCGGCGAGCGACCTTTTGAGTCATCACTGTCCAACGTGACTCGCTCGGCTTACCAAGCCGGTGCTTTGCACGTTGTCGTCGCAGTATTCTCCTCCAGGCTGTTACCAGCTTTCACAGGCCGCGACTTGCGCACTACTACGGGATAATCTGACTCCTGACACCACATCGGTCTCGTCTTGAGTTGCCTGTTGACGCTGCCTACCTGCTTCTCACGCTTCGCCTATGAGGGAGCTAACGCGGCGATGGATGATGCCAGATCTCCCCAGTTACTTTGCTGACTCCCTGATGATGATTACGTCCCCAGTCACGTGTTGCTCTTGTTCATGAATCGGACATCGCCACTTTTTGCAAGCTCGTCCGAGCAACCAGCCGAATCGGGTTCGCTTTCGCTACGTTCCATCATCTTCCTATCGCTTCCTTCAGACCCGCAGTCACCCACGGAACCCTTGCGAATCGGATTCAATTCCCCATGAACAGGGCTTGGTCGGTGACAGGCACCGACGGGGTCTGCCAGCTTCGCTGGGCAAACAAAAAACCTCGGCAAAACAAGCGGTTCCACCGAGGCCTAGCGAGACATTCTTCCCGCCATAACCCAGTGGTCCCTTGGTAGGTTGCTCCTCAGCCGCCGCGGGCCACAAATGGCCAAATGATTCCGAGGAACTCGCAGGGTAGGGAGTTCCTTAAGAGCAGAGCCACTCCTCCGTTTGACTGGGCAAATCGATTCTACCCAGGAAACGAACAACCGGATTGATCATTCTAAACAGATATTCTTTGTGCCCTGCTATGCCTTCAAAAACCTCACCCGGCACTTTTTGAACCCACTGATTCTTCCGAAGAGCCTTTATAATGAGCTTTTGGAGATGGCAGTCTAATAAGGAGCCATCCCTTGGGAATTTTGGAACACGGGCGGTATGGGAACCTATAACCATGGCTGGAACGCGCCCAATACCATTCTTTCGCAATACATCGCGGGTGTTGCTCCCGTGGAAGCGGGATGGAAAACCTATCATGTTAAACCCCAGCTTGGATCGCTCACTGCCGTGCAGGTGCGCGTGCCGTCGGTGTTGGGAAACATTGACATTGATATTCGGATGCCCGGCGAGCGGTTTGCGATGAAATTGAATTCGCCGAGAGGTACGACAGCCATCGTGGGAGTTCCGATGAACAGCTCCAGTGTGAAACGGGTCTCCGCCAATGGGAAGGTCGTATGGAATGGTCGATTTGTAGCTGGCCAAACGGGCGTCATGTGGAAGGGCGGAGATGATGACTATCACCTGTTCGCCGTAGCACCGGGCGAGTGGACTTTTCTGACACAATGATTGCGCTGCGATGCAGCCAAACGATATTGACGCCCCTTAGCCTTAGGTCAGTAGCCCTTTCTCAAAGCCCTTCGCGACCGCTTGAGCGCGGTCGTTCGCTTGCAGCTTCGCCAATATCGACGAGACATGCGTCTTGACCGTTGGTTTTCCGATCCCAAGTCGATCCGCGATGCGTGGATTGGACAGGCCTTCTTTCATGAGTTCTAAAACTTGTTTTTCTCGCGTCGTTAACCTGTCAGCCTTCAGATACCGCTCTAAGGATCGCAACAAGCCAGGGCTGAAATACGACCTGCCCCTCGCCACCGCCTTGATGCCATCGACCAACTCAGCCGAGCAAGCTTTTTTCAAGATATATCCCTCCGCACCAATCTCCACCGCAAGGTGGAGATCGTGCACTTTTTCGGATGAACTGAGCATCAGGACTCTCAAACCGGGTGACTTTTTCTTGATTGCGCGTAAGCAGTCAATTCCGCTCATCCCTGGCATGAAAATATCAAGCAGTGTGATATCCGGCTTCAACGTCTCATGCAGTTTCAATGCCGATTCCCCATCTCCGGTATCTGCGACCACGTCGAACTCATCGTAGGAATTGAGCATGTTGACCATGCCAGACCGCACGATCGCGTGATCCTCCACCAAAAGTAATCTTACGGCCTCGCCATTGAACGAGTTCATCTATTCCAGCTCCCGGTCAAAATTCTCAATTGGTACTCGAATCGAGATCTTTGTGCCTCGACCGGGCGAACTCTCCAGAACAAGTCGCCCGTTTAGCCGATCAACACGTTGCAACATTCCATCAATACCAAAATGGCCCTCCTTCACGGACTTCACCTTGTTGGCATCAAAACCTACTCCATCATCCACGATTAATGCAGTGACCGCTTGTTTGGCCGAATCGAACGCAAGTTCAAGAACGATCTCGCTGGGGGACCCATGTTTGATCGAATTTCGAATCGCTTCTTGTATGACAAGTAGCAGCTCACCTGCAACAAAATCGGCAAGCTTGGGCAGGTCTTCCGCACATGACACGACAAAATTCGCGTCGGTTTGAGACTCAAAACGCATCAACAATTGCTCAATCGCGTCCGCCAAAGATTCGCCAGCGACAGGAACGTTGTGCAGGGTCCACACCGTGTTGCGTAAATCTTCCTGTCCGCGATCCGCCATACGACGCGCGGTGGAGAGGTATCGCTCGGCGACGCTTCCGTTAGATTTGCTTGCTCGAGCACAGGCATCGATCTGATAACCGATACCCACCATGGTTTGTAAAACAGTGTCATGCAAGTTGACTGCCAAGCGATTTCGTTCTCGCAATGCGGCATCATATTCAATCGCTACATCTCTTCGGTCTCGCATTTGAATCGCGATTTGTTTGGCTTGGCTTCTCACTCGTTTTCGGAGAGAAATCACCCAGACGGTAGTCAGACCAAACGCTAACAATGTAAAAAGCAGTACGGTAGCAATCCGCCTTGAGTTCCACCAAGCGGGATATTTCAAAACGACGATGTCAGAGAATCCTCGCAACAGTAAGTCAACGCGCACGGGGTCAGATAGAATCGCCGAGGTGCCGATTGAGCCGTATGAAACATCGGCAACTCCGGTCAATTCAAGTTCCGTTCCCAACTCGAGCTTTGGAAATTCGCTGTCCAGGAAAGCCGATACACTACCCGATCCAACGTCAAGCACCAAATGATGCGGTACGCTTGCATTTCCAGGATAGACTTCTTGTAGCGTCCCGCGAAGTTTGATAAGCCGGTTCTCATAGTTCTTGGTCGATCGACGTGACCAAGCTCTCGACTCCTGCGTCGTACCCAGGATCTGTTCGAAATTGCCTTCGATCGGCACAATCGGGTCTGCTGAACCTGCAATGTGTCTCGCAGTCGCTGCACGCAAACCCCGAGTATAAGTCTCAGTATCGATGAACCCGGAAACCCGAACGCGATCACCGACAGCGAAGTCAGGATCGAAGACGGGATTTAACTGAACCCGAACGGCAGAATCTCCTTCTTGTACATACATCGAAGGAAAACGCAAGTAAGTCACTGTGCCCTGAACACAGACACGGTGAAGTTGGCGTCCATCCGGTGAAAAACCATCCAACCCATCTAGTGGTGTGATCGGAAGATCAAACGGATCCTCGGCAGCTTCGCGAATAACGCGAAAGTCATCGTGCTGATCGATAATCACTCTCGGATACAAAAACTGAGAATGCGAGTTTTGCAAGCTTGCCGCGACGCCCGCGACTCGCACCTCCGCATCCAACATTCTCTGGACGCTGTATTGCGACTCATTCGGTAGGCGAGTAATAAAGTGCCCTACCCCCGTTTCCACTCGTAGTATCCAATTGTCATGAGGCCAATTCGGCCGAACCTCTTTCACCATTCCTTGCACCACTCCCGAGACAGCCACCCGCTGCATTCCGTAGCCACCATTAAGAAATCGATTCAAATCAGCATTTTTGGCTGGAGGAAGTTGTCCTTGCCCAATGACTTTGATCTTGCAGGGTAATACCACCGGAGCAACAATTCCTTGGTCTAAGAATCCTTCTATTTCGATCATGGTTCCCAATCGAATCTGCGACCATACTTCGTCATCAGGATCGATCAACCCTTCCCTAATCGCCGTCCAACACCTCAACCAAATCCCACCGGAATGATCCTCGACGACGAGCGAAGTTCTAGCCGGATAGACATCGTCGCGCGCGATGATTCCGTAGCCAACCGAGCTTACCATTCCAGTGATCTTCACCTTTGGCTTTTTTGCCGCCTCTTCGGCAGACTTGTTATACCAGTGCCGAATACTGACCGATTCCACATTCGCTTGCTGATCCTCGTCGACATCCGCTGCAATGCCACATGCAAACGTCGACATAGCGACTGCGATAACAATCGCAGGCGATAGAAAGAAGCTTAGCCAAGAGGACCAATGAGTTACGATCTTTTTCCTCCATCAAACGGATATTTGCGGTCTCCATCTTTTTCGACACAATTGTATCATGCCAGATCGCAAAAAACCATATTGATCGGCCGGAATCGAAAAACGTTGTCAATCATCCTGATGAAGAAAACGCTAGCCCGGATGATTCATCGCCCGAAACGACAGACTTGCGTTATTGAGTGCCGAAGGCACGGTAGGCAATAGCCGCGGACGCGAGTCGGTAGTTTCGGTTCCTATGATCGCTTGTTTGTTCCCCTAAATGGACGAGTGCCGCGGACTTCTATTGAGCGACAATGGTCCACGTTCCTGGAGCAATTTCAAATTGATGAAACTTCTCATCTTCGCCATTCCACGTGATGCCCGCCACGTTACCGACAAAGGTACCGTCTTTCCAGATCGTGGCACCATTGGCCTCAATAAACTTTGGCGTCAGGACAGCCTTCGGGATGCCGACGAATGCGGTCGTACCTTCTGGTGAAATTAGCTTGATGCCGTAGCTTTTATCCGTGCATTGTATATCCACGACAATCTCACCCTTGACACTTGGCACGACCTGCTTCACGGCGGTCAGATGGGCCAGATTCGGAAGAACATGATATCTTTTCCACGCCACTTCGTCGGCCGCAATGCCGGCAATGTAATGCGAAAGTACATAGTTCGACGCATTCCAAGCGTGATTCGGCGTCCCTTTGTTATTGCCGAATTTTTCACACAAGGTGGTGAGTTTCTGGTTATCGACCTGGAAGGCATACCGTTCCTTCATCCGCTTCAGGCCCGCCGCATAATCACCTGTCATCATGATCGCTTCTTCAACAATCCATTCCATGTGCGGACTGGCGTTGTATTCCGTGGTCAGCACGTTTTCTAACAGTGCGGCATATCTACTTTCATCCGCCAGGCCACTCAAAACCGCAAGTGCACTCACCCGTTCATCCTTCACCTTTCCTTTGGTGCCATAGTAACCATCCCGCCAATAACTTTTCTCAAAGTTGTCTTCGATGCTTTTGATCCGTCCATCGCACCACGCAACATCGTTGGTTTCACCTAGCTCTATCGCCATTTTTTTGGCGGCCTTCAAGGCAATGTAATACCAGCAGATTTCGACGGGGTGTTTATCCGGGTTCGTTCCCCAGTCCACCCAGGCAGCGTATCCATTGCGAATTTCAGGCAATCCATCAGGTTTCATTTTCCATAGTTTCAGGTAGTTCAAAACGGAGGGATAAGCATTTGCTAACGTAGCCTCATCGCCGGTATTAAAATAGTAACGCCAGATCCCTTGAGCAATGTACTGATTGCTCTGCACAGTCAATTCGCTGCTCTTTCCGCGATACTGTCCAAATCCCGGAGCAAGTCCCTGAATAATCTCGCTGTCCTGATAGGCAATCGTATTATCGATTCCTTTTTTCAGTAGCAAACGGCCGGCTTCATCCAGTGTGTAAAATACCGCGCCGGTCTGATCAGCTACATCGCCGATCCAAAGGCCGCGTTCGCGATCCGGACAATCCATATAACCGTCGCGTGCGCAGATGTAGAGAGTATTGGCGGCCATCCGCCATAAACGCTGGTAAAAGGGATCACTACACTCGAAGGTTCCCGCAATCTCTCCCAAACCCGTCCAACGATATTTCAGTTCCAGCACTTCGACGCCCGGCGGAACCCGATATTTCACCTCGTGTCCGTTCATCCAGGAATAGGTCTCGAACGACTGCTCTCCCTGTTTGGTGGTATACTGCGCATTAATTAGGTTGGACCGATTGTCGGTTCCGATTTCGATCGTTTTTCCGCCACCACTCTTTACCCTCAGATAAGGGGTAACCTGTTGGTTGAACGGTAGTTTTGCGAAAAGGGTCACCGCTTCGACGCCGTTGTTCTTATACGGCAACTTGATTTTCTCGTTACCGACCCGAAGGGATACATAATCTGCCAAGCCGCGATCATTCCATAGCGGAATCGCTCGTTTTACCAACTTGCCCCACGGCATCGCCGAAGCGCCCCCCTTTTCAGTTGCAGGCTTCCAGCTTGCATCCATGGAATACGTTTTCGCATACCAAGCTTGGCTTGTCCAATCACCCAATGCTTTTCGCGCATCATATTTAACATCCATCGCGTTGGGACGATTTGCGGAGCGATGCAAACCGTGACTGTTCGGATCGTAAGCTGGATGTTGTCTCAGCTTCCATGAGCCGTCCGACGCTAAAACCGTTTCACCCAGATCTGCAGAAAAGAGTAGTCCGCCCTTTCCGCTGTCTTCGTGCGTCTTGGCGGTTTTTCCCCAATACCAAACCAGGATGGCCACGCTGTTATTTCCCGGCTTCAGGAAACGCTGAATATCTACTTCGTCATAATAGATCCCATCCCGATGCGGTCCGCGTGCCAGTCCACCTTCGAATAGCACCATCTCGCCGTTAATCCAAAGCCAGTATTTGGTATCGGTCGAGATATTCGCCAACGCCCTTTCCGGCACCTTTTTCAGATCGAACTCTTTTCGAAACGCTACCCAGCTATTTTTAGGCCCATTTTTTGTCTGCCAGATCCACTGTGCTTTTCCATCCGAAGTCGGTGCAACTGCCAAAACCAGCGAAGTGAGGCATACCGTTGATACGCACAAAAATATAAATCTTCTCATCATCATTTTTCTCTTGGTTGGTGGGGGTAGTGCCGTGAGATACGCAACGCTTCAGACTTAGAAAAGGGAACGGTTGCTATAGGGAAGGGGGTACACGAGGATTTCTCTTGATGAAGCAAGGGATTGATCGAAAAACTTCAACACGTCCAAATAGCGATTGTCGCGATATTTAATATAGGCTTGACTGATAAGTGGAAGCAGAAGATCGGGTTCGACTCCTTTCATCTCTTTGTAGGGCCAATTGTTCGCGGGGTTCGCATACGGTATCAAATAGTCAAGCGCGCTTCGAAGGGCGGGTTTCCCATCCACTTGTACCTTCCATAGGTCGACGCCCAACCGGCCGCCAATCCGCGCCAGGTCAAATAACCCTTCGAGATTCATGCAACTATAGTGGAAGGATTTAGTGCGTTCGAGTTCGTGGGGTTGGCTCCCGTCGCCCATGATATGGGTTTGGATCCGTTTCCTTCCCACCTCGTTTATGACCCTTCGAGCCACCGAGGCTTGTTGTGTGAACAGGGCAAAGCAAACAACCTGTATGTCATAATAGGTGCCATGATTGTTGTGAGCCTTACTCTCATCGATTCCATAGGGGTGCGTCCTCAACCACTCTAAATAGGAATGGAACCATGCCTTCATGCGGGCATCGTCGCGAGCGGTCCAGTGGATGGACGGTTTGAGCAATCCGACCGCATCCACGACGTAGACGTAATCAAAGGACTCAATAATCCCGATGCCACGTCCATCATTTTTTCCACGGATACCCTGACCATACTGTAGATTCGGGTTCATGCTGGTCTTGGGGTCTAGAAACCAAGTGCGGATTAATAAAGCAGCGTGTTTGGCATATTGTTCCTCGCCGGTAAAATAATAGGCCAGAGAAAGACTTCGCACATCCTTGCACATGCGTCCTTTACGCTGCTGATCGCTCGAATCATCTAATGCTTCTGGATTGATCACACCATCTTTGCGAATGTAGGGTAATCCATCGGGTGACTCGAGGTCCGGCCACCAATAAGGTCCGAGGCTCATATAGTCGTGTTTGTCCCCACTCGGAGGAAGGAGGGTTTTATTCACGACCGAGTAAGGACCGCTTTTCAGTGCTCGATTGGCGATCCGGACGAGATCGTTTAGTCGTTTGAGAGCGTCCTCATTGCCGTTTTCAATATTGTTTTTGGAGTACGCAAGCAACGTGGGATGGAGATAAACCACCTCGGGGATTGGCTGCCCTGCATGAGAAGGCTGAATCGATAGGCTGAGCAAGATGACGACACCAAGCCATTTAAGCCAAATCGCTCGTTGGAAAATCGATTGCTTGATAATGAGATTCATCTTAACTTTTTAAACGCGTGATCATGATCGGTTGCCTCTTTGCGGATCTGGCACTGCCGGGCGAGTTGTTTCACAACGTTGGAATATTCTGGATTGCCAATTACGTTTTTGGTTTCTTGAGGGTCGCTAGCGTGATCGTACAATTCACGCCCTACGACTTCACGCGTGCTGAGTTTGACCCACTCCACATAATTGAAGCGTTCACTTTTCACAGAGTAGCCCAGCACGGTCCGATCATACCGCCATCGCTGATCCGGCCAAATGGTGTAGGCATACTTTGTTGCGTCTGACTTTAATCCAGGGTTATTGAGAAGCGGCTTTAAGCTTTTCCCTTCAAGATGGCCTGGCTGCTTCAGACCACACAGATCAGCGAGAGTTGGATAAATATCCACTCCTTCGACCATTTGATGACACACGACGCCTTGTTTGCCGTTTGGAACGCTAACGATCAGTGGAATATTGGTGTCCATGCTCATGTTCGACCATTTGCACCAACTGGCGTAGTCACCAAGTTTATAGCCATGATCACCCCACAGAATCACAATCGTACTGTCCCGAAGGCCTAAACGATCCAATTGATCCAATAATTTTCCCACCTGAGCATCAGCGTAAGAAACACACGCGTAATAGCCACGTCGTAACGTGCGTGCTGTTTCGTCATCAATATCGGAAAATTTTTCAGGCATACCGGCGTAATTGGTGAGTTCACCTGCTGATCGCACGGTGTACTTCAAGGAGTTCTCGGGGCGCTTTGGAAGTTCCGAAAGCTGGATGGATTTCTCAGGATACAAATCCCAATATTTCTTGGGAGCCACAAACGGCAAGTGCGGCTTCGTTAAGCCTACCGCCATGAAAAACGGCTTGCCGCTTTCGTTCAGTTCGGCAAGTTTTTTTACAGCCAGTGCGGTGTTGGCACCATCTTGGTACGCTTCATCCTCCACATCGCCGCACTCATAGGCTGGGCCGTATTGATCGGGATTCTTTTCTCGGATCTGTATCGCTTCGTCGGTCACAAACCCTCGGCCAATCCATGTCGCTTCGGGTTCCATAAATTCATTACCAAATTGGCGTTCGGTATCCTCTCCGTAGTGGTAAATCTTTCCGCAGGAGGAGATGGTATACCCATGCTGACTGAAAAAATGATTCAGAGTTAAGACGTCCGGCATCATATCGGTGACGGATTCACCGGTAAAAATTCCATATCGTTCCGGGCGAATGCCGCTCATGATGGAGGCACGCGAGGCCATGCAAATGGACTGTTGCACATGGGCGGCGCTAAAGCGAATGCCTTCGGCCGCCAAACGATCCATGTGGGGCGATTTGATATGGTCGGCTCCATAGCAGTTGAGCTCGGTCCTCAGATCATCAACAGCGATGAACAGTACATTGTAAGGTTTAGCTTGTTCATCAGCCTGCAGGATGTTGAAGGCCGAACCCAACGCGACAGCCAAGAACATCAGAGATCGTGTCATGGTAAGTATACTCATTGTTGTTTCATTCGTTTGTTGAGTTGATATTCATAGAGCGAAGGTATCGCGGGCTTGCGGTTAATCAGTTCTTTGTGGGCGTTCGGCTTATAGTCAATGACAACCGGATGATTGGCGTGGATGCCGATCAACCGTGCTGAGACGCCTTCTTTTGCGCCGAACAATTCAATCGGCTTGTCGGTTTTTTCGGGCACATTGGCGAAGATGATGTCAATGTTGTAGAACGTGCTGAACGCGCCGTGAGCCGGAAACCAAAGGCTTGATCCGCCTGTTTTGAAAAGGCCAAATTTGTAGGTTTTATGAACCGGATCGTCGACATAAACCTTGATGTTGTCGAACAAGTTCTGCTGGTTCGCCCCACTATGTTGGTCGAGTATCGGAGCTGTTTCAACTTCGCAATCGGTAAAGACACATTTCGAAGCGCGGGTGTTAAAGCTGAGGGGATGGTGTACTCTGTTTTCCACCTTTAGGTTCCGAATCAGCACATTGCGCACCTCTCCCATCGAGACCGAGTAGTGTGCGGTTTTTCCGCCGTGCGTGCGTACATTTTCAATCGTTACGTTTGAAATGTCATCGGTCAAGACGCCGCTGTCCGCATTAAGGAAACGCACATTCCGCACCCAGCCATTCATCAGACTCGTTAAGTAAACTGCGTTGTTTCCTTCTTCGCAGTGATGAGGCATGTCCGGATAAAGTGGAAACTCAAACGCTATATTTTCGATACCAACCTCTTCGATGTGTTCCCACTCTGCAAAGCAGCAATACCATTCGGGTTTCACATCATGCAGCAACGGATCTTTGATTGAAACTTTGTCGCCTTCAATTTTTGTGATCTGCACCATCTGCGAGATCAACGGGCTTTCGGGATTGTTCCAATGGTGCGAACCGATGACCACATCTTGGTTGTCATAAATGTGATTCAAGATGCTGCAGTCATAGTTAATGCCAGTTGGGATTTTCGGACTTATCCTTCTTCGAAGAAGTGCACTCTTGTGCGGGCCGTCGCCCATGAAGATCAGGACATCGGCAACGGGGTACCCCTGACGAAGCAGGTACTGTCCGCGGGCAAGGTATTCGAACCACGCTTTACCCGCATTCATCCACCAGGTCTGAGTTCGGTCAATGTGCGATCCCCACTGGCCCATGGTTAAGCCGGGTTCGACATGCGGATTGGATTGATGCACGAAACGGTGGAACATGAATTCGTTGACGCCGCCCGTCCAAGCTTCGTCACCCGAGGCTTTCGTCAGGGCGGGATGCATCTTCCAATTCAGTTCAGGTCGAGTGGTAAACGATTCGGACGAGATGACATTCTTACCGTAGATGTGTGCACCCGATACGGTATTGGGAAGGTGTGTTTGCTCACGACTCATCCAGAATTCGGTCATCGGCAGGTCAATATGTCCACAAATGTCGAGGGTACTCACCGGACCGCCGCCGTAGGGCTCCACATAACTCTTCAACCCATTTTTGTTGCACATTTCTGTGAAGTAGCCGAAATAGTTTTTCGTCATCAATTCACAATAGAGAACATTGATGTCGTAGACGAATCCGGTGACGGCTTCGGCACTCCCAACATACCGGCCTGCAAAGGCCGGCAGGAAAGGAATAATGTCGTATCCTTTTTCCTTTTGGAAGATTTCCGCAAATCCATCGGTCCAGTTTTGACCGCCCATCTCGTAACTATCGATTTCCATCTATTGCAGGGCGTTCGGTGCAACAGCTTGTGATTCACCAATCACGCGTTGGCAGAAAGCATCAAAGTGTGTTTTGTATGCCGCACGGCTAAACTTGTCGCACTCTAATCCTTCCCCCCAGTAGGAGGCCGGCTTGTTTCGTGCAGCCGTTGAAGTTTGTCCAAAACGCAGGATGGTCCATTTTCCTTCCGGTAGCTTCGCGTTCAAGGTTCCATCGGATGCCAACGACGACGTGAGATTGATGATCGAATCTCTTTTGATCACTCTATCAGCAGTCGGTTTCTTAAACGGAGTTGCAGTGGAGGTGGAAACTTTGCCGTAGCCGGTATACTTTAAGAAATTGTCAAACGGCCGCATGGCTCGCAGATCCACTTCTAGCAGCTCCAGTGTTTGATTCTGAAACGCTTCCTCCAAGACTTCCCTCGATAACTCTTGATAGTTTAGAGCGGCAGGATCGTTGGCGGCAGTAGCCGCGCATAAGGTAGAGAAGCTCGATACCAGAGCGAGAATCGTGGCGGTAACCTTCTTGATATACATTCGGATTCGATGGTTTCGGTTAGTTTCTATCGGACGCATGTCGAAGGGCTTGACGACTTCCGATACCTCGTCGAATAACCGAAATGGTGCAGGTTGTTTCCATCCGTTTGGTCTTGGATAGTTCAACGAAAATGGGGATCGCCTCCATTCCTGGAACTATATTGAAAATGCGGTCCTTCTCGGTCTCTTGGATTACCATTGGCACGTTCGACTCGATCACGACGGTGCCGTTTGGCTTGACAACTTCGATTCGCGTTTCGGACTTTCGAATCACCGGTTCACCGGAGGGTGAGACAAGAGGCAGAACTAGCGAGGCACCGGCTTTGCTGATCGAACCGTCGGAACTCTTCGCCGTGATCGTCGTCTGCTTTTCATCAAAGGTGTAGCGGAGGTCAAAGCGGGAAGCATCACCCTCGACGATCTTTCGCTCCCGATCGCGAAGTCTGGTTGTGACATCAACCTGAATCTTCTCGCCATCGTCGCTGCTATGAACCTTGGCCTTTAAGTCATAGAGATTCGTGTACCAATTGCCGTCTTTGTTCGTCTCGATTCGAGGGGTCAACGGGAAATCTCGCACCGGCTGGGGCTGCATGTTCGATTCCTCGACCATGATGTACTCCGCCATACTCGACGTTAACAACGGACCGACCAGGGTGTGATACAGAACCGATAGCGATCCGCCGGTTGCCTGCTGAATGTACTTCAAGTTGCCTTTGCTGTTGTAGGTTCTATCATATGCCGAGATGGTTCCACGCCACGGGCCTCTTGCCGTCAGCCAGACTGCCAGATCCGAAAACTCTTTGACACCATCGGCCTGATCCTGCGGAATCGAAACGGAGTGGTCAATCTCTGGTAGCTTCTCGATCTTGTCTTGGATCACAGCCATCACTTTGGCATGGGCAAAGGTGTGGTGGATGCAGGGTTCGACGCCGTGCGAAACATAGTGAATGCCCCCGTGCAGCAAGCCGTCCACGGTGCATCGTTTCAAGAGTTCGGCGTTCCGGTAAGCCGCGCTTCCGAAAGCAGGGTTACGATTGGCCATTAAGCCGAAAGCGGGTTGGCAGCCGTCCGATGTCCGGCTGCCCCAGTAACTCCATTTCGCCTGCCGGGTTCCCCAGCTGTTGTCCCAGGCCCCGTCGGGGAGCATAAACTCCAGGTGGCTGTTCATCGATTTTGTGAGCAGTTCCAGTAGCTCGGTATCGTTCTGGTCGATCGCATACATCACCGCACCGTTGAACGACTCTTCAACGTTGTAGCCGAGATCGACGGGGTACAGCCCGGTGTCGCTAGGCTCGTCCCTCGGCTTGCCTTCACCGAAGAGCAGCTTATTGGGCTTGGTGAAATAGCGTTTCGCCTCGCCAGCGAACTTATGACTGCGTTCGATGAATTTCGGTTTATCCAGTAGCTCGCCGATCAGGTGAAACCCATAGATCGCGGTCAGTCCATAATTAATGTTCGCGAAGTCAATGCAGTCGAGTTCGTGGAAAAGATATCCCTTAGCCGCTTGGTCCAGTCGATTCGTCCACTGGGTTCGCGTCGAATGATCCAACAAGTCACCGTGAAAATGCAGCGCCTCGGCTAACGCGATGGCGGCGAAGATTGTCGTTCCGGGCCAGGAGTTCGGTTCGATGCCGTTTCTCCACCTGCCGTCCGCTTCGGTCACATTCTTGGACCACTCCATCACATCGATGGCCGCTCGCTGATATTTTTCATCGCCCGTCGCACGGGCCATCCGCATGAAGGGGTAGACTGCATCGATGCAACGTCCGTGAATCCAGTCGCATGACGGACAAGAGAAAGCACCATGCCGGGTCGGATCGTCCGGCTCGTCGATCTGATGGGCGATCAAACCGTCGCACCAGGTCGTCAGGAGGGCTCGGGTCAGGACGTCAAAGTCACTCCCGACGGCCCTATTCGCCGCTACATTTGCCCCAGCTGCGAAGCCACCCGTTGGGAGCGTCAAGCCTGCGCATCCAACTGACATCGCTTGCAGAAAATCTCTTCGGTCGCAATTGATCGTCATGTCTTCATCAGCTCTGTAGAATATCGCCTAGGGTCGATTAAGAGGGTTGCAACTCGACATCAAGGAACTTCCACAAAAAGGTCAGAAACCCTAAAGGAAACGGTGAGATGAAATTCCACTCCCCAAAATTTTAACTGTGCCAAGAGCCGCCGCATCGGCCAACCCGATCTTATGCGTACGCAACTGTAACCGAACCTCGGCCGACCAGTCGCGATCAACCGTCGCGTGTTCATGTTTAGTATCAGCACGCACGTTGAATGCGAATGCTATTCGGCTAGGTTATTCGTCGGGAGTATCGGTCAAGGGAATTTCCGGAGGAGCAGGATTTTCACTCACATATTTCGACAATTCGTCGCCGTCTGCCGACAGTTCAAGATTTTCCTTCCCGCCGCATCCGGTTGCGAGCAAGCCGAAGCAGACCAAAGATAAAGTCCAAAAAGTTTTCATGCCATCGTTCCTGTAATACAGTTGATTAATGATTGAGTTGCGTAGAGATAAAAACGTGCTGCTCGGTCAACGAGCAGCACATCGGGACAATGATAGCTCCAGTAGATACCAAAGATGGGTACTGACTAGAAATCCTTGTCGATAACTTCCTTGTTAGCTCGGGTGCCAAGTGCGCCCCACAGACCAAACGGGCTTGCTGATCCAGCCGGCTCCAGCCAAGTTTCATTTCCAACCTGTCCGCTACGTTGGTTGCCAGTGTCGATTGAATCCGTGACGAATTTGACCGCACCGTCTCCGAGCAGAATATGACAGCCGCCTTGGTGACGACTACTCGGCGGCAGAATACCCTCGTTGAAAGTGTTGCTGTTCATGCATACGAATCCATTTGGGCCTCGGATGGTATTCATGTTGCCCCAAATACCACGGCAGGTAGACCACTTGAAACCACGACGATGTTCCGCCGACGTTCCACCCGCTGCGGGGTCAGCTTCGACAAACGTGTCAGCGTCCCAAAACGTTGGCCGCTCGGAATCAATCATCCCCGCACAAGCCCGACTCCAACCGGAATTATGAATGTTTTCCCCGCTCTGCTTCTTGCCACCGTGTGTTCGCGTATCCATATCACCAAGGTCGGTAACGATCTCACCCATCGCGATGGTATTGGACAAACCGTCTAGAACATCACGAAACCTAGTCGTTTGACGAATTACGAACATACCCCGGTTGCTCACACGCGCATCTACAGCTTTGTCTACATCCTCAACGTTGAAATCATTCACCGGCCCTTGCATATCGCGACACGAGTCACCAAGGCATGCAACGTAATTTGTGCGTCCCTGCGCAGGCAGGCCAACTCCCGGATCGCTGGGGCAACGAAGAAATGGTGATTCGGTCATCCAGGGATCATAGCGAGCAAAGGCGTGAGCCTCCAGCCAACGACGCGTTGCTGGGCCCATCGGCGGAAACGCGACGGCTTGGCCTTTTGCAATAAACGGATTACTGATCTGCTCCCATAACGCCTGGCCTTCGACAAACGGTACTAGGCTCACCAACATGCTGTTCTCCAAAAGATTGTGGGAACGTGGGATGTTGCCGACGGTCGTCGCTTGGGCGGGAGTGTTCGTGACACCGAGGACGGTCGTTCCGCCGCCGTGCTGGGGCAGCTGATTGTAGGCTGAGTGATAGTTGTGAATCGCCAAGCCTAATTGCTTGAAATTATTACTACAACTCATTCGCCGAGCAGCCTCACGGGCGGCTTGAACGGCTGGCAGTAGTAAACCAACGAGAACACCAATGATGGCGATGACGACAAGCAATTCCACCAACGTGAATGCTTGACGCCTCTTGAGACTTAACATGAGAAACTCCTCAAATGAGACAAGGGGGAAGAGG
>JGI12048J13642_10005620_pt1 | contig 30960 bp, 13 predicted proteins | sample ElkSlonscriptome_16_FD_13642 | JGI IMG/M metagenome (IMG submission 13642)
TCGCCGACAATTCGGTCATCAACGCCACCGGAAATGTCACGATTACAGCAAATACCACAACGCATCAAAACGCCGATAGCAGCAGCTTCGCGATTGGTTTAGTTGCCGCCGGCATCACCAAGGCGAACGCGGAAAGCGATACGTCAACGATCGCTCGGATCGGCAAGAATGCTCGGATTAGCGCCCGTGATTTCCGGCTCGATGCTGACGGAAACAACAAGAATTTTGCCAACACCACCTCGGGTGCGGCGGGCGGTATCAGTGGTGCGGTGGCCCTTCCGAGCACCAGTACTACGGCATCCACTTCAGCGATCATTGACGATGATGCGATTTTGACCATCGAACAATTTACGGGTGTTTCGAGCAATCACACTGCCGAATTCAACAGTACCTTGATGGCGATTGCCGGAGGCGTCTTATCAGGCGGTGGCGGCGACATGGACAACGTCGTCGTATCGAACGTGACCACTCGAATCGGTGACCGAACCGAGATCACTTCAGGAGCGATCGAAATCAGTACCGGAAATTTGGTCGACAAGGCGGATTTAGGTGAGCAGGGTAACGTCGACGCGATAGCCGGTGGTTTGATCGCAGGCGTGGGCGTCGACAGCGATACGAATTTGACAATTCGCAGCAACGTCGTAATTGGCGAAGCCGCGAAATTAGTGAGCACCATCGGTCAATTGATTTTGAGCGCCGAAAACACGATCAACGCGACCGAACGGTTGACGCTGAAAAGCGGCGGCTTGGCAGCCGGTGGCATCAGCGATGCAGCGATTCGAACATTGGTTGACGAAGCGACCGTGACTATCGGCGAGAATGCGAATTTGTCAGCCGCCAATTTTTTACTTGCGACTGCTCGCGGAAGTGGCGATATCAATGTGCAAAATAATTCGGAAACATTCGGTGCCGCCTCCGTTACCGCTGGCGTGACGACGATCGATATCAAACCGGTCAACACGATCTCCGTCGGTAGCGGTGCAACGATCCAATCCGATCGTGATCTCAGTTTTGTCGCCGGCGTGGGCCGCGATGGCGAACAAGATCGATACGAAGTCAACGCGCGAGTCGATTCGTTTGCGGGCAGTGCGATTCCGATCGATTTGATGGACGCTCGTGCTGACCTCATTCAAACAAACCGTATCACCGTAGCCTCGGGTGCAAATGTTCGCAGCGGCGGAGATATCAAATTATACGCCGAACGCTTTGGTGATAACAACGTTCGTGCGCAAGTCAAAGCGGTCAACTGGCTCGACGAAGTCGCCAGTGGCATCGATGGGCTGCTCGGCAGCGGTGGTGTAGAACAACTTACCGGAACCTCGAATCTGCAAACCAGCGGCATTGTCCGAGTGGACGGCAAGATCGAAACCGGCATCAATCGAAATCGGATTTTGGAGATCGCCGGTGTCACGCGAGAGCGAACGGCCGCGGGTGTACCGGAATCACCCGATCTGTACACCGTGGTATTGGCCGATCGAAGCACCGCTGATGTTCCCTTTACCAAAAAGATTACCAGCGTGACGTCGTCGTTGGACGTTGCCTTGCAAGAAGCATACAAACAGCTGGATTTCTATCGCGAAAATAACAATACGGGACTGAAGGATTTTTACGAAAGCGAGATCGGTCGGATTCGCAAAAAACTTGCCGATCAAGCGCTTCTGGAAATACCGGCGGGCGCACCCGATGGCGTTTTCGTTTCACTTTCGCGGCAAACGATTACCTTGGAGATCGCACCGATCATCGCACAAGCCGGATCGATCGACGTTCGCGGCGGCGAATTGATTGGCGACGGCGACTTTGTAGCTCCCGGCGATGCAAAAGTTGAAATCATCAACAATAGTCCTGCCTCCATCGAAATCCGCGGCATAACCATCCCGCCGCAAAACGGCGGTGCATCGTTCAACGGCGAGCGGATTGATGGCGCGATCGATGATGGTGTGCCTAGCATCTTGGTCGATAATCGGGCCAACATCGAGTCGCCTGCATTAACCAATAATGGCGAATTGAATTTGACTTGGCCCAGTATTACGGTGAGCGGTACGGTCGAGAATTTAGGTGGCAGCGCAACGCTGCAAAATTTCCCCAGCGGAGCTGGCAATATCGCGATCAATGGAGGTGTCTTTGCCAACGAACAATTGATCCGAGCAGGTAATCAAGGGGCAGCATCACTCAATCAAGGACGCGACGACGATGGGCGACCGTTCGAACCGGGCGGCGTGGCGCACACCAAGTGGACTCAGCGTAGCAATGGCGGGGACGGTACCGGCCCTGTCCAATCGTCACGCTGGAACGAGATTTTGGGGCAAACGCCTAGCGATTCATTTTCCGATGTCGACTTCTACGGCAACCGCGTTTTCATTACGGCGGGATACATCAATGTTAACGGCGTGATTCAAAGTGGCCGCGATGAATACGAGCTAACCATTGGACAAGACATTGCAAACCAAATCGCCCAGCTCGGGCCGACCGGTGTCCACGAACTCAATCATTCCGCCAACTCCGATTTTGCGCTTCTTTACAACAGCGGCACGGGGCGAATCATTGTCAACGAAATTCGCTCCGGTGGTGGCTTCATTAGTTTAACCGGACACATCTCCAATACACTCAACGGCGAACTTCGTGTCCTCGGCGGGTACACGAACATCCGCATCGACAACCAAACCAATTTCGATATCGAACTAAACCGATTGGACGTTTCGGAAAAGGGAGACGGGCGGGTCATCATCAACGACCTCAATCGCGGCACCGAACAAAATCCGCACACGACAAGCTACGTCAAAGAAGGCTCGAGTGTTCGCGTCACCGTGAACAACGAAGCTGGAGAAAGCTTCCCCGGCACCGCTCCATCCTTCCAATATCGTCCGCAAGATGGGCTGCGATATGGATGGGTCATCGGCCAAGACCAAACGACACGCACACAAACGACCTACAAGACAGCGGCCTGGTTAGGCATCGATGCGTTGGCAGCCAACCCAGACAACATCGTTGGAACACCCATTGTCACTACCCTTGCTGCCGAACTGCTCGATGCCGGTGCGTATTACTTTGTCGACACATCCAATCCATCACCGTATACCTATCAGTTTGACGAAGAGAATAACTTGAATCAAACGACGCGATGCTGCGACCGCAGCGAATCGCCTTGGTACCATTTCGGTGTCACCACCTACTTCTCAACGGTGACAAGCACCACAGGCGTTCGCAAGTTCAACACCCATTCCATTGAAGCGGACCGTCCGATCGACGTGAAATTCCTCGGTGAAAGCGAAGGCCAAATTCTGGTCAAGTCGATTGGGGCGATCTACATCAACGATGTAATCAGTAACGCCAGCGGAACGACAACCATCATTGCCCAAAACGGCATCGTTCAGAACCGCCCCGCGGGCAACGTCGGTGGACGCATCATCGACATCGATACCGAAGAGCCAGTCGGTACGAAGGCGAATCCGATCAAGACTGACGTTACGGACCTTGCGCCGCACGATTACATTTCGAACCAATACCGAAGCGGATTCACGCTTCCAATTGCTCGGTTTCAAAGAGTCCGCGTCGCATCCGATCATACCGCTGGCGGGAAAGTCGGATCGGTTTACCAGTACTCTGGCGACCGAGCAACGATGGATTTGCGCACCCAAAACTATTCTGACACGAGCCGATGGTTTGAAGTGATTTTGGCACGAAAGCTCGACGTTCAAACGACGAGTGACGACATCTCGATTCATGAAGTTCGGGGCGATCTACCGATCGGTATCGTCGTGGTCACACCGCCCGTGACGCCGGCCACCGCAGGCGACGTGAATTTAACGGCTCAGGGCGATATCTTCATCGCGGACAGCAGTGGTTTCGGTTTCCTCGGCGGCACGTCGGTCGACTTGGTTTCCGAGATTGGATCGATCGGCACCGCGGCCCAGCCGTTTGGTGCAGTATCGGATTTCTTCAACGACATCAAAGATCCGAACAACACATTCAGTGCGAAGGCCGGAAAAGACATCTTTTTGAACCTGAGCGAAACGACGACCATCGATTCGATTGTTGCCGGTGGGGATGTCACGATCGAAATTTCATCTGGTGAACGTGGTTCGCTGATCGATGGCAACACGGTCGCCATTCGCGACCAGCGAGCGATTGAAGAAGTGGTCGCCGCGGTATGGGATGATTTACAACTAACAGCGGGCCGTGGTTCGCAGGTGAAGTTCGATGAACGCGTCAACGCGGTGGTTGCGACCGAAACTCAGGCGTACAACGCTTACTGGAATTTCCGTAGCACGCAAGCTGATCCGTCCGTCTATGATCCCAGTCACCAAGTGGCACTGAATGCCGATGAACGTGATTTCTACGAGAAATCTCTTCGTCAAACCGGCATCGAACAAGGATTGGCCGATGCAGAATTGGATCAATTCATCGCCAACGGAATCACCACGCTTGAGAACAATCGCACGGCACAGTACCACACACTTCACAACACCTGGGGCGGGCTGGGTAACGAGCAGATCGAAGATTTTGCTTATGAACCAACCGATGCAGAAATCGCAGCGATCGAGGCGTCGATGCAAGTTTGGACCGAAGACGAATTGCGGTCGCTGCAATCAGCTGGCTTCTTGAACGTGACCGATACCGAATTTGTGATCGAAGAACCGAACATCGTCGGCAGGAACATCACCCTCAATATCTCCGATGGAATCGGTCGTTATGAAAATGGCACGACGATCGATGTGCGACCTATTAATGGTTCGCTGCCGTTACTCACGATTGATGAATTAGCCGTCATCACCGCCGCGGAACCCAATGACATCGTTCGTCTCTCTGCGGCTCCGGTTTCGGTTGTCGCTCTGATCGATGGGCGTGCAATCGAACTGAGTGGCGGCGGGTCCTGGCAAGGACTTGGTTTTTCGGTGGGCCAATTTGTTCATTTGGAAACGAACACTCGCGACACCACCGATGAAGGGCAATTCTTCGAAATCGAATCCTTCTCCAATAATCGAATGGTCCTTAAAACGGACGGGCGAAGTTTGCAAAGCGACGCCCCACGCCGCATCTTGGTCGCCCCGGCGATTGTCGACCCAGCCAACTTCGGCTCGGCGACGCATTTGCGAGTCCTGCGCCGCGAAGACATCGACGTCCGAATTGCACCGGATGGGGTTCTGAACGCTGTTTCCGAGCGACACGTATTCATCGGATCCGACTCGGATTTACAGATAGGACAAGTCCGCGCCGGGACCGTTTTCGACTCGAACCACCGAGTTCAAATCAAAGTCGACGGCGCGATCACTGATGCAACCGACACCGATGTACCGAACATCATCGGTCGCCGCATTGTTTTGGAAGCGTCGCGAAAGAACATTGGTACCGAAGCCAAGCCGCTTCAAATCGATACCACGCGAGAGGGCGACAACTTTGTTATTCCCGACGTCGCCGACCCAATCGGCAACGGTTACTTGATCGCCCGCGCTCAAAAGGAAGTGGTCATCGCCGAATTTAACGAGCGAAAAGAAGCCGAGCACATGTTCGTAGGCCAAGTCTTCTCACGAGAATCAACGGTTGCGTTGATTTCCGATGGTTCGATCCTCGATGCGTTCGACTCGGACGAGACCAACATTCGCGGGCAAGAAATTGTCCTCAATTCGTCCGATCGAATCGGTTTGATCGATAATCATCTGGAGATCGATTTGGCTGACGATGGACCGCTGACGGCCTACGCACTCGGCAGTATCTATCTGACTGAAAATGTTGGCAATATGAACGTTCGAAGCGTCAATTCGACTTTTGCCCAAGTCGAGTTGGTTGCCGACTTCTCAATTCTCGATCACAGCGATGTTGCCGACCCGTTCGAGCGATTTACGCTGGAATCTCTGTCGCCCAACGTCTTCCGTCCCACCATTGCCGACCCGGTGATCGCAGGCAATCCGATTACCGACATCGTTGGATTGGATTTGAAATTGACTGCAAAAAATGGTTCGATCGGTGCTCCAGGAAATGAACTCGACATCATTCCTACCTTCTTTGCGGGCGGCACTAGCGAGATTACGGCATCGGCGGGCAACGACATCTATTTGACCGCTCCCCAAACCGACCTATCGCTCAAGACGTTAACCGCTGGCGGGACCGCGTTTGTATCGGTCCCAGCTGGCAGCATTCAAAGTTCATTGCCGCCTGGCGAGTCAAACATCTTATCGGGTAAGGTTTGGTTGTTCGCCGCCAACGCGATCGGCATGGCCGCGAATCCGATCTCAACCGAAACCGGGGCGATCGAAGCCCAAGCGTTTGCACTCGATTTGTTTGTTGCGAACAAGGGGGATCTGGTCGTTGGCGGAGTGATTGATCCGTTCGGCAACAACTTTGCTGGCGAAGGAATCGATACCGGCGGCGGCATCACGCTAACATCAACCGGTTCGATTCGTATCGACGAAGACGTCTACGCCGTCGATAAGGTCTCCATCAAGACTCCTGGGAAATTGACCGTCGGTGCAGATGGCGGTGTGTTTTCCGAAGAAGCTGAAGCCGAACTGACCGTCGAAGGCGACGCACCGGCGGAAGTGGAAATACTCGGCATACTTGAAGCGACAAAAACCACGATCAAAACGGGCGGTGGCAACGACAAAGTCACCATTGCACCCAAAGAGTCCACGGGACCCGTAAAAGTCGAATCGGGCGACGGGGATGACGAAGTCGGCACCAATGGAAGTCCCGCCGAGATCGATGGTGGAAGCGGCAAGAACATTTTGAAACTGTTCGGCAGCGGCACGCACTTGGATCTCTCAAGATTTGCAGACAATTCCATCAAATCGTTTGACTCGATCGACATGCGAGGCACGGGCCCAAACCGTATGTCGTTCGCCGCGGGGAAAGTGGTCCCAACCACCCCAGGCTCGCCGATCGAGTTGTTACAGAACAAAGGCGACAAAGCCGACTTCGGTGTGGGCTGGAAACCCGAGCGGCCACAATTGATCGCAGGCTTGTTCACTCACATCATCAGCGACGGCAATGCCGAGTTCCGAGTCAAGAACCAAACGCCGTATTTGAATCCCGTTAATAATCTCGATGTGAATCGAAGCGGTACGATTTCCCCATCGGATGCACTGGTCATCATCAATTTGCTCAGCAACCCGGTGCTTCCGGATCTGACGGCCCCGATCACTGCTGAAATGCTCACCGTCTTTTCTTACTTTGACCCCAACAATGATGGCAAGCTGTCGCCATCGGATGCATTGATGATTATCAATGCACTTAGCGAGTTAGGCACGACGGCGCAGCCCGAAGGCGAAGAGATTATCGGAACACTTGCTCAGGATGTGTTTCAAGTCAAACGAATCGATGCAGCCGAGAACGAGCCGATCGATGAATGGATACCATTGGCGACGTTCCGGAGCACGGCATCGTTCGATCAAAATGCACCGATGCGTTTGGCCGACAATGTCAACCCACTCCGTCACGAGGAAGTGATCGAAGAAGACGTTGAGGACCAATGGGATTTGGAATCGACGATTGCGACATTGGCGAAACCAGCTATTTGACTTTCTGCGAGTAACAACTTTTCAAAAGCCACAACGATGAAACTTTCTTATCAAACCAAATGCAAACGCCCGAGCAAGTCATTGCACCGTCGACGCCTCCGTTTCGAATCGCTTGAAAACCGTCGTCTACTCGCGTCAATCATCGTCAACACGCTCGAGGATGTCGTCGCAGCCGATTCCCAAACGAGTTTGCGAGAGGCGATTGCGCAAGCGAACGCGAATCCTGATGCGGACATCATCTCGTTCTCTCCGCAGCTCCAAGGATCGCGTTTGGAACTACGCGATAAAGTGAACGGCGATTTTGGCAATGCAATGCTGGCGATTTCGTCGGACATTACCATTGTTGGTCCAGTGGAAATATCACGAGACACCGATGATGGAGACGCACGGTTGTTTGTGGTCGATTCGTCGGGCACATTGACGCTCGATACGCTAACCCTTTCAGGTGGCGAAGCAGTCGGCGGCAAAGGTGGTGATGCCGATGGTGGTGGAGGAGGTGGAGCCGCAGGACTTGGCGGAGCGATTTTTAACCAAGGGGTTGTAAACATCGTCGATTCAACCTTGACGAACAATGTGGCACGGGGCGGAGCGGGCGGTCGAAGCGGTATCGATGGACTTGGTGGTGGCGGTGCTGCAGGCGGAGCGATCCGCAACGACGCACCCAATTCCACGACGGATACGGGAGCATCCGGGATCGATGGATCAGGCGGCGGAGGGAACAAGACAACCGGAACGGGACGCCCGCTGGGCAGTCGATTTACCGTCCAAATTGGCGACGATGGAAAAGGCACAGACGTGTTTGGTGCGGGTGGCGGTGGCGGTGGGTTTGGCCAGATGACGAATTTCGCAGCCGATACGTTAGCCGGAGGTGGTGCTGGCGGTAAAGGTGGTTTCGGTGGAGGTGGTGGAGGAGTAGGTGATTCGTCGGGCGGCGAAAATGTGATCACTCAAAATCCTGCCGAAGGAGGGTTCGCTGGCGGTGAGGGACGCAGTGCCGGAGGCGGCGGAGGTGCGGGACTCGGCGGTGCCATCTTTAACATCGGCGGGACGGTCTCGATTCACAACAGCACGCTGTCTGCTAATTCGGCACTCGGAGGTGCGGGCGGTGAAGGAGCTGTTCGGGGAACCAGTTTTCGAGGCCAGTCGGGTTCGGGACTCGGCGGTGCGATCTTCAACCGAAACGGCAGCGTCACGATCGTGCAAACGACCATCGCCGACAACCTCGCTCGCGCTGGCGACTTTGGCGATGGCAGCGAATCGGCCGGTGGCGGTATCTATCAATTGCAGGATGCGTCGGGAACGGCCAACCTAAGTCTATCCAATACCATCGTCGCGAACTCACAGTTCAATCGTTCGGATGTAGCCAATGAAGGCGGAAGCGTCACAGGCGACGGGAATTTGATCGTGCAACCAACCGGCATCCCCGAAGGCGTGATTGTTGTTTCCGAAGATCCGATTCTTGGACCGCTCGAAAACAATGGCGGCCCAACCATGACGCACGCATTGCTTACCGACAGCCCTGCGGTCGACGCCGGGATCGCTGCAGGATCACCAACCCCAGTGCATACCTATGCGTTAACCGATTCACTCGATGATTCACAGGGCGGCAACTCTTTGGTATCGCTCGGCGGTACGGTCAGCCCAAGTGGATATCAGTTCGGTCCCAACCAAGGGTTGACACTCTCAGGTGCGAACATTGATGCATCGACCTACAGTATCGAAATCACCTTTTCATTAAGCGAAGTCGATCAATACAAGAAGATTATCGACTTCAAGAATAGCGAAGTTGATTCGGGGCTTTATGCCAGACAAAACCAGTTGAACTTCTACGGTACCGGTAGCTCGGTCGCGTCAGGTGGCACGCTCCAGCCGGATGTCATGCAAACACTTTTGTTCACTCGTGACGACGCGACAAAATTGGTCGTCGGATATCTGAATGGGGTGGAAGCGATTCGCTTTACTGATTCATCTGACCATGCCGTCCTGTCGGGACCAAACCGAATCCTTCGATTCTTCGAGGATGATCGCGGGGGCGGGGAAGCTAGTGCAGGCGCGGCCACCCAAATCATTCTATACAGCTCGGCGATTGGTAGCGTCGCAACTGCGTCCATCTTCGACCAACGTGGTGAATCGTTCCCGCGGATCGTCAACAGTGTCATTGACATCGGTGCATTTGAATCACAGATCGAAGTAGAGAATACGGCTCCCAATCTATCCTCTCTGAGTGATGTACGCGTTCCCATCAATACGCCGACCAAACCATTTGCATTTACATTCTTCGATGAGCAATCGTCATTCGAACAACTTACCCTTGAAGTGTCGTCGTCGAACGAAACGCTGGTCCCCAACTCGGCAATCACGCTGGCGGGCGTTGCCGGGAATCGCACGCTGATCGTGAACCCAACGGAAGCCGAATCGGGAGCCAGTACGATCACCGTCACGGTGACGGACCCAGGTGGACTAACCGATCAAAGTCAGTTTGTGATCACCGTCGACCCGTCGGGATTGAGTATCAACTTTATCTATCGTGATCAAGGCACCGGGTTTGATGATCCAGTATTGGGCCAGGCAAGACGCGATGCACTTGAACGTGCCGGCAGGACTTTCACTAGTTGGTTTGACCACAGTGGCGTGATCGACATTGAAGTGGATCCGTTCCCGCCAGATGAAAACGATACGACACTTGCGAGTGCCGGTGCCTTTTTCCCGAGTACGAGCAATCCCGGATTCGGCAATCTATCACCGCTCGATGTCGAAGTCCTCACAGGCGCAAACAACCCGGGTGCGGTCGCCTCGATGGATGTCAACTTTAGCAATCGTAATAACTTCGCGTTTGGCGACTCAATTGGCAGCCAACAACAAGATTTCCACGCGACGATGCTTCATGAGCTAACGCACGCCTTCGGCTTCTTCGGCAATATTCGCTCGGATGGCAAATCGGACTTGCGTGGGCGAGACAACGTTTGGGGACCGTTCGACCAATTCGTCGCCGATAGTAGCGGCGTAGCGATCATTGATCCAGTCACATTCTTAGTGGACAAACCTCGCTGGGACGCCGCCAAAACCAGTTCGCTAACCTTCATCGGTCCCAGCGCGATGGCCGCCAACGGCGGGGTGCCCGTGCCGTTGTTTTCACCTAGCGTTTTTAATATTGGCGATAGTGTTTCGCATGTCGATGACGATGCCAATGGGATTAGTGGTCGAACCCATTTGATGACCTCCATTGCCAGGCCCGGGCTAAATGCGCGCGTTTTGCATCCAGTGGAACGAGGCATCATGAAAGATATCGGATATCAATTGACGGGCGACCCGGAAACAACACCCTCGATTTCTCAAGTAGACACTCAAACAATCGCCGCCGATTCGGTATCTCCTGCGATTCCGCTTACCGTATTCGATGCACAAACCGCAGCAAACGAATTGCAGCTTACTGCGACCTCATCCAACCCCAGTTTGGTTCCTAGTGAGAACGTCGTTTTCACCGGCAACACTCTATCTCGCACGATGACCATCACTCCGCTGGCTGGCCAAACCGGCACAACGACGATTTCGTTGACCGTGACCGATGGCGATGGGCTTACGGACACACAGGTCTTCGAACTCAACGTCGGCGACGGGGGCAGCCGCAGCGATGTGCTGACGATCATCGCGACATCATCCGAACCGATCACCGTTGAACAGGTCGGCGATGAAATATGGGTGCGAAGGTCCGACACCGTGCTGCAGCGAGTCGCTGCCTCGGCCATCATGTCGGTCGAGTACACGGGCAGCACCGATGATGACACCCTCATCTTCACGTTGCCGTTGTCCTTGTTTCCAAGCGGAGTTCGCATCCATGGCGGCAGTGGTACCGACACGCTACGACTTGTCGGATCCAATCAAACGCTCGATGTCTCCGCGATGCCGTCGGGTGCGATTCAAGGCATCGATCGAATCGACATCGCGTCGGCGCAATCAGGACAATTGACGCTTCGCGAAAGCGATATCGCCAACCTGCCCGACTCTGGAAAAACGTTGCATATCGTGATGAGCAGTGACGATGTGTTGAACTTGCCCGTCGACAAGTCTACCAATGCTGAAAACCGATACCGTGTCACCAGTACTCGGGTCGTCGCTGGCGAATTAGTCTCACAGGCCCAATCCGCCATCGCGACGCTAGACATCTCTGGACTCGGTTGGACCAACCCGCTCAATCGGCTTGACGTTAATAATTCAGGAGACGTTTCCGCGTCCGATGCTTTGGTGATCATCAATCTGCTTTCTAACAGCACCCTGCCAGATTTAACTGCAGCGATCACCGAAGAAACACTCATTGGATTTGCATTTTTTGACCCCAACAGCGACCTGAAAGTGTCGCCGTCTGATGCGATTGCGATCATTAATTTCATCAGTGAAGTTGCTCCTTCGCCTGCAGTCCCAGAGCAGATCATCACGACGCTCGCACAGGATATCATCCACAGAAGCCGCAACCATGAACAGCAATCGCTTGCACCGAATCGGCCGGTCGGTAGCGAAGAAGTTCGCCAAACGGTTTTTTCCACCGGTACCAGTGAGTCATCCACACGATTTCCGGACGTGGCTTTGAAGCACTACGAGTTCGAAAACGACTCGGAACAAGCAGACGCGGCAACGGATCGTTTGGAAGCGACGATTGAAATGCTGTCACTTCCGATCAACCACGTGCCCCTCGGCATGCGAGTTTTATCTGTTTAACCGCGTGGGCAACGCCCCGCGCGTTTGTACTGTGCAGCACGCGGCCCGTTGGGCACGCGGTTAAACGCCACGACCAATGACACCTTCACTCTGAATCCGCTTCTTTGTGTTCCATTAAGCGTCGATTGTACGCCGAAATAACCTCTTTACGACGTACCATGCCGAGGAGCTTCTTTTTATTGCTCGGATCGATCACCGGTAGTTCTTCGACATTTAGCGACGTGAACCGTTTGAGCGTCGTATTCAAATCATCGCTGGGACTGACCGAAACAAATTCGGAAACCATCACGTCTTCTGCGACCGCTAATTCCCACAACGTATCGTCATACAAATACGAGCGGACATCGTTATCCGTAAAAATCCCCACCATCGATCCTTCCTCGTCAACGACGGGGAAGTAATGTTGATGGTTTCGAGCCAAGCGATGAACGATATCGTCCAGCTTCATGCTTTCGGGAATCAGGATGATTTTGCGTTCGGGTTTGAAGACATCTTTCACACGAAGTCCTTCGAGGACATCGATGATGAAGTCGCCACGATGGGCCTTAGAATCCATCCGAGTCGGAACTTGCTTTCGATAGAGTGTCCAGTTTTGGCTGGTCACAAACGTCAGCGTCACCACCAGCATGGTTGGAACCAGCAATCCGTAGTCGCCCGTCATGGCGCGAACCATGATAATCGTCGATACCGGTGCACGCGCGACTCCGGCAAAAAAGCCAGCCATTCCGACGACGGCAAAGGCTTCCGGTTCCGTTACGACCGATGGCCAAATTCGCTCGAAACCCAATCCGACTGCTGCGCCCACACAGCCACCGATCACCATCGAGGGACCAAAAACGCCGCCGGATCCACCTGAGCTAATCGTCAGTGAAGTGGTCAGGATTTTACAAAATGCGATTGCCAATAAAAGCGGTATCCCGATTTCTGATGCTTCGGTTAATGCGACTTGAAGCGTTCCGTAGCCGGTACCAAGCGTAGCCAATACCCGAACATCGCCGTTGAAGACTTGCAGGAGAGCCATTGCGATCAAACCTGCCAATCCGGCACCGATCGCCGGTTTGATGTGCGGGATGATTGGGATTTTTTTGAAAACGTTGTGCGTTCCATAGAACGTCTTCACGTAGACGAGCCCCACCAAGGTCAATACGACTGCCAAAAAAGTGTAGGGGATCAACTCGACTGGCGAGTTAAAGGGATGTTCGAGCGCATCACCGAACAGCGGCATGAAGCGTGTTTCCATCGGCAGCGATTGAGTAAAAACGCTATAGGCGACGATCGAAGCGGTCGCAGCCGGCACAATCACATCGGCCTCCAAGTCGGCGTCGCTGTAAAGGATTTCGCCGGCGAAAACAGCGCCAGCGAGTGGAGCGCGAAAGATTGCACCGACGCCCGCCCCCATGCCCGCAGCCAACATGATCCGACGATCGCGGTGCGACAAATGAAGTTTTGTCGCCAGCCATGATCCGAACCCCGCTCCAATTTGGGCAATCGGTCCTTCACGCCCACCGCTGCCGCCTGTGCCGAGTGTGATCGCCGATGCGATGGTTTTAATGAAAGGGATGCGTCCGCGAATCACACCTCGCTTGTTATGAAACGCATCGATCGCAGCATCGGTCCCGTGCCCTTCGGCTTCGGGAGCAAACGTGTAGATCAGCAATCCGCAAACTAGCCCCCCGAGCACCATAATCAGAACGATCATCCACGGAGTGATCGGTCCTTCAGGATGCGAGAAAAGAGCGTGCTCGCCCGTCGCTTCGGGAGGCACGTAGCCAGCGTATGGGGCAAGCGTGACGTGGACGACGAATTGTCCAAGTGCCTGGAAAGCGATCGCCCCCAGTCCCGCGACCACGCCGACGAGGGACGCTAAAACAATCCATTTGCCAGAGGTGCGAAGGTCAAAGGACTCCAAAATAGTACGAAGTGTTTTCACAGAAACGGAATTAGTTGAACCAAAACAGCTACGACGGAAGCCAAAAACGAAGAAATGATAGAGACAAGGAGTGACGCCGTTCACCCTTGCTATGAAAATAGCGTTTCGGAGGTCATCGGACAACGCCGTACCTAGAATGGTGCGCTAAAACGGTTGGCAAGCACAAGAAAGATCGTTAGAGTATGAAGGTTGGAGTGTAGGTTTTAGCTGTTTTTTTGTTGTGCAGCAAAGCGAACCAGAGCGGCTAAAGCCTGGACTCCAACAAAAACACCAACCGGGGGCGATTTGGATTCGACCGGATGACAAGAAGCAAGGCTTGCGTGTCGTGGTTGATCAGTTGGCCACGTTAAAAGCTGATCAAAAATTTTACTTGCAGACGAAAGTTTCGCAATGGCCGCCTAATTACAGGCAGCCCGGACTGAGGGGGACCGCCGGAGTCGCCTGAATGTCCGTCACAATTCCGGATCGCCCGCTGTCCTACTCGAGACGCAGTGGGTTAAATTCGATTCGAGTTAGCGGATCATCGAACCTGTCAAACAGTGCGATGAGAAGCGAAAAGACATCTTCGAGATGTTACAAATAGTTTGACTACACACGTAGACGGTCTCGTGGATGCATCGCGGGACGCGGGTTCAATCCCCGCCGCCTCCATCTTGAAAGGCCACTTGCAAATCATGCAAGTGGCCTTTTTTGTTGGTTATTTGCCTTTTGTCACGCAACATTCTTATCTCGACTTTACGAAATAAAGGCTCAAAATGTCTGTTTTGACGCCCTTTGATTTCTGTTTTCAGCCTTCTTGTTTCATCTCGAAAGGGGTAGGATGCTGAAAGTAGACAACGAGGAACGTCGGGTTGGACTGATGGCGACATACGACAAGAAGCTGAAACGGGGCAAAAACGGAGTAGTCCGTTACATCGGGAGAAACACAAAGGGCATGCCGAGAAGTTTCTGCTTGGCTTTGACCTGAAGGAGGCTGAACGCAGGGAGGCGTTGGTTCGCGAACTGTGGGCTCATCAAGAGAAACACACCGACCCGTTCCTTGCCATCGGTTTCCATTGGACGCCCGAATACCTCAAATCCGCAAAGGCTACCTCAAATCCGCAAAGGCGATTGCTAAAGGTAAGCCTCCAATTCTCCCGGCAACCTACAAGGCCAAGTCAGAGCCGACGATATACGTCGACGCTTTGAACGAAATTGGAAGCGATTTTGGCCCACCAGATGAGTCGCTCTATGAAGATGGAATCAAGCTGGTCAGCCGCGAGATTGGCTCAAGAAGAAGTGCGTTGTCAGCAAGGGACAATGTTGAACGCACTGGCCAAACAATTGCTCAAGCGATAGTGGCGTTTCGGGACTATATGACCAGTTCCACAATCGCTCTAGACGGTTCGACGAACGCATGGGGTGGAACTCAATTAACGCAGTTGGAATCTTGGCAGAACTTTCTGGCGGAGGCCACCATCATCAAAGACGCAAAGAAAGCTACCTCTACCACCTGGAGAATGATCCCATCGAAAGCCGCACTCTTCCCTGATCGCATTACCCCTCGGTTTGATTGTGATGGGCTCGATCGCTTGGTTTGATAATCCGGAAAATCCGGGCATGACGGCACTCTATCTGGAGCGTTACCTCAATTTTGGTTTGACCACCGAAGAACTGCAGTCAGCGTCAACCTGCCTGCGATTGCGCTGAATGTCGGACCGATGCTCAATGGAGAATACAAGGGAGTTTGTGTGGGCACGGGTACCGTTATCTGGGAGACCCGGAGACAGCTGGCTCGCGGGGAGATTGACTACCCAGAATTTATCAAAAGGGTGGCCTGTTCCGCCCCGTCAGCCGGACATTGCAATGCGATGGGAACGGCTTTAACCATGAATGTATTGGCAGAGAGCATCGGTTTCATGCTGCCTGGAACGGCCTCTATTCCAGCTCCCGATCGGGAACGCCAGCAGGCAGCGTATTACACGGGGAAACGGATCGTTGAAATGGTCTGGGAAGACTTAACTCCCTCCAGGATTCTCAGTCAAGTTAGCCTCGAGAATGCCATGATCACCTGCGCCGCGATCGGTGGATCCACCAATGCGCCTATCCATATCGCGGCCATTGCGAGACATGCCGGAATCGAACACGATATTAGGGACTGGGATCGAGTCGCTCATAGAGTCCCGCTGCTGGTGAATTGCCAACCGACTGGCCACTACCTTTCAGAAGAGTTCCACAAGGCGGGGGTAGCGCCGGCGGTGCACTATGAGTTGCAGCAATCCGGGTTCCTGCGGCCCGCTGCGCTCACCGTCAATGGGAAGTCGATTAGTGAAAATTGTGCGGACCGCAAAACCAGCAATCGTGACGTCATTCGATCCGCTGCATCCCCCTTGCGTGAGAATGGCGGTTTCATGATTCTCAGTGGAAATCTATTCGAATCCGCCGTGATGAACACTTCAGCGATCTCGGACAGTTTTCGCCGACGCTACCTCGGCAATGCCGATGATCCGAACGCTTTTGTTGGCACTGCTTTCGTATTTGAGGGGCCGGAGGATTACCATCACTGCATTGAAGATGAAAGGAACCCCATCGACGAAAATTCCATCCTAGTGATGCGAGGCACGGGACCGCGCGGGTATCCTGGCTCTGCGGAAGTGGTCAACATGCAGCCACCGGCACGACTGTTTAAAGCAGGGATTGAGGAACTGCCCACCATGGGTGATGGACGCCAAAGCGGTACATCCGGCGCACCGTCCATTCTCAATATCTCGCCCGAAGCGGCGGCCGGGGGTGGGCTGGCCTATCTACAAACGGGCGATGCTATTCGGATCGATCTCAATCAACGTCAGGTCAATCACCTGGTGCCGCAAGAGGAATGGGAACGACGGATCTCACACGGGACGATGTGGTTTGTTATTATGGCTTATTATCGAACCAATTGTTGACAATAACGCGCCATCTCAGTACTCGCGCATCTTGTATCGTAACTGCTGAAACGATGTGGCATACAACCGACACCTCGTGTTGAAAGTAAGAAAGATTAAGCTTATGGACACCGTTGGAAAGAAGTTCCTATTGTTGAGCGGCCTTTGTCTTCTGGCCGTTGGCATCCCTCTTCCTGCTTTCGGCGAAGACTGGCCAGTGTGGCGTGGGCCGCGAGGCGATGGAACCAGCGTAGAACAAAGCGTTCCAATGGATTGGACTGCTGAGCAAGCCGCATGGAAAACGGTGATGCCCGGCATTGGGCACGCCTCGCCGATCGTCTGGGGTAACCGAGTCTTCACCGTAACCGCGAAGCCGGACCAGCTCGATCGCATGTTGGTGTGTCTCGACCGCGCGACCGGAGAGATACTTTGGCAACAAGTTGTCGCGCACGGACCGCTTCAAAAAATACACAAGCAGAACAGCTATGCATCCGGCACGCCGGCAACGGATGGCAAGCGGGTCTACGTTGCGTTCCGGGTTGGAGATGAAATGGTGGTCGCGGCCCACGATCCCGCAAATGGAAAGCAGTTGTGGATGGTTCGCCCCGGTACGCATGTGGGCGAATGGGGCTTCAGTAATGAGCCCGTTTTGTTCGAGGACCATGTCATCGTGGACTGCGACAGCAAGGGCGATTCGTTCCTGATCGCTTTGAATTGCGAGAACGGCGAGACCGCCTGGCGCGTCGATCGGACTAACAAGGGAATCAGCTACAGTGCACCTCTGATCCGGGAGATGGCCGGTCGGATGCAGATGATCCAATGCGGCGACCGACGCGTTACCAGTTTCGATCCCCGGACGGGCGAAGAACTTTGGACAGTCGACGGACCTTCCGAAGAGTTTGCAGGTACACCTGTCTACAGCGAAAAAACCGGTCTCGTCTACATCAGCAGCAGTTGGCCCAAACGATTACTTCTGGCGATTCGGCCCGATGGAACTGGCAATGTGACCGATACGCACGTTGTTTGGCAGGACAGGCGGTTAGCACCGTACGTCCCTTCAATGATCGTCGCTGGCGACTATCTTCTGGGCGTCAGCAACAACGGCGTCGCGTTTTGTTTCAATCCCGGAACCGGTGATAGATATTGGGATGAGCGACTCGGCATGCATCACGCCTCACCGGTACTCATTAACGGTCTCGTGTACTTTATCAACGATGACGGACAAGTGAACGTGATCAAGCCGGGCCCCACTTATGAACTGGTTGCAAGATACGAGCTCGGCGAGTCTTGCTACGCTTCGCCCGCGATTAGCGATGGACAGGTATTTCTGCGAGGTTTCAAGCACATGTTCTGTTTCAAGCCAAAGACCGAGTAGAACCAGTTCTGTTCGACGCATATTATGTCCAGGAGTTACTGATGAGACTTGTTGTTCTGTTGATTGTTGGATGGGCTATGACCGGTCTGGTACCGGGAGCATCGGCTCAGGGATTCGGTACGTCGGAAGGCCTGTACCGATGGTCCTTTCATTTGGGCGACTTGGACAGGGAAGCGGCTTTTTCAATGGCCGAAGCAGAGTCGGGATGGCGGCCGGTGACCGTGCCTCATGATTGGAGCGTGGGCTATTCCGCCGACGAGAGCCTCGCCAGCTGTACCGGCTGGCTACCGGGCGGCATCGGATGGTACCGGACCTCACTCGACATTCCGGCCTCGCATGCCGACCGCAGGCATTATCTGTATGTGGAAGGGGCTTACAACCGCAGCGAAATATTCGTCAACGGTGTTTCGGTCGGCGGACGGCCCAACGGCTATATTTCCTTCCTGGAAGATATCACTCCGCATGTCAAAGCGGGCGGCACCAACATCGTGACGGTGCGCGTGGATCACAGCCGGGCGGCGGATTCGCGCTGGTATACCGGCTCCGGTCTCTATCGACCGGTGCATCTGGTGTCGGCAAATCCGGTACACATCGGGTTGTGGGGCGTCTACTGCACGGCCGAAGCGCAGGCCGACGGATCGGCAGTCGTTTCGACCGAGACCCGCACGGAAAACCATCGTGATGAGGTGGCTGAGGCCGAGGTAGTGCAGGAGTTGTTTGATCCCGCCGGCCAATCGGTGGCCCGGGCCGCCGAAGTATGCTCCATCCCCGCCGGCGGAGAGGCGGTTGTGCAGGTGCCGTTGAAGGTAGCGTCGCCCAGTCTTTGGAACGTGGAGACGCCGAATCTGTATACTCTGAAAACCATCGTGCGTCTGGACGGCGAGGTGGTCGATCAAACGGTCACCCGCACCGGAATCCGCACGCTCCGCTTTGACCCCGACCAGGGGTTTGCCCTGAACGGAAAATGGATGAAGATCAAGGGTGTCTGCCTGCATCATGATGCAGGCGTATTAGGCGCTGCGGTGCCGAAGGCCGTCTGGCGTCTTCGACTGCAGACTCTGAAAGAAATGGGCTGCAATGGCATCCGCATGAGTCACAATCCGCAGGCGACATCGCTGTATGATCTGTGCGATGAAATGGGTTTCCTGGTCATGGACGAAGCCTTTGACGAGTGGGAGCATCCCAAGAAAAAATGGATCGAAGGATGGAACAAGGGCCAGCCGGGCTTTCAAGGATCTGCGGACTTTTTCGACGAATGGGGGAAACGCGATCTGGCGGCCATGGTGTTGCGCGACCGCAATCATCCGTCGATCATCATGTGGAGCATCGGCAATGAAGTCGACTATCCCAACGATCCGTACAGCCATCCCATCCTCGACAAAGCGGGGATTGGACAGCAGCATGTCCAGGGCTACCTCAAAGAGCAGCCGCACGCCGACCGGCTCGGTGAAATCGCCCAAGAGCTAGCCGCCGTGGTGCGAAACAAGGATCCCTCCCGGCCCGTGACGGCGGCCCTCGCTGGTGCCGTGATGTCCAACGAAACCGACTATCCAAATGCCCTCGATGTCGTCGGCTACAATTATACCGAAAACCGCTATGAACAGGATCATAAGGCTTATCCCGACCGTGTACTCTACGGTAGCGAAACAGGGCGTGATCTCAGGGCGTGGAAGGCAGTTCGGGACAATGACTATATTTTCGGACAGTTTATCTGGACCGGCTTTGATTATCTCGGCGAAGCTAGGCCGTGGCCGTCGCGCGGGTTTAGCTCCGGCATGGTGGACCTAGCCAATTTCATGAAGCCGCATGGTTGGTTCCGTAAGGCACTCTGGTCCGATGAACCCACTGCCTATCTCGGCAGTTACCGCATCCGCGAACATTCCAATAGAATCAGCATGGATGCCCCGCCGGTTTGGGCTGGCAGCAAGGGGCAGCGCATGCGGGTCGTCTGCTATACCAACGGAGAGGAGGCCGAACTGTTACTCAATGACCGGCCCGTAGGTGATCGCAAGCCGTATGATCCCGACACTGGCATCATTCATTGGGATCTCGATTACGAACCGGGCGCACTGAAGGTGAAGGCTTTTCGCAGCGGCGAGGTCTTTGCCGCTAATACCCTCAAGACCGACGGAGAGCCGCAGGTGCTGCAACTGCTGGAAGAGAAGAGTCGGCCGAAGCTTTCTAAGCAGTATGACGTTGCCGTGATCTCCATGGCAGCCGTCGATGACGCCGGTAATTCCGTCTACAGTGCCGAGCAGCTGGTGACCGTCCAGATCAAAGGGCCCGCTGAACTACTTGGTCTGGAAAATGCGTCGGGCGATGCCGCCGACAACTATCTGGATGACAAGCAGCGTCTCAACCACGGCCGGCTGGTCGCCTATGTCCGCGCCACGGCCGATGAAGGGGCTGTCCAGGTCACTTGCTCTGCTCCCGGGCTCAAGCCGCTGCAACTGGAGATGACGATCGGGGAGTGACGATCCTACCTTCTTCCAACAGGAGAAGAACTGGCGTCAGCCTCTATCCCCCTGCGCTGCGGTGCTTCTGATTTCATTGAACACTTTTGCAACTCAGTCCGACTGCACTCCTCGATTGGCTACCAGAGCTGGCTGCCAGAGCCCAACCGAAATCGAGCGCTGCCTTTCGAAACAAATCTCATTGAATCCATCCTGATCGTCAGGCCGGAACTTTTACCTTCCCCGTTAAGACCGGCTCACTGTCAACTCCCCTTAGGGAATTCCAATTTGCTCCACCGCACGTCTGTGATTAGGATTCAATTTTTCTAATCATGGAGATTTATACGATGCGACAAATGGGAATTTACTTGCTTACCAAAGCATTTTTCATAGGCAGTTTCCTGCTGCCAACACTAAGCTGCGCTCGAGCCGTTACCGTTGGCGAATTGCGCTGTGAGTTTCTTAAAACACCGTTAGGCATCGACAACGTCAATCCTGCGCTCAGCTGGACGATTCAGGATGAACGGCGCGGTGTAACGCAGGTCGGGTACCGGTTATTGGTGGCGTCATCCAAAGAAATGCTGGCGGAAAACCGCGGTGATTTGTGGGACAGCGGCGAGGTGGCTTCGGACCAAAGTCATTTGGTGACCTATGCCGGGAAGGTTCTTCGCTCTCGCCAGCGCTGTTTCTGGAAGGTTCTTGTGAAGACGGTTGCCGCCAACGGGAAAAGCGATTCTAGTGGGTGGTCCGCTCCAAGCTGGTGGGAAATGGGGTTGCTGAGTCCTTCTGACTGGCAGGGGAGCTGGATTCAATCTGCTGCCTGCGAACCGATCGATAACGACATAACCCGTTTATGGACGCGCCAAACCCTTGTTCCGCAAGAGCTGAATCCTAGTCCGTTAACCGAGAATGAAAAGACGCTGGCTGCCGCACAGGCAGAGGGTGAACGATTAATTGGATCGATTCTACCGTCACCGATTTTTAGATCGTCGTTTACCGTCCCGGGATCGGTCAAGCGTGCCCGGCTCTACATTACGGGGCTGGCTTTTCAAGAGGCATTTATCAATGGGACAGCCGTTAGTGACCGTATGTTTGATCCCACGGTGACTTATTATCAGAAACGTGGCGGGTATGTAACGCACGATGTTACCGCGATAGTCAAAGAATGTTGATGGGAACGGTTGAGTTGAACATCAAAGCCCCGGCGGGATCATCCATCATCATGCGTACCGCGGAGTGGGCGTGGGATCGAGCCAAACAAGGCCGCGCGTTTGAACCGACGCGACTCTACTACGATGTTGATGAGAGTCCGGCATGGACTCCGGGAATGATTGCAGCCAAAATACGCGGTGGTACCTATTGCAGTTGGAGTCTTAGGCTGCCTGCGGGGGTCAAGATGAATCCCGGACATATTCATCTGGGCGTTCCTACGCTGCTGTATGTCGCGCGTGGCGATGAGGCGGGCGAGGTCTGGCATCCATCCTTCGCGTTTCATCCCTATCGCTATGTGGAAGTGCAAGGTCTCACGCAACCCCCGTCATTGGATCTGCTGACCGGTTTGGTGATTACGAGTGATGAGGAAGTGGTCGGTTCGTTCACGTCGGGAAACCCGCACTTTAACGACATCTGGGAAGCCTGCATGAATTCAACGCGTTACACTACCCATGGGATGGCCTGGGACAACGCCACCGAGCGGCTTCAATCCCAGCTATTGCAGGCTTGGTCTGCACACTTTGCTTCCTATGTGCTGTGGTATCCAAATCTATGGCGCAAGAATCTCGAAGACCTTCGCCTTAGCGCCAGTCTAGAATCTGATCGCTTAGCCTTCCACCATACAATTTATGGCAACCGATGGCCCGCGCAAAAGCCAGTTTTCGCAGTCACCCAGTCTGTGAATGTCGAATTGCCCCTGCAGTATTACGCCCGCTATGGCGACCGGCGTGAACTGGCGAAAAGCTATCCGTATATGAAAGCGTGGGTCGAAGCCTTCTTCCCGAACAACGAGGGAAAAATAATTAATGAGGCGACGATGGGAGCCTGGTGTGACCACTTCTTCGATGAAGCCAGCGCGGATGGTGCATGGGTTCCGGAATGGGATCGAAAAGCCATGATGAGCATGTTGTTTTATCAATATGCGAGGCAAACCGCCGCAGTGGCAAACATTTTAGGAAAACCCGATGACGCCGCCTCGCTCAACCAACTAGCAGAGAACATCCGATCGGTCATAAACAGCACCTGGTACAATGCCAAAACCAAAACCTACGGAGCCGCCCGCCACCGAACGAATCGAGGGGAAATTGATGACAGCACGGGCTGGCACGGACTGATGGCCACGGCGATTGCCAAAGGAGTTGCTCCACAAGAAGACATCCCAGAGATTCTCGACAACTGTATCGCCGACATGAAAAAGCACTACAACGGCCACTATGCAGCGGGTCACATCACCCATCCGATCCTGTACGATATTTACAGCGATCATGGCATGATCGAAACCTGCTACGACATGATGAACGACCCTGATTTTCCCGGTTTTGCATGGATGTTGCAGTCGGGAAATAAGACGATTCCGGAAGGTCCTGCGGCTCCGCACGTCCTGCCCGCCCTGAATTCGGCCTGTCAGAACGAGTGTCAGAATCCGGCGCGCTGGTTCACCGAGACCGTGTGCGGGGTTTCACCCGACCTGATGGAGCCGGCATTTAAGCATGTCTTGCTTCGTCCTCGCATTCCGTCTCGTCTACCCTCAGCGAGTCTGGTGACGACGACGCCGTACGGTGAGCTAGAAAGCAGCTGGACGCAGCGTTCTGGCACCGTGAGCTGGACGGTACGGATCCCGGCCAATAGCTATGCCACCGCGTGGATTCCAGCAAAGAGCACTGGGCTCATCCGCGAAAGCGGACAACCGCTGACTGCAGCGGCGGGCTGTGAAATTCAAGGACACGGAACCAATGGAGTCGAATGTCGTCTCGGCTCCGGGAGTTACACCTTCGAGTTTCCAACTCCGGACAATGAGCTGTCTCAGGACGGAGCAATTTAGCGGGGATCACGATCCACAAACGCGGATCGATCATGCCGCGTCTGCCAAGACTCTCGTACGAAAACATAATCTACCATCCGCGATCAACGATTGCACCGTCCGCGAATGCGGCCGGCGATCGCCATTCCGCTTAGGAACGCACCCTCCACTCTGCCCCCGGTACACCAATCGCCACAGGCACCGATCCACAGCCGGTCATCGAATTAACAACGATCGGTAGCGGTCGTGGCAAAACTTTCCAGAGATCCGTGCCCGTCGGAATTCCCGCGAACACCACTTTGGGCTTCGACCGCAGGTTCGGGGATCGCAAATCAACAACGCTGGGTGTCGACGTGCGTCGGCTCGACGCGGCTCCGGCCAATGGCAGTCCAAAACTCATCAAGTAACCACCGCCAAACCTGTTCGGGTGACACTTCCATTCGTGCCTCGGTCCACTCGGGTGTCGCGTGGACAACCCATCCTTCTTGAACGCTTGCCAACGCAGATAACCCGCGACCGAACCGCCGGGTGTATGCGGTACGGGGCCAATCGAATGATCGATATCACTTTGGCTCACCAAGCTAGTGATGTCGCAGCCGAGCAGATCGATCGGCTCGAACGGCAGGTCAAATGAGGACGGCGGAGCGGTTTTTTGCCAACAATCGTCTGGCTCTCGAGAAACGCGGGCCCTTGAGAAACGCGGGCCCTTGAGAAACGCGGGACCTCGAGAAACGCGTTCGGCGTAAAGCCTTTCGGCAACGACTAGCTCATCACATTGAATCATCGAGCGTCTCGCGTGCGATACAGGATCACGTCTGTAGCCGCAGGGCGTCAGCCCCAGGAACCCTTCGCCAGTTCGCGTCGAAGTTCCTTGCGAGCGCGCGACAATCGGCTACGAACGGTTCCCATGCCAAGGTGCAGCGTGTTAGCGATCGCTTGATAGTCCAATCCATCAAATTCACGCAGAGTGAGGATTCTACGGTGCTTGGAACTGAGTCTAGCCAGGGCCTGGTGCACCTGCTCGTGATCCTCGTGTCGCTCGGCAACCGCAGTGGGCGATTCTCTAGGACTGGTTCTTGCCGACTGCTGTGTGTTGACGCTCGAATCGATCGACACGGTTTTTTTTGCCATGCCCACGATTCCGCGTCGAGAATTGAGCGCGATACGATGAATCCATGTGTAGAATCCACTATCACCTCGGAAGGAGTGTAGGTACCGGAAAACCTTCAAAAAAGTTTCTTGGACAATGTCCTCAGCCAAGGCACTGCAGCCAACGTTTCTTATCATGGCATGAAAAAGCCGGTATTCGTATCGATGCACGAGTTCAACGAATCCGCTCTCATCGCCGCTTAGGGCGGCGTCAATGAGTTCGCGATCAGAAACCGATGGTTGCTCCTGAACGGTAGAATGGGGCATACAATTCAAGGAAAGACCTCAGAGGAGTTAAGTGAAGCTGGGACGGGGTTGTTGACGACAACCGTCGAGAGGGTACGCGGCGCTATTCGGAGCAGTCCGCAGGAATTTTTTTTAAAAATCCAAAGGTAGAAGAGATTTTAAGTTTTTTTGGTTGAATTCATTCACGATTGCGACGTTTGACTATGAATGCAAAGAAGATTGACGTCACCGAAACGCTCTCCCAGGTCGCCGGTGGCGATCACGGTGCGGCGGATCGGTTGGTACCCCTCGTGTACGATCAATTACACAGACTCGCCGGCAGCATGCTTAAGCATGAATCCGCTGGAAATACGCTTCAGCCAACGGCGCTGGTTCACGAGACGTACCTGCGTATGGCCGATCAAACCCGAGTGGATTGGCACGGAAGGACTCATTTTTTCGCGATCGGAGCCAAGATGATGCGGCGCATCCTGGTCGACCATGCGCGTGCTAAGAAACGACATAAACGTGGTGGGAACATGCCGCGCATCCCCCTCGCCGACGACCTATGTATCACCAATCGCAACGATGAAGACGTGTTGGCTGTCGAAGAAGCCTTGGAAAAGCTGGCGAAGTTGGACCCCCGACAAGCAAAAATTGTCGAACTGCGTTTCTACGGTGGTTTAGACGTTGCCGCGGTTGCCGAGTTGCTCGGTGTTTCCAAGCGAACCGTTGAGTCCGAGTGGACGATGATCAAGGCTTGGATGCGGCGAGAACTCTCGGGAGCCTCCCATTCGTGAGCCCCGAACAATACGCCGCCGCCAAAATCGTTTTTCTCAAAGCGATCGATGTACCGGAGGATCAGCGTGATGCGTTGTGCGAAGCCGAGGCTGGTGGCGATGCAGACGTGTTGCGCGAAGTCCGAACGCTGCTCGAGCATCACAACGACGCTGCGTTGATGAAAACAATGGTGCTGGCGAACGTTCCAACACCAATCGTCAATGCCGAAGAATTGCCACGAACAATCGAGAGCTTCGAGAATCCAGCGTCACCGTTTTCCAGGCGAACCGCCGGTGTTTCTCGAATCGAAGTCGTTGATGATCGTTCGGTATCCGACCTTGAAGCCAGGATGAATGCATCGACACGCCAATTCCTTAAACGAAGATTAATGATTGCGGTCGCGGTACTAACGTTCGTAATGTTTGCAACCCGGTTCGGAGCCCTTGTCTTGGGCGATCCGGCTCGCGATCGTGCCGTTCGCTTTGGTTTGGTGATCGTTTTGGGAAGTGTTTTGTTGTTCTTGAAGTTTAAGCAGAACGTGTCGTGGCAAACGCTGCGTACTTTGGTGGCCATTGTGATTGCTATGCCCATGCTTGAGCTGATTGAGATTCAGATTCAGGAATGCGAAGAGCTCGCTTTGGCAGGACGACTCGACGAGATTCCCGTTTTGACGCTCAGCATCAACATGGTAACGGCGTTATTGATCAGCCTCTATTCGACCTTTTTGCCTTCGACCTGGAAACGTACGGCAATCATAACCACTGTGATGGCGCTGACTCCCTCGTCAGTCGCTTGGATTCAGGGCTCTGTCAGCGAGAATCTCGCCGATGCACGCATGGTCCCGTTTGCTGGTCCGCTGTTGACAATGCTTACGGCAGCTGTCGCCACCGCAGCCGCGCACTTCGTGCATCGCATGCGGTTGGAAGCGGAGGATGCGCGGAGCTACGGCCAGTATCGATTGCTCGAAGAGATCGGCCGAGGCGGGATGGGTGTCGTCTATCGGGCTGAGCATCGCATGCTCAAACGCCCCGCCGCGATCAAGTTGATTCATTCCGAATCCGCCGCGCAGGAAAATGAGATCAAGCAGTTCGAGCAGGAAGTGCAAATCTCGGCAACGTTGACGCACTGGAACACCGTACAAATCTATGATTACGGAACCACCGAGGCAGGTGACTTCTTCTACGTCATGGAATACCTGGAAGGCGAAACGCTTGCCGAGCGACTTCGCCGTTGCGGGCAGTTAACGCAATCCGAAACGCGGGCGATCGTATTGCAGTTATGCGACGGCTTGGCCGAAGCTCACGCTAAAGGGATGATCCACCGAGACCTAAAACCTGCCAACATCTTCCTGGCGAACATCGGCGGACAATCGGATGTCGTCAAGATCCTCGACTTTGGTTTGGCGGTCGTCGTTTCGGACGATCTGCGAGTCCGAGCAGCCGGAACACCGGGCTACATGTCGCCGGAGCAAATTTCCGGCGGCTCGCTGGACGGACGCAGTGACATCTACGCGATCGGGTGTGTGATGTACGAGTGCCTAATCGGCCGATCCATCTTCCCCTCTAGCCGGATGCACGAAGTTCTTCAGAACCACTTATTCACCATTCCCGACCTCAACTCTCTCGATTCCGTTGCCCCCGCCTTCCGACCGATCGTACAAAAGTGTCTCGCCAAACAGCCTGACCATCGCTTCGCAAACGTCAGCGAATTGCGTCAATGCCTAGGCTCTGTCCGAAAAGGGGTCTGACCCTTTGGAGATCTGACCCTTTGGAGATCAAGGCCGTTTTCTTTGTTTTATCGATTTTTTGGAGAGGGTCAGACCCCTTTTTGGACTGAGCCTAGCCGATACTTAGTCTCCAAACTCTGGGTTTGGCGTCTTATAAGATGCAGTTCAGTGGATCGTCAAGCTTTCTTGATAGCTCGGTCTCGCCGAGCAATTACCGGAACAGCCTTCTGCTCGTGAACTTTGCCCATGTCAACCTTAATCGGACGAGTCGTCCTTGATTTCAATGGGTTCCGGCGCCGCGGGTGTCTGTACCGCAGGCTTTGTGAATCGCCACTCGGCAAGCCGTTGGAACACGACAAAGAAGGTGGGGACGAACAAGAGTGAAAAGACCGTCGCCGCCATCATCCCGCCAACCACCGCGTTACCGACCGCCTGGCGACTGGCGGCTCCCGCACCGGTCGCAACCAGAAGCGGAAGAAAACCGAGGATCGAGGAAAAGGCCGTCATCAAAATAGCTCGGAACCGAAGTGTTGCGGCCTTGTAAGCCGCGTCGTCGATCGAAACGCCCTTGCGTCTTTCTTCACTGGCAAACTCCACAATCAGAATTGCATTTTTACTGGCCAACGCGACCAACAAGACGATCCCGATCTGAGTATAGGTATCGTTCGGCATGCCACGCAGGACGAGTGCGAGCACGACGCCAAGTACGGCAAGTGGCACAACGGCGATCACAGCCGCGGGGCTGGTCCAGCTCTCGTACTGCGCGGCAAGAACCAAGAACACCGCCAAAATCGCCAACAGGAATACTGCTGCTTGACCACTGCCGGCAAGTTTTTCTTGAAACGACATACCGGTCCAGGCGTATCCGAAACCTGGCGGCATTCGTGATTCGGCCATTTGTTCCATCAAGTTTAATGCCTGTCCGGAACTCGTACCGGGAGCCGCCGATCCGTTGATCGCGGCACTGGGATACAAGTTATAGCGGCGTACGACGGATGGCCCGAAACTTTGTTTGACATCGACGATCGAACCGAGTGGAATCATCTGCCCGGTGTTATCGCGAACGTCCAATCGGGCAATGTCGTCAGGCGAGGAACGGAACGCCGCTTCGGATTGGACGCGGACTTGGTACGAGCGATTGTTGTAAGTGAAGTCGTTTACATAGGCCGAACCGAGATAAGCCTGCAGGGTGCCAAACACGCTTTCCAACGGCACATTCAAATTCTTGGCTTTGACGCGATCGACGTCGGCAAACAGTTGTGGTGCGTTGGCGCGGAACGCTGAGTTCAATCCCGTTAACCCGCTCTGAGCATTCCCCGCTTCGACCAGATCTTCCGCTGTCGCTTGCAATGCTGCGTAACCCCCGCCGCCTTGATCGAGCACTTCCATTTGAAAACCGCCCGCAGCACCGAGACCGTCGATCGGAGGTGGCGTAAATGCGAACACCACGCCGCTTTGGATCCTACTGAACCGTTGCTGCAGGTTCGCTAAAATCGCTGGCAGACTTTTCTCGGGCTCCGTTCGTTCGTCCCACGGATCAAGCATGATAATCGATAGCCCGAGGTTCGATCCAGCATAGCCTCCCAGCAATGAGTATCCAGCAATCGAAAGGTTGTCCGAAATGCCCGGGACTTCAGCGTACACATCTTCCAATTGACGCATTACCGCTCGTGTCCGCTCACTCGAAGCGGAATCAGGCAGTTGCACGTTGACGAATAAATAACCTTGATCCTCGTCCGGAACAAAACCAGTCGGCAGCGAGCTAAGGCTAGCTCCCGTAGTGCCCACCAGGGCGACATACGCCACCAACACCAACAGCACCAAACGTACGAACCATCGAATGACGAAGCCATACGCCGAAGTGGAGGCGTCGAATCCCCGGTTAAACCAGCGAAAGCCGACAAAACTCGATTCTTTTGGAGCTCGCAGAATCATTCCACATAGGGCCGGGCTGAGCGTAAGTGCATTGAGCGTGCTGATCAGGACGGCTCCGGAAATCGTTAACGCAAACTGACGAAAAAGTTGGCCGGTAATCCCTCCCATGAATGCGCTGGGCACAAACACAGCGAGCAGAACCAGCGTCGTTGCAATCACCGGACCAGTGATTTCCTGCATCGCTTTTACCGCAGCGTCCTTCGGATTCAATCCGTCGGCCAAGTGACGCGTCGTGTTCTCCACCACGACAATTGCATCGTCAACCACGATTCCGATCGCCAAGACGATTGCGAATAGCGACAGCATGTTGATCGAAAAACCGATCACATTCATGATTGCAAACGTACCGATCAACGAAACAGGGATTGCAACCACGGGAATGATCGTTGCACGCCAATCCTGCAAAAAGACATAAATCACCAAAATGACTAACAGCACGGCAATCGCCAGTGTGTTGTACACTTCGGCAATCGATGCTTCCACGAACAATGTGGTGTCGAAGCCGACGGTATACTCCAACCCGTCCGGCCAATTGTTGCTATCGCGGAGCTCCTGCATCTTGTCACGCACCAACTGGGCCGTTGTCAGTGCGTTTGCTTCGGGAAGCTGATAGATCGCGATTGATGCCGACGATTTTCCGTTGAATCGCGAATCAAACGTATAGTCTTTTCCGCCCAGCTCGACACGAGCGACATCCTTCACTCGCAGAGCCCGTCCATCCTTGCCCGTGGCGATGATGATCTCTTCAAATTCTTCGATGGTCGCCAATCGTCCGCGTGCGTTAACGGTCAACTGATACGCGGTTCCTTGGGGAGCGGGCGCTGCACCGATTTGGCCCGCAGCAACTTGCACGTTTTGTTCACGGATGGCATTGACCACATCGGCGGTGGTTAGACTTCGCTGTTTGAGCTTGGGTGGATCGAGCCAAATCCGCATGCTGTAGTCGCCAGCACCAAAGACTTGAACCTCGCCGACTCCACCGACACGGCTAAGTTCATCCTTGATGGCCAGCGCGTAATTGCTCAGAAACAGCGATTCATAGTCGCCATCGGGAGCCGTCAACGAAATGAATTGAAGAATCTGCGTCGATTGTTTCTTCGTCGTGACGCCTTGCGAGCGAACTTCGGCGGGTAATTGCGATTCGGCGATGGCAACTCGGTTTTGTACTAACACCGATGCGATATCGATATCCGTTCCCACTTCAAACGTCACGGTCAACTTGTAGCTGCCATCGTCCGAACTGTTCG
>JGI12048J13642_10081015_pt1 | contig 30894 bp, 29 predicted proteins | sample ElkSlonscriptome_16_FD_13642 | JGI IMG/M metagenome (IMG submission 13642)
GCCTGCGCAGGAAAGATGAACCCCGCAGCACATGCTGGCGGGGTTTTTCTTTTCCCAAAGCGGAAACCTGTCAACGGCGTTTTTCGTGCTCCAGCCGTTTGCGAGCGAAGGCTTCGTTCCGCTCGGTTCTTTGCTGATTGAACAGCGCACCCTCGACGAAGTTGAGATGTGTCTCCACAGCGGACCGCGCCGCGACCGGATCACGCTCTTGCAGGGCGAAGTTGATCAGCCGATGCTGGTCGAGCAAGGCGTCGCGGGTCATGCGCTGCTTGAACATGACAGCCCGGTTGTAGAATACCCCCTCCCGCAGCAACTCGAACATCGACCGCATCATATGAAGCATGATCATGTTGTGACTGGCTTCGATGATCGCGAGATGAAAATCCGCGTCCAGATGCGCCTCCTCGGAAGGGTTACGCTTTTGATGGGCCAACTCCATCCTGGCGAAAATCTTGTTGATCACGGCAAGGTCGGTATCGCTGGCGAAGCGGGCTGCACGCTCTGCTGCAAGTCCCTCCATATCGCGGCGAAAGCTGATGTAATCGAAGACGGCCTCGTCATGCGTTGCGAAGAGTTTGATCAATGCAGGTGAGAACGCCGAGCCAAGGACATCGGCCACATAGACGCCGGCCCCGACTTTGGAGGTGAGCAGGCCGCTCTCCTGAAGCTTTGAGAGGGCTTCGCGCAATGACGGGCGCGAGACGTTCATGCGTTCGCTCAATTCGCGTTCCGACGGCAAACGTTCACCCGGTCGAAGGATTCCGCGCAGGATCAGCCCTTCGATCTGGCGGACGACACCATGCGAGAGCTTTTCCTGCTGGACTGGTTCGAACGGCATGTCACACCCTTTTATTGGTAAAAAGATATGACCAACGCAGGCGTTTCACAACAACAAAGGGGCCGCGCGATGGCGGCCCCTTTGCATTCAAACAGCTGAACGGGTTCAGTTCGGCGTAATGACGATTTCTACCCGGCGGTTCATCTGGCGACCCGACGCGGTGTCGTTCGAGGCGACAGGCTGGGTTTCACCGGCCCCGATCGACCGGATGCGCCCGGGCGATACGCCGCCACTGATCAGGATGCTCGACACCGCCTGTGCGCGGCGCTCCGAAAGATTCTGATTGAAACTTGCATCACCCGTGCTGTCGGTATGGCCGATGACATTGACGGTCGTGTTGGGGTAGCGGTTGAGCGAGTTGGCCACGATCCGCAGTTCATTTTGCGACACCGACGAGACCGCAGTGCTGTTGGTGGCGAACAACAGATCCTGACTCAGGACGACGACAAGGTTCTGACCGTTGTTGGAAACACCGACGTCGTTGCGCAACTGGCGTCGCAGTTCTTCGGCCTGACGGTCGAGGTTGTTGCCGATGGCGGCCCCTGCGCCGGCGCCAAGCACAGCCCCGGCAAGCGCAGCCTGATTGCGACCGCGGCGGTCGTCGTTTCGGTTGAGGATGGCACCTGTCACAGCCCCGCCGAGCGCGCCGATCACGGCACCCTGCTGGGTGTTCTGCGCCTGGTTGGGAGAGGTCGCGGGATCGCAGGCGGCAACGAATGTCATCGCCGCAGCAGCGATTACCAGAGGAAATTTTCTCAAGGTCATGGTCATGGTTCCATATGTTTTCGGGCGCAATAAGCGCCGCGTGATAGACTTGGTTATGCAGCAAGAAGCCGTGTTATCCAATAACTATGGCGCTTCTTGTTTTGTTCCGCGTCTTCAATGGGCATCAATTCGCGCAGACTCCCACGCGAGCATGGCGCGCTTGACGGGCAGCCCCCAATGATACCCGCCCAAGGCCCCCGACTTGCGCAGCGCCCGGTGGCACGGGATCAGCCAGCTTACCGGGTTGCGCCCGACGGCGGTGCCGACGGCGCGCACGGCGCGCGGATTTCCGATGGCCTGTGCGATTTCGGAATAGGTGGTGACGTGACCCGAGGGAATTGTCAGCAACGCCTCCCATACTTTCAATTGAAATGGGGCGCCGATCATGTGGAGTTGCGTCTCGCCCGACATTCCAAGCGCAGCCGAGGCCCAAGCGCGCAGGTGGTCCGGGTCTTCGACGAAATCCGCCTCGGGCCAGCGTGACCGCAAATCGGCCATGGTCGCGTCGGCCCCGGTTTCCGCGGCGAAGGCGAGGCCGCAGATCCCCCGGTCCGTGCCCATGACAAGCGCGGGTCCGAAAGGGCTTTCGAACCACCCCCAGCGAATGGACAGGCCGGCACCATCGCGCGCAAAGTCCCCCGGGCTCATCGCTTCCCATTTCACGAACAGGTCATGCAGCCGCCCGCTGCCCGACAAACCAACGTTCTGTGCGGTCTCGAGCGTTGTGAACCGCTTGCGCAAGAGCGCCTTGGCGTGGCCGAGGGCCAGATATTGCTGATAGCGCTTGGGTGAGACGCCGACCCATGTCGAAAAAAGGCGCTGAAAGTGCGCAGGGCTCATATTCATTTCTGCGGCCAGGTCACCCAGCGACAAGGGCGCGTCGCCTGCCGCGTCGATTGCCGCGATTGCGCGGCGCATGACCTGGTAATGATATGTCTCGGTTTGTTCCATGCCCCCAATCTACGGAGCCACGCTGGCAAGAGCGACCCGTATTTTGCGCAACTGCCGCTTGCCCCGCCTGAGTGGGGAAGGCATACCGTCGCCATGGTCAGGCAACTCGATTATCACACGATCCGGGCGATTTTCACGCGCTTTCAGGCCGCCGAGCCCGCACCCGAGGGCGAGCTTGACCATGTGAATGCCTTTACGCTGGTGGTGGCTGTCGCACTGTCGGCGCAGGCCACGGATGCGGGTGTGAACAAGGCGACGCGTGAGCTTTTCAAGATTGCGGATACGCCGCAGAAGATGCTCGACCTCGGGCTTGACGGGCTGACCGATTACATCAAGACCATCGGCCTTTTCCGTCAGAAGGCCAAGAACGTCATCAAGCTCAGCCAGATCCTCGTCGACGATTACGCAGGCGAGGTGCCGAACTCGCGCGCGGCGCTGCAATCACTGCCGGGTGTCGGACGCAAGACCGCGAACGTGGTGCTGAACATGTGGTGGGGACAGCCTGCGCAGGCGGTGGACACCCATATTTTCCGTTTCGGCAACCGCAGCGGTGTGGCGGTCGGCAAGGATGTGAATGCGGTCGAACGCGCGATCGAAGACCACATACCGGCCGATTTCCAGCTGCACGCGCATCACTGGATGATCCTCCACGGGCGTTACGTCTGCGTCGCGCGCAAACCCAAATGCGCGGCCTGTCTGATCCGCGATCTCTGCCAATTTGAGGAAAAGAACCTATGAAGAAGTTTCAGGTTGTCGGTATCGGCAACGCAATGGTCGATGTGCTTGCGCGCGCCGAGGACAGCTTTCTGGTGCAAGCCGGTGTGCAGAAAGGGATCATGCAGTTGATCGACATGGACCGCGCGGTCGATCTTTACGCCCGCGTCGGCCCCGCCCGCGAGGTCAGCGGCGGCTCGGCTGCGAATACGATCGCGGGTATTGCCCATCTGGGCGGGCGCACCGCCTATGTCGGCAAGGTCAAGGACGACCAGCTTGGCGCGATCTTCGCCCATGATCTGCGTGCCCAGGGGGCGGTTTATGATACCGCCATGGCCCCGAAAACCGAAGAGGCCGAAACCGGCCGCTGCATCGTGATCGTCACGCCTGACGGCGAGCGGTCGATGAATACATACCTGGGAGTGACGGAATTTCTCTCGCCCGATGATATCGACGAGGCGCAGATGGCCGAGGCCGAGTGGATCTACCTCGAAGGTTACCGTTTCGATGGCCCCGAGAGCCATGCCGCCTTTGCCAAGGCGATCGCCGCCTGCAAGGGTGCAGGGGGCAAGGTCTCGATCACGCTGTCGGACCCATTCTGCATCGAACGTCACCGCGATGCCTTTCGTGACATGGTGCGCGACCATGTGGATCTGCTGTTCTGCAACCGTGCCGAGATGCTGTCGATGTACCAGAGCGATGATTTCGACGCCGCCTTGAAGCAAGCCGCGTCCGAGGTGGACATCGTCGCTTGTACCGACAGTGCGGCAGGCGTGCATATCCGCCACGGCTCAGAGCGGTATCATGTGCCTGCCGTCCCCACGCAAATCGTCGATGCGACCGGCGCAGGCGATCTTTTCGCCGGGGCCTTCATGTGGGGGCTGACACAAGGGCATGACCTGCCGACCTGTGGCAGCATGGGCAACCTCGCAGCGTCCGAAGTCATCAGCCACATCGGCGCGCGCCCCGAGGCGGATCTGACGGGCATGTTCAAAGAGGCGGGATTGCTCTGAGCCAGAGTTGATCGAGCGCATCGATCGCGTCCGGGTCGAAGCGGTCTTCCTCTTTCCAGTATCGTCCTGACGGTACGATGTATCCAAGGTCGGTCTCGCGGGTGAGGGCGGCGTCGACGATCTCCTTGTCGTATGACAGCGGCCTTGCGGCCCCGACCGTCGCGGGTGCGGCACGGGGAAACAGCAACCGGCTGGGACCTGTCGAAAGGTTGACCATGGCACAGCCCTCTCTTGCGGCCAGTGCCATCAGCCGTGCCGATTTTGCTTCCAGTGAACGCAAACTCACATCCTTTCGCAGGGGATCGGCTGTACCCCTGCCGTAGAAATGGGTGCTCGTCCCGTCGCCATAAACCATATCACAGCCCATCACCGCGATGACCTGCGGCCGCAGCGCCGCCAGTGCCCAATAGCTTGCAGTGAAGGCCATGGTGCCACCGGCGTAGACGAAACCGCCGAAATCGTTTTGCAAAGGCACATAGGCGCACGACCGGATGATCCGCTGATGTGGGGCCAAGGCCACGGGTTTGCGGTCTTGGGGAAAATCATCGGGATGGATGAGGTCGTCCCAGTCGTCACGCACACGCCAGGCATTGTTGATCGCCACGATCCGCGAAAACGGCGCACGGTCCCATGCGCGCGCGGTGACAACATTCGGCCCACTGCCCAGGATCAGAACCACGTTCATCTTCACCCCTGTCTTCTCATGTTCTGGCTTACCTTCGCGGGGGTGAGGCGCGGCACGCGCCCTGGGCGCGCGCCCCTGATCGTCTACTGTCCGAGCTTGGCGTGGACCTCGTCGAGGTCGATTTCGCCCACGGGCATCTTGTTGGCGGGGTTTTCGAAATCGTATTTGAAAATCCGGAAGTCTTTCTTGTACATCTCGTAGACGATATGCATGGACAGGTCGTCGAAGTAGTCGGCAACCGGATGCGCGCGCTTTGGTCCGTGCCCCTCGCTTTCATTGAAGCGGGGGATATCGGAAAGCGTGACCGGATGCGCCGTATCGACCGCGTCGAGCACGGTTTGCATGCCTTCGTCGAACTTCTCGGTCCAGAAGATATGATCGTAGCGCCCACCGTTGACGATGAATGTCGATACATGGCCCGACACGGCGGACCAGTGGATATCGGGGTCCATCGGGCGCCGCCACCGGATGGTATCGCGCGCGAAAAGCAGGAACCTCCGGAAGCTCTTGATCTGGTCGAAGGCAAAGCCCGTCTCCGGATCGCCCACTTCGATCCCGTATTTCTGGATCAGGAGCGGGACGAGGTTGCCGCGATAATACTTGCCGTTGCGCTGGATGCCGCAAATCTTGTCGAAGAAGGACGACAGGATGCGTGTGTAGGGGTTGCGCACACAGGTGAACGTATAGCTTTTGTGGCTTTGCACCGTGTTTCTGATAGCGTCCTGGCTGCCGTCAAAGGCCCATTTGTGGATGTTTTCGCCGGCGTCATGAATGTCGCCATCGAAGAAAGCCCCGTTGTCGGAATAGTACATGATCTGGCCGATCGTCGAGCAGGCACATTTCGGCACGACGCGATAGACCATGCTTTCGCTGGTGGTCATCCAGGTTCCGGGAAAATTCGGCACATCGACGCTCCGTCAAGGTTCGCTTTCTCAATCGCAAAGAAACTCTGTCACTTCAACGCTTGTTCGCGTTATGTGGGGCTGCGACACCGAAATACAGGCAGGTCATAGCCGCGCTCATGGCGAGAATTGCGTTCATTCTCTTATGTCACAAGAACCCGGACGCGATTGTCGCGCAGGCCGCGCAGCTCACCGCTGCGGGCGACTTCATCGCCATTCATTTCGATGCCTCGGCGGACGACAACACGTATCGCACCATCAAGAACCGACTTGCCGGCAACCCCAACGTCGCTTTCGCCAAGGCCCGCGTCAAATGCGGCTGGGGCGAGTGGAGCCTTGTGCAGGCGACACTGAACACGGTCATGGTCGCCGCCGAGGCCTTTCCCCGCGCGACACATTTCTACATGGTGTCGGGCGACTGCATGCCGATCAAATCGGCGGCCTTTGCCCACCGGATGCTGGACGAGAAAGATGCCGATTTCATCGAAAGCCATGATTTCTTCGACAGCAGCTGGATCAAGACAGGGTTTCGCGAAGAGCGGTTGATCTACCGTCACTATTTCAACGAACGCACGCAAAAATGGCGGTTTTATACTGCCCTTGCGCTACAGGAACGCCTGAAGCTCAGGCGGAAGATCCCGCAGGACATCCGTGTCATGATCGGCAGTCAATGGTGGTGCCTGCGGCGCCGGACGATCGAAGCTGTGCTGGAATTCACGAAGAGGCGCCGCGATGTCATGCGGTTTTTCCGCACCACATGGATCCCGGACGAGACCTTCTTTCAGACCCTCGTACGCCATCTGGTGCCTGGTCGCGAGATCGAAAACCGGACGCTGACGTTCTTGATGTTTTCCGACTACGGGATGCCGGTCACCTTTTATAACGACCACTTTGACCTGCTGCTCAGCCAGAACGGCCTTTTCGCGCGCAAGATCAGTCCTGAGGCGCATGATCTGCGCGAAGGACTGGGTGCGCTCTATGCCAGCGAACGTGCGGATTTCATCGTCACCGGCGAGGGTCAGCGGTTATTCGATTTTCTGACCAAGCGCGGTCGGATCGGGCGCCGCTTCGGCCAGCGTTTCTGGGAGCGTGACACAAGCCTCGGCCAGGGCCGTGAACTGATGATCATCGCCTGCAAGAAATGGCATGTGGCCAAACGCCTTGCGGCGGCGATCAATCAGCAGACCGACATCCCCGCGCTGGAATATCTGTTCAACGAAGATCACACGCCGCTTCCAAACCTCGGCGGGATCGAAAGCAGCCTGCAAAAGCGCGGCAGGCACCGCCGGGCAACCCTGCGCATGCTCTTCGATCATTGCGGCAGTGACCGTCTGGTCATCTGTCTCGATACATCAGACCTCGATCTCATCAGCGATTTCTTCTCCGATCGCGCGACCGTCCGGCTTCTCGAGATCGAATGCAGTTTCGACGACGCATACCTGATCGGCCATGCCAAACGCGTCGGCCTCGCCGGAGAGCAGACCAGCGACGCGACTTTCGCCCGCCTGCTGCCCACGATCCGGTCGGACATGGTTCACGAACGCGACGCGATCCGTGATGCGGCATTTTCAGGCGTCTTTCGCTTGCGTGAACACGCCGCCATCGATGACAATGCAGTCGCTCTGGCCCAGTTCCTGGGCATCCCGACCCAGGTGGCCCGGCAACTGGCCGAAACACCCCATCTCTTTGTTGATTGAGGACAACCATGGACTTTGCCTACGACGACCAGAACATTTTCGCCAAGATCCTGCGCGGAGAGATCCCCAACAAGACCGTTTTCGAAAACGATCATGCCCTCGCATTCGAGGACATCTCGGCGCAGGCCCCCGTGCATGTACTCGTCATTCCAAAGGGCCCCTATGTCAGCCTCGATCATTTCGCCCGCGACGCGAGCCCGGAGGAACAGGTGGGGTTTCTGCAGGCCGTCGCCGAGGTATGCCGCATCAGCGGTGTGAAGGACGGGTTTCGCGCAATCTCGAACACCCGCGCGCATGGTCTGCAGGAAGTGCCGCATTACCACATGCACATCCTTGGCGGACGACCATTGGGCCCGATCCTCGCGAAGTAGGACGCACCGGCTCCGACGGGGCCAGCGGTGGTCTAGCGCGCCGACGTCAGGGACAAAAAGACATCCTCGAGGTGCGCCTCCTGTGTCTTGACGTCCCTGATCGTGATCCCTGCATTGCGGACCAGTGACAGGATGGTGTCCGCGGGTGTCTGACCGCTCTGGTAGGTGAATGTCAGCGTGCCGTCCGCCAGTTTCTCGCCGGTGACACCATCGGGCAATTCCGGCAGCGGGCAGTCGCCCTGAGGCACGATGACAAGCGTCTTGCTGTCCAGCCGTCCAAGCAGGTTGGCGGTGCTGTCGCGCACGATGACCTCGCCATGATTGATGATGGCGATGTCATCGCACATCGCTTCGGCTTCTTCGAGGTAATGGGTCGTCAGGATGATCGTCATGCCGTCGTCGTTCAGCTTGCGCACGTTCTGCCAAAGCATGTTGCGCAATTCGATATCGACGCCGGCGGTCGGCTCGTCGAGGACGAGGATCTGGGGCGAATGCACCAGTGCCTTGCCCAGAAGCAAGCGGCGCCGCATGCCGCCGGAAAGCGACCGCGCATAGGCATCGGCCTTGTCGGTCAGGCCGATGAGATCGAGGATTTCCGCGGTCCGGCGTTGCGACTGCGGCACACCGTAAAGCCCCGCCTGCACGTCGAGCGACCCCGCTGGCGTGAAAAAGGGATCGAGGTTCGGTTCCTGCGGCATCACACCGATGGCCGCGCGGGACTGGCGGGGGTTCCTGTCCTGATCGAAGCCCCAGATCTTGACGCTGCCGGCGGATTTGACGACCAGCCCCGCCAGAATGTTGATCAGCGTCGATTTTCCCGCGCCATTGGGCCCCAGCAGGCCGAAGATCGACCCGCGCGGTATCGTCAGATCAACACCCTTCAAGGCCTCCTTGGCCGCACTCCGCCCGGTTGCGGCGTAGGTTTTCTTCAGGCCCTGGATTTCGATGGCGTTGTCGGTCATGTACGTCTTTTCCCCGTGCCGCGGCTGCGGTATACGCAACCCACTTAAACCGGGATGCCCGGCGCGACAACAGCAGGTGCAATGATGACGACCCCCGTTCCAGAGACCAAGATCGTGACCGAGTGGCGCGTGGCCTGCGATGGCGGCGAAGGTGCCTTGGGACATCCGCGTGTCTGGATGCAGATCCCGGCCGATCAGGGCTGGGTGGAATGCCCCTATTGCGACGCCAGATACATCCACAAGGATTTCGAGGACAAGGTCTGATCCGGGCGCAAGCCCTCGGCTTCGCGCGCTGTTTCCCGTTATTATTGGCCCGAAAATATCCTGGGGGAGTCCCGGACGTGGTCCGGGACGGGGGCAAAGCCCCCTTCGGCGCTAGACCCCCTGGTGTGTCCTGTATAGGTTCGCGATAGCTGCATGAGGGGAGTGACATGGCGTTCGGAAAAGGTTGTCATCTGCATCTGATCGACGGTTCTGCGTTCATCTTCCGTGCCTATCACGCGCTGCCCCCGCTCACGCGAAAGTCCGATGGCATGCCGGTGGGCGCGGTCAGCGGTTTCGTCAACATGCTGCAACGCTATGTCGAAGCAAACACCGGTGACGATGCCGCCACGCACGTCGCGGTGATTTTCGACAAAGGCAGTCACACGTTCCGGAATGACCTTTACGACCAGTACAAGGCAAATCGGGACGAAATGCCCGAAGACCTGCGCCCGCAGATCCCCCTGACGCGGGTTGCAACCAAAGCTTTCAATATCGCCTGTGAAGAAATGGAAGGGTTCGAGGCTGACGATATCATCGCGACTCTTTCGCATCAGGCACGGGCGCGGGGCGGACGGGTGACGATCGTATCGTCCGACAAGGACCTGATGCAGTTGGTCGGGGATGGCGTCGAAATGCTCGACCCGATGAAGAACCGCCGCATCGATCGCGAGGGCGTAATCGAAAAATTCGGCGTCGGACCTGAACGGGTGGTCGATGTGCAGGCGCTGGCGGGCGACTCGGTCGATAATGTGCCGGGGGCACCGGGCATCGGGATCAAGACGGCGGCGCTGCTCATCAACGAGTTCGGCGATCTGGAAAGTTTGCTGGATCGCGCCGACGAGATCAAACAGCCCAAACGCCGCGAGACATTGATCGAGAAACGCGATCAGATCGTCTTGTCGAAGCAACTGGTTCAGCTTGACTGCGAAATGACGCTGGATTTTTCCATCGACGATCTCGAAATCCGCGAGCCCGACCCAGAGGTCCTGATGGGCTTTCTGGCCGAAATGGAATTCCGCACCGTGACCAAGCGGATCGCCGCAAAGCTCGGGGTCGAGGCGCCGGTGATCGAGACCGCCGCAAAGGTCGAAGACACGGCGGCTCCGGAAAAGGTCGATTTCGGCGCCGCTTCCTATGACTGCGTGCGCGATGCGGCGGGGCTGCAGGTCTGGATCGACCTCATCCGCGAAAGAGGCTACGTCGCCGTCGATACCGAAACGACCGGCCTGAACGAAATGATCGCCGAACTGGTCGGCATTTCCCTCGCCGTAGAGCCGGGCAAGGCCTGCTATATTCCTCTGACGCATAAATCGGCTGCGGCCGACGATCTTTTCGGATCTGATGACCTCGCCGAGGGGCAAATGGCCCTCGAAGAATGCCTTGCCCTGCTGAAGCCTGTTCTGGAAGACCCCGCGATCATGAAGATCGGCCAGAACATGAAATACGACATCAAGATCTTCGATCGCTATGGTGTCGACGTGGCGCCCATCGATGACACGATGCTCATTTCCTATGCCATGAACGCGGGGTTGCACAATCATGGCATGGACGTCCTGTCCGAGCGGTATCTCGGACATCAACCGATCCCGATCAAGCCGCTTCTCGGCTCGGGCAAGTCGGCCAGAACGTTCGATCGTGTGCCGATCGAGGATGCGACCAGATACGCCGCCGAGGACGCCGATATCACCCTGCGCCTCTGGCGCGTTCTCAAGCCACAGCTTCACAGCAAGCAGGTCACCACCGTCTACGAGACCATGGAACGACCGCTGGTGCCGGTGCTTGCGCAGATGGAGCGCAGCGGTATCAAGGTCGACCGCGATACGCTGTCCCGCATGTCCAACGCCTTTGCCCAGAAGATGGCGGGGCTCGAGGCGGAAATCCACGAAAAGGCAGGACGATCCTTCAACGTGGGTTCACCCAAACAGCTTGGTGAAATCCTGTTCGACGAAATGGGGCTGACGGGCGGCAAGAAAGGCAAGACGGGCGCCTATGCCACGGGTGCGGATGTGCTCGAGGATCTCGCGACCGAGCATGAACTGCCCGGCCTCGTTCTTGACTGGCGGCAACTCTCCAAGCTGAAATCGACCTACACGGATGCGTTGCAAGAGCACATCAACAAGGACACAGGCCGCGTTCATACATCCTATTCCATCGCCGGCGCCAATACCGGGCGTCTTGCCTCGACCGACCCGAACCTGCAGAACATTCCCGTCCGCACCGAAGAGGGCCGCCGCATCCGCGAAGCGTTCGTGGCCGAGCAGGGCAAGGTGATCGTCAGCCTTGACTATTCGCAGATCGAATTGCGCATCCTCGCGCATATCGCCCAGATCGACACGCTCAAACAGGCTTTCCGGGACGGGCAGGACATTCACGCGCTCACGGCATCGGAAATGTTCGATGTCCCGCTTGACGAGATGACCCCCGATATCCGCCGTCAGGCCAAGGCCATCAACTTCGGTGTGATCTACGGCATTTCGGGTTTCGGTCTTGCGCGGAACCTGCGCATTCCGCGCGGCGAGGCGCAGGGATTCATCGACCGCTATTTCGAACGTTTCCCCGGCATTCGTGCCTACATGGACGCCACCGTCGCTTTCGCCAAAGAGCATGGGTATGTGCAGACGCTTTTCGGGCGCAAGATCAATACCCCCGAGATCAACGCCAAGGGGCCGCACGCAGGCTTTGCCCGTCGCGCAGCCATCAACGCGCCGATCCAGGGAACGGCCGCCGATGTGATCCGGCGTGCCATGATCCGGATGCCCCGGGCGATAGCGGACATCCCTGCCACGATGCTGCTGCAGGTCCACGACGAACTTATTTTCGAAGTGGAGGAAGGATCTGTCGATGCCTTGATCGATGCAGCCCGGGAGGTCATGGAAGGCGCCAGCGATCCCGCGGTAAAGCTGGATGTGGCGCTATCGGTCGATGCAGGGCAAGGCGCGAACTGGGCCGAGGCGCACTGACGAAAAACGCGCCGCCCGGGACGGACGGCGCGCATGGCTCAGGTCAGATGGCCGACGATCAGTTCACCGACTTGCCTTCGACGAGGTTGGCATCGCGCTTTGTATCCGATGCGATCTCGATGCGGCGCGGTTTCAGCGCCTCGGGGACTTCGCGGACAAGATCGATATGCAACATGCCGTTTTCATGGCTCGCACCTGTGACCTTGACATGATCGGCCAAGGTAAAGCGGCGCTCGAAGGCGCGGGTCGCGATACCGCGGTGCAGGTAGTTGCGCCCTTCGGTGTCTTCGGCCTTGCGCCCGGTGACGAGCAAGGCCCGGTCCTTTACTTCGATCGCCAGTTCATTATCCGAGAAACCGGCAACGGCAATCGAGATACGCCATGCGTCATCGTCGGTCTTTTCGATATTGTAGGGGGGGTAGGTGTTCTGGCCCACGTCGCTGGCCAGCGCGCGATCCATAAGATCGGCAATCTGGTCGAAACCAACGGTTGCACGGTAAAGCGGTGTCAGATCAAATGCACGCATTTGGGTCATCCTTTCATAAGCGATAACAATGTCTTGCCTTCCCATTCGGGACAGGCGCCTTACTACCGGGACCCGTCATCGGCACCCCGGTATCGCTTATCTGGGAAGGGCTGCAACCGCTTTCAAGACCCTCAGGGCGAGACGAATTTGGCGCCGGTATCGTTCTGTGTACCACCGGGGGTAAGCCGTCGCACGCCATCGGGGCCAGCCGGACCCAGCGCACTGTAAAAGGTCAGCAGCCTGATGAGCGGCAATTTGAGAGAGGTACCCAGAGACACCTGTTCGCCGTCGACCTGAGCCATGGCAGAGACCACTGAGACAATGCGTTGCTGGCCCCGTACCTCCATGAAGACAGGGGATCCGCTGGAACCGTAGGCGACCTCGCAGGTCATCACCACAACGCCGGTCTGTCGCCCCAGTACCGCGCAGACATCCTGCAGACTTGGCGCATCTTCACGCCCCCGCCCGTACGAGATGACCCGTACGCTGTCGCCCGTGATGGGAAAGGCCGTTTCTTCGTAAGGCTGGATCCGCGTGGACCGGATGGGTCGCGCGAGTTCCAGCAACCCGATGTCGACGGCCACGGCCTTGGGGTTCGTGGTGCCATCGCTGAAATCGTAGTCCGGATGGGGGATCGTGCGACGTATGTCGCGGAGGGCCTCTGCGCGGCCACCGCGAAACCCCGCCCTGAAAACGAACCTGTCCGGGCTGATGCGTGTGCCGTCTGTATCGAACAGGCAGTGGGCCGCGGTCAGGATCAGGTTGTCCCGGATCAGGGCCGCAGTGCAGAACCCTTTGCCGGATATGTCGAGCCGGCCCACGGCATCCCAGCGGGCACTGTCCTGCCGGCTGATCAGCGGTATCAGGTTGCTCTCTTCCTGCGCCTGCGCGGCCGTCTGCGCGCAAAGCGTCAGTACAAGAAGGCCTATCGCCAGAAAACGCCCCATATTCGCATCCCTTGTGTCGGGCCAGACTGGTCTGCAGATTGGGCAGGATTAAGGCGTCAGCGCAAGATCGGGATGTCCGGAGCTTTCTTGCCCGCACCCGTCAGTGCGGGTGGCTGTGGGCCGCCGGTCGCCCAGTCGAGCAATTCGACGGTATGCACGATGGGCACGTCGGTGCCGCCCCCGATCTGCATCATGCAGCCGATATTGCCGGCCGCGATGATATCGGGCGTCAGCGCCTCGAGCGTCTGGACCTTCCGGTCTTTGAGCTGCTTGGAGATTTCCGGCTGCATCAGGTTGTATGTCCCCGCCGATCCACAGCACAGATGGCTGTCGGCGGGCTCGAGAACAGTGAAGCCGGCCTTCTTCAGCAGATCTTTCGGATAGGTCTTGATCTGCTGGCCGTGCTGCAGAGAACACGCGGCGTGATAGGCGACCTTTGCACCTTTGTCGTCGCCCTCCGGCAGATCGAGCTTCATCAGCAATTCCGAGACATCCATGGCGATCGCCGACACGCGCGCGGCGTCTTCGGCAAGCGTGTCATTGCGGAACATATGCCCGTAGTCCTTGACCGTGGTTCCGCATCCCGACGTATTGATGACGATGGCATCAAGCCCGTCGCCGTCGATCTCTTTCGCCCATGCGCGGATGTTCCTGGCCGCGGTCGCGTGGCTTTCGCTTTCCTTGCCCATGTGGTGGGTCAACGCGCCACAGCACCCGGCGCCCTCGGCCACGACGACCTCGGCGCCCAGACGCGTCAGGAGGCGGATCGTGGCGTCGTTGATATCGGTATTCAGCGCACGCTGGGCGCAACCCGTCATCAGCGCGACGCGCATTTTCCTGTCTTTGGCGGGGAAGGTTTGCGGATCGTCGTTGCGGCTGACGGGCGGGATCGTCTTGGGCGCCATCTCGAGCATGGCCCGCAGGCGGGCGTCCGGCATGAGGCGCGCAAAGGGCCGCCCGAGTTTGGCACCCAGCAGCGCCACACGGAACCGCATCGGATAGGGGAGAATCCGGGCCAGTATCCAGCGCAGGGCGCGATCGGACCAGGGCCGGTCATAGTTTTTCTCGATATAGGCGCGCGCGTGATCGACCAGATGCATGTAGTGTACGCCAGACGGACAGGTCGTCATGCAGGCAAGACAGGACAGGCAGCGATCGATATGTTTGACAGTCTTGGCATCCGGCGTGCGCTCGTTCTCCAGCATGTCCTTGATCAGGTAGATCCTGCCGCGTGGACTGTCGAGTTCATCACCCAACACCTGGTAGGTCGGACAGGTGGCGGTGCAGAAACCGCAATGGACGCACGAGCGCAGGATCTCGTTGGATCGTGCGATGCCTGGGTCTTGGAGTTGTTCGGGCGTGAAGGTCGTCTGCATCAGGTCATGATCCCGGGGTTGAGTATGCCGCGTGGGTCGAACTTGGCGCGCAGGCCCGCGGTGATTTTGGCCAGCGCAGGGGCTTCGGGCTGAAACGTCGGCACATCGGCGCTGCCGCGGATCAGCGTTGCATGGCCGTCGTAAGTGCCCAGCGCGGCACGCAGATCGCGCCCCGCCTCGCATAGCAGCCAGATCAATCCGCCGCCCCAGTCGTACTGGACGGCCTTCGCATCCGCCCGGGCAACGATTTCCGGCGCTTCCGAAGGCTTGGCTGAAATACGCCAGACATCGCCATCCTGTTGCGCCAATGCGGTCACGTCCCGGATCGCCTGCCAGCGCGCGGTGTCGCCGCCGACATCCGCCGTCACATCGCCGAACGGGGTCAGAACTTCTTTCAGGCGTTCCGAACGGTATCTGACCGATGTCTCGAACCCTTCGATCCGCACCAGCGTCTGCGGCGTGCCGTCGGGCGATTTCGGCAAATGTGCCGCCCCGGTCACTTCGAAGGGTGATCCCAGCGCCGCCGCCAGCGCGGCCACGGCATCACTGTCCGACAAGCCCGAAATTGTCAGCGTGCCGGTCGTTTCTACGTCGGGCATCACCTTGAGTGCCACCTCGGTTACCACGCCCAGGGTGCCGTAAGATCCCGTCAGCAGCTTGACCAGATCGTAGCCGGTGACGTTCTTCATCACGCGGCCGCCGTTCTTGACGATGTTGCCAGCCCCATCCACGAACCGCACACCCAGCATGAAGTCGCGGCAAGCCCCGACGCTGATCCGGCGCGGCCCCGAGGCATTGGCCGCCACCATCCCGCCCAAGGTGGGGGTTCCATCGGTCCCCAGCAGGGTACGGTGGTCCATCGGCTCGAAGGCCAGCCGCTGGTTTTCGGCAGCAAGTGCGGCTTCGATCTCGGCCAGCGGCGTCCCGGCTCCGGCCACCAGTGTCAGCGCGCCCGGCTCGTAAAGGCTGATCCCGCTCAAGCCACGGGTCGTCAGCGCTTCGCCGTCCGCCTGACCGATGGGCCGTGTCCCGCCACCCGTGATCCGCAGCGGACCATTTGCGCCCCTGATCAACTGGGCGAGTTCGTCTTCATTTCCAGGCGTCATACAAGCCTTCTCATGTTCACAAATACCTCGGGGGAGTCCCGGATTTCATCCGGGACGGGGGCAGCGCCCCCATCAGGCCGCGCGACGCTTGTCCGAGTCAGCCAGCGGAAAGACCTTCGCCGCATTCAAAAGCCAACCGGGATCGAAGACATCCTTTACAGCCATCTGCGCTTCCAGGTCCGCGGGATCATACTGCACGTTCATCAGGTCGCGCTTTTCAATGCCCACACCATGCTCGCCGGTCAGGCAGCCACCGACTTCGACACAGAGCTTCAAAATCTCCGCCCCCAGCGCCTCGCATAGCTCCAGATCACCGGGCTTGTTGGCATCGAACAGGATCAGCGGATGCATGTTCCCGTCGCCTGCATGAAAGACATTGGCGACATCGAGGCCGAACTCCTCTGACAATGCGCGGATCCGTCCCAGCACCTGCGGCAGCGCAGATACCGGGATCGTCCCGTCAAGGCAGATGTAGTCGTTGATCTGGCCCATCGCGCCGAAGGCCGATTTGCGGCCGAGCCAGATCCGTCCCGCCTCGTCGGCGTCCTTGGCTTCGCGCAGTTCGACGGGATCGTGCTTGCGGGCGATATCCATGATCAGTGCGAGCTGCGCGTCGATCTCGGCGTCCGACCCTTCGACCTCGACGATCAACAGGGCCTCGCACATGGGATAGCCGGCCTTGGCGAAGGCCTCGGTCGCTTCGATACAGGGGCGATCCATGAATTCGATAGCCACCGGCAGGATTCCCGCCTTGATGATGTCGGTCACGACCTGCCCCGCAACTTCGGAACTGTCGTAACCCATCAACACGGGCCGCGCACCCTCGGGCTTGTGCAGGATACGCAGTGTCGCTTCCGTCACAACGCCAAGCTGCCCTTCGGAGCCGCAAATGACGCCCAGCAGGTCCAGCCCGCCCGCATCCAGATGCGCGCCGCCCAATTCGACAATGGTGCCGTCCATCGTAACCATCGTCACGCCCAACAGGTTGTTCGTGGTGACGCCGTATTTGAGGCAATGCGCACCGCCGGAATTCATCGCGATGTTCCCCGCGATGGCGCATGCCAGCTGACTCGAGGGGTCGGGCGCATAAAAATATCCCTCCGCCTCGACCGCGCCGGTAACCGAAAGATTGGTCCGCCCTGTCTGTACCTTGATATACCGGTCTGCGTAATTCGTCTCGATCACGCGGTTCATCCGTGCGACGCCCAGAATGACGCAGTCGGCAGTCGGCAGTGCCCCGCCGGCCAGCGACGTTCCCGAACCGCGCGGCACGACCGGCACACCCATGTCATGGCATATCCTCATGACCGCCGCGACTTCTGCGGTATCGGCCGGAAGCACAGCGCAGAGTGGCGGGCACTTGTAGGCGGTCAGGGCATCGCATTCATAGGCCCGCGTTTCGCTTTCATCCGAAATGACGGCCTCTGCAGGCAGCACCTGTTTAAGGCGCGCCACGATCTCGTCCTTGCGCGACAGAACGGATGCATTCGGGACTGGCATTTGCATGGCGGGGCTCCTCACCGTGTATTGGTAAAAATATATTACCAATTCATCGGTTTGGCAAGTCCTTCGGAATGGTGGGACAAGATGTCATCCTGAATGAAACATCTGTCCCCTGCCGGGCTCTCGCATTTGCGTGACTGGGGACGATGCAACCTTGGCCGATCTCGGGCGGGCGACTAAGCTTCCCGTCACTGATTTCCCTGACTTGAAGGAGGCGCCATCGCATGAAATCCGGTCTTATCTTCGCACTCATGCCGATGATGGCGGTCGCCGATGATGCTGTCGTCGAGGAGGTGACGATCGTCGCCGACCGCGTGACGGTCACGATATCCCACGCCGATACCGGCTGGGACGATTATGCCGACGGTTGGGAGGTGCTTGATGCGCAAGGCAACAGCCTTGGCCTGCGCAACTTGCTGCATCCGCACGTGAACGAACAGCCCTTCACGCGTTCGCTGTCCGGCGTATCCATTCCGGAAGATGCCGACGTCGTCTTCATTCGCACCCGTACGAATGTCGGTGGATGGTCCGACGATCTCTTCGCTGTTCAGTTGCCCTGAGGCACGCGGACCAGGTCATAATCGGCGACGACAGGATAATGGTCCGCCGGCCATTCACCGTCATATTGCTTGCGCACGATCACGGGCGGCGCGGCAAGTCGGGCATCGCCGGCAACGGCGATATGATCGATTGCAGCAAAGAGATTGATCCCGCGATTGAAATGAAAGCTGGCACCATCGACCGGCGCAAAGGAAAACCCGGCTTCTTCAAGGGTCCCGACCAGACGATCACCCAGCCGCGCATTCAGATCCCCCACGAGGAACACGGTCTCGCCCGCCGCGATCCACGGCGCGCTTCGCGCGACAACGAGGTCGACGGATTGCTCTCTGTTCGACAGGCTGGCGTAGTCGGTATGTACGTTGACGACCCTGAAGGCGGCCCCTGTCCGCCGGTCGCTGAACCGGGCCCATGATGCGAACGCGGGATAAGAGCCGTTGAACGTGCGTGAATAGATCACGTCCGGTGTATCGGAAAAAAAGAACCACCCCTGATCGACGAGGTCGAGGCGATCGGTGCGGTAAAGGATCGGCTGGGTCGAGGGAAAGTCGCGCGGGTCCCCCACGGCGGCTGCGGCATAACCGGGGTTCCGCGCCAGCAGCCAGTCAAGCGCGAGGTTTTCATCACTGACACTGCCGCCGCCGAAGCTCTCCATTTCCTGAAACCCCATCACGTCAGGGGACACGTCCTTGAAGGCGAGATCAAGAGGGCCCTTGCGCCGCTCCCAGTCAGCGACGGACCAGGCCCCGGTTTCGCGTCCAAGCACGATGTAATGGACGTTATAGGTGGCGACACGCAGGCTTTGGGGCGCGGGATCGGGCAGCGCTGTGGTGCCGCCGTGCCGCAGCGACTGGCATCCCAGCAGCAGTCCCAGCACCAATAATACGATGCCCGCAAGCCTGAGCGCTGTGCGCAGCATCAGCGGCGGCCTTCACGCAACCATGCTCCCAGCATCAATAGCCCAGCGAGCAGCACGAAGGCCCACGCCGGAAGCAGGGGAGTGATGCGGATATCGGCCGTGCGGAACGCGTCGCGCGGGGTGATCCCGATCCAACCGCGTCCGGCGGCCGGCCGTCCCGCACGCACACTGCGAATATCGATTTCACCATCGGCGATCGCGCGTACCCCGCCCAGCGTCGTCTCGATCAGCGGGGCAAGTGTTTCGCCGCTGGCGATCGTTTCTTCGAATTCGCGCGGCGCGGATGGCCCAAGGGCGATAACCGCGTCCTCGGTGCCGTCGGTCAGCCGGTAAAGCCCGATCTCGGGCGCTTGCCACAGCGTTTCGAACCGCCCGGGCGAGACCTCTTCCAGCTGCAGGACCGTCTCGGTACCGTCGGGATGCGTGATCGTGACATCACCGGTTTCCAGCCCCAGTGTCCTGCGGATGATCCGCATTGTCTGGCCCGTCGGCTCGACCCAAAGCGCTTCTTCCTCCAGATCCGGTTCCTTCATCATCCAGTGAGCGAGGCGGCGCAGCAACTCCAGCTGCGGGCCGCCACCTTCATAGCCGCGATCCCAGAGCCACGAGTGGTCGGACGCCATCAAAGCGACGCGTCCCTCACCGATCCGGTCGAGTGCCAGCAGGGGTCTGTCGTCCAGCCCGGACATGACGGTCGTCGCACTCTCGGGTACTTCGACATCCACAAGACGGAACCACCGGCCCCAGCCGGGGCCCTCGTCGGTCGATCCGGGAACGAGGTCCGGCAGGCTTTCGGTCACAGGGTGGCGCGCACCGAGATCACTGATCTGGGGGACGAAACCTTCTTCGAAGACCCGTGCAGTCGGCGCGCCGGGCAACACGTCGCCAAGCGGCGAACGGTGGATGCTTTCGGCACCCCCGTACTCGGGTCCGGCGGACACCAGAACGGCGCCGCCCTGCCGGACGTAGTCGGCGATATTCTCGAAGTAGGCGCTGGGCAGGATGCCGCGCCGGCGATAGCGATCGAATATGATCAGGTCGAAGTCGTTGATCTTTTCGAGGAACAACTCTCGCGTCGGGAATGCGATCAGCGACAGTTCGTTCACCGGCACGCCATCCTGCTTTTCGGGGGGGCGCAGAATCGTGAAATGCACCAGATCTACCGCCGAATCCGACTTGAGCAGGTTGCGCCACGTACGCTCTCCGGGATGCGGTTCGCCGGACACAAGCAGGACGCTCAGCCGGTCGCGGACACCATTGATCTGAACGACGGCGCTATTGTTGCGGTCTGTCAGTTCACCCTCGGCGGTGGGGATCGTGAACTGCAAAACATTCATCCCGCCATGGGGCAGGGTAATGGGCAGTCGGACATCCTCACCCACGGGGACAGGCACGGTCAGTGGCGCGTCCCCGTCGATGGAAATGGAAAGCGGGACGGAATCGGTTGCCGGGGCGGCGCCCTGATCCTCGACACGCAGGGTCAGGTTGACCTCTTCATCGAGGATCGCGAAGGCGGGTGCGTTTTCGACCAAAAGCCGGCGGTCCCAGTCTTCGGGCTCGCCGGAGAGAAGCAGGTGCATGGGGGCGGGCAGATCGGGCGCGCGTTCCAGATCATGCAGGCGGCCGTCGCTGATGAGGATGATACCGGCGACGCGGGCCTGTGGTTCTTCGGTCAGCGCGTCAGTCACGGCGGTCATCAGTGTCGTGCCAAGATCGCCCTCGGCGTCGCCCAGCGTGACCTGCCGCATTTCGGTATTGGGCAGCCGCGACAGTTCAGCTTCGACATTGGCGAGGGCCGCCGCATTCTGATCGGGGCGGTTCGCGATCCTTTGGCTTGCGCTCTCGTCCACCACGACAAGCACGATATCTGACAGGGGTTCGCGATCCTCCTGTTGGACCGCCGGATTGGCAAGGGCGACGAGCAGCGCGATAGAGGCAAGCGCCCGAAGCCACCAACCGGGCAGCCGCCGCCAGATCGCCAGCACGACAGCGGCCAGCGCCAGAGCGGCCACGGCGTAAATCACCAGCCAGGGCAGCAGCGGGTCGAAGATGATGCTGCCGCCCGTCATTGTCCCAGCCTGTCGAGAAGGTCGGGAACATGGACCTGATCCGATTTGTAGTTCCCCGTCAGCACATGCATGATGACATTGACGCCGAACCGCAAAGCGATCTCGCGCTGGCGTTCACCGGACATGCCGCGCCCGACCGGAAACATACGTCTGCCCCGCTCGTCGATCGCCCATGCCCGCGCCCAGTCGTTGCCGCCGATGATCACCGGGGTCACACCGTCGTTGAGGTTGCGGAAGGGCATCCCCTCGATCAATTCGGCGTCGGGCGGTGACGCCTCGACCCAGACATCGCGACTGGCGTATCGCCCGGGAAAATCCTGCAGCAGATAGAATGTGCGGGTCAGCACGTGATCGGACGGGATCGGCTCGATCGGCGGAATATCGAGCGACCGTGCGATGGCCTGCAGCCGCCGCCCTTCGGGCGAGCCCGAGCCGAAACGCGCGGTATCCGCGTCGCGGGTGTCGAACATGATCATCCCGCCGGTGCGCAGATAGTTGTTGAGTTTGGCATAGGCCTCGCGTGTCGGCAGCTGCTGATCCGCGGTGATGGGCCAGTAGATGAAAGGAAAGAAGGCCAGTTCGTCGGTTTCCAGATCGATCCCTATGGGCGCTGCCGGTTCGATCGCCGTGCGCCGGAAGAGCGTTTCGGACAGGCCTCTCAGACCTGCCTCGACAGTATCGTCGAGTTCGGGATCGCCGGTCAGGACATGGGCCAGAACGACCTCGGTCGTGGCGCTGAGCGCGAAGTCGTCGGCGGGCTGTGCCTGCGCTTCGGGTGCCAGCCACAGTGCGAGCGCCAGGGCGGCGGCGACATCTGCGCGGGGTCCGCGCAACCGTCCACCAACGGCCAGCGACGCGATGGCATCGATCATCAGCAGCAGCAACGCCGCGGCCAGCAACCAGCCTTTGAGCGGAGTTTCCTGCGCGGCCTGCATGCCTTCGACGACCACCGAGCCCGGCCATTGTGCCACGGCGAAGGTTGTGTCTGGTCCGATCACGTTCACGGCCAACTGTCTGCCTTCACCATCGTAAAGGCCCGGGGGCAAGTCGGGGCCGGCCTCCATGGTGGCCAGAACCTCGCCTGCGACACCGGGCAACGCACTGCCGTCCTGCAGGTTGCCAAATCCGTCAAGCACCTGGTTCGGAAGCCATGTGGTGCCCGCCATCGCAGCTGTATCACCGGTGATGCGGCGCGTCGAAACGGCCAGCCGCTCGAGCATTTGTACAAACAGCCCCGAAAGCGGCAGCGTGGACCATTCCGCGTTCGCGGTGACATGGAAAAGGACCACCTGACCAGCCCCTGAAACCTTGCGCGTGACAAGCGGTGTTCCGTCCGACAGTTGGGCGATCACACGATCCGCCAGCGTCGGATCGGGCTGCGCCATCACCTGCGACGTCACGCTGACGTCATCGGGAATCGTCAGACCGAAAAAGGGGCTGTCCTCGCTGAAAGGCGCCAGCGCCTTGGGTTCGCCCCATGACATCGCCCCACCCACGGATCGCCCGCCGGATCGCAACCGCACCGGCAGCAGCGGGTCTTCGGTCATCCGGCCCAGATCGGTTGCCGCGAGGCGCGGACCGGCGAACCGCAAAAGCATTCCGCCATCGTCGACCCAATCCAGCAGATCGGCTTCTTCACCGGCGGCAAGTTGCGCCACATCTGCCAGAATGATCACGTCGGGGTTGGCCAGCAGGATATCCGCAAGCGCGCCCTCGACGACATCCGCCGTCGGCTCGAGCGCCTCGCGCAGGTAGTAGAGCGGCGAGAGCAACTCGAGACTCTCGCGGTCGTCACGGCCCGCGATCAACGCCACCTCGCGCCGCCGCAAGGCGTCGTCGGCAAGGCTGACAGCGGCCGCCGAGCGTTGCCCGTCGATCGTGAATCTCGTGACCCTGTTGCGCAACTCGGGCGGCAGCACCATGGCGGTTTCCGCCGTTGGTTCACCGGCCGCGAAACGCAAGGGCACCGTGGCCAGGACCCGCTCGGTCCCGGCGGGGTCAAGGCCCACAGCGGCGATTGCGGTTTCCTGAGCTGTCCCAACGGGTGCCCGGGTGCCCGAGACGATCACTTCTCCGTCCTCGAAGCGCGCCGGCCGCAGGCCTGTCACCTGGCGGGGTGTCTGAAAGACAGTCACCGTGCCGCGGTCTTGCAGTGCGTCAAGCAGGGCGCCCCGACCATCCCAGTCAAGACCGTCGGAAATCCAGTAGGTTTCGAACGTGCCTTCCTGTGTCGAAAACCATTGTGACGCATCGCGGGGCTGCCAGGGCTGCGGCTGCAGGCTCGGCAGGCGGTTCTGCCATTCGTTCGGAGCGGCGAAGGGAATATCGTCATTCGGCAGGTCGTTCAGGTTGATGACCGCGACCCGCCGGTCGGCGCGCATGGCTTCGGACAAAAGCGCATCCACGCGGTCGATCCGTGCCTGCCAGTTCGGGGCACCCGCCCATGATCCGTCGAGTGCAATGACCAGATCGCCACTTCCCTCGCGGACGTTCTGCGGGTTCAGAACTGGTCCGGCGAAGCCGAGAATGACCGCTGCAACAGCCAGCGTGCGCAAAAGCAGCAGCCACCACGGGGTGCGGTCGGTCTGGGTGTCGTCATCGACGAGGCCGAGAAGAAGAGCCACACCCGGAAAGCGTCTGCGGATCGGCGCTGGCGGCACGGCCCGCAGCAAAAGCCACAGGATCGGCAAGGCGATCAGTCCGAGCAGCAGCCATGGCGCGGTGAAACCTATGGGACCCAGCGCGAACATCAGCGCATCTTCCGGGGCGCTGCCCCGGACCCCGGAGTTTTTCGGCCAAGATGAAGGTGGAACTTCATTGCTGGTGCTCCATTGCGCCGAACAGCCACAGAAGGGCGGCCGCGGCGCTTTCCCCGGTGTGATGCGTGCGGAATTGCCAGCCTGTCGTGCGCGCCAGCATCGCAAGCCTGTCCTTGCGCTCGGCGAGGCGGTCGAGGTAGCGGCCGCGCAGGTCGCGGGCTTTTTGTGTTTCGTGGCGCATGGCGCCCGTCATGCTTTCGAAGACCGTCCGTCCGTCGAAGGGGAACGCTTCTTCCTGCGGGTCGAGGACCTGCAGCAGCGCGCCGCCCACGCCCTTGTCGGCGGCCCGGGTCAGCGCCGCTTCCACTGGCCCGAGGTCGCCCAGAAAATCGCTTATGAAAAGAGCGCGGGAATGCGGCAGCATCCCCTGCGCTTCGGGCGCGCCGTAATCCTCTGCCGCTTGCTGCGACAGAAGTTCGGCCATACGGCGCAACTGGCCCCGCCCGCGGCGCGGCGGCAGGCGCAGACCTGTCAAGCCGACCCTTTCGCCACCACGGACAAGCAGGATCGCAGTTGCAAGACCCAGAAGCCGTGCCCGCTGGCCCTTGGAGGGCAGGTTCTTGTCGGAGGAAAATCCCATTGCCGCGGCCTGATCGACCCAGAGGATCACAGACTGGGCGATCTGCCATTCCTTGTCCTGAACGAAATTCGCATCCGCCCGTGCCGAACGGCGCCAGTCGATCGTGCGGGCCGCGTCATGCGGTTGCGCCGGGCGGTATTGCCAGAAGGTGTCACCCGACCCGGCCCGCCTGCGGCCGTGATCGCCAAGCAGCACGGTAGATGCAAGATGCTCGGCCTCTGCCAACAGTGGCGGCAGAGGGGCGGCGAGTGCCTCGGCGTCGGACCTGAGGGCAAGCGGTTCGGTCATGCAGCGGCGGTGACCGTGGTCATCTGGTCGGCAACGGCGTTGATGACGTGCTGGATCGTCTCGCCGCGGGCACGGGCCGCAAAGGACAGTGCCATCCGGTGTTCCAGGACCGGCACCGCCATCTTGCGGACATCCTCGGCGGAGGGTGCAAGCCGCCCCTCGAGCAGTGCTTGCGCGCGAACGGTCAGCATCAGCGCCTGTGCGGCGCGCGGACCGGGCCCCCAGCTGATATTCTGGCGGATACTGTCAGGCGCGCTTTCATCGCCCGGACGGCAGGCGCGGACCAATGCAAGGATCATTTCAACGATATTGTCGCCCACGGGCATCCGGCGCAGCAGGGTTTGCGCTGCCAGCAGGTCGTCGGCGGTAAAGACCCCCTGCGATTGCGCCTCGCTGACACCGGTTGTTGCGATGAGGATATCTTTTTCGGTGTCGCGGTCGGGATAGGGGACGTCGATCTGGACCAGAAAACGGTCGAGCTGGGCCTCGGGCAGGGGGTACGTGCCTTCCTGCTCGATGGGGTTTTGTGTCGCGAGGACGTGAAACGGCACCCCGAGTTTGCGATGGTCGCCTGCGATGGTGACCTCTTTCTCCTGCATTGCCTGGAGCAATGCGGATTGTGTCCGCGGCGACGCCCGGTTGATCTCGTCGGCCATGAGGAGCTGGCAGAAGATCGGCCCTTCGATAAACCGAAAGTTGCGTTTGCCGTCATCCGAAGTTTCCAGCACCTCAGAGCCGAGGATATCGGCAGGCATCAGATCCGGCGTGAACTGGATGCGATTGCTGTGCAGGCCCATGACGGTAGACAGGGTGTCGACAAGCCGGGTCTTGCCGAGTCCCGGCAGGCCGATCAGGACCGCGTGACCGCCACAGATCAGCGCAGAGAGCGTCAGGTCGACGACACGTTCCTGCCCGATGAACCGCGCCGAGATGCTGGAACGCGCATCGGCCAGTTTCGCACCTAGCGCCTCGATTTCAGCGACGAGATCGGCATCCGTGGCCATGACATTCCTCCGGTTGGGCTATATCGTTACTTGAACAGATAATCGCATCAGACTGAATGGCAAAAACAATGGCCACACAAAAGATCGTGACACCGACCGCAGAGAGCATCGCAGAGAGTGCCCGTGCCGCCAAAAAGGGCGGTTTGCCCCCCGTGCATCTGTGGGATCCACCCCATTGCGGCGATCTGGATATGCGCATCGCGCGTGACGGCACGTGGTTCTATATGGGAACACCGATCGGAAGGCCCGAACTGGTGCGGTTGTTCTCGACCATCCTGCGCAAGGACGGTGACCGCTATGTGCTGGTAACCCCCGTCGAGAAAGTCGGGATCACCGTCGATGACGCGCCATTCGTCGCGGTCGATTTCAATCAGGCGCGTGATGGGCTGGTCTTCGAAACAAACGTTGGAGACACCGTTACCGCAGGGCCAGAACATCCCATCCGCGTCGTGCGGGATCCCGAAACCGGCGAGCCTTCCCCCTACATCCTCGTCCGGGCAAATCTCGAGGCGTTGATCGACCGCAAATCCTTTTACCGGCTGGTCGATATCTGCGAACACGCGGACCATGACGGCGAAAGCTGGTTCGGATTACGATCGTCGGGCACGTTCTTTCCGATCATTCCATCAGCGGACCTGCCGTGATCAGGCCCGCTTGGCGTTCCGCGGCATCTTGGTGATGCCGTAGGCCTTGCGGGCGGTGACCAGCCGCAGGTCTTCGGGATCCATGCCCATCGACAGGATCGTGTCGCGGTCATAGCGGGCGCGGGCGACATCGGGGTCGTGGCCCGTGCCGAACATACGATCGATCCAGCCCATGCCGAAGCTGACATGGAACGTCGCGTCGTGGTCCTGAAAGTGATGCGCGAGGTGGCTGCGTGTCACGCGTTGCCCGAACCAGCCTTTCCTGACATTCAGATGCGCCAGCGTATGGCAGTATTCGTAAAACGCGAAGGCACTCACCGAGCCGACGAACAGGATGATATAGGCCGTGATTGCACCTGATGTCAGCCCCAGAACCGGCCAGAGGATGACCGTATGGATTGCCGTGGCAATCAGGCCGAAGCGGACCGGATACCAGTGATCGTCACCGGTGAAGAATTCGGCATCGCCGGGGAATTCGTGGTGCCCGATGTGACTGCGGTAAAGGGCGTTGAACACGCTCTGCTCGGTCGGTGGTTCCCGATGCAGCAGGAAACGGTGCATCAGGTATTCCACGAAAAACTGCATGATGATGCCGTAGATCAGCGCTGCGATCATCCACGGCTGGAAGTTGATGACCAGCAGAACCACGCCGGCGATCCAGAACGGCAACAGCCGTTGCAGGCTGCCCATGTGCATCAGAATGCGCAAAGTCGGGATCATGAGGTCCTCCGCCAATTCAGTTAAAAGTTAAAAGTCATGCATGCGGGTGACAAGCCGAACGCGGCGTCAGACCCGTGGGCGGCGGTGGTCCTCGGGCATTTGCCGATGGTGGCACGCGGTGGCACAACTGGCGTCGACACGTCGAAAGGACAACGCCATGCCGAAATTCTGCGCCAACCTGACATGGCTTTTCACCGAACTGCCATTCATCGAGCGGATCGCTGCCGCTGCCGAGGCAGGGTTCGATGCCGTCGAGGTCCTGTTTCCTTACGACATCAACGTGCAAGATCTGGTCAACGCGCTTGCCGCGCATGAGATGCCGCTGGCACTGATCAATTGCCCGCCACCCAACTACACGGGCGGCGCGCAGGGTTGGGCAGGCGTGCCGGGATCCGAAGCGCGCTTTGAAAGGGATTTTCGCCGCGCCCTCCGCTATGCCCGAACACTCGGCGCAAGGCATCTGCATATCATGTCGGGCGTCGCGGAGGGCGAGGCCGCCCGTGCGACTTTCCTGCGTAATCTGCGCTGGGCGGCAGCCGAAGCCCCGGACCAGAGCCTGACGATCGAGCCGATCAGCGTGCAGGCCATGCCGGGGTATTTACTGAACGATTTCGCGCTGGGCCGTGATATCGTGGAAAGTGTCGCCGCGCCCAATCTGCGTTTGCAGTTCGATACCTTTCATGCCGGCAAGATCACCGGTGACGTTCTCGGCACATGGGACCGGGTGCGCGATATCACCGCCCATATCCAGGTGGCCCAGATCACCGACCGGGGCGAACCCGACCGCGGGGCATTCGACTTTCCGGCGTTTTTCGCCCAGTTGGATGCCGAAGGCTACGACGGTTGGGTTTCGGGGGAATACGCGCCGCGCAAGACGACAGAGGCGGGCCTCGACTGGATCACCCGGCACTGATTCCGCGTTTCGGGACCGCACGCCGGCCCGCATCGGCGGGCCATACCGCCTTTGACCCACGCAAAAGTGCATGGTCTCGCCCATGCAAACGGTTATGTTCCGATCATGTCCAATATCCGTCTCAACCGTCGTCTTCTGATTGCCGGTGCCGCCGCCGCTTTGGCTCGGCCTGCGCTGGCGCAATCCGACCCATGGGGTCCGGCCCTGACGAAACTGCGCAGTTTCGATCAGTCTCGGGCAGTCATGCTTTACCAAGGGGGACAGAGACGGATGGCCGAGGTCATTCGCGGTCCCGGCCTGTCGCGTGCCGTGCCGATAAAATCGGTCTCCAAATCGGTCGTCGCGGCCCTTCTGGGAACGGCGATAGATCGGGGCGAGGTTGCGGGCGTGAACGCACGACTGGGCGATGTCGCGCCCCGGCTGATACCATCCGGCGCCGATCCACGCGTGGCCGATATCACGATGTCCGATCTCGTGACGATGCAAGCGGGGCTCGAGCGGACATCGGGTGCCAATTACGGTGGCTGGGTCAACAGCCGGAACTGGGTGGCCAATGCGCTCTCTCGGCCGTTCGTGGCCGAACCGGGCGAGGGGATGCTCTATTCTACCGGTTCTTTCCATGTGCTGGGCGCCGCGCTGACCCAAGCGACGGGACAGTCGCTTCTTGCACTGGCACGAATGCGGTTGGGCGATCCGCTGGGCATCGATATTCCGGCATGGGTCCGTGATCCGCAGGGGCGTTATCTCGGCGGAAACGAAATGGCCCTTACACTGGAAGGGATGATCCGGTTTGGCGAGGTCTACCGCCGGAACGGTGTCTATGACGGACGTCAGGTCCTGAGCGCCGACTGGGTCGCGCGGTCATTCGAGCCGCAGACCCGGTCGCGGTGGTCGGGGCTCGGCTATGGCTATGGCTGGTTTCTGGGCCAGTCACAGGGAACAGACTACGCTCTTGCGCGCGGCTACGGGGGCCAGATCATCTGTATCGCGCAGGATCTCGATCTGACGCTGGCCATTACTTCCGATCCCATGCGACCTGCACGGTCGGGGGGGTATTTCGGCGATCTTCAGCGGTTGATCGAGAATGATATCCTGCCCGTCGCACGGATGCAGATGGGTTAATCCGCCAGCAGCCGGACCGCATCGCGCATCGCGATGCGAACGGCGGATTGGTCCGCACCTACCTCGACACTTTCCGCCAACGCCAAGGCGTCTTCCGTGTCCCAGCCATCAATGTCCTCACCCAGCCGCAGCCGTTCGGCAAATCCGGCAGCGGCAATCACAAAGGTGATCCACGCGTCCGGGTCGGACACGGCCGTCTGCGCGGCGGGCTGCAGACGGAACCGGTCCGGATCTGACGGATCGCCGCTATCGGCAAGTCTGACGTCCGGGTTCCAAGGCACTGCGTAGCTGGCGGGGGGGAGGGCCGGAACATCGAGCGCATTCACAAGTGCCCGGACCGAGACCGCTTCGGGTGAAGGCAGGCGGCCGGCGGAAAGGTCGGCTGCCAGCGCGGCCCACGGATCGCCAGTTGTGCGTGGGCTGTCGCCCGAAGCCTCTGGGGTTGCCGGTGTGTCAGACAGGACCTCCGGCGTCGCCATAAGGGTCCGGGATGTTCCCTCCCGTGATGCAACAGACGCTTCGCCTTGTAGTGCCGCGTCGGGTGCGGGTGCCGATAACGAAGCGGGCGAAGGCGCAGGAGGGCCTTCTGGCGGCAGCATCAGGACACCCACCGCAATGAGTGCGGTCGCAGTTGTCGCGAGGCCTGCCCAGACCCGCCCCGAAAGCAAGTCCGCCAGCCATGTCAGACCCCCCCCGGTCGGCTGTGACTGTGCCTGCCGCCGGGCAAAGGCCGCCTGCGCCTGAGACAGGGTCTGCCTTTGCCGTGCCGGGTCCGGTGCCGGTGTCGCAGCCGTCATCGCGGCCTTCAGGTCATCGAGATCGTCTTCACGGTCGGTCATGGTGCGTCCTCGGCCGTGCGCATGGCACGCAGGGCTTTTCTGGCTTGAGATATGCGCCAACTGACCGTGCCCTCGGATACCCCCAGGATTTCGGCGGCTTCTGCATGCGTGATATCGTCAAGCGTCAAGGCAAGCGTGTCGCGCAGGGTTTCCGGCAATGCCCCCATCGCCTGATGCAGCCAGTCGATCTGCGTGGCGGTTTCGGCATCCGCGGCACGACGGTTCGCTTCCCAGTCGCCCCAGCCGTCGCGCGCCTTGGCGTGGCGTGCCTGTTTGCGTCTGCGGTCATGGGCGGCGTTCACGGCAACGCGGTAAAGCCACGTAGTGAGCTTCGCCTGCCCTGCGTAGCTGGAGATTTTGCCCGGAAGGGCAAGGCAGATATCCTGACAGAGATCCTCGGCCTCGGGGCGTGCGCCGGTCAGCCGAAAACACAACCCGAACAGACCGGCGTAATGACGGTCGAGGATCGCGGCGAAGGCCGCGGCATCACCATCGGCCGCAGCCCGGGCCAGTTCGCTATCGTCGGTCATCATGCGCATCACGTTGGTGAGACGTGCGGGCGGGGTCAATCCTTGGCAAGGCGGCGATTAATTTTGGCCTAGACGCTTGTGCAGATGTATTTCATCTCAAGATAATCCTCGATCCCGTGCCGCGAGCCTTCACGCCCCAGTCCCGATTGCTTCACCCCGCCGAAGGGGGCCACCTCGGTCGAGATGATACCGGTGTTCACGCCCACGATCCCGTATTCCAGCGCTTCGGCCACCTTGGTCACGCGGCTGATATCCTTGGCATAGAAGTATGACGCGAGACCGAAGATGGTGTCATTGGCCAGTTGAATG
>JGI12048J13642_10002436_pt1 | contig 30866 bp, 27 predicted proteins | sample ElkSlonscriptome_16_FD_13642 | JGI IMG/M metagenome (IMG submission 13642)
CAGCACCAGCACCAGCACCAGCACCAGCACCAGCACCAGCACCAGCAAGCCAACCTTTTCATTAAAGTCTGATGCAGTAGACAATGATCAAGCAACAATAGCGAATCAGCAGCGAAAAGCAGCCATAGATTGTTGCAGATAATTATTTTCTGTGCTTAGTTTTTCGCTTAGCCCAGCGGTTAATCTGGAGGACTGATTGGTAGCGGATATGCTGTTCCGCACCTCGTGGATGCTGATGTTAACATCTTCTGCCACGTCGGCTTGCTGCTTCGTGGTCACTGCAATCTGTTCAATCATCTGCTGCACGGAGGCAATAGCCTCGCTGATACTTTTTACCGCGAGGTTGGCCTGTGCGCTTGCTTCTGCCGTGTTGGCTGCCAGTTTCACTTGAGCTTCCATGGCCAGCTTACAGGAGGCGGTCTGACTTTGTATCTTTGAAATGATCCCTTGTATTTGTTGGGTAGAATCAGCCGTCCTTCTGGATAATGAGCGTACTTCATCGGCGACTACGGCGAATCCTCTGCCATGCTCTCCAGCCCGAGCCGCTTCTATGGCGGCGTTCAAAGCCAGTAAGTTAGTTTGCTCGGCGATTGAACTGATCACCTCCAGTACAGCACCAATATTGTCCGCGTACTCACCTAATTTGGACATTTCCTGGCTGGTTTTCTCAACCTGCTGCGCCAATACATCGGCTTCTTTGTTAGCTGATTCCATCGTAGTGATGCCGTGTTTCGCCGCTTCATTAATATTGGTGGATGCATTGGCTACCTGGGCAGTATTTTGCGCCACATCTGCAACCGAAGCAGTCATTTGTTCGACTGATGCACTAATCATTTCGGCCCCGGCTAGTTGGCGTTCCATTTCAGAGGCGACGGTGTCTGATGCCGTGTGCAGTTGTTGACCGATTACCAGCACTGTTTCAGTACGTTGCTTCACTTCACCAATCAATTCAGCCAGGTTGTTGCGCAATGTATTCGCAGCGGTGGTCATGGTCGCGATTTCTTCTATTGCCGAAGGCAGCTCGATCTCCTTGGTGAAGTCACCTAAGGCAAATGTCTTCAGATAAGGAACCAAAGCTTGTATCTTGTCCGCTATCCGACGCTGAATGTAGTCAATGACGACAGAGACCAATGCAATCAGGGAGATGATGCCGACCATCACCTTAACAGCCAAGCTAACAGTGGTGGTCAGCTGGGCAGAAATGCGCTGTTCTGACTGGCCAATTTCGGCGCTAATCTTGCTGATTAATGTATTGATGCCCTCGTTACTGGCATTGATTCGATTGCTTGTCTCCATGGTGGCGGAGACTTCTGCCGGGAAGCGACTGACCAAAGAGCGCAGTGTGGCGATAATTTCTCCGGCTTTGTCTTGCTCCACTGCAGATTCTTTGTCTTCGCTGCTTATACCCATGAGAGAGGCGAATAAATCATCCTCTTGCTGCCGGGATTGGACTCCCAAGGGTTCGAATTGTTGGATACGATTGATGATGTTCAGCATTTCTTCATTGAGTGAATGAATCGTGTCCGCAACGTTGGCACCGGAAGCGAGGGATTGCTGGCGCTGAAGGGATCTTTCCAGTAACAGCATTGACAGTTGCTGGGCCGCTGCACTGTAGTCATTAGCCAGACTTTGATTATTGACTGCACCTTCCTTGCTGTAGTCGAGCAGCCGGGATATTTCGTCTGTGGTTTCTCTTTCGTTGAGAATAACCAGTACATCTTCACTTCCTGCCAATTTGCCTGCTGCCCTGGCTTCTGTGCTCAAGTAGGTTTTAAGCTCAACCAGCAAGTCATGTAGTGGTATCATTGCTGGGTCTTGCCCGGCGCTGAGTTGCTCATCTAAGTCGGCGATTGCGGCCTCAGCTTCGCTCAGGTGGGTAGTATTACCGCTAGCCAGATAGCTACTGATGGTGGTGAGTATGCGGGTATTAAGGAAGCTCTTGTAGGCGGCAAAAGACTGAGCTTTCTCTAAGGGCTCGTTAAAGTACTTGACGCCTACGATAAGTGAAAAAGCCAATGCAATGGCCACTAGTAATAGCAAACCTGAGTTCAATCTGGACAGGGTGGTAATTTTCACTAACTACTCCACTTGCACAAGGGTTATTCGGTAGCTCGCGCTACTAAGCCCGATGCCAGACGTGGTCTGTAAAAATAAATCAGCCTTACTGAAACGCTGGTAGATGCGATTGAATCATTGGACAAATCGAATTGGTTTCGATTGGCTGAGCTTTGCAGGACGTCGCTGTTAGATACCAATTCAGCATAGTCTAAGGGCAGATCAGCAGAGTCGGCAAGTATGAATCTTTTGTGAAATTATTGTGACAAGGAAAGGTTGTCACGTTACTGTCATGGCCCGTCGCTAGCATTTGCTTATTAGTCAGCTATGCTGAAATAGTATAGTTTCCTATAACTAGTAATTTTTCAGCCTGTTCCTGATAGCTAAGGTTTGAGTCCGGTTCGGGAGCGCGGCTGGCCATTTAAACTGTACGTTTAGACTGGCCATTATGGCTAGACATTCCATTTTTAGTTGTCCTTACCTTGCTAAGCACTTGTTAAGACTACATTTCTTCTCGACACTCTCATTATGAGTATTTGCTCATAAGTACTTGTCTCTGGTGTTTTTGTGTGCTGGTTCACGCTTTGAAACAATGGCTTCTGTGCTGAGGGCTGCTTTGACGCTCTTGTTAATAAATCTCCACAAAATTATTATCAACAGGGTAGAGCCATGAGACACTTTAAATCACGTTTATTGAACAACCTTTGTCTGACGATCGGACTAACATTCGGAGCCACAGTTGCTAACGCCAACCTAATCGGCCATGAAGCTGAGGTTATGCATGACTATAACGGTGATATTATCAACACTGAGACCGTTTGGGTTGACCACGACATCGAATATCAGGGAATCTTATTCGCTGATCACTACTTCAATATCGATTTGACTGAGAATGCAATTAAGTTTTCAGTCCACGGTGATGTATCCACCGCGTGGGTTGGATTTACCGGTCCAGAGCAAGGTTACGGTATCTACGGTATGAAGTGGTCGGATATTTTTGGCGACTTTACTCACTATTATGTGACTTACTCCGGTATTGAAGGTTTATCACAAGATGCAATCACGTTGACGGAAGATTCTTTGCGGCTGGAAGTTTCAGATTCGTTCTGGGCCTATAATAACGACTATGTGATGGTTGAATTTGCCACCGTTAAAGTACCCGAGCCTGTTTCCATGGCGTTATTTGGTGTCTGCATGGCGGGTCTGGGTTGGTCGCGCCGCCGCAAAGCTGCCTGAGCATACTTAATAAAGCTGGCTTTGTGGTCAAAAGTTCCTTGGCAGCTTCGAAGCAGCGCCCTTTGGGTAAAGTGATGAAAGGATAAAGGGCCCTTTCTTAACTTTATATGCCTCGCGATCTTGTCTGTATTTTGCGGCCAGCGACTTTTTTAAATTAGCATATTCAGTTGCCAGCGATTTGTCTCTGCAAAGAAGCTCACGAAATTTAATTCGCTCTTGCCACAATTGGCTTTCAAAGGGAACCAGATGAAGGTGGTGGGTGCGGAAGGCTGCTGACGGCTTGCAGAACCAATGTATAACTTCTGTTTTATACGGCCAGTAGCAGTAGCCGCTTTCGACCAGTGTTCTAATTGCAGGCACTGACTCATTAAGAGAGCGGAAACCAAACATAATATCAAAAATCGGTTTAGCCACCATACCTGGGACGGTGGTGCTGCCCACATGCTCAATACTGCCGAAATTCCATTGACCTGCAATGGCGATAAGATGGTTTTTGTCTTGCTCAAATTTCCCGGGCCATGAGTCATTGTATTCTTCGAGAATGATAGAAGCTTTACTCGTCACTGAAGTTGTCCCGGTAATATTTACGCTTATAAATATAGCCTAGTGGCCTACCACCTCTTTTCGTTCTCTTTCATAATCATGGTAGGGTATATTAGTATTGCTGATGCATTCTTCGTACTGCGATGGCGGCAGTTTGGAACACTCATTCCGACTACTGACTTGACTGCCCTCATAGACTGCTCGGGTAGTGCAAGCAGAGATAAAAGTGAGTGCCAGCAACAAGGCTATGATTTTCATGGTTTTATTCCAACTGTGTAGTTTTATTCCACGGGTGTCGTTTTATTTCACTTAAGTTATTGTTTGCCTGGTGAACAATGCCCACATAAAACTCTTCGCCTCCATAGCGTCCGCAAATGTTGGTATCCCGTGCGCTTTTGCTGAGTGACTGCGCGCACCTTCGAATGACCTCGTCACCGGCCTGATGGCCAAAGGTGTCATTAACTTTTTTAAAATGGTCAATATCGAAAATGACCAGAGAAGTGGGGAGTTGGTGCCTTTGAAAACGAGCAAATTCCTGCTGCAGGCATTCTTCCCAAAAACCACGATTGTTCAGTTCAGTGAGGCGGTCCGTCCGGCTTAAATATTCCAGTTGTTTATTGGTTGCATTCAGCGCCTGGCTATTGATAGCAACATCGGTAACGTCATAGATAATAATACAAATGTTATTGACCTCGCCGCTGCTCTCAAGCGCTAAACGCGCGTGTGCGTAGCTGAAATACCGGTTCAACTTTGCGCTGCAGCCAATTAACTAGGATTGCACGGAACAGGTCAAACAGTTTGAGATCTCTGGCTTTGCTGGAAGTAATGCCGTGATTTTCCATAAAGGCATTCCAGACTTGCACTTCTATCTGTCGATTGAGTACTACCAGACCAACGTTTATGTTTTGCAACATATCCAACATCCAGTGAAATTCGCTGAGCTGTTCAAAGTCGTTGGTCATCTTAAAAAGTCATTACTCGCAATGTTATTAGCATCATGATTGTTATTGGGATAATGGCTTATTATGGTTCGCCTTTCGACCGTACATTTTCGTTAGTTGGTGTCGGCAACGCAGTGCCGTATTCTGGCGGTCTCAAATACAGTCTTATATATCGTAGTCGGTTTTTGCTGTATGATAAGTTTGGTGCCGTTTAATCTGGCCGCTTGGATTATTGGAAAGGGAAAGGGACCTTTCATAGCGATGGTTGAGCTACTCCTCTTTCTCTTCTTTATTCTGTTTCAAATTCTTCAATCGCCGGTTCAGTGCCGGTCTTGAAATCCCCAAAAGTGTAGCGGCAATACCTTGATTGCCTCTGGCTTGTTTGAGTGCTTCCTGGATTATGAGTGTTTCTGCTTCTTTCAGGCTGGGGAATTTGCCTGCCACAGTGATTTTTGCTTCCAGCGCTTGTTGTGCAGGCGCCGTGCTCGATAATTTCTGGGTGGCCAGAATTTTGTTTTTAATGCTGTTCATCCCAATGATGGAGCCTGTTTTGTGCTGAGCGATCGCGTCGAACAGTAAACTTCTGAGTTCCCTCACATTGCCAGGAAAGTGGTAGGCAGACAGCAGGGTCAGCAGTTCAGGTGACGGTTCGATAGGCTCTTTGCCCATGGCTATACAGGCTTCTTCAAGGAAACAGGCGGTTAGCAGAGGAATATCTTCCTTGCGTTCCCGCAAAGGCGGAATGCTCACCTGATGAGCAGACAGTCGGTAATAGAGGTCCGGACGAAAATCACCTTTCTCCATCATCGCTTTTAAATCACAGTTGGTAGCGGCGATAATGTGTGCCTGGCTGTTTTTGGGCACATCAGAGCCCAGCGGATAGAAGACGTTTTCTTGCAGCAGACGCAGAATTTTGACCTGTGATGCTGGCGATAAATCCCCGATTTCATCGAGAAACAAGGTGCCCTGGCCTGCTTTGGCAATAAAGCCCTCCCGGCCTTGACCGGCCCCGGTAAAGGCGCCTTTGTGGTGACCGAACAGGGTATCTGAAAACATATTGTCGTCCAGACCTGCTACATTGACGCCGACCATTGCTCCGGGACGACCGCTTAATTGATGCAATGCTCTGGCAAACAGTTCCTTGCCAACGCCGGTTTCTCCCGTAATTAATGCGGGTTCGGATGAGTCTGCTATGGCTTCGGTATACTGGAAAAGGGCTTTCATTTTTGGGCTGACAGTCACAATGTTTGCAAATGCTTCACCATGAATAAGTTCACCATCCAGCAGATATTTTTTTAAGGTGCCAATTTGTCGTTTCAGCGAGTTAAATTCTGAAGCCCGTTTGATAGCACTGATAAAGCGGCTTTTTTCTACCGGTTTAACCAGGTAATCAAAAGCACCTGACTTCATGCAGTTCACCGCCGTATCCACCTCATCAGAGGCCGTTACCACCAGTACAGGTATTTCGGGAAAATGAACCCTCAATTGGGGGAGCAGTTCTTTGCCTGCTATAAAGGGCATGAGCAAATCCAACACGATCACCGTGGCACCGTGTTCTTTCACACATTCCAGCAGATGTCGACCGCTGTTCAATGCGATCACATTAGTAATGCCGTGACTGCGCAAATACAGGCTAAGGCTATTGAGAATGTGCTCTTCATCGTCGACAAGGATAACGGGCTGTTTAGGTTGTTTATTCCGTGTCATTGCCAGCCTCCCAGATGCCCGTTACCGGCAAGGTGACGGTAACCGTTGTTCCTAAACCTGGAGTTGATTCGAATTTTATCTGTCCAGCGTGATTTTCAATGATGCTGATGGAGATAGGCAGACCAAGACCGATTCCACCGATATCATCTTTGGTCGTAAAAAAAGGTTCTCTGATCATTTTTAGCTGCTCTTGCGGTATACCTTTGCCCTCGTCGATGACTCTGATTTTGACCTGTTCTTCGGCGTCATCAATACTCACTGCGACTTTGACCCTTTGGTCCGCCTGAGTCAGTGCCTGCAAAGCATTGAATATCAGATTCACAAAGACCTGCTCGAGCTGTTGTTTGTTTCCTTTTACTAAAGGTCTGGTCGGTGGAAAATCAAGCACAAAGTGCTGGGTACTTTTGTTGATTTGATTGTCCAATATGGCCATAGAATCCTTCAACACTTCAAGCAATTTCACCCGCTCATTCAGTTCGTTGTGATCATGACGAGCAAAATGCTTAAGGTTTCTGACTAACTTCTTAATACGCTCTGAATTATCGAGGATCCAGTTGAGCAGTTGTGGAGTCTTTTCCTGCATTTCTGAATAAGGAAGGCCTCCCATGGAAAAGTCCCCGCACTCTTGGTAGTAGGCATTCAGAATCGGTTGAACATCTTGCCAGGCCTCCGCCAGCATGGTGGCATTAAAGTAAATTGAGTTGTTGGGGTTGTTGACTTCATGGGCAACGCCTGCCGCCAGTACACCTATCGATGCGAGTCGCGAGCTTTCAATGGCCTGGGCCTGAAGCAGCCGGTTTTCCGTTATATCGGTGGTGATGGCCATGATTGCGGTGATTTGACTTTCTTGTATTATGGGTACCAGCCGGGCCTCCCACCAGGTTGCGTCCGAGGTCGTGTATTGCAGCGTTTTTACTTTTTTCGATTTGAATACTTTTTTTAGTTTCTTCTTATAACGGGGTTGATGGTTGGCAGATAGCAGGCCGATAAATTCCTCACCGATCGTTACATTCAGATTAGGAAAAGGGTGGTTGATAGATAGAACCCTGCTTTGGGAATCGAGTGCCATAATAATATCCGGAGAGTGCTCAAATAGTGTTCTTAAGTGGGATTCGCTCTCCTTCAGAGCGCGCTCAGTCTTGCGTTGAACTCCTAGCGACCGTCGCAAGTGGAGTAGATAGAGAATAACCACTGAAGTAAACAGAGAACCGACTAGTAAAACTAACAGGGGTGCCTGGTCAAAAGCTTCTGCGCTGCGGAAACCTGGTGTCGATTTTAACACCAGCTCTAGTGGCCATCCCGCAATATCATGGCGCTTTGCATAACTTAATTGGTGTTGACGACTATCAAACCAGTGGCTATCCGGCTCGCTTGTGCCGAGCCGGCTAGCATAAAAATGCACGAGTTGCATACTAGTCCGCTCACGGATGTAGATATCGATACCCCTCGGTTCAAGCAATTCCATTGCATTCCTGGTGATAGTCGTGAGGTTAAAGAAACCTATCATAAAAGTCCGGGAGCCGCCTTCTAGCGTGCTCGAATCTTCAGTAGACGCTTCTGTTGCGGGTAGAATGGCTAGCAGATTGATGTGGGAATCAGAGTGACCCTTAATTGAGAAAATAGACAGACTATTTTTTTTGGCGGCATTATCCAGCAAAGTGGGTATTGCTGTGGTTAGCCCCGTGGTCTCCAATTCGGAGAGGCTATTGTTGTCCATAGTGGATAAAAATCTAAGCTCGAATTGATCATCATCACTCTGTTTGGGCGTTGCCTGATCATTGCTCTTCCTGGACGCCAAAGCGAGCGCTGCCAGTGCGGGATTCCGGGATAAGATAAACCCTGCATACTTTTCTAGTACGGTATCATTTTCCAAAAGTATATGATTTTCGAAAGGATTTTTCCTTTGTAAGTGAGCTTGCTTTGCCAACCCGACTTGGTTTGTCAGTGCCACACCGTTATCTGAAGTGAAAAGACCGCCGGTGTTTGCCAGTTGATGGAATTCTCTGACTGACTGTAAGTTGTTTTCCAAATTTTGAATAAAGGCTCTGATGCGGTTGGAAGCGGCCCACTCAAATTCCTGTTGTCGGTATATTTGTAGTTGGTTTTGCACAATGGAGAAACTAGTCAGCGTCAATAGCACCCCAATAAGGACTATCAAACCAGTACCATATTTTTCTAATGTTGGTCCGGATTTTAGAATTGATAACACTTTTGTTGCTTTCCTTGAGTCAATATTGGCTCTGTTGGCTCTCTTGGCTCCGTTTGCAATGCAGCAATGTATGGATTTGTGAGCGAGTGTTTGGCCGCGCCAGTTATTTGGGGGTGTAACAATACAGGCCTGTGTTTGATAGGTTACAGCTCTCTATCTCATTGATAATTAGTAACTAATACTTCCAGGCTATCACTGCCGATCATTGTTGTTCATCTGGTTACATACCCCACCATCATCTCTCCTTCAGCTATAAGTACTTGTAAAAATTATCATTTCTGACGCTGGATCAGGAAAGCTCAGTTTGGCCTGCTTAGTGCAACTCAACTGTAATGCAGTTACTTATTTGGGTCCTTGCCTACCGAATGAATTTCCTGTCCTTATTCTTATAACGATGGCTTTTAACGCTGCCGTTGAAAAAAGTAACGATGCAACTTGGGGTATTTCCCCGAACCGACTTGAGCCAGCAAATGGATAAAGTTTTTGCCGCAACTTACTAAAAACTGCGGCTGTAAGTGGCAGCTAGGTTAGCTCAAAACAAAAATAGTGGGGAGCTTTAAATGTATAAACGCGTAATGATGATAGCCATTGTCGCCGTGCTTTCATATGGTCTTTGGATTAGTCCTGATTTTACTGAAATAACGGCTGGAGTAGCGATTTTCCTGTTTGGCATGTTGTCGCTGGAGCAAGGTTTCAATGCCTTTACGGGTGGCATGCTGGAAAAAATTCTGAAAAAAACCACGGATACTTTGGGAAAAAGTCTTTTTTTTGGGGTCGTATCCACCACCTTGATGCAATCCAGTTCACTGGTATCTGTAATTACTATCTCTTTTATGAGCGCAGGGCTACTGGGATTAGCAGCGGGTATAGGTATTATCTTTGGCGCTAATCTGGGGACGACGACAGGGGCTTGGCTTATTGCCGGATTTGGCCTGAAGGTGAAAATATCTGCCTATGCTATGCCTATGTTGATTTTTGGCATCCTACTGGTATTCCAAAAAAGTAAGTATGCCAAAGGCATTGGTTATGTGCTGGCAGGTCTCGGCTTTCTCTTTATGGGTATCCATCATATGAAAGAGGGTTTCGATGCCTTCAAAGACACTATTGATTTAACCCAGTTTTCTGTTCCAGGTTATCCCGGCTTGTTTCTGTTTTCAGCTTTAGGCATATTTGCCACCGTGGTGATGCAATCCAGCCATGCAACCCTGGTGTTAATTATTACCGCTTTGTCTGCCGGTCAGATCAGTTATGAAAATGCTCTGGCGCTGGCTATCGGTGCCAATGTGGGCACCACCATAACGGCAATTATAGGAGCATTGAGTGCCAATGTTCAGGGTAAACGCCTGGCCGCAGCTCATCTGGTCTTCAATGTAGTCACGGGTGTGCTGGCTATTGCGTTGATCTATCAGTTTGTCTGGGCAGTGGACCACTTGAGTGTGGTGTTTGGTATTGGTGCCGATGACTACACCTTGAAGTTGGCCTTGTTCCACACCCTGTTCAACTTACTCGGCATCCTGGTTATGCTGCCGTTTATTAATGTGCTGGTAAATGGTCTCGAAAAATACATCAGCAGTAAAGCGAAAGGAATCTCTGAGCCGCGCTTCCTGTATTCCTCAGCTATCGACTTTCCAGACACTGCTGTAGAAGTGGTGAGAAAGGAAACTCTGCATGTGTTTGCCAATGCTATGCGTTTGATTGCCAAAGGAATTAGTGTGCACCCCGCGCGTATCCGACGTTCAGAACCTATCGAGCAAGTAGTTTATGAGTCTGCCAAAGTGATCAATGTGGATATGGAAGAAGCTTATGAGCGGCGGATTAAAGGTCTGTTCGGGGAAATAGTGAAATTCATAATTAAGGCACCATTTAATTGGCAAAGCTCACAATCCGGGCGACTATACTGGCTGCGGGATGCCAACCAGAAACTCGTGGAGGCAGTGAAAGACACCAAACATCTCCGTACCAATCTGAACGCAGGAATTACTAATGAGAACCCTTCAGTGCGGCAAGCCTACAATTCTATGCGTATTCAGATTGCGATCCTGTTGAGAGAGCTTTATGTTACGGGTAAAAGAGAAGATGAGAATGAGGAAGAGGAAGATGCACTGTTGGAAATGGATGCGCTCAAACTAATGGTTGCTGATGCTGAACGGGAACGGCAACAACTCATCACGGATCAGTTGCGAGCTGGTTCGATTTCACCCACCGTGGCCACATCCCTTTTGAATGATAGTGGTTATACTCAGGACGTTTGTAAAAGTTTGATTGAGTTTGGTGAAACCCTGTTCAACAGAGACGATGAAGAGTCGGCAAACGAGCGAGAGATTGCGCTTGAACCTGCTGAGATAGACGAACTCACAGAGGCTAGATTAAATGAAGCAAACAGTTATTGATAATGTTAAAGACCTCTTTGGCAGTGGTTTCAGAAGAAAAATTAAAGAGGCTAACTCTCTAAAGGAACTGAGAAAAAGACTGCTTCACAAAAAAATACAATTGGAAAAGAAGGTGGACGATTGTGACTCTGGAAGTGAACGAAAACTACTACAAAAAAAGGTCCGGGTGCTGGATAAGCAGATCAGTAAAATAGATAGTAAACTGAGTTAAGCTGGGACCCATCCTGGGGGTGTCATAGAGCAGCACCGATAGCAAGACAGACAAGGTTAGGTTTTCTTGCTACGGTCATCTGTCGGGCGGTTTTCAGCAGGCTCCACGTATTGTTCTCCACCTTGAATCATCAATCTCTGAGACCGTTAAGGATCTCAGTTTCCCCTTTTCTGGCGGATGTGATGTTGGTTAAATCGTTGAGAGTGCCTGCAGCAATGTTAACCTACAAAATCTCTTCGATTCATTAATTCCTTCAATCAGACTCAGCCTTTAGTACAAAAACAGATGGTGAGCCAAACCGGATTGTTGAGGTGATAATTGATGGGGGTTACTATTTTGAATCTAAACGTGTCTTGAAAAACACCGCCAACCGGACGCACTTACATCATACCCTCTGGTCGGTGGTCAACCAAATGCAACGTTTCGGGTTTTCCTCTTAGTCACCACGATAGGCTTAGTTATCTTATTGATCATTTTAAATCCATAAATGATCGCTACGGACATGAGGCTGGAGATATGGCTTTGAAGAAAGTCAGTGGCACTATACTTTCACTCACTCACTCACTCACTCACTCACTCACTCGGGAAGGGAGTGTTGCAGGGCGTTGGGGCGATGAAGAGTTTGTCATTATATTACCTAAAACAACAACTCTCGAAGCACTTAAAATCGCCGAACGTTATCGACCAGAAATCGCCAACATTCGTCTTACTCATAAAGACCAGGAAATCACAATGTCAATGACGATGGGTGTATCAACAATAGAGAAACATGAACCTTTCGGCAAACTGATCAGCCGGGCCGACGAAGCCCTATTCAAGGGCAAGCGCTCAGGGCGAAATATCGTGATGCCGGCTGTTTGATCAGTAGTGCTCTATCTCCTTTTGGCCGCCTTCTGTGCTTGAATTTTGAATGCTTTTACATTTATTCCCGCATCCCGCATGACTCCTTGCATTTAGACCCATGGCCATTGAAGCTCACTTTTGCTCTCAAACTTTAGAACCAAGCCCCTTGAAAATTGAGGCCGGGAAACACAACTTTTAAAGCCCTCAAGCCTGCTATCTGATTGGCCTGCCTGAAGCGACTTCGTTGACACTTTCGGTTGTCCTGAAAATGTCAGGTTCTGACTATTACAATAGTCCCATTCCCAGGAGAGTAGTGGAAAATGACCAGTAAATTTTTACGTAAACTTGAAACATTTGAGTTGTCCAGACTACCCAAATCCAATAACAAGCAGAAATTAAACGATACCCATGTCGCCTTTGCAGGTGCACCGGTTCGCCATCCTTCCGATGACAACAAAGTGATTCTGCTGAATCATCCCTCAGACGAAAACAGCTACTACTATGAGTTTGATCTCAGGGATGTAGTGTTTGCCGAGGAGGTGAATAATACAGTATTGGATAATGGCGGTACCATTGTGATCGCCACCCTCTGGGTCAAAAAACAATCCGTCGGCATTAAGTGTTATCCATTTGCCGTTGAGACCGGGGCTTGAGAGTATTCGTGGTCTGCCTGCATACAGTAGAATGATGCGCTGGTTGTTAAAGCTTAGGATAAGGGCATGGCATTGAAACTCAGTTTCCTGGTAGTGGGCGGTTTGATAATAGTGACCGGAATAATGGTGGCTTCGTCCTCACGGGCTGCCACCAATCACATTGCCCAGCCCTGGCGTGCCGAAGCGGTTGTAGAGGGCAGGGAAGTGGACTATGGCAGCGATTGGTTTTTGCAGGAATTCAGCCTCGATCATATACAAGATCATCCCAGCGTAACCGAGAATGGATTGCGGGCTACCGGAGGCAGTATTACTAGTAACCACCTCTACTATGATCTAAGGCTGCGCCAAGACTTTGACTTTGACGACAGTTTTCATGCCTTCATGCTGGACATTCAACGCAGCGAGGATTTTGATGGAGCCTTTGATCGGCAATTGGTGGGTTTAAAGTATGGCTTTTCTGAAAACACGGAGTTTTGGTTGCAAGGCGACGTGTTTGCCGATAAGTCACTATCAGACGTTTACTTAACGGGTCGTCATCGCTTGCTGACTGACGGGTACCAGCACTGGTTGCAAGTCTCGCTGATTTTACCCGATACCTATTTCAACGATAAAACCTCGGGTGACGATCGCCTGGTCGATGAGCCCATGACCTTGTTTTTACAATGGCAAGGCAACAGTCAACAAGCCCTCGGGCAGCGTCACCTGGCCTCTCTCAGTTATACTCCCAGCACCTCCATCGATAGCCGCTCTGAAATGTTGTTTGCGGACAGCGAAAGTATCAGAGGGGCCATTAGTTGGAGCATGGGAAAGGCGGACTGGCGGGCTGGCTTTGATATGGAAGCGGAATTTAGTGAGCGGGACTATTTACTCGACGAAAACCCCGGCATTAAGACTGACTTCGAGAGAGAGACCTTTGCCATCACCCTCTACTACCACCTGTTAGATGTGGCCTGGCAACCCAAGGCAGGGCTGCGTTACTTCAGTTTGGATGAGCAAGGTTACTTTGGCCGGCGTTCTGACCAGACCGGCCGGGTTAAGCGTCGTGAACCCCTGCTGTTCGTTTCAGGTTCGGTTGAGCTCAGTCCAACCCAACAACTGAAGCCAGCGCTCTATTTGGGCGTGGCGCGGATAGACCAGAGCTTTAGTGACCCGGAATGGAAGGACCGCGATGAAAATGAATTTATAGGAAAAGTATCATTGCCCTGGCAATACCTGATGTCTGCCAAATCCGGTGCAGTGTTAACAGTGGCTCTGTCGGCCAATTTGCATGAAGCGGCTTTTGGTGGTGGCAACGTGCAGGTGCACTGGCCACTGTAGTTGAGAGTTCTTGCTACCTGTTACTTGCTATGTGATGTCTCGATCCCTTAGGCCCGGCTGATCTTCATTGCCTTGGTTTTTATATAAGGCTGGAGAGAGCTGATAGCGTTTGATTCTCGATGCCAGCGTAGTCGGTTTGATGCCCAGCATTTCCGCTGCTCCCGATGGTCCGAATACTTTGCCATTGCATCGCTTTAGGGCGTTGATCAAATTTCTTCTATCTCTTTCTTTGCGTTGGGATTCGGTCAGCGTTGAGGGTTCGCTGGTTGCTTCCGGAATGTTTATTGCGGCAGCAGCGCTGAGTTCGTCAAAGCGCAGTGTATCGCCTTTGGCCAAAATGACCTGTCTTTCGATAATATTCTCCAGTTCCCGGATATTGCCGGGCCAGTGATAGTTTTTCAGATGTTCGATCTGACCCAAGGAAATCTTAAGGCCGGGTTTGTTGGCGCGAGTGGATGCCCGCTGCAGAAAATGTTGCGCCAGCAATGGAATGTCACTGAGCCGTTGCCGCAAGGGTACAGACTCCAAAGGAAAAACATTAAGGCGGAAATAGAGGTCTTCGCGAAACTCTCCTTTTAAAACCAAATCTTTCAGGTCCCGGTTAGTAGCGGCGATAATCCGCACATTCACCAGCCGGGTAGCCGATTCACCCACTCGCTCGAATTGCTGCTCTTGCAGTACCCTGAGCAATTTGCCTTGTAATGACAGTGGTATTTCCCCCACTTCATCCAAGAAAAGCGTGCCACCATCAGCTAGTTCAAAGCGACCGGGACGGTCACTGGTGGCACCGGTAAAAGCGCCCTTAGTGTGACCGAAGAACTCACTTTCAAATAAGTCTGCAGGAACGGCGGCACAGTTCACCCGAATCAGTGAGCGCTTACTGCGCTGACTGAGTTCGTGTATGGCTCTTGCAATCAACTCTTTGCCGGTGCCGGATTCGCCACTGATCAGCACGGTGGCATCAGTGGGAGCGACCAGTTCAATTTGCTCGATCAGATTTTGTACTGCTGCGCTTTTGCCAACGATATGATGGTGATTGAATTCGAAATTGATTTCTTCTTGCAGATAGGCGTTTTCCATTTCCAGCCGTTGTTTCAGATTTTCTACTTCTTGCAGTGCACTCAGCAGTTTTTGCTGGGCACTTTTCTTTTCGGTCACATCTCTAAAGATCACCACAGCACCGACCACGTGACCATTGTCCCGAATCGGTGTACTGGTGTATTCCACATCGATGGGTTTGCCATCTTTGCGCCAGAACACATCATCATCCACACTGTTGACTGTGCCCTCCCTGAAAGCCTGGTATATCGGACACTCTTCCGCATGATAGTGACTACCATCGGCGTGGCGGTAGTGAATGGTGGCATGGATATTTTTGCCAATCAACTCTTCCGGTGACCAACCCAGAATACGTTCTGCAGCGGGATTCATAAAGGTCGTTAAGCCTTCATTGTCAACGCCATATATGCCTTCGCCTGCGGCCTCAAGTATGAGGCGATTATCCTGCTCGAATAGTTTAAATACCCGCATCATACGCTGCCATTGACTCAAGCCTGAAAGGTAGTGGCGTTGGGCATCGGCACGATTACGACGTTGTTGCAATGCCTCTGCATCCTGCAAAGTGAGTTGCAATCTTGGTGTTGAGTCACATAGGAGATAGCGGGCGGAAAGCTCTATCCGGGTTTTGCTTTGGCTGCCTGGTCGATAGATATATAAGCCATCTGACCAAGCCTTCCCTTTATCCAAAGCCTCGTCTGAAAACACCACTAATTCGGCCAGTGATTCTGGAAACAGTTGACTGATTTTCAGTTGCTTCAAAGCGTTTAAACCCACTCCCAAAAATTGGCAGGCTTCTGCATTGGCTGCTTCCAGTCGATTGGTGGTAGGGCAAATTAAAAGCTGCGGCAATGGGGAGTGCCAAAAGGCCAGTTCATTTGCAGTTTTCAGGCTTACCGGTGTCATCATCGTTTTTTCAGTGGTTGGATTGGATATTAAAAGGATCAATTTCTATGCCGAACTACGAACTATCGTAATTATTGCTACGAAAAATAGTGAATTACGAAATGCCGTAGCATTTTTGTACTCAGTGCCAACTTGGGAAAAGCCATTTAAAACAAAGGGATAGGGATAATTCAAAGTGCTGGCATTGTCGTTGCTAAATAGTTTGGTAGATAGCCTCATCGGTAGTTTCAGAGCCAGCTGTAAGCAACTCATTCAGTGAGTGCTTCCCAAAGGAGCAGAGCCGATGGTTTTGAAGCTTATCCAGCCCACAGTGGAACGGCGCGGATTGTCGATTATGGTGCAAGCCCAAGTTGGCTGAAAAATAGTGCACCAAAAAGGAACGGGCCTTGTTGTTGATTCTCTTTTTTTTAGCGACAAGCCTGTAGCTACTGAAAAAAAGAGGGTAGTAAAAGAGAGCTATCGGAAAGAAAAGTGAGTTGCTTACTTAGTTTGATTGGTTTTCCACCTAACCCGCTACTTGGGTTGATTGTTACTTCTGCACAGATGGTTTTATTAGCTTAATTAAGAGGAAATCGGCTATGTCTATCAAGAGTTTAGGTAATCCCTACGACGCAACTAAGAGCCTGACTCATACAGCCTCCTGCACCTGTGAATCCTGCGCCGCTAGCAGTATTGCATTGTCGGACAAAGAACGTGCGGCATTGTTGGAGAAGCAAGCTGAGAAAATGACGGTAGCACCTTCCAAGGCCGCAGCCGAGGAACTTTCATCTGATGTGAGAGCGGATGGGTCTTCAGCCGACACTTTTGATGACAGCGAAGCCATGTTGGATCAGGTGGTTGAAAATGCCATCGTTCGTGGCGTCTTTAACCAGCACGATGCCAGCCGTCGCAAGTTCATCAAGTTAGTGGGTGGCGGCACTATGGCGGCTGCACTGGCTGCCGTCCTCCCTATGGACAAAATCAAGGCAGCGGTGAAGGAATCTACTGGCAAGCTGGAAAAAACTAAGCTGCAAGTTGGTTTTGTGCCGATTACTTGTGCCACTCCCATCATCATGGCTCACCCTTTAGGTTTCTACAGCAAATACGGTCTTGATGTTGATGTTATTAAAACAGCGGGTTGGGCCGTGGCACGGGATAAGTCCCTTAACGGCGAATATGATGCCTCCCACATGCTCACGCCCATGCCATTAGCGATGACCATGGGCGCGGGATCAGTGGCTGAGCCCTATATTATGCCAGCTGTGGAGAACATTAATGGTCAGGCCATTGTGTTGCATAACAAACACAAGGATAAGCGTGATCCCAAACAATGGAAGGGTTTTAAGTTCGGTGTGCCCTTCGATTATTCCATGCATAATTTTTTACTGCGCTATTACGTTGCTGAACATGGTATCGATCCTGATCAGGATATTCAGATCCGCGTAGTACCCCCACCAGAAATGGTGGCTAACCTGCGCGCGGGTAATCTGGATGGCTATCTTTCACCGGACCCTTTCAATCAGCGCGCGGTCTATGAAAAAGTGGGATTCATTCACATTCTGACCAAGGATATCTGGGAAGGTCACCCCTGTTGTGCCTTCGCTTGCAGTCAGAAATTTGCGACCGAAATGCCGAATACCTATGGGGCCTTGTTCAAGGCCATTGTAGACGCCACCCACTATTCCGCTAAGCATGAGAATCGTGCCGAAATATCCAAGGCAATTGCTCCCAAGAACTATTTGAATCAGCCGGAAATCGTTATTCGTCAGGTACTGACCGGTCGTTACGTGGATGGACTTGAGCAAAAAGTGCATGACGTGCCGGATCGCATCGACTTCGATCCATTTCCCTGGCATTCCATGGCGGTTTGGATTCTGACCCAAATGAAGCGGTGGGGCTATGTCAAAGGGGACGTGGATTATAAGGGCATCGCTGAACAGGTCTACGTGGCAGCAGAAACTCGCAAAGTCATGGAAAGTCTGGGATATCCCGCACCTGAAAAAACCTATGAGAACTACACCATCATGGGTAAGACCTTTGATTACCAGAAGCCAGAAGAATATATCGATAGCTTTGCAATTAAGAGGACCTCCTGATGGCGGGTTCTAACACTATGCCGGTATCTCTTAATCTGCGGGCGGTGATTCTGTCTGTGCTGATACTCTTGGTTGGGCTTGGTATTTGGGAGTTTCTCAATCAGCCCCCCGAGGCTAGTGAAGCGTTGACCGAGTACGAGTTATTAATGGGAGGAGCCGATCAAGAGTCGCGGGTGCCGCCGCCGTCACAGGTAATAGCTCACGCCTGGTCTGAGTTAAGTAATCCCTTCTATGACGCTGGGCCCAATGATAAAGGTATCGGTATTCAATTAGCCTACTCCCTGTATCGGGTTCTGACCGGCTACTTTGCGGCAGCGTTGATTGCCATACCGCTCGGGTTTGTAATCGGAATGTCGCCCCTGATGTACAAAGCGCTGAATCCGTTTATTCAGGTGCTCAGGCCGATTTCTCCGTTGGCATGGATGCCGCTTGCATTGTTCGTTATTAAAGATTCAGAGCGCTCAGCTATTTTTGTCATCTTTATCTGTTCGATATGGCCGATGTTGATCAACACCGCCTTTGGTGTGGCCAATGTGCGTGCCGATTGGGTCAAAGTGGCCAAGACCCATGAATTGAGCCAGATACGTACTGCTTTAACGGTTATCCTGCCGGCGGCGGCCCCTACCATACTTACCGGCATGCGAATTTCTATTGGTATTGCCTGGTTGGTTATCGTGGCGGCAGAAATGTTGGTGGGTGGAACGGGCATCGGCTACTACGTTTGGAATGAATGGAATAACCTGGATTTAAATAGTGTCATCTTCTCTATTCTGATGATTGGTGTGGTGGGCATGCTATTGGATATGGCGCTCTCTGCTGTGTCCAGGCTAGTTCAGTACGAAGAGTAGGGTTTGAACACGACGAGGATTGATAGTAATGGCAGAAATGACGGCAAAAGTTGCCTCTAAGGAATCGGTTGATCCAAGCAAAATCGGTGCTGATGCAGGAGCGGGAAATACAACTGAAACCATCGGAAAAGGTGGCAGTAAGCCTTTTGTATCCATTGAAGGTTTGTGCAAGCACTATCCCTCTCCCGATAAGGAAGAGGAACTGGTGGTTTTTGATCACGTGAACCTTGGTATAGAAAAAGGTGAGTTCGTTTGTATTATCGGACACTCCGGCTGTGGTAAGTCAACCATCCTGAATATTATGGCGGGTCTTGATGAACCAAGCTCTGGTGGCATTGTCATGGATGGAAAAGAGGTATCCGGCCCAAGTCTTGACCGTGGCGTGGTGTTCCAAAACTACAGCTTGCTGCCTTGGTTATCCGCCCTGCAAAATGTCAACTTTGGCGTGAGATCACGCTGGCCGGGCTGGAGTAAAGTGGAAGTGGAAGCCCACAGTAAGCGCTATCTCGAAATGGTAGGCCTGGGTGATACCATGCAGCGCAAGCCATCTCAGTTGTCCGGAGGTATGCGGCAGCGGGTCAGTATTGCCCGCGCTTTCGCTACGCAACCTAAACTGTTGTTGCTGGATGAACCATTTGGTGCTTTGGATGCGCTTACTCGTGGCGTTATTCAAGATGAGCTGATCAAAATATGGAGTGAAGATCAGCAAACTGTCTTTATGATTACTCATGATGTTGACGAAGCTATTTTGTTGGCAGACAGGGTGTTGCTGATGACTAATGGACCCGATGCAAGAGTGGCTGAATCTGTGCGGATTAATATACCCAGACCACGGGAACGAGCGCGGATTATTGAGTATCCAGGTTTCTATAAAATCCGCAATCATCTGGTCAACTTCCTCGTTACCCGCTCCGCACAGATGGCAGGTGGTGGCAGCGAAGAACCTACCGCCAGTGAGCGTTTGGCCAGAGGCGGATACCCCGTAGATGTTGACCCTTTAGCACTGGCTCCCGTTCAGAAACATGCTGACGGGAGCTTGTTGAAGTCAGTGCGGTAAGTGAGCGGTATTTTATCCTTTAATTTTACAATTTAATTAACACCTTTATTAGCAATCAAGCCCTTGTTGACCGAGACCCTGGGTCACGGCACTAGATTATTACTCATCAGATATGGAGAAACCAATGGATAAACTCACCATGACCGAAGCCATTGTCGCGACGAAACTTGAGAAGGCCCTGAGTTGGGAACAAATGGGTAAAGATATCGGCGTCTCTCCGGTATGGCTTGCTTCTGCTTGTTTGGGTATGAACAGCGCTCCACCTGATAAAGCCGCCGCCATTGCGGAGTATCTTGGTCTTGACGCCGAGGTGGCTACTGCACTGGAAGCCTATCCCACCAAAATCTGGGAGCAAACCGTACCCACTGACCCACTGATTTACCGCCTCTACGAAATTGTTGGGGTCTATGGAGAAACCCTCAAAGAAGTCATACAGGAAAAGTTTGGTGACGGCATCATGAGCGCCATTGATTTTTCTATGGAAGTTGAAAAAGAAGAAAACCCGAAAGGTGACCGGGTCGTGTTAACCCTGAATGGTAAGTTTTTACCTTATAAATCCTGGTAGTGGCGCCGTGGAAGTGTCCCTTGAGACCCGGCCACCGCTGCCGCCATTCAATAAAGCCACGGCAACAGTGAAAGTACGCAAGGCAGAAGATGCCTGGAATCTGCGGCAACCGGAAAAGGTGGCCTTAGCCTATTCCGAAGAGAGTGTGTGGCGGAACCGGGCTGAGTTTCTGCAAGGACGGGCAGAAATCACCGGGTTTCTGCGCAGGAAATGGCAGCGGGAATTGGATTATCGCTTAATCAAACAACTGTGGGCCTACGCCGGTAACCGGATCGCCGTGCGCTTTGCTTACGAGTGGCGAGACGATTCCGGCCATTGGTTTCGCTCCTACGGCAACGAAAACTGGGAATTTGATGAAGGTGGTTATATGAGCCGACGAATTGCCAGTATCAATGATTTACCCATAGCGGAAAACGAGCGCAAGTTTCACTGGGCTGCTGGTCCCCGCCCAATGGATTATGCTGATTTGGAAGCGCTTGGGCTCTGACGGTGCCCAATACCAGCGGTTCCTGAAGTGTTTAAAGGCCGTTTTCTTGCTTAGAAAAAGACAGCTCATGCTGGCTTTTTTTATAAGTTTATAAGGGTAAAGTCAGCTCATGCTGGCTTTTTTTATGGAGCTATTGCGATGGCTTTTGGTCCTTGTGTTTCTATAATGAGAGGCCTTGTTAGAAAACCACGCTATAAAGCCGAAGCAGGAACATTACCCGCAGTATCGGTAATGCCGGACAGGGAGCCAGAGACGAAACGAAGACCTGCTACCGGACTATCAACAAATTGTCCAGTCGCCATTGCTGCTGTGTCGCTGTTCAAGTTGCTGCTTTCATCATTGCTATTGCCGCTTTCACCGGCATCATCGCTATCAATGCTGCTGCATGCCAGCACAAGAGAATGAGGCAAAAGATAGTGGGCAGTCGCCATTGCTCTAAAGTCTTTTTCATAGGATTCCGTCGTTGGCTATTGTTGGAGGTTTCCTCTGTATATTAACTCGTAGCGCAAAGATATAGCTGGTAATTACAGTGCTAACTGGCCCTAACGTCTGGATTGGCTATTGCTAAAATTTGGTGCAAATAAAAATTTCAACTTTTATTTGTGCTGCTTTACAGGGCTTGTCAAAAAATCACTAAGGTCCAATATTGGGCGTCGCGTGATAGCATTGTTTTGCTTCGGTGCAAATCCGTTATTTACTGCCTGTATTTTAATGGTGCAATAAAAAATATTAATAAATAACAATAGGTTGAGAGATGGTTGATGTGGGATGGCAAAATGTTTGCTTTGTTAACTGCAGTGGTTGTCAGAGCGCGATTCTGCCCTGGTTATAGCTGTAACGATCATGATTTATAACTCGTCACTCTCAAGAAAGCTTCGCCATGGAATCTATATCAACAATCCGCCTCGCAGATGATTCAGTATTTGATTCGGCAAAAGTAAAGTCTGAGTCTTTCGCGCCGATTATTGTTGTCGGTACAGGCCCCGTTGGGATTCGTTTTGCTGAAGAGCTCTGTAAAAGGGGTTATCAGCGCGAATTGGTGATGTTTGGCGAGGAACCTTGGGATCCCTATAACCGCATCAAATTAACTTCATTGCTGGCCGGTGAAATCAAAATTGATGATATTGACAATAATATTGTCGATATAGGGAAGTATAATATTGTTCAGCATCTGTCCAGTCGCATCATTGAAATCGATTTTACCCGGAAGACGGTAGTTGATAGTAGTAACCGGGTCCATCGCTACCACAAACTCGTACTGGCAACGGGTTCTCAAGCCCACATTCCCGATATTCCAGGTACTAACAAATCCGGTGTCTACACGTTCAGAGACCTGCAGGACACTGAGGCGCTCCGTGCCAGAAATCAAACGGCTAAAAATATAGCGGTTATTGGCGGTGGTCTGCTTGGTTTGGAAGCGGCGAAGGCCTTAAAAAGAAGCGATGTTGAGATAACCTTGGTACAACAAGCGCCGAGATTGCTAAACCGTCAATTGGATGATGAAGCCGCTCCGCTGCTGCAATCCAAAATCGAAGCGCTGGGTATCAAAGTCAGTCTGGGATCGGGGCTGGCCGCTATTCTGGGTGATCGTCAGGTAGAAGGGATTGAATTACGCAATCGGGAACGCATAGCCTGCGATACCGTATTACTCGCCACTGGTATCCGCCCTAATACCGAATTGGCGCGCAAATCATGGATTAATGTGGCCACCGGTATTCGTGTTGACAATCAACTGCGGACATCCGCTAAAGATGTCTATGCCATTGGAGAATGCGTTGAGCACGACGGTCAAGTCTACGGTCTGGTATTGCCGGGTTATGAACAAGCCGCTGTGTTGGCGAAGCATCTTTTGGATCACGACAGCCAATACCTGGGCTCGGTTAATTTGGCACAGCTGAAAGTGGTTGATGAAGCCGTATTCAGCGTTGGTGAGACCGTTGAGCTGCCTCGTAGCTCTGTAATCAAGCAAATCTGTTGGCAATCACCTGCCCATGGTCAATACCGCAAATTAGTTACTGAGCGTGGTCGCTTGGTGGGTGCGATGGCGGTGGGAGAATACCCGGAAAGTCGCCGTGTTCAGGAAGCGGTGCAGCATCATCGGAGACTCCGGTTCTGGCATCTCTGGCGCTTTCGCCAAAACGGTCATCTGTGGTCCGAAGGCACAGTCAGTAATGTCTTGAGTTGGCCTGCAGAATCCTTGGTTTGTCAGTGTATGGCGATCACTCAAGGCTCCCTGTGTGACGCCGTTGCTGAAGGAAAATCGACGGTCGCTGAATTGTCAGCAGCCACGCAGGCCGGAACCGTTTGTGGCGGTTGCCAACCGTTGTTAGCTGAAATGGTGGGGTCAGATGAGTCGGTTCCCATTGCCAGAGGTGCCCGTAAATTATGGGTGTCGGGTATTTTGACGTTGCTACTGCTCGTGGTCTGGACGTTGATGCCGGCGTTAAAGGTGTCTGAGTCGGTACAGCAGTCGTTGCCGTTTGATCTGCTATGGAATAATCCGTTGTTTAAGCAAATCACTGGCTATACGCTGGTCGGCTTGGTTGTGATAGGACTGATTATGTCCATGAAAAAACGGATGACTTTCATCCCTTGGGGTGCCTTTACCAGTTGGCGCTTAGTTCACGTTCTAACCGGTGTGGCTGCGCTGGCATTGGTCTTGGTTCACACCGGCTTCAATACCGGTAGTAATTTGAATTTTTTGTTGCTGATCAACTTTTTAGCGTTGGTGTTGGTCGGCGCTCTGGCAGCAATGTTGATTGGTTTCGAGCACCGCTTGAGTGCTCGTACTGCGCGTTGGGTGCGAAGTTCGCTGATCTGGGGGCATATAATTTCGGTCTGGCCTTTGCCGGTGCTGCTGAGTTTTCATGTCGTTACTTTTTACTATTTTTGACGGCAAAAGATGAGCGCAATAAGACGAACAAGCAGCTTTTGTCTTTGGTTGTCATTTAAAGAGATAGGATGTTTCTGCCAAAATGAGCCGTGACCGAAGCATGTTTACAGCTATTATTCGTTAACACTAATTGTTATCGCTGATTTTTAACGCTACTTCTAATCGTCTCATTTACTGCTTTACAGACAAAAGAAATATCGCTATGGAAAAAAAGTTGGTCTGGGCTGTATGGTCGTTAAGTTTGTTGTTGTTGGCAGGCTTTTATAGCTACCAATTATTCGCCAGCCAGGATAAATCTGTGTTCATTAGTGGCGAGGCTACCCACGGTCATCATCAAATAGAGCTGGCCTGCGGCTCTTGCCATACCGAAGCCTTTGGCGGTCAGGAAGTGATGCAAACGGCTTGTATGAATTGCCATGGTGCTGAACTGGCCACAGTTGAGGATTCGCATCCTCAGAGCAAGTTTTCCGATCCGCGCAATGCGGACCGATTGCAAAAGCTGGATGCCCGTTATTGTGTGACTTGCCATTTAGAGCACCAGCAAGAACAAACCCGCGCCATGGGCGTGACCCTGGCCAATGACTTTTGTTTTCACTGTCACCAGGATATTGCTGAAGACCGGCCCAGCCATGCGGGTATGGAGTTTGATACTTGTGCCTCGGCGGGTTGTCACAACTACCACGACAATAAAGCGTTGTACGAGAACTTCCTGGTCAAGTATGCCCACCAGCCCGTGCTATTAGAGATCGCTCAGATAACAGAAAAAGCGGCATTAACCGAGAAATACCCGGCAGCCATGATCAGCGTGCTATTGACTAAAAAAGATGCTGATGCTTCAGCAGATATACTTGAGGCCAATGTCGGGCATCATGAGCAATGGGCATTGGATGTTCATGCAAAATCCGGCGTTAATTGTTCCGATTGTCATCAGCGCTCTGATAATGACGTGGCCTGGGTCGACCACCCCAACCCTGCCACATGCGGCCAATGTCATGAGTTGGAAGCAAAGACATTTGCACAAGGCAAACACGGCATGCGATTGGCCAGCCTGTTGAATCCGGACCTTAAACAGCGTTTGCTTGCTAATATTTGGTCAGATCAAGAACTTCTACTGTCACCCATGACGCCAGCTCAAGGGCGTTTGCCGTTTAAGCCAGAAGCCAGTCATCAGGAGCTTAATTGCCAATCCTGTCATGCTGCCCATGATTTTGATCTGGAAAAGGCAGCGGCGGAAAGTTGTCTGGGCTGTCACAACGATGAACATAGTATGGCTTGGAAAGCCAGCCCCCATTACCAGCTCTGGCAGAAGGAGCAGGCAGGTGAAGCCCCGGTTGGCAGCGGTGTTAGTTGTGCCACTTGCCACTTGCCAAGGGAACTGCATAAAACCGCTCAAGGAGAGAGAGTTTTGGTTAACCATAATCAGAATGCTCACCTGAGACCCAATGAAAAGATGATCAGAACGGTTTGTCAGAGTTGCCACGGCTTAAGTTTTGTCATTGATGCTTTGGCTGATCGACAGCTTATTAATAATAATTTTAACGGCCAACCTGCTTTTCATATTGAAAGTGTGGATATGGCCCTGCAACGCGAGCGGCGATAACAAGGATCACCCGATTTCGATGGTGATCTGCCAACTAAACTGATGGGAGACAACATGAAGAATTTTCAATTCCGCCGTGCCCGGCTGATCGGTGTCGCTGCTCTGGGTTCAACCTTGGTTGCCTGTTCTGGGGGAGGGGGCGAAGGAGGCATTAGCCCACAACAACTAACTGACGCACTGCATCTGGTGATGGAGTCAGACCGAGCGGTCTATACCAAAAAAGTGGTCAACCGGCTGACTAAAGATGAACAGGTGATTAAGGCCAGCGAACACTTTGAAGACGACAAAGCCTTACCATTACCCGCACAAATGTTTCGCTTCGGTGCTGAGGCAGTAGCTGAAAAAACTGATAAGTTCAGCTATTCCTTGCAATCCCTTTGGCCCATCAATAAGCAAAATGCACCCGTGACTAGTGTGGAAAAAGAAGGACTGCAATTTATCAATGACAACCCAGGTAAAAACTATTATTCCGAGGAAGAGTTGGGCGGGAAGAAGTATTTTACTGCTGTGTATCCTGATATCGCCGTTGCCCCCGTGTGTGCCAGTTGCCACAATGAACACAAGGATACTCCGCGTACCGACTTTAAGGTGGGTGACGTGATGGGCGGAGTGGTGATACGTGTACCGCTGAGTTGATGGTAACTGTTGGCTGATCGCCATATCCAGCCGATCGAAATGTTTGGCCGATCATCATAGTTGGACCATAACAAAGAAGCGGCTGATTCTTTCAGTAAGCGTAGGAGTATTCAGCATTGAAAAAACCAAACCCAGGCTATAACGGGTTTAGTATCCCGGTATTGTTACTTTGCGCTTCACTGGCAGGCTGTAACCTGCAAGATGACTCCTTGGCGCTTGGCCAGTCGACATGGCAAGCAAACTGTCAAGTATGCCATTTGCAAGGCATTGCCGGAGCGCCTCCAATGGGTGATAAAAGTGGCTGGCAACCCCGCATTGCTCAAGGCGAAAGCGTGTTGATAGAGCATGCATTGCGAGGCTTTGAAGGCGACAAGGGTTATATGCCCGCCCGCGGTGGTAACAGCGGCTTGAGCGATGAACAGGTTATAGCGGCTGTGCGCTATATGATCACCAACAGTCAATGAGCAGCACTTACCGCTGCAATAACCGGATTGAACCGATAAGGAAAATGACTAATGACACCTGAACAGATCACATTAATTCGAACGAGTTTTGCGAAGGTAGCACCGGATGCCGATAAAGCAGCGGCGTTATTCTATAGTCTGTTGTTTGAGGCAGATCCTTCAGTTAAACCCCTGTTCCCAGAAAATATGGAAGAGCAGGGTGCTAAATTGATGAAAATGATTGGTACAGCGGTCAATAACCTCGATAACCTGGATACTCTGGTGCCGGTATTGCAGGATCTAGGGCGACGCCACGTAGACTATGGCGTTAAAGACGAGCACTACGCTACGGTTGGCAGTTGCCTGTTAGTGACGCTGGGTAAAGGTTTAGGTGATGACTTTACACCAGCCACCAAAGAGGCCTGGACTGCGGCTTATGGTGTAATGGCTGATGTGATGACCGCCGCTGCCAATGAAGTAGCTTGAGTTGATGGGATGAGGCATTGTCAACTCTCTATGACCTCATCAACTACTCGTCCGTTAAAACTATATTGCGGGCTGCAAAGTGTTATCTTATCTTTGCAGCTTAACATAACCCGATAATTTGGTAGTGGGTTCTCGGCAATAACTGCCCCAGTAATTTCAATTACGAAGCAAATATAGCGGCCAAAAAAAATGTCCTGAACAAATTCAGGAGCAATCTGAAGTTGTTCTGGTCAACTTTGGATTCAAGATAGTTCGGTGCGACTATCAGATATTCAGTCTTTTGCTTCGGCTGGACTCCTGCGCGACTCCTGCAGATATACCCGGTAGGCCCAGGGCTTGAGTTTAATGCTGACCTCAGGCTCGATCTTTTTTTCTTTCTTGCTGAAAAACTCGATGTAGCGACCTTCAAACGGCCCGTCTGTGAAGGTCACTTTTCTGCTTTCAGCGCTAAAATTAAAAACCGCAAAAACTTTGTCTTTGCTATTCTGGCGCACAAAACTAAACACTTCTTGCGGACAGTCATTGCCCACTTTGATCATGCGAGCGCCCCAGTGTGCATTCCATAGAGCCGTGTTCTTCTTTTTCAGAAAAAACAGATCCCGGTAAAAGTCGGTGTAGCGGTGTTCCTGCCATTCGATTAAGTCTTTGCCAAAGAAAGCCAGCCGTTTTTTATTGCCAGCCTCCTGTCCATTGTAAATCATTGGCATGCCCTCGCTGATAACTGATAACACGATCGTGGCATCCAAGGCATCACCGAACTGTTCATACTCGGTTCCTTCCCAGGCATTTTTGTCATGGTTGCTGACAAAAAGCATACGCATACTGTCTTTGGGAAAAGCTTTTTCATTACAGGCGTAATACACGCACAAGTCGTTCACGTTGGCTGAGCCGGAAGCAATGCGGTGCATGGTTTCATTCCAGCGCCAACCGTAGGTCATATCAAAGGCTTTTTCATGCAGGTCCCGATCTTCCCACTCGGCCAGCATAAATACCGGTTTGATTTTATCCAGCTCGCTGCGCACCATGTTCCAGAAGTCGGTGGGGACGAATCCGGCCACATCACAGCGGAAACCATCTACACCCACTTCTCTTACCCAGTACTGCATAGCGTTTAGCATGTATTCCCGTAATTCGGGGATGTGGTAGTTCAGCTCAACGATATCTTCCCAATCATGCCAAGGGGTCGAGCGGTATTCTCCGTTCCAGTCTTTTAGAAACCATTCCGGATGCTCTTGCATTAAGACACTGTCCCATGCGGTATGGTTGGCGACCCAATCGAGAATGACTTTCAAACCTAGTTTGTGGGCAGCCACGACGAAGTTCTTTAGACTGTTGATATCGCCGAATTCCGGGTTGACAGAGTAGTAGTCTTGCACTGCATAGGGACTGCCTAACGTCCCCTTTTTGTTCTTTTTTCCTATCTTATTTATGGGCATCAGCCAAACAATGTCCACTTCCAGTTCCTGCAAGCGAGTCAGATGAGTTTGGGCTGCGGCGAGCGTCCCTTTTTTGGAGAAGTGGCGAATATTGATTTGGTAGATGGTCGCGTTTTTACTCCATTCCGGGTGTTTGATCTTCACCGGATTCTGGGCATCAAACCGGGCGGCGCTCATCGTCCTGCTACCCAATGGCTTGTATCCGCAACTGGCATTATCGTGTCATTCATAGGGGCACCATGTTGGCTCTTGGCTAAGAGTTAATAGATCAATGTTGGTTAGACGAACGTAATTATACGGAAAAAAGTTATTAAAATGGGTGGATGTGATTCACATTTCAGAATGTGAATTATTTCAGTTGCAATTGCATATGGAACGTTGTGCCAGAGTCAGGGTCTGAAGTTACCGCCATTTGTCCTTCGTGGTGCTCGGTGATAATAAAGTAGGGGAATGAAAGATGTTTACCGGCGTCGCTACGGGTAATGCCGAAGTGATCATTGGATTTGCTTTGATGGGATAACAAGGGCTGAGCACTAAAGTAAGGCTCAAATATGTACTGTTGCTCTTCGGCGCTGAGTGCGCGCCCATTGTGGTGAATTTTAATCCATAGGGCATCATAGCTTTGCAGTACTTTGACGATGATTCTGGGTGGTTTGTCGTGATCATTTTCTGCCATGGAGCGAAAGGAGTGTCTTAGCAAGCTGAGAAATACCTGCTGCATTTCAGAAGAAAAGCAGGGCACCGCGGGTAAGTCGCTCCCGTACTCCCGAACGATGGAAATATCGGCGAATTTGAGACCATGGGGAAATGAAAATATATTGCTCGCCAGTTCCAGCGAGTGGTCCATTATATCGGTAATATTGGCTGGGTTTTGCTCTTCATCGTGGCTGCCAGCAAAATCGAGTAAATTTTTTATAATGGCGGAGGCGCGCTGGCTTTGGTCTCCGGCATCGGTCAGCAGGCTGAATATTTGCTGGAACACTTTGTTGCTGAGATGTTTATCGTGTTCAGCGACCGTTTGTTGGGCTTTTTCAATATCGTTGATGATGGCTTGCAAGGGGGCGTTGATATCGTGAGCCATAGTGGATGCCAGCTCACCCATGTTGGAAATTTTGTCGCGTTCAATCAGTTTGTTTTCTGAAGTGACCTGATGAGTCACATCGTCTATCAGGATCACTACGCCCGTGTCGGAGTCCCCTTCCAAGGGGTAAATAGTAATATCAAAGTGAAACTGTCCGCGCTGGCTACGCCGCATGTTCAACGTCGTATTGTCGGCCAAAGCCTGCTCTACTTTGTCGCGGGATACCGGCATGATTGGATAGGCTTCCCACAGTACCCGCTCAAGAGCATCTTTCGCTTTTAAACCTGTGATCTCTTCTGCACCCCGGTTCCACTGTGTCACGATACCGTATTTGTCCAGGCCTACCAGCATCAGTGGCATCGATTCCAAAATGCTCTTGATGTACGTTTCGGAAGCGTGCAGGCGTCGGGCTGTGGCCAGATGCTGGTTGATCTCACCCTCCAGCAGGATATTGCTTTCTTTTAACAGTTGATTCGATTCGTCCAGAGTGGCTGTGCGCTCTTTGACTCGCTGTTCCAGTTCGTCATTGGCTTTGGTTAAGGCTTTATTGGCCTCATTAATTTGCTGCTGACCGCGATAGAGTGATATGGCGGCTACCGAGAGCAATAAAATTAAAATGCCGCTGGACCAGTTGGCCACGTATTGCCAATTAGTATGGCCATCTTCGTCTTTGAAATAATTGAGAATGTCTGCGGTGGCGGGGTCACTCAACATCAGCAGAGCTGTTGCAAAGACCAGTAACTGAAAGAGAAATTGTAATTTATTCATCGCTATTCGTATGGCCAGTGGCGGAATAATTGGCGGTTCAGAACGAAATTCTTGTGCTGCAAACTGCTTCCAGCATAGCAGACTTTGGTATCGATCATCTCTCGTGGATTTCAGCTACTTAATGTGCTCAATTCAGTGCAACAGTTAACTCGTTGACCAATAGCTAACGGATTGCTCACAGGTGCCCCATATTCGATCAGGGATTTACTAAGCGGTATTATATGATTCAATGGGTTGGGCCTCTACAGAACCAACCGGATAAACTCTTTTTTATTGACCGAAGAACGAGTAAAAAATTGCGAAAGGGATTATTTTTAGTGCTCACGTTCGATCACTTCAGGCAAATAAGGTATGGCTCGGGATGTTGCTAATAGCTAGTTTTCATCCTGAAACGGCTTCCATGCCGTTTCGCGGAGTCGCAAAG
>JGI12048J13642_10095124_pt1 | contig 30856 bp, 19 predicted proteins | sample ElkSlonscriptome_16_FD_13642 | JGI IMG/M metagenome (IMG submission 13642)
AAATCGCCCAGGCGCCACCGGGGATGAACTGGATCCACCACGGCAGCATTGCAATCAGGATGAAGATGAGTTCGGCCGCATACAGGTTGCCGAACAGTCGCAGCGCCAGCGATACCGGCTTGGCGATCAGTTCAACCAGGTTCAATAGCAGGTTGGCCGGCCAGAGCAGAAAGTTCTTTCCAAACGGATGAAACAGCATCTCCCGGCCGAATCCGCCGAAACCCTTGCCCTTGACGCTATATATAAGTATGAGCGCCAGCACCGAGAGCGAAATCGCGAACGGCGCGTTGACGTCGGCCGACGGCACCACGCGCATATATTCGATGCCCAACACCTGGCTGGAAAACAGCGGAATGTAGTCGACCGGAATCAGGTCCATCATGTTCCAGAGGAAGATCCAGACGAATATGGTCAGCGCCAGCGGCGCGATAAATTCGCGCGGGCCGTGGAAGGATTCCCGTACCGAGTTGTCGACGAAATCGACCAGCACTTCGACGAAATTCTGCAGCTTGCCCGGCGTCCCCGCTGTGGCGCGACGGGCGGCCAGCCAGAACACGAAGACCATCGCCAGGCCCAGTACGACCGAGAAGAACAGCGTATCGAGATGGAAGGTCCAGATGCCTTCGCCGACGGTCCAGTGCCCGAGGTGATGGGTCACATATTCGGTAGGCGAGAATTCTCCGGATTCCGAAGCGGCGTAAGCAAGTTGCACGATTCAGTCGTCCTTAGTGGTCATTCAACATGATAATTGCGGGTTCAGCGTTCCTGTGGCGTTGTGCTGGAAGGCGCCGTGCGCAGCCAATGGTCTTCGCCCTTGACAAGCACGGGAACGCCGCAGCGGAGCGCCACAGGAGCGCTGAATCCGTAATTATCATGTTGAATGACCACTCCTCATCACTCGTCGTTCAATGCGCTACCCGAACCAGATTGTCGCCCGCCAGGGCGCCCGATTCTCAGCAGCGCAATCCAATAGGCCACCAGCGTGACCACATAACCGGCAATCACCGGCACGAACCATTCGGCAAACATTGCTGCGACGATGACGAACATCACCACGGCAAGCGCCATTTTCATCAGCATGCCGCGATAGAACGCGGCCGCAATCGCCACCGGATCCCCGGAGGCCGATACTGCTCCCGTGCGAAGCGCCGAAATGGCCGTCAGCACGATCCCGATAGCGCCGCCGGCCAGCACGGCCAGAGCAACCGTTTTCCCGAAGAAGACAGCTCCGGCGACCGCCGCCGCGACCGCCATGACGGCCTGCACCTTCAGCATCCAGACGACGGTTTGCGCGAAACCGACGGATTCGGAAGCAGGTGGCTTGCTTTCCGGCTCGCCGGATTCTTCGGACACGGCCTGCCAAACCTCGCAGCGTATCAAAAAACAAGCGGCTCAATAAAATCTTGAGCCGCGAAACCCGAAAATTATACCAGCTTGCAGCGCGCGACTGTGCGAAATTAAACCATGTCGTGCGATCGCTTGCGAATCCAGAGGTTCTGCCGCGGATTGCCCCGTCCACATGCCTGAATTTACCCGCCTTCTCCTTACGATTGCTGGCCCCGATGCAGCGGCCTGCATTCGCCTCCGGGCATGCGATCCGCTATAGTTCGGATTGCCGGTCGGATTGCCCGGCCCGAAATGCGGTCCGCGCGAAATCTGCGGCGACCTGACGGGTGCCGGCTGACCGCCGACATGCAGGACAAGGCGATCGATTCAAGTGGGTCCGGGGCCGACGATGGCGCGAGCCGAACATTGAAACCAGAACCCGTGAGACACGCGTGCGCCGAGCCCTCTCGGAACATCGTTTAATGCAGGAGAAAAAATTAATGCCTTCGAACGCCAGAACCGTATTGGCTTGTCTTGCCTTCATCGCCGCGGCCGTGCTCGCGTCTACGGCGGCCCACGCGCAGTCCCCGAAACTTGCTGTAGTCGACACCCAGGCGATCATTTCCCAATCCGAGCTGGGCAAGGCGGGAACGAGAGAGATTGAGGCGTTCCAGACAGCCAAAAGAAGTGAGCTGGAATCCATGTCGCAGGAGATTCAGGCGCTTCGCAACCGACTGAACGAGGGCCAGATGTCCCTGTCCGAGGGCGAACTACAGACCATTCAGGCGGAAATGGAGGCCGAGGTCGCTGGATTGAGGCGCGCCCAGGAGGACGCCAATCGCGAACTTCAAAAACGGTCGGAGGCCGTGATGGCGAACATCGAAAAGCAGGTCATGCCGGTCATTTCCCAGATCGGCAGCGAAGGCGGATACACGATGATCTTCAATAAATTCAGCAGCGGACTGGTTCACGTCGACGAATCCGCCGACATCACATTAGACGTCATCCAGCGACTGAACGAAATTACCGCCGGGACGCAATGAGGTGGCGACGGTGCCGTATTCGGGCCTGTTCGCTCGGCCAGCCCCGCACAGTATTTCGCCGGTGTTGCCGGCGTGCCTGCGCGACCCGCAGGGCCCCTGACAGCCGGAACGGAAACCCGCCGGTCCGGATGTCTTCAGAACTTGCGCTGGTTTGCTCCAAGTCGTATCATTTTTGCCTGAAGTCTGACCCGTTTCAAAATAAGCGGCCGTGTTTTCCCCGGCACGTGGCATTGCGTACCGAGGAGCGCCACCCCATGACACGCCATTCCCGCCCGACCGCCGCCGCGGCATCTTCCGATATGCCATCGGCGCTCACCGCAACCACCACCGGCCTTCGCCGGCACAGCCTGACGCTGGCGATTTCCGGCGTGCTGGCGCTGGGCCTGAATTCGGCGGGATCGGCGCAGACGCTGCCGGCCACCCTCGACCTCGCCAGCCTCGATGGCACGATCGGTTTTCGTCTCGACGGCGAGGCGGCGGCGGACCAGGCCGGCTTCGCGGTGAGCGACGCCGGCGATGTCAACGGCGACGGCATTTCCGACCTGCTGGTCGGGGCACCTTTCGCCGACCCTAACGGCGCCGATTCCGGCAGCAGCTACGTGGTGTTTGGCAGGGCCGGCGGTTTTGCGGCCAACATGAACCTCGCCGCTCTCGACGGCGCCAACGGCTTTCGCCTCGACGGCGAGGCCGCGAATGAACGGTCCGGCCGCGTAGTCAGCGGCGCCGGCGATGTCAACGGCGATGGCTTTGATGACGTGTTGGTCGGGGCAAGAGACGGCTTTGATTATTCCGGCAGGCATTGTTATGTCGTGTTCGGCAAGGCCGGCGGTTTTTCGGCCACCATGGACCTTGCCAGCCTCGACGGCGCCAACGGCTTTCGGCTCGACGGCTTAATCGGCGGACGTTTTCAAAATATCAGTAGCGCCGGCGATGTCAATGGCGATGGCTTCGATGATGTGCTGGTCGGGAGCCCGGGGGCTGATCCCGCTGACAACTACTCTTTTTCCGGCTCCAGCTATGTGGTGTTCGGCAAGTCAGGCGGCTTTGCGGCCAACCTGAATCTTGCCAGCCTTGACGGCGCCAACGGCTTTCGGCTCGACGGCGCCGCATCCAGAGACTACGCGGGCGCTGCGGTCAGCGCTGCCGGCGATGTCAACGGCGATGGCTTCGATGATGTGCTGGTCGGGGCCGGCTACGCCGATCCCAACGGCAATGACGGAGCCGGCAGCAGCTACGTCGTGTTTGGCAAGTCGGGCGGCTTTGCGGCCACCATGAGCCTTGCCGGCCTTGACGGCGCCAACGGCTTTCGGCTCGATGGCGTTTCGGCAGGAGACACCGCCGGCGGTGCGGTCAGCACTGCGGGCGATGTCAACGACGATGGCTTCGATGATGTGCTTGTCGGGGCCTTCCGGGCCGACCCCAACGCCGTCACCAGCGGCCTTGGCGAAAACGAGGAATCGGGCAGCAGCTACGTCGTGTTTGGCAAGTCGGGCGGCTTCGCGGCCGCGGTAAATCTTGACAGTCTGGATGGCACAAACGGCTTTCGCCTCGACGGCGAGGGGCCGTTGGACTTCTCGGGAATCGCGGTCAGCAGCGCAGCCGATGTCAACGGCGACGGCTTCGATGATCTGCTCGTCGGGGCCCACTACGCCTACAGAGGCGGCTTTCCCGGCTCCGATAGTTTGTCCGGCAGCAGCTACCTGGTGTTTGGCAAGGCGCACGGCTTTGCCGCCACTTTGGCGCTTGCCGACCTGGACGGCGCGGCCGGCTTTCGGATGGAAGCCAGCGCGGCAGCCGGCACCGGCCGCGAGGTCAGCGCTGCCGGCGACGTCAATGGCGACGGTTTCGGCGACATGCTTATCGGGGCGCCCTATGCATTCAGTGGGCAGTCGTTTTCTGAGGACTTTCCCGGCACCGCATACGTGGTGTTCGGGGGCATTCCGGCGCTGGGTCTCACGCCCGGAAGCCTCGTATTCGCCAGTGGCACGCTGGGTACTCAAAGCGCGCCTCAGACAGTCATCGTCGAGAATACCGGCACCGGTGAGCTGACCCTCGGCGCGCCGGGGATCAGCGGCGCCAACGCCGGAGAATTCGCGCTGAGCGCCGACACCTGCGCCAATCAGACCCTCAGCGTGGCCGCTTCTTGCAGCTTCGATGTAATACTCACAGCGACGATTACCGGCCCGCTTGCCGCCCGGATCGACATTCCGTCCAACGCAGCGGACAGCCCCGATACGATAGACATCTCGGCCGCTGCCGCGACCGTGCCTGTCCCGGCGCTGAACCACTGGGTGCTGGGGATTCTTGCCGCGCTGCTCGGCGTTTTCGGAATCAGGCGCAGGCGTGACCGAAGAGGGTCGACATAGATCAAGCGCATGGGCGGGCCCTCGACGCGCTTCTTTGGTGGCCAACCTGTCGGACCGAATCCACCTGCCTGCGGCCCCTTCGGCTCTCACGGGCCCTCAAAGCCGTCGGCAAACAGCGAATCGCCGTCCCGCCCTAAAACCACGTAGCTGCTGCCCGAATATCCGCCGTTCGGTTCAGCGCCGAAGGCTCCGATTACAACGTCGTCGATGCCGTCACCGTTGACATCGCCAGCGCCGCTGACCGAACGGCCGGAAAAATCGTCCGCCGCGGCGCCGTCAAAACGAACGCCGTTGATGCCGTCAAGAGCGGCCAGATCGAACACTGACGGGAAGCCTGAGCTCCGCCCGAACACGACGTAGCTGCTGCCGGAACCGTCACCGTTCGGACTGGCGTGCCAGGCCCCGATAACAAGATCGTCGAAGCCGTCGCCGTTGCTATCGCCGGCCCCGCTCACCGCTCTGCCGGATCGATCACCGGGCGCGACACCATCGAGGCGAAAGCCGCTGACGCCATCCAGACTCGATAGCGCGATTGTCGCAGGAAAGCCGGGGGTCATCTGGCCGAACACCACATAACTGCTTCCCGAGTTCTGGTTGTCATCAGGATTCGCTCGCCAGGCGCCGATCACGACGTCATCAAACCCGTCTCCGTTGATGTCACCGGCACCACTGACCGCAGAGCCGGACTCGTCGAATGCCGCGGCGCCGTCGAGGCTGAAGCCGTTGGAGCCATCCAGGCTGGATACCGCTATCGCTGCCGGAAAGCCGGTGCTCTGGCCGAACACCACGTAGCTGCTGCCTGACTGGTTGCCGTTTGAATCGGCAATCGGGGCGCCAATAACGACATCCCCGATACCGTCAGCGTTGACATCGCCGGCGCTGCTGACCGTCGAACCAAAATCATTGAATTCCTCCAGACCGTCGACGCGAAAGCCAGTGTTGCCATCGAGGCCAGCCAGATCGATCGCTGCGGGGAAGCCCGTATTCTTGCCGAAGACCACATAGCTGCTGCCCGAACGTTGTCCGTTCGGGTCGGCGAAAGGCGCGCCGATAATGATGTCATCGATGGCGTCGCCGTTGACGTCGCCCGCACCGCTGACCGAAAAACCCGAACGATCATCCGCCGCGACGCCGTCAAGCCGAAAGCCGCTACTGCCGTCTAAGCCGGCAATACCAACGACCGCCGCGAACCCGGTCGTCCGGCCGAACACCACATAGCTGCTTCCCGAGCGCTCGCCATTCGGATCGGCACCATAAGCACCGATCAGAAGATCATCCGTGCCATCGCCGTTAACATCACCGGCGCCGGCGACCGAGAAGCCGGAATAATCGTTTTCAGCCACACCATCCAGACGGAAACCGTTGTCGCCGTCAAGCGTTGCCAGATCGATCGCCGCCGGAAAACCCTGGCTTTGACCGAACACGACATAGCTGCTGCCGGAAAGGCTGCCATTCGGATCGGCGCCATCCGAACCGATAATCAGGTCGTCAAAGCCGTCCCCGTTGACGTCGCCGGCAGCACTGACCGCGTAGCCGGAACGATCGTATGACGCAGCGCCGTCAAGGCGAAAGCCGTCGCCGCCAGACAGACTGGACAGCGGCACGGCCGCTGGATTAGCGATAAAACCGACCGGATCGCTATCGGTGGCACTGTTGTTGGACGGGTTGAAATCAACAAATCCTACCGGCAGGGAGACGGTGGCGGTGTTGATCACGGTCATCCCTTCGGCAGCCAGCACCGTGGCTGTAAGCTCGTAGCCGAGCATGCCGCCCGCGGGCAGATCGATAGTCTCATTGATATTGCCATTGCCCGAGGCGTTTGGGCACACGGCGCCGCCGTTCGCGGTGCATGTCCAGCTGGCGCTGCCGGCGTCCAGCGTACCGGGCAGGATGTCGGTGAGCATCGCACCAAACACCTCGACTGTGCCGGCATTTTCGACAACAATGGTATAAGTCACCGGCTCGTTGGCGCTTACAAAACCTGCGCCATTGGTCTTGCCGACGACCAGATCAACGCTGGCACCACCGAACACTACATAGCTGCTGCCGGAATTAGTGCCGTTCGGGTCGGCAAAAGGCGCTCCGACAACAACGTCGCCGAAGCCATCGCCGTTGACATCACCCGCGCCGCTTACCGCATAACCGCTGTTGTCGCCCCCCGCGACGCCGTCGAGTCGAATTCCGGTATTGCCGTCCAGACTGGCCAGCCCGATCGATGCCGGAAAGCCGGTGGTCTTTCCGAAAACCAGATAGCTGCTACCGGAACCACCGTCGTTGAAATCGGTACAACAGGCGCCGACTACCAGATCATCGAAGCCGTCGCCATTGAAGTCACCGGCAGTTGTGACCGCGAAGCCGGAGTAATCATCAGCCGCTGTGCCATCGAGGCGAAAACCAGAGTTACCGTCAAGGGTGCCAAGATCGACCACCGCCGGAAAGCCCATGTCTTGACCGAATACCACGTAGCTGCTGCCGGAGTTACTGCCGGCCGGGTCGGCGTAAGGAGCGCCGATCATAATATCGTCGATGCCGTCGCCGTTGACATCCCCAGCGCCCGTGACCGAAAAGCCGGAATAATCAGTTGCAGCGACACCGTCCAGGCGAAAACCGTTGCCGCCGTCGAGGCTTGCAAGACTGAAAGTCGCTGGAAATCCCGTGGCCTGACCGAATACCGCAAAGCTGCTGCCGGAGTAGGTGTTTCCGCCCGGAGACGCATTTGAGGCGCCGATGAGCAGATCGTCGACGCCATCACCGTTGATATCGCCGGCGCCGCTGACTGCGTTCCCCATTCTATCGCCCGCAGTAATACCGTCCAGGCGAAAACCGTTGGCCCCGTCAAGATCGGCAAGATCGAAAGTTGCCCCAAAGCTCCCGCCATGTCCGAATACAACGTAACTGCTACCCGAAGAGTTCCCGTTCGGATCGGCGCCAGGGGCCCCGATCACGATATCGTCGAAGCCGTCGTCGTTGACATCGCCTGCGCCGCTGACCGAGGACCCGGAAAAATCGTTGGCCGCCACTCCGTCCATGCGGAAGCCGTTGTCGCCGTCAAGAGCGGAGAGATTGATTGCTGCCGGAAAACCCGAGCTTTGGCCGAACACCAGATAGCTGCTACCGGAACGGTTTCCGTTCGGATCGGTACCAAAGGCCCCGATGACAACGTCGTCGAAACCGTCGCCGTTGACATCCCCGGCACCACTGATCGACAGGTCGACGCCATCATAGGCCGCGACACCATCGACGCGAAAGCCGTTGCTGCCGTCAAGGTCGGCAAGATCGATCGCTGCCGGAAAGCCGGAGCTCTGGCCGAATACCACATAGCTGCTGCCCGAAACGGGGCCGTTCGGATCTGCAAACCGGGCTGCAACGATCACATCGTCAAAGCCGTCGCCGTTGACATCTCCGGCTGCGCTGACCGGACGACCGGAGACGTCTTGCACAGCGACGCCGTCGAGTCGAAAGCCGTTGCTGCCGTTAATAATGGATAGTGGAATGGACTGCGCCGGAGCGTTCATCGTGCAGCCGAGCAATAGGGCCGAAATGGCTGCCGCCAGCGGACTTGGTGCGGATTCGCAAAGATGAAGCGAACCTGGCATACCGGCCTGACGACGGGGATTCAGGCTTGACCGATTGGTTGAACGCATCGTGATTGGTCCTCGTGGTTTGCGCGCTTGATAATTTGCATGCTTGTTTAATCAAAAGCGCAACCTGATGTGGTTTCGTATCAGCTTTGCGACATGGAATAACCACTGGGTGCCGCGGAAACGCCAGCTGAGCCGGGGGCGTTCCTTCGCGCGGCCGGCCCCTCCTGTCAGTCTGTTTATCCGAACGGCTGCACTGAATAAACATATCCGGCAGCCCGAATGAATTCATGGTGCGGACAGCAATCAGGTAGTATTCGTCGATGACGTCGAACAACAGTCAACCTGCGTTTCGCATTGACTTCTCGCGCCTGTTCGAAGGCTGGTTTCGCGAGCACAACTGCGCGATCGCCTGCACGACCTACCAGGCCGGCAAGGTGTTTCTGTTCGGCAAGAGCGATTCAGGCGTTTCGATCGCCGAGCGCACGTTTGCCCGCTGCATGGGCATGGCCGCGCGCGCCGATCGTTTCTACCTGGCCAGCCAGTACCAGCTCTGGCGCTTCAACAACGTGCTCGATGCCGGCGACAACTACCAGGGCTACGATCGGCTGTTCGTGCCGCAGGTCGGCTGGACCACCGGCGATATCGACGTCCACGATATCGGCCTGGACGGCAACGGCAAACCCGTATTCGTCAATACGCTTTTCAGCTGCCTGGCCCGGCCAAGCGAATCGGCCAGCTTCGAAGTCGTCTGGAAGCCGCCGTTCATCAGCCGCCTGGCGCCCGAGGACCGCTGTCACTTGAACGGCCTGGCAATGTATGAAGGCGCACCGGCCTGGGTGAGCTTGATCAGCCGCGCCGACGTTGCCGAGGGCTGGCGCGACCACCGCCGGGACGGCGGGCTGGTAATGGACGTTCGCACTGATGAAGTGATCTGCTCAGGCCTTTCGATGCCGCACTCGCCGCGCTGGTGGAAGGGCAAGCTGTGGCTGCTCAACTCAGGCACCGGCGAGCTGGGGCACGTGGATTTCGACACCGGCAGGTTCGTCCCGGCCTGCTTTCTGCCCGGCTACGCCCGCGGACTTGCGTTTACCGGCGACTACGCGCTGGTCGGGCTCTCGATGGCGCGCAACCGGTCATTCTCGGGGCTCAAGCTCGATGAAACGCTGGCCGAAAAAAGCGCCGAGGCGCGCTGCGGCATCGCCGTGGTCCATCTGCCCACCGGCGAGCTTCGCCACCATATCCGGTTTTCAGGCGTGGTCGAGGAACTCTACGACGTCGCCGTCATCCCCGGCGCCGTGCGCCCGATGCTTCTGGGCTTCAAGACCGACGAGATCAAACACATGATCCGGCCGGCTGGCTGACGGCGCGGTAACGCCGCGCAGCAACCCCGCAAGCACCCGGGGCCCCCGCCAGGCACCGCCCGTGTTCAGTCGTCTACGGGTTCAGCAAGCTGCAGAAGATGAAACATCGCGCCTTGCGAATCCCGGCACACCACCAGCTTGCCGGCGGCGGTATCGAACGGGCCGTGGTGCACCGCGCCGCCCAGCGCGCGGACGCGCTCGGCGGCGTCTTCGGCATCAGCGACGGCAAAGTAGACGATCCAGTGCGCCGGTGCATCGCCCCACTCTTCGGTCATCTGTAGGATGCCGCCGTTCGACCGGCCGGCGTTTTCGATAATCCGATACGGCGCCGGCGAGTGCGGGTTGACGTAGCCGGTCCAGCCCAGCAATTCGGCGAAGAAGGCCTGGGCACCTTCGAGATCGGGCGTGGCCAGTTCGTTCCAGCAAAACGTGCCCGGCAACTTGGTCGTCTCTGCGCCGGGCTCCAGGCCGGCTTCCCAGAACGCCACGCTCGCGCCGGTCGGGTCTTCGATGAAAGCAATGCGCCCGGCTTCTGAAATCGTCGTCGCCGGCACCTGGACTTTCGCGCCGAGCGCTTCGGCGGCCTCGACGACGGCGTCTGCATCGTCGACGCGGATGTAGCTCACCCACGTGGAAGTCGAGCCGCCTTCGCGCATTTCGTCGCTCATTCGCCCCATGCCGGCGACCAGCAGGCCGTCCAGGAAGAAACGCTCGTAGGCGGCGGCCTCACCGGCACGTCCGGCGAACTCGCCGGCCCAGCCGAACAGCCCGCTGTAGAAAGCCCGGGCGGCGTCGGGATCGCGGGCGTTGAGGTCCACCCTGCAGAATTGACCATGGTCGAACTCAAGCGATTCATCCTTCATCGGTCTGCACCTCGCCGGCCGGCTCCCACAGCTCGATCTTGATGCCGTTGGGATCCATGATCCAGGCGAACTTGCCGTATTCATGAGCCTCGGGCTCGCCGACCAGTTCCACCCCAGCCGCCTTGAGTTGATCGATCAGCGCATCGAGGTCGTCGACCCGAAAGTTCATCATGAACGGTTTGTCGCTGGGCGCCATGTACTCGGTATCGGCCTTGAACGGCGCCCACTCCGTACGTCCAATATGACCGGGGTTGTCCCGATGCCGCCATTCCCAACCCCAGCCGCCCCATTCGGTGAACGGTATGCCCAGGTGGCGGGAATACCACTCGCGCGTCTTGTCGGTGTCTTCGGCCTTGAAGAAAAGGCCGCCGAGCCCGGTTACTTTAGCCATTCGGCGTCTCCCTTGGTTGGTTGGGCGGTCTTCTCCTGCACGGATAAACCTGTACGGATAACAATCGTCGCGCTGCCGCGATTACTCCCGCAATGCAGAGACTATAGGCATTCGCGCCGCCCGAATTGCCGGGGCCAGGCCACCGACCAGACCGATGATCAATGCGATCACGATGCCCTGCACCAGCAGGTCCGGCGTGACGGCGAAGGCGAACACCACCTGGCTGAAGCTGGTGAAGCTCAGGGTCGAGACCGTGAAGCCGTTGAACAGCAGCCAGGCGATCCCTGCGCCGATGACGCCGCCGGCCAGCGCCAGCAGCATGGCTTCGGCCATCACCGAGGCCACGATGGACACCGGGGTAAAGCCCAGCGCGCGCAGCGTCGCGATCTCCCGGGCGCGATCGGAAACGGCGGTGTACATCGTATTCAGCGCGCCGAACAGCGCACCCAGTGCCATCAGCACCGCGATGCCGTAGCCGACCACCGAGATGAAGCTCGACAGCGCCTGCGACTGTTCGGCGAAATATTCCGACTCGCGCTCCACGCGTACCGACAGCTGGGGATTGCTGGTCAACTCGTCCTTGAACGCCGCAAACCCTTCCGGGCTCTCGAGACGACCGTAGACGACCGAGAAGCTGTTGCCGCGGCGGTACGCGCCCTGCAACGTGGCCGCGTCGGTCCACAGCTCGGATTCAGCCGACCCGCCACCGGACTCGAAGATCCCGACCACGTCCCATCGCTCGGTCCCGAACTCCAGCGTATTGCCCACCTCGAGACCGACATACTGGTCGGCAACCCCCCGACCGGCGATCACTTCTCTTCGGCCGGCCTCGAACATTCGGCCTTCGACCATCCGGAACTCGGCACGAATCGCCGCAGCGTCGGCGCCGACGCCGCGCATGGGCACGTTGGCCTGGGTGCCCGAGGATTTCTTCTCAAGGTCGACGATGACGTAGACCTCCGGCGAAACCATGCTCAGCTGGGGCGCCTGGGCAATCGTCCGGGCCTGATCGCCCTGGATACCGGAATCCAGTTCCGAGCTCGAACCCGAGCGCATCACGATGACGTTGCCCGGCGAGGTGCCCGACTCCAGGGTGCTTTCGAAACCGCGCGCCATCGACAGCACGGCCACCAGCACGGCGACAACGCCGGCGACGCCGACCACGGCGACCAGCGAAGTGCCCAGCCGCGCAGGAATGCTCTTCAGGTTCTGGATCGTGATGGCAAGAATCTGGTCCATGTTCAGCGCCTCCCCATGGCATCGATGACATCCAGCCTGGCGGCCCGCCATGCCGGCCACGCGCCGGTGACAAGTCCCAGCGCAACCGCCAGCAAGAGCCCCCAGGCCAGCGTGCCGGTGCTCATGGCCAGCCCGGGAAAGAACTGCGCCAGCGCCGAGGCCGCGCCCTGGACGAACAGCTCGCCCAACGACAGCCCGATGACACCGCCGATCACGGCAACCAGCAGGCTCTCGGCCAGCACCATGCCGGTCACCCGGGCGTCGCTGAAGCCGATCGTCTTGAGCACGGCCAACTCCCCGGTGCGTTCGCGCACGGCCTGGGCCATTGTGTTGCCCGAAATCAGCAGCAGCGTAAAGAACACGCAGCCGAGGATCATCTGCACGATCAAGCCGATATTGCCGAATTGCGCGGCAAATCCGGCGGCGAAACCGGCTTCGGTCGAGGTCTTGGTTTCGGTCGGAGAATTGGCGAAGCGCGCGTCGATCGCGTCGGAAATGGTCTCGGCTTCGTCGGGCTCGGCTATACGCGTGACGATCCAGCCGATCAGGTCCTGGCCGAACTGGCGCGCCTCGTTGAAATAGTCATAGTGCATGTAGGCCTGCATTTCGTCGGCGGTGTTGCCCGTGCCGGTGAAGATCGCGGCGATTTCAAATTCCCAGGCGTAAGACCCGTCGAGCTTCGGATAAATGCTGGAAAAGATCGGCACCTGCTCCCCGACCTCCCACCCGTACAGATCGGCCATGGCCTGTCCGACCAGCAGCCCGGTTCGGGTCTGTATCAGGCGCTCGAGCTGGTCGGGCGGAATCTGGTACTCCGGATAAATATCGGAAAGCTTCTCGAGGTTGGTCGGAAACAGACCGAACTGCTGCTTCGGATCCTGGAAGTAGCCCCCGAACCAGGTGTAATGGGTTGCTGCGCGCACGCCGTCGATGCCTTCGACGCGACCGACGTAGGAAATCGGCATTAGCTGGATGAACGACACCTTGTGCGTGGTAACCAGCCGGTCGGCGCCGGCCAGCTCCACGCCGGCGGTGAACGCGCGGTTGAGGCCGCCCAGAAGCGCAAACAGAATGAACGCGATAATCACCGAGAGCAGCGTAAACAGGGTCCGCAGTTTTTTCCGGCCCAGGTTCTTGCGCACCAGGTGGAACATGCCGCCCATTACGCGGCCTCCAGGATCGAGCCCTTGTCCAGGTGAACCGTCCGGCTGGCGTACTCGGCGGCGACCGGGTCGTGCGTCACCATGAGAATGGTCTTGCCGTGGCGCGTATTCAGGGTGTCCAACAACGCCAGAATCTCGTTGGCGGTATCGCGATCGAGGTCACCGGTCGGTTCGTCGGCCAGCAGCAGATCCGGGTCGCTAACGATTGCCCTGGCGATTGCGACTCGCTGTTCCTGCCCGCCGGAAAGTTCGCGCGGCAAGTGCTTTGCCCGATCCTTGAGCCCGACGATCTCGAGTGCGGTCAACGCGCGCTCGCGGCGTTCCCTGGCAGACATTTTCTTGAGCAGCAACGGCAGCTCGACATTGCGCTGGGCGGTGAGCACCGGCATCAGGTTGTAGAACTGGAATATGAACCCGACATGGCTGGATCGCCACTGCGCCAGCGCCCGCGAGCTCAGGCGATCGATGCGCTGGCCGCCGACCTCGACCTCGCCGGCGGTCGGCCGGTCGAGACCGCCGATCAGGTTGAGCAGCGTGGTCTTGCCGGAGCCGGACGGCCCCATCAGCGCCGAAAACTCGCCGGCGGCGATTTCAAGGTCGAGGCCGTGCAGCACTTCAACCGCCTCGCGGCCCTTGCGATAGCTCTTGACGACGTTTCGGACCGTCACGATGGGTTGATTCATGGCCTTTTCTCCTTATCGGGTTGAATCACGGCTCGACGATTCGCACGCGCGCGCCGTCCGAAAGATTTTCCACGGCGGCATCGGCCACCAGTCGCTCGCCTGCATTCAGGCCGGCGCTGATCAGGAAACCGTCGTCCCGTCGCGCGCCCAGGCGCACCGCGCGCCGCTCGAGCTGGCGGTCATCGACAATGAATACGTAGTTCCTGCCGCCGTCTTCGAACACCGCCGATGCCGGCACTAGCGACAAGCCGCGCGGGGCCGCGGCTTGTTCGCCGCCGGCGGCTTCGGCTTCGGCCAGGAAACGGACGCTGACGCCCATTTCCGGCAGAATGCGCGGATCGCGGGTTTCGAGCGCGACGCGCACGCGCACCGTCGCCTTCTGCCGGTCGGCCGCCGGAACGACCGCCTTGACCCGGGCCGGGATTTGCCAATCGGGATAGGCGTCCAGCCGGGCCACCACCGGCTGACCGGTCTCGACCCTGTCGATATAAGCCTCGTTGACGTCGACCTCTATTTCAAGAGAATCCATGTCGACGATGGTGCAGATACCTGTTCGGGTAAATCCGCCGCCGGCCGAGATCGGCGACACCATTTCGCCGGCCTGGGCAGCCCGGGCGATGACGATGCCGGAAAACGGGGCGCGTATCGTCAGTTCTCCGATCCGCTGCTGCTGCAAAGCGACCTCGCGGGCCGCCACCTCGATCTGCTGACGCTGGCTGGCCAGACGCGCGGCCAATGCATCCACTTCAGTCTCCGCGCGGTCGAGCTCGGACTGGCTGGTCAGTTCGCGCTGACGAAGTTCCTGCTGACGCGTCAGCGTGCGTCGCGCATTCGCCAGCTGGGCTTCGATCTCGGCCAGCGTGCTGCGCGCCGCAGAAAGCCGCGCCCGGGCCAGATCCAGCTGCGCCTGCTCGGTGGCGTCGTCCATGCGCGCCAGCACCTGCCCCTGCTCGACCGCCAGGCCTTCCTCCACCAGCACCTCGATCAGCTTGCCGGTGACCTCGGCCGCCACCGTCGCCTGGCGACGGGCCACCACGTAGCCGGACGCATCGAGCACGCTGGCGCGCGAGCTGCCGGCCTCGACATCGACGATTGTCGGCGTTACCGTCCTCACCTCCGGAATCGTGGATCTCGAATACCAGGCCCAGGCGGCCGCCGCCACGGCCAGCAGCACGAACGCGAAGACCACCAGCGGCCATCGCGTCCGACGTTGTTCTTCAACGGCGCTCGGCTCGATACGCAGGCGATCGATCAGGTCATCCTTGCTCATGCGGACGTTGCGATCCTTACAGGCTGTGGAGAACCTGAGTATACGAGTCGAAAAACCCTTTACCAGTGACGTTCGTCACTAGAGGTGATTCTGCGCTTCACACGCCGGTCTCGATCCAGCGCCCTGATCAAGGCCGGCGCAGACCGGAAAGAAAGTCCGAGGGCTCTACGTAGCGCGTGTGGAAACGAGTCCAGTCATCGCTATTCTGCCTGTAGACCGGATCGTCTTCGAGCGTCGTCGGCGGAACGTCGTACTGCCCGCTGGCACGGGTGGGTAGCGGCAGCACGGTGCGTGAAAACGCGGTGTTGTAATCGCCGTCCTTGACCCAGCCGTGACCGACCAGCACGAAATCGCGCACCAGCCCCTCGGCCGGCGGCGGGCCGGTGAAGCGCAGGACAATCTCGTCGCCCGCGTTCATGATCACGTAGCGGTCGTCGGGCCCGGCCAGCAACTCGCGAACATCGCCGAAGCGGGTGTGATATCCGACCAGGTCGGGCCAGCGCTGGCCGGTCCCCTGCAGACGATCATATACAGGCAACTCAGGCTGATCACGGCTTGGCGCGAAGGTCTCGGAAAAACCTCGATAGCGCAGCTCGGCCACGGCCATTTCAAGACCGTGGACCGAACTGCCAGAGTCCGGCAGGCGCTCGGCGACGGCCAACCGGTCCCAATAAATCTCCAGGTTGGTGGCCAGTCTCAGCCGGTGCGGCTGGCCGGGACCGAACAGGCCCTCAAGGTCAATCACCATCGTCTTGTGCTTGCCGGCGGGAAAGCCCAGATCGGCACGTGCGACCTTCCAGCCGCCGTTGCCGTCGGGCACTTCCAGGCGCAGGCTGCCGGGGCGCTCGGCATCGCCCTGGGCGACGGCCACGTTGATGGAGCTGTCGGTGGGATAAATCCAGCCGGTCGCAAGCAACACAGGCCGGTCGCCGAGCCCGGCTTCAGGCAGCTCGATCTCTACATGGTGGGGCCGGGTCAGCCCCTGGTAACGGGCCAGTTCAAGGCCGGCGACGTAACGCGCGTCGATGTCGCGAGCGGCTTCGGTCCAGTCACGTTCCCGATCGTCAAGCACGCGCGCAACAGGCCGGGGTTCGGTCGTAATCACCGGCTCGAGGCGTGGTTCGGCACGCGCGAAGCGTTCGTCCACGAACATGGCGGTGCCCGGCGCGTGGTCCACGGCCAGCAGCGCGACACCGTCGATGAAATGCGTCTCCCAGAGCTCTGCGGTAATCCGCAACTCGTATTCTCCGTCCAAGCGGGCCAGGGCGTCACCGGGAATGCGAACACGGTCCTCTGTCTGTGTAATCGTGGCGGTATCGACGGCGTTGATCCGCATACCAAGCGGCGAGCGCCACAGGAAGTCGGTCACGAAGCGCATGCCTTTCCCGTCGTTGGTGAACAACCAGGGGCATGATCCCTTCAGCCGCTGTATCGCCTCGACCGTTCGACGAGTCGGCAGGCCGAACTCAGCCTGATTGGAACCATTGGGCCACAGTATCCAGGCAACATCGACGCCTTCACGTTCACCCAGCCCGAAGTGCAATTCCGGCCCATCGATTACCTGGCGTTGCACGCGCCGGCCGGAGCGCACCTCGACCTGCCCGCCGAGACCGAAAGTATTGATTCGGTTATCGCCGGCGTTATCCAGCGCGCGCGGTCGGATCGCCTGCCAGCCGTAATCCTGCGCGCCGGCACCGACCGCCCGCACGACCTGCCCGGCTGCATCCAGTCCGACAAGGTCCAGGCGGCCATCGCCGTTCAAGTCCAAGACCGCGGCGGTCCGAAGCGCCGGTTCGGAAGACAGCGACCTGAGCTTGCCGTCCGAACCCGTCAGCCAGACCTTCGAGCGGTCGCGGGCCGACGCCAACAGGTCCGGCGCGCCGTTGTTATCGAGATCGGCGGCGAACAGGTCGGCCTCTCCCGGCAAGACGTCAGCGGGCATTTCCGACCACGCGCCAAGCGCCTGCAGGCGACCATCCTTGAGCGCAACCAGATTGCCGCCGGCGGCCAGCGCGGCCAGATCGATACGTCCGTCCTGGTCAAGATCGGTGGCGGCCAGCGCGATAAGGTCGCCCTCCATAATGCTGTTCGGCACCCACGCCCCGGCTCTTGCATTCAGGAACACGTGCACGTTTCCGGCCGCATCCAGCGCAGCAATATCGGGCAGGCCATCGCCGTCGAGATCGGCCCATGTCAATCCACGCAGCGCCTTTACCGATCCAAGCGTGTCTCGCGGCGTGAACGTCCAGTCCCCGTTGTTCTGCAGAACCATCGGCGCGCCTTCGTTCACGCCGAGCACCAGGTCCATGTCGCCATCCAGTTCCAGGTCGGCCGCCCACGCGCCACTGTAGCCCGCTCGTTCGATGGCACCGGCAAGGCCGGCGTCGAACGCGGTGAAAACACCGGATTCGTTCTGGCGAAATAACGAAACACCCTCACCGCCAGCCACCACCAGCTCCAGGCGGCCGTCGTTGTCGAGGTCAACAGCAAGCGTGTGCGAAGTCGCAAGCGTTTGATCGAGACCCGGCAGGGAAATCCGTGGATTGCCCGACAGTCCCTCGCGACCGGCCCGGACGATTGCGCCCGTCCCGACGGCGTCGAGAATCAAAAGATCCTGGTTTTCAACCGAATCGCCGACCTCTGTGACCGGCTGAAAAGCCAGTTCCATATCCGCCCGTGCAGGCGTGACGGGCGATTGCGGACTGCGCAGCAAACGGTCCATGGGTTCGCCCCCGGCCTGGGCCGGCACCTGGATGCGGGCGAGGCTGTCGCGATAGCCGTCGAAGCGCAGCAGCACGTTGCGCAATACGGTGGCGCGAACACTGGCCTGGGAAGCTTCCCCGACGACTTTCTGCAAAGTCTCGAACTGGGCGGCGGCGGCTTCGGGCCAGCCGTCGGACATGCCGGCCAGGCGCTCCACAGCAACCGCGAGGGCTTTCGTATCGCCGGCCGCGGCCAGAAACCGAACCTGCTCCAGGCGCAACGCCAGGTTGTGGGGCGCGTCGGCGATGAGGTCCGCCAGAAGTTCGCGAATCCGGTCCTCGTGCCGGCGATCGGCTGCCTGGTCCAGCACGGTGACCAGGGCATAACGGGGTTTGAGCGCCTCGGGCGCCAGACGCGCGGCGCGACGCAGCGATTTCAAAGCCGCTTCGGTATTGCCGGCGCGTCGTTCGAGCAGCCCGATAAGCAACGCGATGTCGGCGTTGCGCGGCGCCCGCTCGCGTGCGCTGGCAAACAGCTCACGGGCCCGGGTGTCGTTGCCCTTGCGCATTTCCAGCACGCCCAGATTGACCGTCACCGCAGGTTCTTCCGGCAGCAGTTCCGACGCCCGGCCGAAATCGGTCGCGGCACGCTCGAACAAACCCATTTCCAAAGCGGCGAGTCCCGAATAGAACGCCGACGTGCCGTCCTCCAGCCGTGTGTCGAGCGCTGCCTCTTCCTGCGCCCAAGCGGCTCCCGCAAGGAACACGAGCGCCGCGAGAACCAGAGGCCGACTGCATCCATTCATTCGATCATCTCTCCAATTTTCACTTGCCGAAGACTGAAATCCGCAGTTCTGCGGCGCTGAGCGGCAAAACTTCTGCGCTCCGGCAGCCATCAAGTTCAGCGGGTTTACCCGTAAACCGCCATCTTACAGCCTATACTCTCGCATCGATTTCCTTCCCGTTTTCAATGACGCCCTCGACCGCCAGGTTCAGCAAAAATCCGAATATGCCCGTTGCGATGGCACAGGCGAGTGGGGGCCGCGACCCGCAATATCTTGAGCCTCGCGCGACATGAATTATCGAGCAGGTCAACCTCGACAACTGCGCTACGTGCCCGCCGTCGGACCGCGTCTGCGCATCCTGCTGTACGCGCTTTTTGGCCTGTTCGCGCTGGTCTCTGTCAACAGTCTCTACCTTCTGACCATACGCATCGCCGAAGCAGCGAGCGGGCAGGTGGTTCAGGATTATTTCTACCAGTACATGTTCCTGGCGCACCTGGCGCTCGGACTGGTGCTGGTTATCCCGGTCATCATCTACGGCGTGGTGCACATCCGCAACGCCCACGACCGACCGAACCGGCGCGCGGTGAAGGTGGGCTATGCCTTGCTGGTCTGCGCCCTGATACTGCTGGCCAGCGGCCTCGCTCTGACTCGCGGCATCCCGCTGGTCGAGCTGCGTTCGCCGGCAGCGCGCGAAGCCGCATACTGGATTCACGTGACCGGCTGGCTGGCCGTGGTCTGGCTGTTCGTGCTGCATCGGCTGGCCGGCAAGCGCATCAACTGGCGCGTTGGCGGGTCGGTGCTCGCCGGCGGAGCGCTTTTCGTCGCGGTCATGCTTGCCATGCAGATGCAGGATCCGCGCCAATGGGGGCAGATCGGACCGGCGGAGGGCGAGCAGTATTTTCAGCCGTCACTGGCGCGCACAGCAAGCGGAAATTTCATCCCGGCACGGGATCTCATGAACGATGCCTACTGCGGCGAGTGCCACGCGGACACCCACGAACAATGGGCACACTCGATGCACCGCTTTGCCTCGTTCAACAACCCGGTCTACCGATTTTCGGTACGCAATACCCGACAGTTTTCGATGGAGCGCGACGGCAACGTCCAGCGCAGCCGCTTTTGCGCCGGATGTCACGACCCGGTACCGTTCTTTTCCGGCGCCTTCGATGATCCCGACTTCGACGACGTCAACCATCCGACAGCGACCGCCGGCATCACCTGCTCGGTTTGCCACGCCATCACCCACGTGAACTCGCCGCGCGGCAACGCCGACTTTACGCTTGAAGCCCCGCTGCATTATCCATTCACCTACAGCGAAAACGGGTTTCTCCAATGGCTGAACCGGATGCTGGTCAAGGCCAAACCCGGCTTTCACAAGAAGACTTTCCTCAAGCCGCTGCATCGATCCACCGAGTTTTGCGGCAGCTGCCACAAGGTACATCTGCCCGAAGCGCTCAACGACTACAAGTGGTTGCGCGGCCAGAATCATTACGACTCCTTCCTGTTGTCGGGCGTTTCAGGCCACAGTGTGACCAGCTTCTACTACCCCGACCGGGCCGAAGAAAACTGCAACGGCTGCCACATGCCGCGACAGGTCTCTGACGACTTCGGCGCAACGGCGGACGAGCACGGTGTATTGACGATTCACGACCACCAGTTTGCCGCGGCCAACACCGCGATACCGCAAATGCTGGGCATGCCCGACTGGGTCAACGCCAATCACCGGAAAATGCTGGAGGACTCCGTGCGCGTCGACATCTTCGGTCTGCGTCGGGGTCATGATATCGACGGTGCCCTCATCGGCCCCGGCAAATTGGATTCCGCTTCGCTAGAGCCGGGTGGGCGCTACCTCGTCGAGGTGGTGGTTCGCACCCTCACCCTGGGACACGCGCTTACCCAGGGCACAGCCGATTCCAACGAATTGTGGGTCGAGTTCGTCGCGCAGGCCGGTGGCCAAGTGATCGGTCATTCCGGCGCCGCCGACCCCGGCGACGGTAGCATCGATCCCTGGGCTCACAGGCTCAACGTCTACATGCTCGATCGGGACGGAAACCGCATCGATCGACGCAACGCCGAAGACATCTTCACGCCGCTGTACAACCATCAGATTCCACCAGGTGCTGCCGCAACACTCCACTACGCACTGGAACTGCCCGACTCGATGCCCGACGGCATGCCTTTGACACTGACCGCCCGGGTCAATTACCGCAAGTTTGATACCGCGATGATGCGCCAGGTGCAGGGCGAGGCATTCGAGCGAAACGACCTTCCGGTGACGGTGCTGGGCGAGGCACAGGCGGTTGTCGGCGGCGCCCTTCCGGCACGCAACCCGAGCATCGAGGCACCGCTGTGGATGCGCTGGAACGATTACGGCATCGGATTGCTTCGCGCCGGCCAGCTCCGCCAGGCCGAATCCGCTTTCGAACAGGTCGCTAAGATGGGTCGCGGCCTGGGATTCCTTAACCTCGCGCGAACCCGTCTCGTCGATGGACGCCTCGACGAAACGGCCGCTGCGTTGGCGCAAGCCAGCGAGGGAGAGCACCCCGCCTATCCCTGGGCGGTCGCCTACTGGACCGGCGAACTGAATCGTCAGAACGGTTTCGTCGAAGAAGCAATAAGAATATGGTCCGATCTCGAACAGACCCGTTTTGCGGAGGCACGGTCGCGCGGATTCGATTTCAGTCGCGACTACCGACTGCTGGATCAACTGGGTCAGGCATGGCTTGAACGCGCCCGCCTGTCCTCGCCCGGTGCGAAGCGTGACGAGCAACTTGCCCAGGCCCAGTCGTGGTTCGAGCGCGCGCTGGCGCTTGATTCTGAACGGGCCGAGAGCCACTACGCTCTGGCCCAGGTCTTGCGAATGCGCGGCGAACGACTGGCAGCCGAAAAGCATGCCGAACTACACCAAAAGTACCGGGTCGACGACAATGCGCGCGACCGGGCCGTCGCGATCGCGCGGGCACGCGATCCAGCCGCCGATCATGCCGCAGACGCTATCGTGATTTATCCCCTGAATCCGCCGGTAATGGGCGGCAGCGCACCATGACCCCGGAACAGCGAACCGATCATGGGGATGAAGAGCAGGTTGCTGCCGATGACCGGAGGATCGCCACCGCCGTCAAGTGGTCGCTTGCGGCGCTCGGCCTGGCAGGCACCCTGGCGGTCGTGGGCCTCTGGTTAGACAGCCGACCGGAGGCCCCTGAGACAATACCGGAGGCGGCGCCGGCGGTTGCCGCCCGCTTGCCGGAGAGCACACCGGCGAGCGCCGGACCGCCCAAACTGCCGTTCAGTGACATCACCGAGCAGTCCGGTATCGATTTCATTCAGGAAAACGGCGCCTACGGGCTCAAGCTGCTGCCCGAGACAATGGGAAGCGGCGCGGCCTTCGCCGATTTCGACGCCGACGGTGACCCGGACCTGCTGCTTGTCAACGGCAACCTGTGGCCATGGCACGATTATCCTGCAGACCGCGCTCGGCCGACGCAGAAGCTTTATCTCAACCTGGGCGACGGCAGCTTCGTCGATGCCACTGCCGGTTCGGGCCTGGATATCAGCTTTTACGGAACGGCGCCCGTGATCGGTGACTTCGACGGTGACGGCCTGCCGGACGTCTTCGTCGCCGCGGTCGGGAAAAATCGGTTGTTTCGAAACCTCGGCAACGGACGCTTCGAGGACGTCACCGGCGCAGCAGGGGTCACCGGCGAAGACACCGACTGGAGTACCTGCGGCGCGTTCTTCGACGCCGACGCCGACGGCGATCTCGACCTGTTCGTCTGCAATTACGTCGAATGGTCGCTGGACATCGATCTGGCAGTGGATTACCGCCTCACTGGAATCGGGCGCGCCTTCGGCCCGCCGACCAACTATGCCGGCCAGCACAACAGGCTTTACCGAAACGACGGCGGCGGCGATTTTACCGATATCAGCGAGTCTGCCGGCATCAAGGTTGCGGACCCGCTCAGCGGGCGGCCGGAGGGCAAGGCGCTGGCCGTCATGCCGGTGGATATCAATGAAGACGGCCTGCTCGACCTTGTCGTCGCCAACGACACGGTGCGCAATTTCCTGTTTCTCAATCGCGGCGGCGTTTTCGAGGAACTCGGCGTCGAGACTGGACTGGCTTTCGATCCGGACGGCCACGCCACCGGCGCCATGGGCATGGATACGGCCAGGCTCGGCGGGGCGGCGCAACGGGCCATCGCCATAGGCAACTTCGCCGGAGAAATGACCTCGTTCTATCTCTCGCAGGGCACTCCTGAACTTTACGCCGACCAGTCCTCGACCAGCGGCATCGGGCCACCCAGCCGTCTGGCCCTGACCTTCGGCGTATTTTTCTTCGACGCCGACCTGGACGGCAGGCTCGACCTGTTTCAGGCGAACGGGCACCTGGAGCAGGAGATTCACGTGGTTCAGCCAAGCCAGGCCTACGAACAAGTCCCGCAGTTGTTCTGGAACTGCGGCGACAGCTGTCCCCGGCGGTTCCTGTACGCCGGCGGCGGTGATCTTGAGCGGCCGCTGGCAGGACGCGCGGCCGCCTATGCCGACATCGAAGGCGACGGCGATCTCGACATCCTGGTTACCCAGGTCGGGGCCGCACCGATACTGTTGCGCAATGATCAGAAGACCGGCCATCGATGGCTGCGCGTGCGTCTCGAACAGGACAACCCGAACCGCGCCGCCATCGGCGCGACCGTTCGCCTGGAAACCGGCGACATATCACAGGAACAGAGCATCATGCCATCCCGGGGTTATCAGTCACAGGTGATGCCCGCAGCGGTCTTCGGCCTGGGCACCGACCTGGAGCCTGCCGAGGTCGTCGTGACCTGGCCGGACGACACGGAGAGTCGCCACCCGGTCACCGGGCTGAACCGGGAAATGATCATCCGGCGAGGTCCGGTGGGGCAATGACCGGCCGCGCGGGGAAGATTCACCTGAGGATTCCAGGTCGGTCCGGCATCGCCCGCCTGCTGATGGCGGCGGCGACATTCACGATGACCGCGTGCGCGGGTGCGCCGGGGCGCGCACCGGCCGAGCATCGACTCACCAACACCATCACCTGGTCCACGGCCAGCGAATCCGACAATTTCGGCTTCGACGTCTATCGGGCGGAGCAAGTCGACGGTCCCTATGCACGCATCACGCCGCAGCCGATACTCGGCGCCGGCACCACCGACCTGACCACGGGCTACCGGTTTGTTGACGACGAAATCGAAGCCGACACGGTTTATTGGTACTACGCCGAGAGCATCTCGCTGAGCGGCGAGCGAAAACGATTCACGCCCGTCATGAAAGCGCCACCAAAAAACCGCCGGACACCGCATCCAATGGCGGATGAGCGCTGAAGATCCGCACGCATTTCGACAATTCCGGCGTCGTCGACGTCGCATTTTCGGCCGGGTCAGTAATCCATGATCCGCAGATTTATGTCGGTTAACTGCTGCTCACGGACTTCGTGTTCCAGACGCTCGATCTGTTCACGTTCGAACACTTCTTTCAGCCTCTCGCTCGCCTGCTCGAACGTCATGGGCGTGGCCGCCCGTCGGTCGAGCAATTTCACCAGCCACAGACCGCTGGATGTCCGCAACAGACCCGAGTCCTCGCCTGGCGACAGCACGCGCATCGGCTTGAGCAGACTCATCTCGAGCCCCCCGAGCTCACGCCTTGTTACCCAGCCGAGCAAGCCGCCGTTGCCCGCCGACGCGTGAACGGAAAGATCGCGCGCGGCCTGGCTGAAGTCGAGCACGCCGTCGCGGATTTGCGTCACTGCGTGGCGCGCCCGAGCGACAATTTCTCTGTCGTCCCGGGCCGCCACATTGGCGAACTTGATTGCCGCAACCCGATATGCAGGCGGGTTGCGCATCATGTCCCGGCGCTGTTCGTAAAGCGCAAGCAGCTCGCTTTCGGTCGGCGCTCGCATGCGAGCGTCGACCCGGAACCGCAATTCGGCCGTTGCCAGCGCGCGCATCAGGGTCCAGCGCATCGCGTCGGCCAGCTCTTCGGACCCGACCAGTTCGAGCCCTTCGGCATGATCGGCCATGGCCACCCTCAGGCCCCATTCGCGCAGCAGGCGCATTTTTTGCCGATCGGTCAACGAGTCCGGGGCACGATCAGGCAACCGCTGCCGGATGAGGTCGTCCAGCCAGTCGGCGGGCAACGTCTGTCGGCCGACTCGCAATACCGGATCTTCGTCCAGGCTTATCCGGATATTCTGCGCAAGACGCTCGATCAGGGCCCTGTTGAGCTCGGCGCTGCGCTGGCGGAACAGGTTCTGGCGGAACTTGAAGCGCACTTCTTCAGCGTCGGGCACGACTTCGGGGCGGATACGTTCGCAGACATAAAACGCCACGCCGCCGGCGTATTCCGTCAATTCGCTTACATCGCCGATTTCAAGGCCTCCGACCGCGTCGCGGACCGGCGCCGGCAGCTCATTCGGATCGACGAAGCCGATGCTGCCTTCCCGGAACCGACTTTGCGACTCGGATTCTGTCGCCGCCAGCGCCTTGATGTCGGCGCCGCCCAGCACCTGGGCCCGCAACGCCAGCATCTGGTCAAGCACCTGGTCGCGCTCGGCGTCATCGGATGGCAGACGTTTGTAAATGCCGCGCAGATAAAGCTTGCGCGGGCGCTCAAACGCATCGGGATTTTCGGCGGCGAGCTGTTCGAGCTCTTCGTCGGATATCGAGACCTGCGCATCAATATGTCGCTCGAGGGCGGGCAGAAGCCTGGCCTGACGCACGGCTTCCACCGATAGAAGCACCTCGGCACTTTCATCCATACCGCGATGGCGTGCCGCGTCGGCCATCGAAACAATCAACGCGAGGTTGCGCGCCGACTCGCGCGACGGCGCCAATGTCCGGGCGTCGAGCCAGTCATTGTATTGTCGTCGTTCGAGTTCGCCGCCGTCCCAGACCGCGACCGGCTCGGCGCCGGATGAAGAATCGCCACAAGCCTGGAGCACAAGCGCCGCGACAACCGACACGACAACCGACACGACAATCGCCGCCGATGACGGGCGCCGGTCCCTGGAATGAGCTCCGTTTTTCATGGCGTCGCATTCTCCAGAGGTGTGCCGGTCCCGGCTTCGAGAATATGATATCGGTCCGGTGACAGCGCCTGCCAGCGCTCGGATTCGCCCCCCGGCCATCTGACCTCGACCGATACCGGTTCACCATCGCCGCCGAGTCCGAACAGCACCCGGGGATCGCTGGCGGAAAGATAGCTGCCGTCGGTCGCGGCGCGGCGCGAAAGCCGCCGGTCGCCGGGCAGAAATACGGTTGCTTGCGCGCCCAGCGCGTCGCGCGTTCCGCCCGGGGTCAGCAGCCGCAGACCGAGCCAGTGATGATCGGTGCGCGTGCGATTCATCAGGAGCCGGGCCGGACCGTTGTTGTTGCTCAGCAGAATGTCGCTGCGACCGTCGTTGTCGACGTCGCCGACGGCCAGCCCACGGCTGACCTCGAGCCGGGTGAGCTCGCCGCCGGCCGATTCGGTGATGTCCACGTAGTCACCGCCGCCGGCATTGTAGAAAGCGAGATTGGGCTCGGCCAGCGGATAATCGCTCCCCTGACGCGCCTGCTCTTCGATGATGGCCACGGCGCCGTTGGCGGTCACGATATCCAGCCAGCCGTCGTTGTCCAGATCAATGAGCACGGTGCCAAAACCGGTGACGGACAGGCTGGGCGCACCCAGGCCACTGGTAAACGTTCCGTCGAGAAAACCGGCCGATCCATCATTGAGATAAAGCGTGTTGCTATCGGTGCGCAGGTGAGTCATGAAAAGATCGTCGTCGCCGTCGTTGTCGATGTCGCCGGCGACCAGCCCCATGGAGGCCTGGGCGCGACCGTCCATGGCCACGGCGCTGCCGCTCAACAGGGCGATTTCCTCGAATTTCAGGGTGTCGGCGCCGAGATTGCGCCACAGGAAATTGGGTTCCAGATCGTTGGCGACATAGATATCAAGGTGCCCATCGCGATCCAAATCCGCTGTGACCACGCCCAGCCCACTGGACGGGGCACCGAGTATGCCGGCCGGACCGGAGATTTCCTCGAAGCGGAATCCTCCCCGGTTCAGAAATACAGCGTCCGGCTCACCCTGGTAGGACTGGGGGCCGCAATAGTTGGGGCGTCCGCCCGGGGTCCGGCAGGTCTTGTGATTCTCGAATCGAAAATTGACGTAGTTGGCGACGTAAAGATCGAGCAGGCCGTCGCCGTCCAGATCGGCAACGCTGGCGCTGGTGGACCAGCGCTCGTCGTCGGTGCCGGATCTTTCGGTCACGTCCTCGAAACGGATGCCGGCGGCATCCGAGACATTGCGCCAAAGCTGGTTGGGACCGAAATTGGTCAGGTAGACATCGATACGGCCGTCGTTGTCGATATCGCCGGCGGCCACGCCCATGCCGTAGCCAGTTGCTATCAGGCCGCTGGACTCGGTTATGTCGGTAAAACGAACCTCCCCACGGGTGCCATCGGCGTCAACGAGTTCATTGCGGAACACGCGCGAGCGAAGGCCGCCTTCCGGCGAATCGGCCGGCATCGATGACGTCAAAGCAGCGGCCGGCAACTTCTGGCCCTGCACCAGCAACACGTCCAGATCGCCGTCGTTGTCGAAATCGACCAGTGCCGCGCCCGAGCCGACCGGTTCGATGAAATACAGGTCGCCACCCATGCCGTTGTCGTGGGTGAACTCGAGCCCAACCTGATTCGCGACGTCGACGAGATTCGCGCGCTGGTCCGCGCGCGGAGACTCGACGCCGGAGATCGGGGACGCCGGCTCCGGGTTTCGGTCATCACCCCGTTTCTTGCCGTCGTCGCCGCAGCCGGCCAGCAACACCAATACGAGACAGGCCGCAAGGGCTCGCGGCAGTTTCAGGTTCATGCGGGACAATCCATCTGAATTTTCAATGCGGGGTTTTCATCCATGCCTGGGTGTCGATCGGCGCGTCGACCGGCTTCGTGATCAACAGTTCGCCGCGCTCCCACGGCGTTCGGCAGGCCTTCTGCTCGAGATACAGCACCAGGCGACGGCGGGCGATACGAGCCGGCTCTCCATTCGGCAGCGTCTCGAGCACGGCAATCGCGCTGCGCTGCAGGTCGGCGGCGTCGGCATAGTAGCCCAACGCGGCGGCCACCATGGCCGCCGATTCGATTGAATAGACGTCAGGCTCGTAGCCCGCCAGCCCGGAAAACAGTGCGGACGCCTCGGCCGGGCCGTTTGGGTAATCGACGAAAGACGTCGCGAGTAAGCGAATCCTGAGCAGCTTCAGCAACCCGCTATTCGGGTGCACCTCGAGGTCGGCATTCAGCGCGGCCAGCGCCGGCGCATATCGCCCCAGCGACGCCAGCAACGCCGCGTGCCAGAAACGCACCTGATGAACTTCACGGTAACGTTTTCGCAGTTCAGCGTATTGGTCGATCGCCCGTTCGGTGTCGCCCATCTGCAGGTAAATCCGCCCGAGTTGACGGCGTGCGTCTTTGAGGCCGCCGTCGAGCGCCACTGCGCGCAGGAATGCGTCACGCGCGCCCGCTCGGTCGCCGAGGCGCAGGCGAATGCGGCCTTTCACCAGGAATGCGCGCGCCAGGTCGGGATCCTGATCCAGCGCCTTCTCGATCTGTTCCATCGCATCACGTGCCCGGCCCAGGGCCAGCAGGGATACGGCGTAATTGGCGCGAAGTTCGGCGTTGTCCGGATTCAACGCTGCCGCTCTGCCCGAATAACGCGCCGCCAGTCTGAAATTGCCCTGGCGGGAAGCTCTCAGTGCGAGCCGTGTCAGGTGATTGGAATTCACCTTTATCGCAATCAGTTCGTTTCGCCATGGATCCTGAACGCCCAGCGGCGTCCTGTCGCCGTGGTCGTCGGGCAACAGGGCGAGTTGCCTCCGTGCACGTTCCGCATCACCACCCAGACGATAGGCTTGCGCGGCCAGATAGCGAAGCTCGGCCGGCACCCGCGCGTCGACCTCAAGGTGCGGCTGCAGCAACTGTAACGCCAGGTCGGCTTCCTGGTTCTGCATATGAAGGCGTGCCAGCCCGAGGGAGGCGGCCGGATTGCCCGGCTCGGCATCCAGTACACGGCGATAGTATTTCCCGGCCTCCGTGGACTTGCCTCGTTTGAGCATCAACTCGGCCAGTTGCATGGGTGCAGCTGTTGATGCAGGCGCCAGGCGCGCCGCGGTTTCAAAGGCGTCGAAGGCCAGATCCAGGTCGCCGGCGTCCACCGCAAGCAAACCCAGGTAGTACGACCAGCGTGGCTCATCGGCGTCAAGCCGCGCCGCCTGCCGGTAACTGTGCATGGCGCTATCGGGAAAGCGATAGACATCAAACCATTTGCCCAACGCGCCCCATGCGCGACCGATCTCGGGCGCGGGTGCGGCATCTGCTCGCGCGCGCGCCAGACGATCACGAAAGCCGAAAAACTGATCGCGTACCGCAGGTTCGAGTTGATCGAATCCCGGAGGCCGCGGGGGCGCGGGGACAGAATCGACCGAATCGCCGCAGCCGGTCAGAAAGATCATCAGAACCAGCAGCACCATGAGCGGATTCGACGCGCCCACCCACGCTTTACACCATCGGGCCCGTGCGCCGATGGTCAGAGAGCGCGAATCGGCGCACCGGAAATGGCAGTGACAGACTGGCATTAAAAATGAATGGAAAGTTCTTCTGAAAAGTGCATTGAGCCATGTGCCAGTTTATTGAATTCGCGCTTGAAAAGATATCCGTCTCGCCGCGCACCCGCTTTGCCGCCGTCGTTGACACGCCACCGTCCATACGCTAAATTGCCGGTAGTAAGCGTGCACGGTTCCCAGAGGCCGCTGCGCCATCGGGATTTGCACACATCAACGGCCTGGCACCAGTCAGGCTGAATTGAGGGAAACAAGAAATGATCACTGTCAGGATTCTTGCCGTATCCAGCATTTTCCTTGTGGCGCTAGCGCCTGCCTGGGCGAACGACGAAGGTTTTGAAAGCCGGGTTTCCGAGCTCCAAGGCATGAGCCGGGCCGAGCGTAAAGCGGCGATCCAGGCCATGACGCCGGATGAACGTCGCGGCGTCTGGTTTGCCGTCAAGCAGGCCGATCGAGCCGAAAAGCGTGCGACCGAACCCACCGAAGGCTTCTACCGACAGGCCATGTACGACACGCCAGGTAGCGCGGCCCGTAGACCCGCCCCGGCCACTCGGGCGGTCGGCACCATCACATACGACGATAATATCGGGGCTACGACCTTCGGAGGCGGCGCGATCATCGGCAACCGTTTCGATACCCATACCGGCGTTCCGGTGCTGGCGAGCGGCACTGTGGAAACGGTTCAGGCGGTTGTGGTTCAGGGTCCGGCCTTTTCGAGCGACTCGGCCGGTTTCGTCCTCGAAGGCCCGCAGACCGGCGGCGGCGGCGCTATGGCCATCTTCAGCACTTTTACAAACGGCCTCACGGCCACGACCGAAACCGTGACTTTTGCAGGCATCGGTGCCTCGTATACCGGCAGCAGCTTCTTTGTGCTGTTTGGTGATTTCGCCAGTCTCTACGTACCGGCCTTCGGCACCGGCTCGGTGAACGGCCAGGGCCACCATGGCGTGGTCGGCTACACCGGCGGGATGGGCCCCAACATCACCAGCACCTTCGATTTCGGCGGCACGCTCAACAGTCTCGTCCGGGCCAGCGGCAACATCCTGCCGGTTGAGCTCATCGAGTACGGGATCGAATAGGCCGCAGTCTCCGGCAGCTTTCGAATGAAGCGTTCGCTCATGCTGCTGGGCATGACGGTGGCCTTGTGCAGCTGTCAGGACACCCAGCGAACCGATTCCGCCGTGCCGGGACTGCCCGATACCGCGCCCGCCGAGGACGTTCTGGCCCGCTACGACGGCGGCACCGTCACCACCCGCGACGTCGATGCCCATATTCTCGGGCTGCCGGCAAACGAGCGGCCGGCGCCCGGGGAAGATCTCGAGGCGTGGTACGAGGACTTGATCCGCACGCTCGTCGTCGACCGCCGGCTTCTGGCCGAAGCCCGTGCGGCCGGGCTGCAGAACACGGACGACTTTCGGCTGCGCCACATCGCCGTCCGGCGGCAGCTAGCCGTGCAGTCTTGCCTGGC
>JGI12048J13642_10215600_pt1 | contig 30844 bp, 30 predicted proteins | sample ElkSlonscriptome_16_FD_13642 | JGI IMG/M metagenome (IMG submission 13642)
GGCTGTTATCGCAACGACCCTGATACCATTTCAGCTGCGATGAGGGCGGCAAGCCAGTGCGTAGACCGAAGTGGCAACCGGTTGCGCATTGTCATTCATGACCGCGATGGACCCAGCACCAAGGCGGATTGCCTCAATCGGCTGCATCAGGCCCTGCGCGATGATGAGCGTCGCAGCGGGCAATTGTTTGGCTGTGTCATCTTTCATGATGCCGAGGATATGGTCGATGCAGGCGCCCTCGGCCTGCTGGATGCCGCCATCGCGGATGGGGCAGATTTCGTACAACTGCCGGTCGAACCGCTTGTGCAGACAGACAGCCGTTGGCTTGGCAGCCATTATTGTGAGGAATTTACCGAGGCGCATGGCAAGGCAATGCTCGTTCGCGACGCATTAGGAGCCGCAATTCCGGCTGCTGGGGTGGGCTGCGCAATATCATACCGGGCGCTGCACAAGCTTTTGCGCAGGAGCATTGACGGCACCCCGTTTGACCCTGATTCGCTGACAGAGGATTACGAGCTTGGCCTCGCAATCGCCGATATGGGCGGCACCTGCCGGTTTGTGAGGGCACATGGGGCTGACGGCACCCTGATCGCGACGCGCGCATTCTTCCCGTCACGATTGGGTGATGTCGTGCGCCAGAAAACGCGATGGGTCCACGGGATTGCGCTTCAGGGATGGGACAGGATTGGTTGGAACGGCGGCGTTCTGGAGACATGGATGCGCGCCCGCGACCGCCGCGGGCCATTAACCGCGCTGGTCCTGCTGGCGGGTTACATCCTGCTTGCATTGACCGCTTTGCTGTGGTTCGCGGTTGAGGCAGGCCTTGTCCCCGCTCTGCCGTTCACGCCGCTCTTAAAGGTATTATTGACGGTCAATCTGGTCGCCTTTTTGTGGCGCGCCGTTTTCCGGTTTGGTTTCACCGCCAGCGTTTATGGCTGGGCCGAAGGCATTCGCGCGGTCCTGCGCATTCCGATCACCAACGTGGTCGCCATCATGGCAGGCCGTAGGGCGGTGATGGCCTACATAGGCTCTCTTACAGGTGGCGCAGTCGCTTGGGACAAGACGCCGCATTTCGCCCACCCCGCGCGCCCTGCATTGACCGCCAAAGCAGACAAGGGTTCGGCATGATCGGTTCGGAGCGCGATGCGCTGACCGATCCTATGGGCACCGGCGATGCGCCTGGTCGGCGCGGCGGCCCCCTCGCCATGCTTGGCCTGCTGGTAGTCGCTTGGGTGTCTGGCCGGGTGATTCTGTGGGAGAACCCTTTTCCGAACACCAATCTGATTGAACAAGCGGGACAATTGCTGGTTAAGAATGAGCCGCCGGTTGCCGATGAGATCGACTTGGCTGTGACTGGGACGCAAGCAATAGATGCTGCGGGGCTGGGCGCGGTTTACGATAACGGTACGATCCCGATATTCGCAAACGGGCAAGTGGCACAGGCAGGTTTTGGCGCTGTGATGCCGGGCCGCGCCTCCGGCATCGTTGCAGTCGATCTCCCCGACACCATTGGCCGAACGCTCATGGCAAGCGGCCATCACACCCTTTATCACGCCGCTACCGCTGCCGACTGGCGCGGCACACAGGGTCGTGCTGGGCGCGGTGATAATAGATCTGCCTTGATCGACCAACCTGATCGAACTGTCTCGCCGACCAAGCCGTTGATATCGTCGGCGAAGGGGAACGGTTCTGGCAAAGCCAGCATGGATCGCTGGACGCTCGACGCCTGGGCTTTCGCTCGCCAGGGGTCAGGAGCCGCGCCAATCTCGCAAGGTCGGGTCCCCGTCTATGGCGCCAGTCAGGCCGGAGCGATCCTCCAGTTTAAAGTCGCGCCGCAAAGCAGGCATGATCCTCGGGCCTACATCCGTGCCTATCGCGCCTTGGTTGACCGCCCTGAAAACGAGGTGGCTACCGGTATCTCCGCGCGCCCGTTGCCGCGTATTCCGGTCCGTGTAAGCGCTGAGATACGCGCGACGGACAACCGCTTTAGCAGTGACGTGCGCCCCGCCGTTTTCGCCATTACCGAACTGCCAGCATTCTCGCTTCCGGCGAGTATCTCTGCTGAAGTGTACGCCGGTGCAGGCTATGTTGGCGGCATTGCCGACACCGCCTTTGTCGATGGTCAGGCGACTTTGACCCGGGAAATGGCGCGCTTTGGTTCCGATGGCAAAGATACCGTCCGCCTGAGCATTGGCGCTGGTGCATGGGGCGGGGCGCAACGTGACGCGGACCGGCTGGATATTGGACCGACAATACGGCTTGATATGGCTGTGGGTGATATTCCAGCGCGCGTTTCACTGGACTGGCGCGAGCGGATTGGCGGCGATGCAGGACCGGTCTCTGGCCTGGCAGCTACGCTCTCCACCCGTTTCTGAGCAGGCTTCCTGAGTGGCGATACTGCCACCATTTTGTTGACAAGCGGGGACGCGTGCAAACGCTGGCTTCCAAGCAGCCCGCCGCTGCGGTAATCGCTGCGACGCGATGGATGTCTATCTTCCCATAGCCAACCTTTCGGTGAACGGCCTTTTCATCGTCCTTCTGGGCGGTTTGACCGGTATTTTGTCCGGGCTGTTCGGTGTGGGTGGCGGATTTCTGACGACGCCGTTACTGATATTTTATGGCATCCCGCCCACCGTGGCCGCCGCTTCGGCAGCGACGCAGGTGACAGGCGCCAGCGTTTCGGGCGTGCTCGCCCATTCCAAGACCAAGGGTGTCGATTATCGCATGGGCGGCGTGATGGTTGCAGGCGGTGTAGTCGGCGCGCTGGTCGGGGCGGGCCTGTTTCGCCTGTTGCAAAGCCTTGGACAGATCGATGTTGTCATCAATATTCTTTATGTCCTTATGCTGGGCACAATCGGCGCTTTGATGATGCAAGAGGCGTTGGCCGCCTTGCTGCCCAAGGTCGGCGGGGATGCCAGCAATCAACCGCGCAAACGCCGCCACCATCCGCTCGTCGCCGGGCTGCCCTATCGCTGGCGGTTCTACGCCTCGGGTCTCTACATTTCCCCGCTAGCCCCGTTGATCCTTGGTGCGCTTGTCGGGGTTCTCACCATGCTGATGGGTGTGGGCGGTGGCTTCATGCTAGTCCCCGCGATGCTCTATATCCTCGGGATGAGCGGTAATGTTGTGGTGGGTACATCGCTGTTCCAGATCCTGTTTGTAACCATGGTGACCACCATGACTCACGCACTGACCACCAAGGCTGTCGATATTGTGCTGGCGGGTCTGTTGCTGCTCGGCTCGGTTCTGGGCGCTCAGTTCGGGACGCAGATCGCGATGAAAGCGCGTCCCGAAGTGTTGCGGCTGGTGCTGGCGGGAATCGTCATCCTTGTCGCTCTGCGGATGCTTTATGGTCTTGGGGTGCAGCCAGACGAGATTTATACGGTGGACCTGCTGTGATAAGCGCCGCGAGTACGCCGCGTGCGCTGTTCCTGATTGCGGCCCTGTTTCTGCTGACCGCGCAAAGCGAACCGATCCTTGTACCAGAGGTCAGCCAGTCCCGCATCGAGGTGCGTCAGGGCTTCACCGGAGCAGACCTGCTGCTTTATGGTGCAGTGGTGGCACCGCGCGGTCTCACTGTCGAATACGACATCGTCGTTGTTCTTAAGGGCCCAGCACAGCCCATCCGCTTGCGTGAAAAGGACCGCATTGCCGGCATCTGGATGAATGCAGGGGCCACCGATTTCCGGTCCGCGCCATCCTTTTTCGCTGTTGCTTCCTCCCGGCCGGTTGACGAACTGGTGGATGAACGCACCGCTGCCATTTTCGAGTTGGGCACACGCTTTATCCAGCTCAGCCCAGTGGGCGAGATTGAGCCCGAGGCGCAGGCCCGCTTTGCCCGAGGTCTGGTCGATCTGCGGCAGCGTGAAGGGCTTTACAACGAAGACCCTGAGGGCGTACGCATCAGCGAAGACGTGCTCTATCAGGCGCGCATTGATTTGCCCTCCAACGTTGTGACCGGCCCCTACACCGCTGAAACCTTTGCGATTGCCAATGGCCGCGTCCTTGCCAGTGCGACGGCCAAGATCGACGTTGTCAAGGTCGGCCTCGAAGGGACAGTCGTGCGCGAGGCGAACCGCAACTCGCTGTTTTACGGGGCCTTTGCGATCTTTCTGTCGGTCAGCATGGGCCTGATGGCAGGCCGCTTCTTCGCGCGCGGGTAAGCCTGCTTGCCCACTCTTGGCGGCAGGGAGGCAGACATATCGTTGACCCGTTCTTAACCCAAATCACCGTATGCCCCTGCGCAGGAAACGACAGTCACGCCCGACATCCGGGCGCAACGGGGTGCGAGACATGGGCGATATCAGCCAGGAAAAGTTCGAACGGTTTACCGGGCCAAACGGGCTTGAACAAAGCGCGCCCGACGTTCGCGAGCCACAGGTGGCCGAGCTGCAAGATGCCGAGCCGCAACATGGCGGGGCGGACAAAGGCGGAGGGGACAATGCCACCATGCCAATCGGGGTGGTGCTCGAAATCTCTGGCGCCGGGTCTCAGGTCGCTTTCGATCTCCAGCGGATCAATGAGTGTATGGAGGACGACGATCCCTCCATCGCGCTTGCCGGACAGGTTGGCAGTCAGATCAAGATTCGCGTCGGCAACGCCTGGCTCCTTGCCAGCGTGCGAGATCAGCGCAAGGACCGCCGCAGCGAAGGCGGCATCATGGCCAATATCGACTTCCTGGGCGAAGGGGCCGAGGAAAAGCTGACCGGCCGCATCCATGGGTTCAAACGCGGTGTGACCCGCTATCCCGTTCCAGGCGCTCTCGTCTATCCCGCGACCACCCGCGATCTTGAACAGATTTACGCCAGCGATGGCCGCGCCAACATCACCATCGGCAAGGTCTTCCCCACCCGTGACATCCGCGCCGGCCTCTATATCGATGCGATGCTGGGTAAACACTTCGCGCTGCTCGGGTCGACCGGTACCGGTAAATCCACCAGCGCCGCGCTGATCCTCCACCGCATATGCGAAGCCGCGCCAAGGGGCCATGTGGTCATGATTGACCCTCACGGAGAATATTCCGCAGCCTTTCGCCAGACCGGCCACATTCTCGACGTGTCGAACCTCCAGATGCCGTATTGGCTCATGAATTTTGAGGAGCACTGCGAAGTCCTCCTCACCAGTGACGGTAATGAACGCCAGGTCGATCAGGACATCCTCGCCAAGTGCCTGCTGGGCGCGCGGTCCAAGAACCGCCTTGCCGAAACGATGGGCAAGATCACCGTGGATTCGCCCATTCCCTATCTGCTGTCCGACCTCTCCACCCTGTTGCAGGACGAGATGGGCAAGCTGGACAAGGCCACTTCCTCTGCTCCTTACATGCGGATCAAGGGCAAGCTTGAAGAGATCAAGGGCGATCCGCGTTACCAGTTCATGTTCTCCGGCATGCTGGTCGGCGATACGATGACCGACTTCATCTCCAAGGTCTTCCGCATGCCCGGCGAGGGCAAGCCGATTTCGATCATCGATGTGTCCGGCGTGCCGTCGGATATTACCTCCACTGTCGTCGCGGTTCTCAGCCGCCTTGTGTTCGACTTTGCGATCTGGGGGCGTGAGGAAACCACCCGCCCGATCCTGCTCGTTTGCGAGGAGGCGCACCGTTATGTTCCCAATGAGCGAAACTCCGACGGGTCATCGGTGGGCCGCATTCTCAGCCGGATCGCCAAGGAAGGCCGTAAATACGGCATCAGTCTGGGCCTCATCACCCAGCGTCCTTCAGACCTTGCCGAAGGCGTCTTGTCGCAATGCGGCACGATCATCTCGATGCGTCTGAACAACGACCGCGACCAGGCCTTTGTGCGATCAGCCATGCCCGAAGGCTCGCGCGGGTTCCTTGATGCGATCCCAGCCTTGCGCAACCGCGAATGTATTGTCTGCGGGGAGGGCGTCGCCGTTCCGATCCGTGTCACATTCGACAACCTGGAGGAACACAAGCGCCCGGCCTCCGCAGACCCCAGCTTTGTCGATCTCTGGAACGCATCCGGCCAAGAGGAAGACCGGGTCGAACGCGTCGTTCTGCGCTGGAGATCGCAAGGGTAGGTGCCTTTTTTATGAGCGCCCATCCGGGCCCTCATCCTCGGTGCTATCCCGTGCGTTTCACTTCGGGGCACCTGCGGGCGCGCGGTCGCGCTTGCAGTCGCTTCGCAACCGACTGGCGCCTCACTTCTCACGTCCCCCTCTCATCCCCATAGAGGTGGATATGCATCCGGTCGCTCATGCGAAAGCCGTTTTCGAGGCATAGATCGCTCAGCCATGCCTGACGTGCGCGAAGGGCTTCGCTGGTCGTGCCCTCTGCCATCAGGAACACTTGTCCGGGCTTGAAGAGATACGTGCGCTGCAATTCCAGCACCTCGTCCACATCGGTCGGCTCTGCGATCACGAATTTGAAAAATGCGCGCGGGTCGCTGGCATACTGATCCAGCCGCTCCGGGATCAGCGCCAACTCGCTTGCATTGCCGCTATGCGCCAGTTTCGGGCTTACATTGTACTGGTCCACCCGGATATCGAGCCGGGGCGGGGCTTTGGTCGTCCCGTTGGTCTCAATCTCCACACTGATATCGGGCAGATGTTCCAGCATATCGGCCAGCGCGCCGCCCTGCATCAGCGGTTCTCCGCCCGTGATGACGAGGCGGTTCTGCCCTGTAGCTGCGATCTCCACCGCGGCCTCTTGTGGGCTGAGCACGACCTGATTGGCGCGGCGTTCAAACGTGATGCCGTCGCGGTGTGTCCGGTTGTCGCCCTCAAAATGCCAGGTGTAGGCGGTGTCGCACCATGTGCACGCCAGATTGCAGCGCGACAGGCGGATGAACGCGACCGGCACGCCTGCGCTTGGCCCTTCGCCTTGCAGGGATGCGAAGATCTCCGGTCCGCCGGTGTCATCGGTCGCCAGCGTCAGGTCCATGATGCAGGCCTCCGCATGGGCACTCGATTCATCGCAGCTAAGGAGCGCCTGACACACCTGACACACTGTCCAAGGGCCGAAATTGCTTCGATCACAGAAGGTGCCTTTGATCGACTGAGGCGATCAGTGGAGACGCTGTTAAAGGGTGTGATTAGGGCGGTAGAGGTCATGCGGATGATATGCCACAGGAGAGGGGGAGTAGGAAATGCGGCGGCATCTCCTTTCTCTGTCAGGCGGGGTGGAGTGCTGCTACCCCAACCGCGCCAGTGCCCCCTGCAACCGCTCAACCTCGCCTGAATGATGCGCGAAGTCGGCTTTCGCTTTCTCGACCGCTTCCGGTTTTGCCCGCTCGACAAAGTTTGCATTGCCGAGCCGCCCTTCGAGAGACTTGGCTTCCTTTTGAGAGGCCGCCAGCGCCTTTTCCAACCGCGCCTTTTCCTCGGCGATGTCGATGATGCCTTCTAGCGGAACGATGAACACATCACTGCCGCCAGCACAGCTCGCCGTAACCTGCATGGCCGCGCCTGCGGGCGCTTCGCCCACGGTCACAGGCGTCAGCCGGGCAAGGCGCTCAATCGCGGCGCTGGATCGCTCAATCGTGCGTGCGGCGACGTCAGAAGGCGCGGGCAGGAACGCTGCCAGTTTCGCGCCGGGCGGGATGCCCAGCTCGTTCTTGGCGCTGCGCACATTGGTGGTGAGGTCGATCACCCAGTCAATCGCATCGGTGGCTTCGGCAGACACTTCGGCGCGGGGATTGGGCCATGCGGCGGTGATCAGGTCGTAGGGCCGATCACCCCCCTCGAACTTGGCCTGTGCGTGCCACAATTCTTCGGTGATGAACGGCATGAACGGGTGCAGCATGACGAGGATCTGGTCGAGCGCCCATCCGGCCACCGCGCGGGTTTCAACTGCGGGCATCGCGTCCGGGTCTGCGCCGTCTGCAAAGACCGGCTTGATCAACTCCAGATACCAGTCGCAGAACTTGCTCCACGTAAACTGGTAAATCGCATTGGCCGCCGCATCAAAGCGCAGGTCCGCCATCGCCGCTTCGATTTCCTCGCACGCGGCCTGAACCTCACCGATGATCCACTGGTTCGCCGCCAGCCGCGCCGTGGGCGCTTTCAGAGTGGTGGAGGCTCCAATGCCGTTGGACTGGCAGAACCGCGTTGCGTTCCAAAGCTTGGTAGCGAAGTTGCGGTAACCCTCGACCCGCTTTTCATCCATCTTGATGTCGCGGCCCTGACTTTCCATCGCCGCCATAAAGAACCGCAACGCGTCCGCGCCATATTGGTCAATCAGGCCGAGCGGATCGACGACATTGCCCTTGGACTTGGACATCTTCGCGCCGTCTGCCGCGCGCACCAGACCGTGCAGATAGAGCTTTGGCCACGGGGCCTGCCCCATATTGTACTGCCCCATCATCATCATCCGCGCATCCCAGAAGAACAGGATGTCAAAGCCAGAGATGAGCAGCGAGTTGGGGAAGTGCTTTTGAAGGAGCGGCTGGTTTTCTTCTGGCCAACCGAGCGTGGCGAAGGGCCAGAGAGCGGAGGAAAACCATGTGTCGAGGACGTCGGGATCGCGTCGAAGCGTGTAGCGTCCTTCGCCAGTGAAACTTTTGTCGGAGGTGTCGCGTGCGAACCTAATCTGGCTTGGTTCGACCCCGTAGTATTCGGCAGCTTGCCTACGCGCTCTATCTTCATCGACGGCGACGACGCAATACTGTTCGGCAAAAACGCCAAACGCGGGTTCTCCGTCGACCTCACCCGAAGCCAATTCCTTACTCGGCCCAAACCAAGCCGGAATCCGATGCCCCCACCACAGCTGGCGGCTGACACACCATGGCTGGATGTTCTCCATCCAGTTGAAGAAGGTCTTTTCCCAAGACTTCGGCACAATCTCGATCGTACCATCGCGCACATCTGCAATCGGCTTCTGCGCAAGCTTTTCCGCATCGACATACCATTGATCGGTCAGCCACGGTTCGATGACCACACCACCACGGTCGCCAAACGGTGTCGCGATCTGGCGCGGCTCGGCGTCGTGTTCGACTTCCTCGCCTTTCTTGGTCTTGGCGATGTGCGGGATGAGATAGCCGTCCGCTTTCAGCCGCTCGACAACGGCTTCGCGCGCGCCGTTAACGCCGTCGCGCTTGAAACGATGCAGGCCGACAAACTCTTCCGGCACGAGACCATCTGAAGTCTGGCAGACATTCGCCTCGCCATCGAGCATGTTGAGCATATCGCCCGCGGCAATCCCGGCGCGCTTGCCAACCTCGAAATCGTTGAAGTCGTGCCCCGGCGTGATCTTCACCGCGCCGCTGCCCAGCTCGGGATCGGCGTGCTCATCGGCGACAATTGGAATGCGGCGACCGGTTATCGGTAGCACCACATGCTTGCCCACCACGCTGGCATAGCGTTCGTCCGTCGGGTGCACCGCCACCGCCATATCGGCGAGCATCGTTTCGGGCCGGGTTGTGGCGACTTCGATGTAATCGCGGCCATCCGAAAGGGTCACACCGGCTTCCAACGGGTACTTAAAGTGCCAGAAGCTCCCCGCAATCGTCTGCTGCTCGACCTCAAGGTCCGAAATCGCTGTTTTCAGCTTGGGATCCCAGTTCACCAGCCGCTTGTCGCGGTAGATCAGGCCGTCATTGTACAGGTCGACGAAGGTCTTCAGCACCGCCTTGGTGAAATGCGGATCCATCGTGAACTGTTCGCGCGACCAGTCCATCGAACAGCCCAGCCGGCGCAGCTGGTTGGTGATGGTGCCGCCGCTTTCCGCCTTCCATTCCCACACCTTGTCCACGAATTCCTCGCGGGTGTAATTCGTGCGCTTGTCCTGCCGCTCCTCCATCTGGCGCTCGACCACCATCTGCGTCGCGATGCCAGCATGATCGGTGCCAACCACCCACAGCGCATCCTTGCCACGCAGGCGTTCATAGCGGATCACGATGTCCTGCAACGTGTTGTCGAGCGCGTGGCCGATATGCAGGCTGCCCGTCACATTGGGCGGCGGGTTCACAATCGTGAAGGGCTCTGCATCAGGGCGTTCAGGCCGGAAACCGCCGGTTTCTTCCCAATGGGTGTACCATCGCGGTTCAATCGCGGCAGGGTCGAAGGTGGTGGGCAGTGTCATCGTTTATGGGCTCACATATGTTCGCGTACCGGGTGGCCCGGCATTCAAAAAAGAATACGCCTTCCCTTACACCGCGTCTGTTGCGGTGCAACACCTGACCGGTGGCAGGCAGCGCGCAAACAATCGAGGGCGCTTACGCTCTTGTGATGAAACGCATTTGCTCGCATACCGCGCGGTGATGGAAGGGAACGCCCACTATTCGGTAGAGGACGATGGCACTGGCACTGGCGCTGCGCGGCTGGCGTTGGCGGGGCCGTGGCTGATCTCGACGATCGGTCCGCTGGAGCGCGAACTCAGTCGCCTTTCCGATGCTTTCAGCGAGATTGACCTGTCGGGTGTCGACGAGATTGATACCGTCGGCGCATGGGTCGCGCACCGCATGGCCACCTCTCACGAAGCCGCGATCACAGGCGCGAGCGAACGGGCGCAGCGTCTGATCGAAGCGGTCAAAGGCGCGAGCAGTGATGCCAGCCTCCAGCCCGAGCGCCATCCCGTATGGGAACGCGTCCCGCTGGCGCTGGGTCGGCAGGTCTTCGAAGCGCGCGAGGGTGTGTCCGGCGTGGTCGGCGCGCTGGGCCGCGTGATTATTGGCTTTGGCAATCTGGCGCGAAGGCCTGCGAGCTTTCCGATCCGCGCGCTGGTCGCCCAGATGGAGCAGGTCGGCGTGTCCGCCTTGCCGATTGTCGGGCTGATGAGCTTTCTGATCGGCGTTGTGGTCGCGCAACAAGGCGCGGTGCAGCTGGAACAGTTTGGGGCAGAATCGCTGACAGTGAACCTTGTCGGGCGCATCACCCTGCGCGAACTGGGCGTGCTGATGACGGCGATCATGGTCGCAGGCCGGTCCGGCAGCGCTTTCGCTGCGCAACTTGGCACGATGAAGCTGACAGAGGAAGTGGACGCGATGCGCACGATCGGCATCTCTCCCACGGAAAAGCTGATCATACCGCGCATTCTGGCCTGCACTTTCATGATGGTGCTGCTGGGGTTTTATGCCTCGGTCATCGCCATTATCGGTGGCGCTGTGGTGGGGCAGTTTGCGCTGGGCATCCCGTTCTTCACCTTTCTGGCGCGCATTCAGGAGGTGGTGCCGCTGTATGATGTCTGGGTCGGCCTGATCAAGGCGCCCGTCTTTGGCCTAATCATCGCGATGGCAGGCTGTTACCACGGGATGCGCGTCCAGGGTAATTCCGAGGAAGTGGGCAAGCGCACAACGATGGCGGTGGTCTCCGCGATCTTTGCCGTGATCGTGCTCGATGCCTTCTTTGCGGTGTTCTTTACAAAGATCGGGTGGGGCTGACATGAGCGACGATACGCCTGCAACCATGCCCGAAACCATCCTGCCAGAGGGCCATGCACGCTCATCAGATGCGCCGCCAATCGAAGTGCGCGGACTGATCAACCAGTTTGGCACGTTTCGCGTGCATGATGGGCTGGATCTGACAGTGCGCAAGGGTGAGATCCTGGGCGTTGTTGGTGGCTCTGGCAGTGGCAAATCGGTGCTCATGCGCTCAATAATCGGGCTCCAAGTGCCCACCGGTGGCGAGATTGATGTGCTGGGCAAGACGATCACCGGCATCGATCCGGACCAGAATATTGGCGTGCGCAGCCGGTGGGGCGTGCTGTTTCAGGGCGGGGCTCTATTCTCTACGCTGACGGTGGGTGAGAATGTCGAAGTTCCGCTCAAGCAGTTCTATCCCGAGATCGATCCCGAATTGCGGCGCGAGATTGCACGTTACAAGGTGCTGTTGTCCGGCCTGCCCGAAGACGCGATCGCCAAATATCCCAGTGAGCTTTCAGGCGGGATGAAGAAGCGCGCAGGCCTTGCCCGTGCGCTCGCGCTGGACCCGGAATTGCTGTTTCTGGATGAGCCTACCGCGGGCCTGGATCCCATCGGCGCGGCCAAGTTTGACCGGCTGACGGTGGAGTTGAAAGAGACGCTGGGCCTGACCGTGTTCCTGATCACGCATGATCTGGATACGCTGTATGAAAGCTGTGATAGGGTCGCAGTGCTGGCCGATAAAAAGGTGATTGCGGTTGGCACGATACCCGAGCTGATTGAAACCGGCCATTCCTGGATAGAGGAATATTTCAACGGGGTGCGGGGACGCGCGGCGCGTTCTTCGCATCAGGCCTCCCACCTGCGTGAAAAGAGCGCATGATAGCTGCGCCTGAACCAGCCGCCCATCCACAAGCCGATGGACAGCCACACAATTTCGCGTCCATAGGTGCGCCGATGAAGGATATGGCAATGAGTGAAGCAGGCGTCTGATGGAGACGAGGGCAAACCATCTCTGGGTTGGGGCGGTCACGCTCCTTTTGCTTTTCGCAATGGCGGTGGCGATCATCTGGATTGCGCGGCTGGGGCAGGGCGACCAGAACGAATATGACATCTTTTACAAGCAGTCAGTCTCCGGCCTTGCCACTGGCAGCCAGGTATCCTTTGCCGGCGTGCCCGTAGGCCAGGTGTCTGAGATTACACTGTCCGATGACGATCCCGAATATGTTCGCGTGCGGGTAAAAGTCCGCGATGAAGTGCCCATTCTGGTGGGCACAACGGCAACGATCCAGTCCAGCTTTACCGGCGTTGCGACGATCCTGCTGGATGGAGCGCGCAAGGATGCGCCCCCCATCACCTGTGAAACGACTGCCTGCCCCGAGGGGCGTCCGGTAATCCCTCCCAAGGACGGCGGGATCAACGCATTGCTCAATTCTGCGCCATTGCTGTTGGAGCGCCTGGCGACGTTGACCGAAAACCTCAATCTGTTGCTCGGCCCTGAAAACCAGCAGGAACTGACCAACATCCTTTACAACACGGATCGCCTGACAGCGGGCCTTGCCGATGCCGCGCCTGAGCTGAAGCAAAACCTGATCGAGTTTCGCACCACGATGAAAGAGTTCAACGAGACGTTGGATGCAGTGCAAAAGCTGACACTGACGACCGAGCAAATGGTCAATGGCGAAGGAGCGTCCTTGGCTGAGGAATTGAGAGGCACGTTGAAATCGGCGAGCGGGGCAGCGGATGCCCTGGCCGCAACGCTGGACGATGCCCGGCCCGCAGCAAGACAACTGAGCGAAGACACTTTGCCCGCCGCAGAGGCGACCTTGCAGGATTTGCGCGCCACCAGCCGCGCGCTGCGCAAGGTTACAGAAAAGCTTGATGATGAAGGCGTTGGCGCGTTCGTCGGGGGTCGACAAACCCTGCCGGATTACAAGCCATGATTGCCGTAACGAATACAGCCAAAGGGGCACAGATGATGAACCCGATCCGCCGCGTGATGGGCGCAGGGCTGACGCTTTGCATGGCGGCCAGCCTTTCCGGCTGCGTCAGCTTGGGTGCTGAACCGCCTGAAAGCTTGCTTACCTTGATGCCGACCAACCTTGCACCTGTTGGGATGCAGGCGGGTTCCGGCGGGGAGGATGCCGATGGTGAAAGAGGTGGCGGCGCGATTGCGGTGCTGACGCCGGAAGTTCCGGCAAAGCTGGACGTGCGGCGCGTGCCTGTCACTGTTTCAGACACCGAAATCGCCTATCTGCAAGAGGCCGTCTGGATTGAAAAACCCGCCCGCCTGTTCCGCCGTCTTTTGGGTGAGACATTGCGGTCCAGGGTTGGCGCGGGGGACGGTGTTGCGCCATTGGTGATCGACAGTGATGATACCCCGTTGCGAGCCACCACCTTCCTGCGCGGCACTCTCATCGAGATGGGCTATGATGCGCGCACCTCTTCGGTCGTGGTCCGCTATGACGCGGTCCGCTCTGACAGAGAGGGAGTGGCCACTACGCGCCGGTTTGAAGCGCGCGAAAGCGGAGTTATCGCCGATCCCCGGTTGGTGGGTGGAGCGTTGAACCGGGCGGCTAACACGGTGGCCGCCGAAGTGGTCGACTGGATGATTGAGTAACCGGACGCCTGTCCGGCTACTCCATACATCTGGCCAATCGGGTAAACTCGCAGGCCTTCAGAAAGTCACGCTTGCGTTTCGTGCGCCGGGCTTCGGCTTCGGTGTCCCGGCCCCATTGGTCCGCCTGCCATTCTTCTTCAAGGCTGGCGGCGTCCCACAAAGCGGCGGGCTCTGCATCTGGCTCTACCGCGCCGAGCCCGGTGATGAGCGAGGCGGCAAGGTTGGTCATTGCTTCCACTCCGACCAGCACAAACGGATCGAGCGCGGATAGCCGCCCATGCAATTTCGCCAGCGCCGCTTCATCCTGTTTCACATGCACGATCCCGCTAACCCGTTTGAGCGACACGCCCTCACGCTGCTCGAACGCGCTGACAATCGGCTCCCACTCGGCTTGTTGGCGAGCATACAGCGCTTCATCGGGATCGGCGCGGTAAAGCAGCGTGTCTGTATCCGCATAATCGACCAGCTTGCCTGCCACCGCCTCCGGGTCCGCCGCGACCACATCGATCGCGTAATCGACCATATCGCGAAGAGGAAAGCTGGCAAGGTCGATATCTTCGCTCTGATTGTGCCATTCTGAGGCCAGAGCGAGAGCGAGCGCCTTTTGCGGGACGATTTGCGGTGTCGTCTGAACCGTTTTCAGCCCGCGCCCGTCCAGGGTCACCTGATATGCGCTTGCCCCGTTGGCTTGTGTGACTTCGCAGATGTCGACCGCGTCGTAAAATCGCTTCATTCGGCGGCGTCCCCGGCTTCGTCTTGCGCTTTCCAGCGTTTTGCAAGCATGGGCGGGGCAAAGAAAAAGGCGAGCATCCCGGCCACCGCCAGAACCACGCCCAGCGCATAGGGCAACGGCAGGATACCGCGCGCGCCCGCAATGCCGATCATCAGCACCGCGATGGATGTGATGCGCGCCACGTTCATGATGATATAGCGCTGGCGGGCCTTCTCTTCAGCGGGATCGAGCGGGGCTTTGTTCATTTGCGGGCGCCCTTCATTCCGCGCAAAATCCGCCCGAGTTCGTCCACATCATCGGCGATCATATCCGCGCCGCAGTGATGCAGTTCCTCGGGCGGGTGATAACCCCATGCGACGCCGACAGTCCTGACGCCCGCCGCGCGGCCCATGTCGATATCAAACGACGTGTCGCCGATCATGACTGTCTCGTCGGGCTCCACTGCGGCATCGAACAAAGCCGCCTCCAGCATGGCGGGATGGGGCTTTGAGGGGTGACGGTCTGCGGTCTGGAGCGACACAAACAGGTCGGTAAGCCCGTGCGCGGCAAGGCAGGCGGTGAGGCCGCGATCCGATTTGCCGGTGGCCACGGCCAGGCTCCATCCGCCTTTATGCAGGGACTGCAGCAACGCGGCGATACCGTCAAACAAAGGCTCATCCAGCAGGCCTTCTTCACGGCGGGCGCGATAGCTCGATTTGTAGAATTCGACCACAGCGGCGACCTGCGTTTCAGAGAGGTCGTGCGCCAGTTCGCGCACAGCAACCGGCAGGCTCAGACCCACGCAGCGACGAACCAGATTGTCATCGGGGGCGTTGAGATCCGCCCGCTCAAACGCGCGGCGCATCGACCAGCACACATCAGCCTGCCCATCGACCAGCGTACCGTCGCAATCGAACACGGCGAGCTTCATGAAGCGATATCCTGCATCATCCGCGCAAGTTCCGGTTTACCCGCAGCCTCATGCGCAGCCGCAATACGCGCGCGCTCCGACGTGCTTTTCTTTTGCGACAGTTTGAAGGTCGGGCGCCAGTGATCCACTTGCATGGAAAAGCCGGTAATCCCTTGGAACAGGCCAGACCAGACCCGTTCGCTCGATTCTGTGGTCAGCCAGCGTTCGCCCGCTATCCGGTTTTCAAACGTGTGGATCACATCGTGCAGCAGCGTTTCCAGCTCTTCATCGCAAAGAGTGCGGACCCGCCCCTCCATTTCCAGCGCGACATAGTCCCATGTCGGCACCGTATCGCGATTGTCATACCAGCGCGGCGAGACATAGCCATCCGGGCCGTTGACCGTAATCAGCGCTTGCGCGCCGTTCAGATGCGGGGTCAACGCGTTGCTGCGTGCCAGGTGGAACCGGACATCGCCATTTCCGTCAGACAGAACCGGCATATGCGCCGCTCGCGGGCCGCTGGGCGTAGTTAGAAAAACAGTCCCGAAACCAATCGTGCTGATAAGCTTTTCAAATAGGGCAGGGTCCTCGCTGCGGAAGGCCGGATTGGGATGCATCAGCGACGCGCCTTTGGTTTGCCTGTGCCTTTCGGCTTGCCTTGCGACTTGCCAGCTGGCTTCCTCTGTGGCTTGCCAGCCTCCTTGGCTGCCTTCACCTTCTTCTTCGCCGTTTCAGCCGACGTTGATCGGGTGCGGCGTTCGCCCCGGCGTGCCTTGCGATATTGCTTGGCATGTTGGCGCGCGGCTTGCTTTTTCTCCGCCGGTGTCTTGGCAGGCGGTTCATCGCGCAAGGGAGAGGCGTTGCTCTGGTTCTGGTCAAAGCCCAGCGCTTCCATACTCGCGGCGAAATGCTCGGGCAGTTCGGCGGTCACATCCAGCTTGCCCCCGGCGGTGCCTTTTGAGGCAGCATTGCTCGGTTCCGCGATGATCAGACGGCGCGCGTGCAAGTGCATTTTGCGGCTGATCGCGCCGGTCAGAAACGCATCGCGCCCACCGTATTTGCCATCGCCCACAATCGGGTGACCAATCGCGGCCATATGCACGCGCAACTGGTGGGTGCGGCCTGTCAGCGGCTCCAGCTCAATCCACGTCGCCTTGTCAGAAGCGCGGTCGATTACGCGATAGCGCGTTTTGGCCGGTTGGCCGTTTTCCTCATCGACATGCATTTTTTCGCCGCCTGTGCCCGGCTGTTTGGCGAGCGGTGCGTCAATCGTGCCTTCTTTCACTTCGGGCCGGCCCACGATCAGCGCCCAATACACCTTGCGCGCGCTGCGCCCGGCAAAGCGGCGGGAGAAACTCGCGGCGCTCCCCGGTGTGCGCGCGATCAGCAGAACGCCTGACGTGTCCTTGTCCAGGCGGTGCACCAGACGCGGGCGCGGTGTGCTTTCATCTTCGACAAAGGCATCGAGCAGCCCGTCGACATGGCGCGTGGTCTTGCTGCCGCCTTGCGTGGCGAGGCCCGGGGGCTTGTTCAGGACGATGGCGCTGGCGGTCTCGCGGATGACCATGCCACGTGCCTCGGCGAGATCCTCTGGTGTCAGCTCGCGCGGCGCCCGCTTTGCGCCAGCCGTTTTCGATTCGCCACCCGGCGGCACGCGCAGCACCTGCCCGGTCTCAAGGCGATCCTCGGGCTTGGCGCGTTTTCCGTCCACCCGCACCTGACCCGTGCGCGCCCAGCGCGATACCGTGGCAAAGCCGATTTGCGGCAAATTACGTTTGAACCAGCGGTCCAGCCGGATGCCATCATCATCATCGCTGACGGTGAACTGGCGCACTTCCATTTTTTTGGAAGGCCTTTGAGGTGATGTATCGGGAGTGTTGTCGCTCATGCTGTCTCTCCCATCAGGATCAGCCCCGCATATAGGGCAATAATGCCGCCGATTACCGAAGACCCGACGTAAAGTGCAGCCAGCCCGAACGCTTCGCGCTGGATCAGCAGAATGATTTCAAGGCTGAACGCACTGAATGTGGTAAACCCACCTAGTAAGCCAACCCCCAACAGCAACCGGATCGTCTCAGTCCCGCCGTTATGGCGCGCCAGCCAGCCGAACAGCAGGCCCATCGCCAGACTGCCCAGAATATTGATGCCGAGGATCGCCCACGGATAGGTGCTTGTCGTGCCGGTGATCGCGCCCACGGCCAGCCCCAGTGCATAGCGCGCGACAGAACCGACAGCGCCGCCACACGCGACAAGCGCACAGGCGGCGATCGGGGATAGAGCGGAGGCTGACATTTCCCGACCCCTTAGCGCCGGGCGCGTGCCCTGCCTAGTGCGCGAGCATTACCACAAATTTTCTTTGATCATCGCGGAGTGATCGTCGGGCATCCTGCTCAGCAGCATACGGGTGGAGGAATGTGCGGGGCGCTTTCCCACTGCCGCGAACACAGGCCCAGAGCTGTAGAAGCCCTGATACGACGCTGAGAACGCGCGGATAGGTTATGCGCTCTTGCCAAATTGGGCCAATCTGGGTAGAGCAGACGCATTCGGAGCGCGGTCTGGCTGTTATCAGTCGGAGATTCGCGCCTTTTTTAGCGTCAATTTTCCGCGCATCCCCGCGTTCGTAACCAGCGGGCTCTGTGCATTGGTTTAAGAAGGTAGTGATCTTTTATGCAAATCATGGTTCGCGATAACAATGTCGATCAAGCTCTGCGCGCGCTCAAGAAGAAGCTGCAGCGTGAGGGCGTCTATCGCGAAATGAAATTGCGTCGCCACTACGAAAAGCCGAGCGAAAAGCGCGCCCGTGAAAAGGCTGCTGCTGTGCGCCGCGCCCGTAAGCTTGAGCGTAAGCGCATGGAGCGTGACGGGGTCAAGTAAAGCTCCGTTTTGGTGGTTTGGTGCATCGAACCGCTTGAAACGCCAAATTGGATAAGCCAAAGGGGCGCGAGGGAAATATCTCTCGCGCCCCTTTGTTGTTCATATTTGCAGCACTGGAAAGACTGTCTGTCCGGCGCGCCAGTTTCAGGGATCAAGAATGACCGAAATTACCCGTGTTCCATTAAAGCCTGTTGCCAAGGGCTCGCTCACCAAATTGTGGCTGGGTGTCATCGTAGCGATTGCGCTTGGCGCGTCGCTTGCTTGGGCCGCGTTGCCGTCCGGTCCGCCGCAGCTTGAAGTCACCACAATTGTGGAGGGCGCGGGTCCGAAGATCGCTGTCGGCGATGTCGCGTGGGTGAAGTATACCGGAAAGCTGGCTGAGACCGGCGAAGTCTTTGACCAGACACCGGAATTGCCGCCGCAGATCGCCGAGACGGTCAAGGGCCTGTTTCCTGACGGTTCGCCGTGGGAAATGCAGGAAGGCCGCATGGTTGATGGCTTCTTCAACGGCCTGCAACAGATGCAGAAAGGCGGAACCTACGAACTCTTCATTCCGTCCGATCAGGCCTATGGCGCAGAGCCGCCTCCCGGTGCGCCGATCCCGCCTGATGCCGATCTGATCTTTGAAGTCGAAGTCATCGATATCATGAGCCAGGAAACCTATGAGCGCAATCTAGGTATTCTCCAGCAGATGCTGCAGGCCAGTGGTCCTGGTGGCCCCGGTGGTCCTGGTGGACCGCCTCCGGGGCAGTGATTGCGATTATTCAGATATTTCAGAGGGCTAACCTATGTCCGTAGACAAGCAGACCGTCGCCAAGATTGCCGGACTCGCCCGGATCAAGATGGACGATGCCGAGCTCGAAGGCCTTGTGCCTGAACTCAACAACATCCTTGAATGGGTAGAGCAGTTGGGCGAGGTGGATGTCACGGGTGTTGAGCCGATGAGTGCGGTGATCCCCAACACACTGCGCCTTCGCGAAGATGTGGTAGACGCCGATCCCAACACCGGCGGTGGTAAGCGCGATGATGTGCTCGCCAATGCCCCGGCGGCTGAGCACGGCTTTTTCGGCGTACCGAAGGTGATTGAGTGATGGGTGTCATTGCCGTGTTCCCGCTCGCGAAGCGGCTGTCTTTCCATAACAATTTTTACACGAAGGCACAAAGGCACGAGGTCGTCGCAAATCCCTTCGTGTCTTTGTGCCTTCGTGTGAAACCTATTTCGTTTCTTGATCCCGCTTTTGCGGGGGGAATGATAAAATGACCAACCTTACCTCTCTCGGAGTCAAAGCCATCCGCGATGGCGTTGCCGCTGGTGATTTCACCGCGCGCGAAGTGGCGGAAAACTTTAACGCTGCCGTCGCCGAAGCCGCTGCGCTCAATGCCTTTATCGTCACTACGCCCGATCACGCTCTCGCCGCAGCCGATGCTGTCGATGCAAAGCGTGCCGCTGGCGATGATTTGCCACCGATGGCCGGCGTGCCGATCGGGATGAAGGATCTATTCGCGACACACGGCGTGCAGACAACCGCAGCCAGCCACATCCTTGAAGGCTTTACCCCGCAATATGAGAGCACCGTTTCGCGCAATCTGTGGAACGCGGGCGCAGGGATGCTGGGTAAGCTGAACCTTGACCAGTTTGCGATGGGGTCCTCGAACGAGACAAGCTATTTCGGCAATGTTTCCTCGCCTTGGCGCAAATCGGGCAGCAATGCCGCGATGAGCCCCGGTGGCTCTTCGGGCGGTTCGTCGAGCGTGGTCGCCGCGCGCATCGCGCCAGCTGCGACGGGTACCGACACGGGCGGCTCCATCCGCCAGCCCGCCGCCTTTACCGGCATTTGCGGGATCAAGCCGACCTATGGCCGCTGCTCACGCTGGGGTGTGGTGGCGTTTGCTTCCTCGCTCGATCAGGCGGGGCCGATGGCGCGCAGCGTAGAAGACTGCGCAATCATGCTGGGCGCGATGGCAGGCTTTGACGCGAAAGACGCGACCAGCCTCGAAATGCCAGTGCCTGACTGGGAAGCGGCATTGAGCGCGGACCTCTCCGGCAAGAAAGTCGGCATCCCGCGCGAATATCGCATGGAAGGCACCGATCAGGCGATTCTGGACAGCTGGGAGCAGGGCAAGGCGTGGCTGAAGGATGCAGGAGCCGAGATCGTCGACATCTCCCTGCCGCACACCAAATATGCGCTGCCCGCCTATTACATCATCGCCCCGGCAGAGGCTTCGTCGAACCTCGCGCGGTATGATGGCGTACGTTATGGTCTGCGCGATCTGCCGGACGGCGCTGGCCTTCAGGACATGTATGCCGAAACCCGCGCGGCAGGCTTTGGAGACGAGGTTAAGCGCCGCGTGCTGATTGGCACCTATGTGCTCAGCGCCGGATTCTACGACGCCTATTACAACCAGGCGCAAAAGGTCCGAACGCTGGTCGCGCGCGACTTTGACCAGGCATGGGGTGAGTGCGACGTAATCCTCGCGCCGACTACGCCCACGGCCAGCTTTCCGCTGGGCAGCCTGAATGACGATCCGCTTACGATGTATCTCAACGATGTGTTCGCGGTCCCGGCCAGCCTCGCGGGACTACCCGCGATGAGCGTGCCTACGACAATGAACGAGGATGGCCTGCCGCTGGGCCTGCAATTGGTCGGTAAACCGTTCGATGAGCAGACGGTTCTGAACGCAGGGCTGGCGATACAGCAGCGCGCTGGGTTCGACCACGCGCCGGAGCGGTGGTGGTGACCCCGTTTGAGATTGGCATTCTGGCGGTCGCCGTGATCGGCTTTGTCATTCCGGCATGGCTGGCGGTGCTGACATACATGAAAGTCGCGGGAAAGCCGCAGACCGCCGAGCCGAACAAGCGATACTTCGCTTATGCCGAACTCCTCAAATCGCTGCATGCGCAGCTGGACCTGAAAACCCGCACCGTGCGCAACGGGCCGTTGTTTGCCGCGACTGTGCGAGAACTGGCGAATTACCCCGAATACCGCAATCTGAGTGTGCTGTTCCTCGAAGAGATCACGGTGACGGGCACCAAGAAGTTTGACAATGTGGTGCGCGCGGAACTCAAGACGGTGGAGGCCGATCTGCTGGAGGCGGACAGTGTGTAAGCGAGTGCACGCCTGATGACCGGAGAGATCATCTACGCGACCATCTTCATGGCCTGCTTTGTCCTGCTGGCCGGGGTGGTGATGTATCTTTCCAAGACGATCGATGCTGGCGAGGCGCGCTTTGACAGCGAGACGGGCCGGTTGAAAAAAGACGAGGAAGACGCGGCAAAGGGGCCAGTGCGGCCCGCCACGCGGATGGATGAAAGAACTGACAATGAGTGACTATCGTATTCAGGGCACCACGGGTGATTGGGAGGTCGTGATCGGCCTTGAGGTTCACGCGCAGGTTACTTCCAACGCCAAGCTGTTCTCGGGCGCCTCAACCGCCTTTGGCGCGGAGCCGAACTCTCAGGTCTCTCTGGTCGATGCCGCGATGCCCGGCATGTTGCCGGTCCCCAACGCCGAATGCGTTCGTCAGGCGGTGCGCACCGGCATGGCGATTGAGGCCGAAATCCACAAATGGAGCCGGTTCGACCGCAAGAATTACTTCTATGCCGATCTGCCGCAGGGCTATCAGATCAGCCAGCTCTACCACCCGATTGTGGGCGAGGGGCAGCTGCTGATCGAAGCGGATGAGAAGACCGGCATCCCTGAAGACAAGGTTATCGGAATCGAACGCATCCATATCGAGCAGGACGCGGGCAAGCTGATGCATGATCAGCACCCGACCATGTCGTACGTCGATTTGAACCGCTCGGGCGTTGCGCTGATGGAGATTGTTTCGCGTCCCGACATGACTTCGCCGGCCGAGGCCGGGGCGTATGTGCGCAAATTGCGCAGCATCCTGCGCTATGTCGGCAGCTGTGACGGCAATATGGAAGAAGGCTCCATGCGCGCCGATGTGAACGTGTCGGTGCGGCCCGTCGGCTCGACTGAGCTTGGCACGCGCACCGAGACGAAGAACGTGAACTCGGTCCGCTTTGTCATGCAGGTCATCGAATACGAAGCCAGCCGTCAGGTCGATGTGCTGGAAGCGGGCGGCAGCGTTGATCAGGAAACGCGCCTGTTTGACGTCGCCACGGGCACCACGCGCACCATGCGGTCAAAGGAAGACGCGCACGATTATCGCTACTTCCCCGATCCCGATCTGCTGCCGCTGGTGCTGGAGGATGATTTCCTCGCCGATTGCCGCGCAAGCCTGCCCGAACTGCCCGATGCCAAGCGCACGCGGTACGAAACCGAGCTGGGCCTGACGCCGTATAATGCGCGCGAATTGACTGCGGAGGTTGAAACCTTTGCCCGGTTTGAAACGCTGCTGAGCGCAGCGGCGGGCGCGATTGGCAAGCCGGAGACCAAGGTCGCGACACAGGTCGCCAACTGGGCGCTCTCGGTCGCTCCCGGCGTGCTGAAAGCCGTCGGCGATGAAGGCGACGCCGCCCACGCCACCGCAGAGCGTCAGGCGGCGATCCTCGCGATGGCGGACAAGGGCGAGATCAGCGGCGGTCAGGCCAAGGAAATCTTTGAAATCGTCCTGCGGCAGGGGCGTGAGCCTGCCGAAATCGCGGATGCCGAGGGGCTAAAGCAGGTTAGCGACACCGGCGCGATTGAGAGCGCCATCGACGAAATCCTCGCCAATAATGAGGATAAGGTCGAACAGTACAAGGGCGGCAAGGACAAGCTGTTCGGTTTCTTCGTGGGCCAGACGATGAAAGCGATGAAGGGCAAGGCCAACCCGGCGGTTGTGAACCAGATCCTGAAAGACAAGCTGGGTTAAGTTGTATCCGCCGTTAGGCTGTCAAATCATGATCAGCTTAGCGAGCGTAAGCCGGCCCTTGACAGACAATCTGAGATAATGACCGGAGCTATGCGATATCCGATCACGGCACTGTGCTGCGTCGCTGCATCATTTGTCGTCACCACCAGTCCGGTGCATGCGCGCGACTATTACTATTTCAACAAGCCGGGCGTTGACCGTCAGGCTTATCTTGAGGACCGGCTGGAATGCAGTGAGTTGGCCGGTGGCGGCAGCGCACAGCGGATGGAATACAACCGTCAATTGCAGAATACCGCAACAAATCAGCTGTGGCAGGACCGGTCTTTGACGGCGGGTCAGGCGGCTGCGGCTGCAGGGATTGGGGGGTTTTTCGGCGCTTTTCTCAGCGGGGCACAGAACCGGCGGCTGCAATGGCAGATTGAACGCATCTGCCTCGCGGATAAGGGGTATAAGAGGTTCGAAATTGCCAAGCGGGACTGGAAGGTGATCGAGAAAATCGACGATGAGGAAACGCGGATCGATGAATGGTTTGCACTGGCGACAACGGATGAGCCGGTGGGTGAGGAAATGTACGAATGATCACAGGTATGGCGCGGATTTGGATACTTGTTTTGACCCTGATTACACTGTCAATCAGCAGCGCAGGGCATGGGAAGGCAGTGCGCAAGCAGGACCAGTTTGACCCTGAAAAAGCGTATTTGCTGTTCCAGCTCGATCCGATCCTGATTGAGGATAATGGCAAGTCCATTCAACGCGCGCGCGTCCTGTTTTCCCGCTACGATAGTGAAGCGGGCGATGTTCGCGGCGTGGGCAAGGCTGCCGACAATCCGGTTCCCGAGGGCCAATCGCTCTCCGTAGAGGGATTCAAGAACCATTTGGTAAAGGCGAAGAAGAAGCGGTTATATCTGCTCGCGGTGGAGCCTGACACTTGGACCATTCAGGGCACAGGTATCGGCATGTCCGCCGGGCCACCCCAGCTGATGACCAGCTTCTCGCTGGGCAGTTACACCTTTGACGTGAAGCCGGGGCAGATCATTGATTTCGGCGTGTTAACGCCTGTCAGACCGATCTCTGACAATCCCGACACAAAGCTGACCGCGGGTAAGCTGTTGGGGGCGATGTTTAATCCCTTTGGCGGTGAGATCGTGGAACCGGTCCCCCTGACTTTAACTCTGAGTGAGCGCGCGGAGGGGGACATTGGTCTGCCGGATTGGATCGCGGTGCTTGACCGGGTGAAGCCAGAGCTGACTTATGGAAACCGCTTTGGCAATTATGCGGGCGGGCTGATCAACCGGATCGATGGCAAGGCCGGTCGTGAACGCGCCAAACGCGCCGCCGAAGCCGAGGCTCAGGCACAAGCGGAGGCAAAGGCTGAAGCGGAAAAGAAGGCCGCCGCCGAAGCAAAGGCAGAAGCTGAGGCCGCTGAAGCTGTTGAAGACAGTCCGGCTGACGAAACTGCGCACGCTGGCGCGTAATCCATCTTCGCTTTACCAACCTGAAAACCGCTCCACTCGAGTGATCGGCCCGCCGACTGCGTCAAACATCGCGTAGTGATCAAATTGCGCGGAGGTGGCGCAGGCGTGATTGGGCAGGATGCGCAGCTGTGTGCCGACGGGCAGTTCGGGCAGGACCGCATCGGACCCCTCCTCAGCTCCTGCGCGAAGCGCAATGATGCCGTGCTCCTGATTGGCTGAAACCATCACAAGCTCATCCATCACCGCGCCATCGGCGCTGCATACAAGGCCGTACCCTTGATCAACCCGCTGGCCCGCCGTCCCGCGATCGCGCGACATCGCCATCCATCCCGCATCAACAATGATCCAGCCCTTGTCCCGCTGATGCCCGATCACAGTGGTCAGCACAGATAAAGCGATCTCTTCCGGTGCGCACACGCCAATGCCTGCCATGACAAGATCGAAGAAGGGATAGACGCCCGCGCGCAGCTCTGTGACGCCGGTAAGGTCACGCGTACCAAAAGCCGTTGGCGTTGAACCGATGCTGACTACGGGCGCTTCATGGCCATCGCTGCGCAAGGTGCGGGCCGCAACCAAAGCGCCTTCGCGTTCGCGCGCGGCGCAGGCGGCGAGTTCTTCCGGCGTCGATGCGCTGTATGATCCGCCCGCGTGGGTCATCACCCCGCGTATTTCTGCGCCTTGCGCCAAAGCTCTGCCGACCGCCAAAAGCTCCGTTGCATCCTCAGGTGCTATGCCGGAGCGGTGCCCGTCGCAGTCTATCTCTATCAGGACAGGGAGCGCCACTCCGTTTTCGTTCGAAAATGCGGCGATGGCGCGCGCTGCATCCACGTTGTCGGTGGTGATAACCAGATCGACGCCGCCGTCGTGCAGCGCCTTGACCCGCGCCAGTTTGGCTGGGGTGATGCCGACCGCATAGAGGATGTCGCGATAACCCGCTTCGGCGAAAATCTCAGCCTCTTTGAGCGTCGATACCGTCACCGCCGAGGTTCCTAATGAGCCGGTGATGCGCTTTGCGAGCTGCACCGATTTGACGGTCTTGAGGTGAGGGCGGTGCTGCACGTCCCCGCGAACCCGTTGTGCGTGCGTGCGCATCCGTTCCAGATTGGCGGTGAACTTCGCATCGTCCAACAGCAGGGCCGGGGTCTGCACATCAAACGGGGCGTTGGCTGTGGTGTTCAAAGGTCTGTTCAAACCGGGTCTCCCGCAGCCAAAATGTGTTTTAAACTATCGGTAGCGAAAGTTTCAGTGACACACAAAAAAGCCGCCGGGATCGCTCCCGGCGGCTGTTCTGATTGTTCTGAAGTGTCAGGCTCAGCCTTCGCGCTCACCTGTCACCGGCATCGCGCCGAATGCGCCTGCATTGACAGTACCGGTCAGCTGATCGCCGTCCACGGTCGCTTCGCAGTCCAGCTTCATCGGCATCGGCACGGTCATGTTCATTTCCCACTTGAGCGTGTTGCCATCGATTTTGCCGTTTTCGACGTCCATCTGGCCCATTCCGCCAGCCATTGTGCCGGTGAACGTGTTGCCGTCATCGCCCGGAACGACGGTGAAGGTGCCGGACTGGTCGCCCATCGGGCTTTTCACGACGGTCTTGTATGTGCCTGCTACTGACATAGGTATCTCCCTTGAAAATGATTTAGCAATCGAATGTGCGAGGGCCGCTTGAACGCGGCGCCCTTGGCCTGATTGTTTACACGTGTGTCAGTTGGACTCAACCACATATCGCCGCTGCGCATTTGCCTCTACGTCATCGCGCCAAAACCGGACCGGTTTCAGCTTATGATCGACGTAAAGCTGCATCTGATCGGTGTAATGCGGGCTGCCGGGCCGAGTCGTGGCCGCGCCAAATGGCTGGATTGAGCGCGAGCTTACCCGGCCTTCAGATCCCGGCGCCGGCCATTCAACCCACTGGATGAAACTGTCGCCATGCACCAGCGCAAGGCGTCCATCCTCCTGCACTTCCCAGGTGGTTGCCGCGCGCAATGTGTCTGACCCGCCATCCAGCGGGAGATCGACATCACCCTGACGCAGCCGCACCAGATCGGACATCGGCGGATCGAGCCGCCCGAAATGCTCCATCAGGTGATCGGCGGTGTTTTGCAGGTGTTCTTCAATCTCGGGATACTCTCCCTTGTTCTGGTATTCAGCCGACATGTAATCGCGCAGCAGCAGATAGGCGAGCGCATCGGCTGGACCTTCGCTATCGGACGTGTAGTCCCATTCCAGCATCAGATCGCGGGCCTGTTTGAGCTGCGGGTTCACCTCTTTCATGCGGATGGGAAATTCCATGCCTTCCAGATCGCTCATCATCACATCGACATAGCTGGTGCGTTCATAGGCGGTGTCATACTTGATGGCCTCCAGCGTGGCCCTGTCCAGCGTCTCGGCCTCGCTCATCAGCTTGTAGGCACGCGCCGAGCGGTTGGTCTGCTTTCGCTCTATGCCCAGCACCGGGGAGAAGTCCTCGGGGTCCAGATCGCTGCCTTCGCCTGCGGCGGTGAAGGGTTCGTTGTTGGAGTTATAGACCCATCCTGATGCAGGGTTGATCAGCTTGGGTATCTCGGCATAATCGACCGCGCCCTGCCAGATCAGGTCAGAGCGTGTTCCGTCCAGAATACCGCGCCAGTTTGCTTTCACTTTCTCGGGCCGATCAGGGATCGCAGCATTGTACACATAGGCGATGTTGCCCGCCTCATCGGCATAGATGAAATTGGTCGAGGGGATCGCCATGCGCGCGATCTGGCCCTGCCATTCCTCCAGCGTTTTTGCCTTGTTGAGGCGGTAATAGGCGTCCAGCTGGTCTACCTTGCCCATCCCGCCATAGCGGATGGCAAAGAAGCCGTTATCGTTCTCGATCACCGGGCCGTGTACACTGCGATGCACGGTGCGCGGGACGGGCAAGGTCACCGGACCCATGCGCACAGGCAGGATCACCGTCTTGCTTTCCAGATCGCGCCATTCGCCATCCAGTTTATAGCGTTTTCCGGTCTCGTCCATCTCCAGCTGGTAGACATCGGCCATGTCTGGGCGGTTGACCGTGTTGGTCCAGCCCAGATACCTGTTATGGCCAAGGAACGGGAAGGGCGATCCGGGGAAGTTCGCGCCGGTAAAATGCCAGCCTTCCTCGCTTTCGACGCTGAGTTCATACCACGCAACCCCGCCGCGCAGGGGCTGATGCGAGTTCGAAATGAGCGTTGTGGGACCGCCTGATTTTTCTGGTCTGACGGCCCAAGCGTTAGAGCCGAGCAGGCCCGCATCATCGCCGATTGGATAGGCGGAGCGGGCGGTGGTGGCTGCTCGATCATCCGTTTCGGAAACGTCCATAGTCGCGCCGCTCTCATCGCGCGGGAAGCCGGGAATATCAGGGCCAAATTCGCGGCGCGCTTCCTCGCCTGCGACCAGCGGCCCGATGACATTGGCCAGCCCATAAAAGAACGGCTGACGTAGCACGAAGCCGGTGGCCACATCCTCACCATTGATGGGGAACAGGCTTGCCAGCTTCACTTCATCGGGATGCTTGGCAGCATAGGTGTTCAACCCGGCGGCATAAGCTTCGAACAGAGCGCGCGTGTCTTCGGGCAAAGCGGGGTATTTCGTTTCTGCGGTGCCGCGCGCGTCGAGCAGATGATAGACATAATCGATCTGCGCGCCTTCCTCGCCCGCAATCGCGCCATAGCGTCCGCGTGACATGGCGGCGACATCTTGCAAGGTGAAGAAATCATCTTCTGAATGGGCCATCGCCACGCCAAAGGCGACATCGGCATCGGTCTTGCCATAGATATGCGGCACACCAAATTCGTCGCGGATAATCTCGGCAGTGTATTTGTGCGCTGGCGGTGCCTTTGCCTCAGCCGCGAAAAACGGCTCCCACGTGGCCAATGTCACAAGTGCGATGACAAGCAGCGCGGCAACGCCGATCCCGATTCCTTTGAGCCATTTCATGTGGCTGTCTCTCCCTTTTCCTGTTCGCGTTCATTGCTTCGATAGAGGGGCTGGTCAAGCGGAACGGAAAGGAACCATATCAGCCACCAATTCTTGAATTAAGTATGGAAAAGTCAAAAACCGCGCACCTCTATCGTATGGTCATGGAAGATCATGTGTGCCCCTATGGAATCAAATCAAAATGGCTTTTGCAAAAGCAGGGGTATCACGTCGAAGATCATCATCTGACGACGCGTTCACAGACTGATGCATTTCAGGCGAAGCACTCGGTAGATACCACGCCGCAGACCTGGATCGGAGAGCGCCGTATTGGCGGTTACACTGATTTGGCGGCCCATTTCGGCCAAAAGGTGGGGTCGGAAGGGACGTCATACCGCCCCGTCCTTGCGCTATTCGCCATGATGGGGCTGATGGCGATGGGCGCGACATGGGTCGCAAATGGTGCGGTTATTTCGATCCTCACAGCGGAATGGTTCATCAGTTTCTCGATGTGTGGTCTCGCCTACCTCAAGCTTCGCGACGTCGAGAGCTTTTCGACCATGTTTCTTAACTATGATCTGCTCGCTCGGCGTTGGGTGCCATATGGGTATATCTATCCCTACGCCGAAGGATTGGCAGGTCTTTTGATGACTGCCCATGTCCTCGATTTCGTCTCGATCCCGGTTGCGCTGTTGATCGGCTCAATAGGGGCTGCCAGCGTTATCAAGGCGGTTTATATTGATCGGCGCGAACTGAAATGCGCCTGTGTCGGCGGCGAAAGCGACGTCCCTCTGGGCTTTTTGTCGCTAACGGAAAACGTGATGATGATCGCCATGGCGCTTTGGATGTTGTTGCGCGGCTATCTGCTGTAGTGACGATAGCGGCAAGTGGCGATCCTGCGCTTGCAAAACGCTGTTGCTCAACCACCTATTTATGCAACACACCTGCATGTGAAAAATTTGCAACGGACCCTTGTGTTGCAAATTTACAACACTACATGGAGCGGGTAATCCAGGAAGGGGTCTTCACTCATGAATCTCGACAAATTTACGGACCGCGCAAAAGGGTTCCTCCAGTCCGCGCTGACCATCGCCATCCGCATGAACCATCAGCGGATCACCCCTACGCATATCCTCAAGGCTCTGCTGGAGGATGATGAGGGGATGGCGGCGGGCCTGATCCAGCGTGCGGGCGGGGAGGCTTCGCTCGCGGTGAGCGCGGTGGACATTGCGCTGGGCAAGCTTCCGGCGGTCACAGGCGGCGGCGCGCAATCGCAGCCGGGTCTGGATAACGATGCGGTGCGCGTGCTGGACAGCGCAGAGCAGCTAGCGGACAAAGCGGGTGACAGTTATGTGACGGTGGAGCGCCTGCTGACGGCGCTTGCCCTGCAGCCGGGCGACACCGCCGAAGCGATGAAAGCCGCGAGTGTGACCGCGCAAAGCCTGAACGCGGCAATCGAAGATCTGCGCGGTGGCAAGAAAGCGGACAGCGCCAATGCCGAAGCGAATTACGACGCGATGGAGAAATTCGCCCGCGACCTGACGCAGGCGGCGCGCGATGGTAAGCTGGATCCTGTGATCGGGCGTGATGAGGAAATTCGCCGCACTGTCCAGATCCTTGCCCGCCGGACGAAGAACAACCCTGCACTGATCGGTGAACCGGGCACGGGTAAGACCGCGATTGCAGAAGGGCTCGCGCTGCGCATTGCCAATGGCGATGTGCCGGACAGCCTGAAGGGGCGCACTTTGATGAGCCTCGATATGGGTTCGCTGATTGCGGGCGCGAAGTATCGCGGCGAGTTCGAGGAACGCCTGAAATCGGTGCTGGACGAAGTGAAGAATGCCGATGGCCAGATCATCCTGTTCATTGATGAAATGCACACTCTGATCGGCGCGGGCGCTTCTGAAGGCTCAATGGATGCCTCCAACCTGCTCAAACCCGCTCTGTCACGCGGAGAGCTGCACTGCATCGGGGCGACCACGCTCGATGAATACCAGAAATATGTCGAGAAGGACCCCGCGCTTCAGCGGCGTTTCCAGATGGTTTATATTGATGAGCCATCGGTCGAGGACACGATCAGCATCCTGCGCGGGATCAAGGACAAGTATGAGCTGCATCACGGCGTGCGGATCACCGACGGCTCGATTGTCGCGGCTGCAAGGCTTTCAGACCGCTATATCCAGAACCGCTTCC
>JGI12048J13642_10188457_pt1 | contig 30662 bp, 18 predicted proteins | sample ElkSlonscriptome_16_FD_13642 | JGI IMG/M metagenome (IMG submission 13642)
GAAGATGGCCAGTATTCTCACTCCTGCCGATTCTCAAGACCACCGCGACCAGCGGCCCGATAACGCTGGCGACAAACGGTCAAAATCCGACAAACGGTCCAAAGATAAGACGTCAAGCAACCCGGCCATGATTGCACTTCGACTACTCGGCTCACTCAAGTTTACCGTCGCGTTGTTTGCCGCTTCGTTGGTGTTGGTGCTCGTTGGCACGTTGGCACAAGACGAGATGAACATGCTCGACGTTAAGAACCGATACTTCTTGTCGTGGATTGCGGCACTGCATTTGGATGATTTCTTTCCGCAGTCGTTCTATCGACATGACAACAAGATTCCAGGCGTTATTCCGTTTCCCGGCGGAGCGTTAATCGGTGTGTTGTTGATGGTAAATTTGATTGCCGCCAAGATTACGCGTTTCAAAATTCATGCGTCGGGCTGGAAACTTTGGGGCGGTATCACGTTTCTATTAGGCGGTTCGTTGGTCGCTGGGTTGATCATTGCGTCGGGCCACAATAGCGACGGGCTGCAAGGTGAACCACCGATGGCATACGACGAGCTTTGGAATTGGGTGTTGGCGGTCTTGTCGATTTCGACCGCCGGGCTACTGATGACGGCAGTCCAGGCGAAAGACAAAACTGCACGGAATTTGCTGGTCACGACCGCAGCCATTGTGGGCACGTCGTTAGCCTATTACCTGATCTCGGGTACCCGCATCAACGATCCTGGACTGCGGATCGTTTGGCAGTTAACCAAGGGTCTCGGGGCTGGATTGATTCTGCTCGTAGGGTGCCGTTTGGTGTTCGATAAACAAGGCGGCAACGTGCTGTTGCACCTAGGGGTCGGTCTATTGATGGTCGGCCAATTCGTTTTCGGTGATCGCCAATTAGAACAGCGGCTTAGTTTAGTCGAAGGTGAATCATCCAACACGATGATTAGTCTTGATTCGATCGAGATGGCATTCATTGATCGCGGTGAAGGTGTCGACAAGATCGCGGCGATTCCGGCCAGCCGGATGGTTCAGTCGAAAACGACCGGCGATCCGGTGCGTGACGAGGCCCTTCCCGTCGACGTCCGCGTGCTAGCCTTTTACGATCACTCGGCTTTGCGCAGGGTCCAACCGGGTGACGATAACTTTGCAAATGTTGGAATTGGCACCGAAGCGATTGCTTTGCCGTTACAGAAATCAGGTGGCGCAGAAAACGCGGTCAACATTCCATCGGCCTACGTGGAATTGATCGACAAAGAAACCGATGACTCACTCGGCGTCTACCTGCTGAGCCAATTGTTGTCCGATCGTCAAATGTTAACCCCTGGTGACCCAACGCCTGACGCGTTCGAGACCGTCACGGTCGGCGGAAAAGATTATGACATTGGGCTTCGTTATCATCGTGAAGTCAAACCGTTCTGGGTTCAACTGCAAGACGTCCGTCAAGTAACGTACAGCGGCACGACGACACCACGTGACTTTTCCTCCTTCATTCGAATCATCGATACCGAGACGGGCGAGGATCGCAAAGAACGCGTTTGGATGAACAATCCGCTTCGTTACCGAGGGGAAACTTTCTATCAATCCAATTACTCGACGCTGCCGAGCGGCAAAGAGCTTACCGGTATCCAAGTCGTACGCAATTCAGGTTGGCTGATCCCTTACTTAGCGTGCAGTATCGTTGGTCTGGGAATGATGGCTCACTTTCTCGGTACGCTGATGCGTTTCTTGCGTCGGCGACAGCGCGAGACGGAAAAGGAGCTCGCCACATTGGCGACCTACCATGTGTCGCCTCCGCGCAAATGGCCGGTTTACGTGTCGGTCGCTGCATTGGGATTGTTTGCGACCATGATGCTGGTTCCCTGGACAGCCGTGATGAACAAGCTGCGCCCGACCGCTCGGGTGCAATCGTTCGACTTCTACACGGCTGGCAAGATTCCGACCCAGTTTGGTGGACGGATGATGCCGCTTGATGCGTACGCACGGATGACCCTTAAAGCGATAAGCAACAAAGAATCATTGCCACTCGACTCGGCTCCTTCGGGCATTGCCAAACGTGCCGATGGAAGACGTTTATCGGCGATGCAATGGTTGATGGAAGTCGCGGCGGATGGAAAGGAACTGAATCATTTGCCCATGTTCCGTATTGACGCTGAAGAAGTCCGTAGTGAATTGGGGTTGGAGCGACGTGAAAGCAAACTGTACTCGCTCGACGAAGTTCGCAAGAACTGGAACGATACCGAGAAGCTGATCGAAGCGGCCTTCAACAAGGAATCGGAAGATCAGTCGTTCAAGGAGAAGAAGTTAATGGAACTCAGTAGCCGCACGCGTCAATACATGATCACTGCGTCGGCGATGCGGTTACCGATGCCGCCCCAGATTCCGGAACGGTTCTTTCCAGAAGGAACTGACGAGCGGACGCGAGGGCTGTTTGCGCTGCGTCAATTGGAACAGCAGATGAGGAGCGTCGAAGCGATGCCTGCGCCCGCAATCGTGCCACCCAAAAAAGAAGAGGCGGTGTTGTCAGCGAACGATCCGAAGTGGGAACCCTACGGTCCCGCATTCTTCAACATGGCACGAAATTCGGTCCAACTCGGTAATGAGGATGCCGTTCCTGAAGCCATTCAATCGTTTGGAGACATCATCGAAGCTTACGACAAAGGTGATCCAGCGAAGTTTAACGAATCGGTTGACGCCCATTTGGCGGCAGTACAAAGCTACGAAATCGGTGGCTATAACAAGAAACTCGTTTCGCTCGAACGATGGATGCAATCAAATTGGCCAGTCGGTGTGGCGATGGTCATGTACTTGATCGCGGTCGTGATGGGGCTTGTGTACTTCCTCGTGAACGCCCCCCGTCTTCGCGAAGTCGTTTGGGGGACGCTGGTGATTGCAGTGGCCATTCATACCGTAGCGATTCTTTGCCGTGTCGCGATCACAGGACGCGCCCCGGTAATCAATCTGTACTCATCGGCCGTATTCATCGGCTGGGGAGCGGTCATCTTTGGTTTGATTGTCGAGCGGATTTTCCGCTACGGAACGGGCAACATGTTGTCAGCGGCATCGGGGGTTTTAACGCTGTTTGTCGCCTACGGACTTAGCAGCGGCGATACCATGCCTGTTTTGCAAGCGGTCCTCGATACTCAATTTTGGTTGGCGACGCACGTGTTGACCGTGACGCTCGGGTACGTTGCAACGCTGGTCGCGGGGACGTTGGGGATCGGATACTTGATCGCGGGCTGGGTTGGGAAAGATCCGAAGGCGCTCAAGGATTTGTATCGATGTTGCTATGGAGCGGCTTGTTTTGGAATTCTGTTTAGCTTCATCGGCACCGTGCTCGGAGGACTATGGGCCGACGATAGCTGGGGCCGATTCTGGGGTTGGGATCCGAAAGAGAACGGAGCGTTGTTGATCGTCATTTGGAATGCATTGATGTTACATGCACGCTGGGATGGCATGGTCGCAGCACGAGGCTTTTCGGTGCTGGCGATCGGTGGCAACATCGTGACCGCCTGGAGTTGGTTTGGGACGAACGAACTTGGCCTCGGGCTGCATGCCTACGGCGGCTTCGATTCAGAGGTGCTGATGTGGTTATGCGCATTCTTAGCATCGCAAATCGCTTTTATCGTCGCCGGAGTCTGGGCAGGGAAACAACCGAGCGAACTACAAACGTAACGCGGATGCGTGGGGAGCTTTCAAGTTTGCCATCAAGCTAAGGGCTTCAAAAATTTAACTTCCGACAGCGATAAACGATGATCGAATGTCCGGCCTCTAGTACCAGCCCCTGCGATGGCTGTGTCCTTCCATCGCGACAGGAAAATCTATCGGTCGTTAACACCCGAGCAACTTGCCCAAACTCGCTCCGCTCGGCGAGGTTGTGAATTGATTGGCAATTCGTTTGAGGGCTAGGTTTTACAGTAGCGGAAGTCGTCAAGACGATCGTTTTATTGGGCGAGACCACGCCGCTACGAAACTCTTGGCGATTTCCCCGAAAAAATTCACGGCCTCGGAGAGCAGAACGACAATCGACCCATTAAGACTCCTGCCGCTATGAAAGCAATCGAAGTAGAATACCGTTTTGTTCTCGTTCCTCGGGTACCGAGCGGTTCTCACACCCTTCCTTTTAGCTTTCACGGTTCTTCATGGCTGCAACCTACAAAGACGCTGGCGTCGACCTCGATATTTATGCCGAATCGATGCGTCGGCTGCCCCGTTTGATGCACCGCACGTTTAGCCCTCGGGTGATCCCCAGCGATGGAGGATTTGCGGGGCTTTTTCAGCTCGATTTTGCCGGCAAATTGTTCTCACGCAATTACCAAGAACCGGTACTGGTGAGCGGGACCGATGGAGTCGGTACCAAATTGAAGATTGCCCAGCAAACCAATCGCCACGACTCGGTCGGTATCGATTTGGTGGCGATGTGCGTTAACGACCTGATTTGCACCGGTGCCGAGCCGCTGTTTTTCCTCGATTATGTCGCGATGGGACGCGACGATCCGGCAAGGCTTGAGCGAATCGTGCAAGGCATTAGTGATGGCTGCGTCCAAGGCGACATGGCTCTGCTTGGCGGTGAAACTGCGATCATGCCCGATATGTACCAAACCGATGACTACGACCTAGCGGGATTTGCGGTCGGAGTGGTCGAAAAGAAGAAAATCATCGACGGTCATCTAATCGCCGAAGGGGACGTGGTGGTTGGTCTGGCTTCGAGTGGGCTGCATAGTAACGGCTTTTCCTTGGTGCGAAAAGTGATCGCCGATGCCAATCTCGATTGGGACGCGAGCGACGCAATGTTGAATGCTTCAAGCGATCATTCGGCTGCTCCAACTCAACCGCGAACGATTGCCGATGTGTGCTTGGAACCGACTCGAATTTACACATCGGCCATCCGCAAAGTGCAAACGAATTACCGGGTGAAGCAAGTCTTACACGGATTGGCACATATCACCGGTGGCGGGATCGAAGAGAATCTCGATCGTATTTTGCCCAAGCATGTCGACGCCGTCATCGATTCGAGTACTTGGGAATTGCCCCCGATTTATCAGTGGCTACAGAAAACGGGATCGATCGAATTGTCAGAAATGCGGCGGGTCTTCAACATGGGAATCGGCATGGCAGCCGTCGTCAATGAGTTCTACGCCGATAGCATTATCTCGCAAATCGAAGCTTGCGGAATCAAGTGCTACAGAATCGGCAAAGTCGTCGCGGGCACGGGGCGTGTTGTCTACGCGGACTAGTTCCACGACGACTCGTCTTTACTCGAAGCGTGTAATTTCATATACCCCTTTTTCGCCTGTGGTTCCATGCCGCAAGGTCGATGAAATGGAATTCATGAAGACGACTTCGAAAGGACTCAGACGTGACGGACCCAGCCCTACCGATTATCGAGACGAATGCTCCCCATCCAACACCCTCGGCAATTCCCTTCGGCGAAGCGACTCAGCAATTCATCAACGAAGTCACGCAAGGCGACATGTCGGGCGTGGTCCAGTATGCAACGTTGCACCTCGTCCCGCAGTTACTCCTAGCAGCGGTCGGTTTGGGGGTCATTTTTATTGGCTATTTGGTCGCCAGTTACCTGTCGCGAATCATCAGTAAGCCAGTCTGTCAACGTGTCGATGAAACGCTCGGCAAGTTCGTTGGGAAAGTGGTCTTTTATTGTGTCTTGGCGGCGGTCGTCGGTGGGGTGTTATCGAAGATGGGTCTTCAGCTTGGTGGTTTGACAGCCATGTTGGCGGCGGCCGGTTTTGCAATCGGTTTGGCGTTTCAAGGCACCCTTAGCAACTTTGCATCGGGTGTGTTGATGTTGGTCTTTCGGCCTTTCAAAGTGGGTGATTTCGTCAATGCTGCTGGTGTGATGGGCAAAGTCAACGAAATCGATCTATTCACGACGACTCTCGATACGCCCGACAATCGCCGAATCATTGTTCCCAACAGTTCGATCTCGAGTGCGATCATTGAGAACATTAGCCATCACAAACATCGTCGTATCGAAGTCCCCGTCGGGGTTTCCTATTCTGCCGACATCGACGCGACACGCATGGCTCTCAATGCGGCGTTGGCAAAATTTGAAGGCGAAACCGTTCAGGGTGAGGGACGCACTTCCGCTGCGGTGCTCAGTAATCTGGGGCCAAGCAGCGTCGATTGGTTGGTCCGAATGTGGGTCAATTCCAGCGATTTTTGGCGTCTCAAAGAAGGGCTTGTTGGCGAGGTCAAGCGTCAACTCGACTCGGCTGCGATCAGCATTCCGTTCCCACAAATGGACGTTCACCTACATCAAGCAAGCGCAGGCGACGAAGTGCTGCATTCACGGCCAAAGGTCCGACCGATTCGGCGCGCATTGCAACCAATCTCCGAACGTCAGGCATCGTAGGGGATCGTATACAATCGGGAAAATCGGTCGGGGCGTTTGATACCGTGACGGATCATTCGCTCCTGGAGCATCCCCGGCGATTCGCCGCTCTCGAGAAGGGCCAACGCATCCTGTGCAGCCAATTGGAACGGACGAAGCTGCTCGGCAGTCGAAATTTCAAGTGCATGGTTAAACATTGATTTGGCCTCCGTTCGGTCGAATTCGTCCTGAGCCGTGATCATGGAAAGAGATCCGCCATACAACGAGCCCACTGCATCACAATAGGGATTACGTTCGCGTTTCAGATTGCGAAGGTACTTGCGAGTTGTCCTGATTTGAGCTTGATCAACGGTTTGGTTTCGCGTGCTTTCGCGAAGCCGGTGAAGACAAATGAGTGCACCGGTTACCGAGATACTCGATCGGACGAGTTGTACTTTGGAAAAGGGCAGGCGATTGAGATCGCGTTCCAACGAGCGAAAAACATCCCAAGCTCGATCGAATTGGCCCAAATAAATTTGTAGGTGAGTTGATGCCAACCATTCTGCAAAATCGAATATTTGAATGCCGACGTTGGACGCAACGGTTTCCGCATTCTCTTTCCGAATACGCTCACACTCTTTCACTTGATCGAGAGCCAACCATGCCGACGCACCCAACCCTCCACTGAACGACATCCACTCGAATAAGTCATTGCGGTGCTTCGCACTTTCTTGCAGTTCCGACGACAGTTCGATCATGGAAGTCCAACGTCCCAAATTCCACAGTGCCCAACTTTCTTGCCAGCGGGTGTGTGCGATTTCAAACCGAACCGGTTTGGCTTGGGATCGATAGTGCTGCATGCAAATTTCGAGAGAACCTTGGACCTGTTTCCAACGCAATGCAAAACTATGTGAGTGAACGATGGCAGCCCAGACGTCGCCGATTGCCTTTTTGTCTCCGTTTGCGATTGCTCGCGGCAATAGTTCTTGCAACGCCATTTCCGAACGAATTCGCGTTTGGCCGCGATCGTAGCAACCGAAAACCGCTTCACCGGCTTCGGCGATGATCCTTTGCGATTCGCTGCCAAAACGGGAGGCATCGATTGTACCGGCTAAATTCAATTCAGCAGCATGAAGGTTGTCAAACATCGATAACGCGCGAGCGACTTCTAAGCAAAAGTCGATCCGTTTGCGTTGATGCACGTTCTCGCTCACGCGTCGGGATTTGAGAACCTTTTTCGTGAATTTCTCGAGTTTGTAGCTGCTCGCCACCGCAAGCAAGCGGAGTTTACTCAGCCAATCTGGTTTGGAAACGGGCAAGCCAAGCAATTGGCACAGTTCGCGAAGCTGGCCCCTGGCAACGTCAAAACGCCCACTTCGCATGAGCAAGATTGTCGCAGCGATTCGGTGTTCGACGCCTTCGTCTTCCTCAAGCTCCGATGCCAACATTTGAAAGTAATGAGCAGCTTCGGAAGGACGATCAGCTTCCGCAAACTTAACAGCCGCTTGGCCGATTTTCTCGAGCCGCTCCGATCCGCTAAAGAACGGGATCACGCGCGCATGCCAGCGGGCGGCTTCGGTTTGCGCGACGTAACGTTCGGCGATCGCTGCTGCCTTGATTGCGTAGGGAATTGCTTCGTAGGGGAGCTCGGCATTGAAAAAGTGACCGGCTATTCGAGCGGCCAAGTGTTCGTCATCGTTTTGGTTTGATAAGAGTTCACCCCATGCTCGATGGCAAGCTCGCGTCGATTCATCTTCCATGGCGTGAAGCAATCCTTCGGCAACGCCGTCATGGATGATTGAAATACACTCGGCTCCGGTTGCATCGTCTTGCACGAGTCGCTGCTGTGCCAATTCCGAGACAATCTGATCCAGCTTAAATTCTCGATGGGTCAATTCAACAAGCTGAGCCATGGAGACGGCTTGGCCCGCGGTTACGATCAAGGCGAGCACCGATTTTGCCTCGGCACTAAGTCTCGAGAAACGGTTTCGCCAAAGCTGAGAAAGGTCTGGTGTGCCTTTCGTTTCGGCAGCAAAGCACTCGTGACGGTTGTCTGCGTTGCTGAGGGCTTCGTGGAAAACACCGCCAGGCCGAAATTCTTCACTGAAATCGATCAAACAGAACGGGTTGCCTGCTGCCGCGTCGACGATTCGTTGAATCAGTTCTTCGCTGACCGGCAGACGACATCTTCGCGCGGCATTGGTCAAGATCAACTTGGCTGCATCTTCGGATAGCTCGCTCAAAGATAAAAACACATCGGGGGGTACAAGTTGTCGATCTTCATCGGGCCGAGAGGTCGTGATGATCCCTAGCGAACCACCGCTAACGGTTTGCAAACGATCCAAAATGTTTAAGCTGTCCTGGTCCGCCCACTGCGAATCATCAATGATAAGAATCAAGGGTCCGACGATGCGAAGTTGTTCGCTCAGACGTACTCCGGCCTCGAGAGCATCGAGACGTCGCGAATCCTTGCGTGCGGGATCGACCGACATGCTCGCTTGTACAACCTTGTTCAGTACAGGGAATGCGCGGTGTAGAATCTCCGTGCTGACTGGATCGACTTCCATCACCTCACGATCGCTTCTCATATACCGAGTGGCAATTGCATCACAAATCTGATCAAACGCTTGCAGCGGATGGTTTTCACCGCGACGACACTTGGCTCGAAAAGCTTGTCCCCAACGTTTCGATTTTATGAAATTCTCAACTTCGTCGATGAGTCGAGTCTTTCCGATCCCCGAGACTCCTTCGACATGCAAACGCCCGACGTCGCCTTCGAAGATGGAATCAATCCACTGGTAACAAAGCCGCAGCTCATCATCGCGGCCCGTGATCGAGCTTTCCATCGATAAAGCGGAGGGAGTCGCCGTGGACCCCAAGCGAGTCAACTCAATCGCGCTCGGACGGTCACCTGGATCTTGCGAAAGCATTTCTTGGCACGCTTCGAGAAGAATGCCCGGAACACTTGCTGAGAGAACCTCAAACACTTCATTGATTTTCTCTTCATCATCTTCGCGGTTTGCTGGCGAACGTTCGATCGACGAGCCGGCCTGTGCCCCATCACGTTGGCTTTCCTGATCGAGCCATTGAAGCGTTTCGAGCACGACAAGTCCGAGACTGAAAATATCACTGGCCGGCAAATAGAATTGATCCCACAACGTTTCGGGGGCAAAATAATGTTGGGGACCCACCAAATAGTCCCGAAAACCCATTGGATCATTCTCTAAATTGATCGTTCCGACCAATCCATAATCGATCACCCTTCCATGACCATTGGCATCGACCATCAAGTTTTGAGGCTTGATGTCGCGGTGGACCAAACCGTGCGAGTGCATCATCGCCAAGGCGGCCGCATATTGACGCGTCAGATCAAGAAGCTGTTGATAGGCGCCACTGATTCGATCGGCCAAATTATCGGACAACCGCCCGGAGGGCTCCACGCGTAGCGACTGCAACAACGATTGCCGCCATCGATCCAGTGTCATCCCTTCAATTTCTTCCATTGAAAAAGCGGTGTATCGATCGAGTTGATAGATGCGATCGACGTGCAACAACCCTGGGTGTCGCAGCGAGCTCATGCGCCGGAACCCTAGCTTGTTGCGAATCAGATCTTCGTATTTCGCGGGCAAAAGCAGCTTTAATGCGCAGTGTCGCTGCGAATTTTGATCGAATGCACGGTAGACAAAACCGCTGGACCCTTTTCCGAGAAACTTGATCAAAACAAACGATCCCAACTCGTCACCCTCTGTCCAGGGCGGCTGAATTTCATCGAACCGCATGTCCGACTGGTACGTTTCATTGTCAGCCTGGCCACGGATTTTCGTATCCGGGGAAGGATGGATCGGAAAGAGTTCATCGTGTTCGTCGCGCATGGTCATACTTGACTATGTTCAATCCGAGCACAGATTTCAAGCCACTGGAGAGCAGCAACGACAAAAAGGCTAAGATAGTCGCTTTCCGCTCCGAGAGCAGAGCGGCGACACTGGCTACGGACGGCGGCTTACCCAGTTCTGCTGGGAATTTTGAGGCTCGGCACGGACACTTGCCAAACTCAGGACCGCTTGTTGCAGCACGGCGTCTTCTTGGTCGGTCGTCATTTGGCCGCTACGGTTGGGGCGAGCGGCGACGTAGGTCGACTCGACCGGAACGCTTGGCTCGACGCCATTTTGGCTAATTGCTTTTCCACTTGGCGAATAGAACTTGGCAGTTGTCAGACAAAGCCCAAATTTTGCCGCTTGCATTCGAAAGATTCCTTGAACGCTGCCCTTACCATAACTGGTCTCGCCGACGACTTCGCCTCGCCCACTATCCGCAATCGCTCCTGCGAAAATTTCACTCGCGCTCGCACTGTCCCCGTCAATCAAAACGGCCATCGGGATATTCCAAGTGTTTGCACGATGGGCGGTGTAATCGAAGTTCTCGCGAACGTTGCGACCTCGAGTCGTAACGATGCGTCCGTTTTCGAGGAATCGGTCGGCAACTTCGACGGCTGCAGACAACAATCCACCGGGGTTGCCGCGAACGTCGATAACCAGCGATTGCATCCCTTGGCGATGCAAATCCCACAACGCTTGCTCGACGTCGCGAGTCGTTGTTTTTTGAAAGTTGGTCAAACGAAAATAGCCAACTTTATTTTGCATGTCCACAAGATGGACGTTCTCGACACAGGGAACCTCGACGCGCCGTCGTTGGACCTTCAAGTCGCGGGCCGTCCCGGTTGCGTTGACGAGGCTGATCGAAACGTACGAATTTTCAGGACCTCGAAGCAGATCGGCAGCATAGTTCGAATCGCCCGAGCTTGTTTCACAATCGTCAACACGGACGATTCGGTCACCCGCCACGACACCCGCCTGCTCCGCTGGACCGCCTGGGATTACCGAAACGATTTGCAAACAGTCCGCTTCCGCTTTCAATTCAATGCCGAGGCCGACAAAGTTCCCTTCGATGTTCGAGAACATCTCGTCGAGTTGGTTACCGGACAATAAACGTGTGTAAGGATCGAGCGTTGAGACAGCACCGCCAACATATTCCAAAATCGTTGCGGTCGGTGCGAGCCCGATACGTTCCTTTGCGATCCCAGCGACATACGCGACATTGGCTCGCAAATCAAACCGCGTCGCCGTGCTGCGATGCGTCAATTCATGATGCACATTCAATCGAAAATGCTCGACCGCATGCGGATCCGTCGTGGTTAGCAAATGGGACGCGAATCGATCTTCTGTCAGGGCAACTTCGAGAGCTGCCGTACCATGCAGCATCACGCGATCCCAGTCGACATCGTCAACGTAATGGGTTTGTAGATTGGCTAGAATCTCTGAGTACAAATCCAGTGCTTGTTCGGTTGACAATTGATCAATCGATCTCACAAAACTGCTATCTTGATACCGTCGATTGACATCGTAATGCAGTTTGGCGATCACCATTCGCTGATACAGCATTGCACTTTCAGGATACTTCTTGATCGCCTTCTCGTAGTGACGAACCGAATCGGCCCACAGATGAGATTCTTCGAGCTCGAGACCTTGAGTGAGCAGTTCCTGTTCACCGTGGACGGAGGCCAAGTTCGCAGCTTCAGACTGGCGATCCGACTTCGAATGAACGGCTTCGGTTTTGGGCGAAATCCACGAAGGGGCCTGTGCCGAAACCGACCGTGTGGAGCCCAGCAGTAAAGCCAACGCCAATGAAGTGGTGACGGCAAGGCGAAGACAACACCGACGTGACAAGCGACCAGAGATCTGATTGATCCAATCCATGCGTGCAAAATCCAAAAGCGTCATCCAGCGGAGATCCCGCAATCGTCAAGGGAGGTGACGTTTGCTTGAAGCTGCGAGTCAGACGCTTAGAGCAGGCAGCTGAGGAAATATAGGTCACGAAAAGTGCCGGGTCAAAAAATGGCATGGGTGAAAAATCCGAAAACTTGAACCAATCCTTCTTGCTTGTCTTTTTGCAAGTCGGTCGATTCGATCGCAGCGATACTACAGCTATCTCTACCTGAAAAACCCGCTGCCTCTTCTTGTTTCACGATCGAGTTTCATGCAGTTGCCGTTGAGCAAAGTTTCACAAGAACGTTTCACACAAATTATTCACACAAGCCAAATCACCATTCGTGCATCCGCTGCACTCGAATCGATTTTGCAATCGTTGTGGCTTCCACCCTAACAATAGGCATTGTCCAGTTGACGGACAATGAACAAACGAACCAAAAAGCCCGGAAAACCGATTGACATGCTCGACCAATTCTTTCTACCGTCAGACTTGGTTTTTTCATAATAGTTTCCTCTCGGATCGCACCGTCTATTTTGACGCTCGAAGCTGCATGACGCATCGCGTTTTACCGCACGGATCGGTCGCCAATGACACGCCAAAGCGTGGCAGAGGAGAGCGATATGGATTCGCTAGGTCCCAGCGTCCAACGTTGTTGTGGCGAAGCCGTCTTGCAATGAAATGCCTGCTTCTCCTTTCCCTGCTACTTGCGATCCCGCTGAGTACCGGCTGCACAGGGCCTCGCTATTTGGCTAACCGCAAAATTCGCGAAAACCCTCTTGCCGGTACGCTCAAACTTGTCGGCTTCAAAGGGCCGCAAATTAGCGAACGAACATGGAACACACTGACCCGGTTCGGACTCGACGATCAATACGCTTCCGACCCCCAGAAGTGCTTTGCCAACATACGAAAGACAATCAATTCGAATCTTGACCCCGAATTGGTCTATGCTCTGAGTGAACTGTCGTACGTCGAAGGCAAGAAATCCGAACGCAGCGGCAACCTGGTCGATGCACTTAGCCACTATGGAGTCGCACTCACCAACAGCTACGACTACTTGTTTAGCGAAGACTTGCAAACAACACGCAATCCATTCGATCCTCAGTTTCGATCCGCTTGTGATTTGTACAATGAATCGCTTGAGGACACTCTACGCATCCTGTGCTCGGAACATCATATCGAACCGGGTAGCACCTATACGATCAAAACGCCCGGTCGAGAATTCGTTGTGCGAACGGAGATGCATGGAAAATGGAAACCCGAGGAATTTGATCATTACGAGTTTGTGAGCGATTTCGAAATTCAAACGCTCCGCAATCGGCACACCACCTACGGTCTTGGCGTGCCGCTTATCGCGGTTCGAAAAACGTTCTCGAAGGACAATCCCAAAGAACGGTTTTATCCAGATGGACTTAGCTACGCCGTGTCGGCAATGATGCGCTGCGCCCCAAGCAATGACAAGACTCGGCCCGGTGAATCACCGACATGTGTACTGGAGTTCTTTGATCCTCTACAAGCCAATCAAATCGAAATTGCTAATCAGTGGGTGCCACTTGAAACGGATTTAACCACCCCCTTGGCGTTTTACTTGGACAGTCCTGAATTTCGCAAACGGAACCAAGCGACCGAAGGGTTACTCGACCCCGATGGATCTCAGCAACGACGTGGGATCTACATGCTTGAACCGTACGACCCCAATCGTATTCCCGTGTTAATGGTACATGGGTTATGGTCGAGTCCACTGACTTGGATGGATATGTTCAATGACCTACGCAGCTTTCCTGAAATTCGCGAGCGATACCAATTTTGGTTTTATCTCTATCCGACGGGCCAGCCGTTTTGGATCAGTGCTGCACAACTTCGCAACGACCTGTTGGCGACGCGTAAAGCGTTTGACGCCGGACACCGGGACCATGCGATCGACCAAATGGTACTGGTCGGCCACAGTATGGGTGGACTCGTTAGCCGCATGCAAACCATGGAAAGCGGTAACGATTTTTGGAATATCGTCAGCGACAAACCTTCTGAAAAACTAAAGGGGGCTGACCAAGATCGCGTGAAACTAGTCAGCACGTTGTTTTTCCAGCCCAATCAATCGGTTCGCCGCGTGATCACGATCGGTACACCTCACCGGGGCAGCGATTTTGCGAACGACTACACTCGCTGGTTGGCACGCAAGTTCATCAAACTGCCGCAGTTGTTCGTTTCCACCGGCCAACGTTTGGCTCGTGAAAATCCTGACTTCTTTCGAGACACTGAATTGTTAACGACCGCCAACGCGATCGATTCTCTGTCTCCTCAATCGCCAATCTTTCCCGTCATGATGCGGGCCAAGAAGTCGGAGAATGTCAAGTTTCATAACATCGTCGGCGTGATTGAAAAGCCGGGCCTCTTTGCTTCACGTACAAGTCGTGGCGACGGAGTCGTCGAATACGAAAGTGCTCACATGGAGGATGTGGAAAGCGAATTGGTTGTCGATTCCGAGCACACAACGATTCACATGACGGGCAAAACCATCTTTGAGGTTCGCCGCGTCCTCCTCGAACATTTAAGGCAATTGGATGCCGAAGATCGAGTAGCCATTCGGCAAAATGCCGAAACGTATCAAAGTGCCGAAGTTTATCGAGGCGGCGAAACATCGCCAAACTTTTCAAACGATGCAGCTGTCGAGATGCTAACGCGATAACCCTCCTCGCTAACCTATTGCAGAAACGCCGCCAAGGGTGCTCCGGCTTTGCTCATTTTTACACGCTCCATCGAGATCCGAGGTGCGGACAAATGACTGAGTCGGTTGATTGGTTCGCGGCAACTTGATATTTGCACAGGGTGCGCGAAAGCTTCCTCTCGTTCGCTAACTTGAGCCGCCTCGTTTTCCTGTCGCATCGACTCAAGATCCTCGTCGTTTTCTCCGATCAATGTCTTGGCGTCGGCCTGGTGGGCCTCCAATTCGGATCGCAACACTCGGACGTCTCGCGGAGCGTCGATCCCCAGACGCACTTTGCCGCCTTCGACTCGGATCAGGGTAATGGTAATGTTTTCGCCGATTTGAATCGATTCGTTTAGCTTGCGTGATAGAACTAACATGGCAGGCTCCTTGCCTCACTGGACTTCTTCGAAAGATAAGGTTTTCACAACGCCGTTTCCGGCTTACGAATAAAGGGTAATGCACAGCCCGTGCCAAACCAGACTGTTTTTTTAAGGAGTTCCTGTAAGGGACTGCTGGCAAACGACTTGCGCCGATTAGCGAGATCTTGTTCGCCAGCCATTTTCAATCGCAGATGGAACGACTTACAAAGAGCTTGTAGTTTTGGGGAATGACAAATGACAAGTGACCAGCTACAAACTTTTTAGTTTTTCGTTCAACGCAACGGTCCGCACCAATCGTCGGAGCGTTGGAGAGATCACACCGCTTGACGCATCGTTTTGGTTGCAATTGTCCTTGAACAAGCGGTCGACGGTTTCGCGATTGGCGATGAGGTCGAGAATGGTCGCCAGCGTGGACTTTTTTTCGAGTGGCTTGATCAATAATCCATCACCGCCCATCGACAGAATGACATTGCGGGTTTGGGAATCACAAAGACTGGTCATCGTCAGAACGGGAAGATTCTTGATTTTGCCGAATGGACTTTGGCGGACTCGAAGCAGAAGTTCCAATCCGCAGCAAACCGGCATTTCGATATCGGTAATCAGCAAATCAGGAGGCTGATTGCGAATCAATTGCCAAGCCAAATCGCCTTGATCAACCACTTCGCATTGAAACCCAGATTCGCGCAGCCAAGCCCGCACCAATTCGCGTGATGCACGTAAATCGTCAGCGATGACACAACGTTTGGGAGGAACCGAATTGACCATGATGCTCTACTGCGGTAGATCCGAACAAGCTAAACACAGTAGGACAGTAGGGCAATCGACATGCCAAAAAGAATTTCAGAGCCCTAATTTAGCGGACTTCGTCAGCTTTCTTCTCTTTCTTCTTTTCGCTTAGCATTTTGTCGAGGGCATCGAACACGTCGTAACTAGCCGCTTCCATCCGTTGTAAAGCTTGCGTGACCTTTGCATAGTCTTTCGTTTCTTCATCCGAACTTAGCCTGGTGGCCAGGTCATTTGACGTCCGCCGAGCAGATGGAAATGCAGATGCGGCACTTCTTGGCCGCCGTCTCCTTTGCAGTTCACGACGACTCGATAGCCGCCGCTTAGCCCTTCCTGCTCGGCGACCTTTGCGGCAACCAGAATACAACGACCCACCATTGGCTCGTCATCATCGGTTAAATCGTCAAGCGAGGCGATTTCCCGCTTGGGGATCACCAGTATGTGAACGGGTGCCTTGGGCGAAATATCGCGAAACGCCAAACAGAGTTCGTCTTCGTAAACAATGTCAGCCGGAATTTCGCGATCAATGATTTTCGTAAAGATCGAAGGCATGATTGTCCTCACGTTTTCAGTTTTAGTTTTCAGTTTCCGCTTTCTAGTTTCAAAGACCTTTTACGATGGTTTCCCAGCACGCAGCCGTAGGAACGCGTCCAAAAAACCTTGCAATTCGCTGCCATCCATGACGCTGTTAAAACTACCAACATAATGACCGGTCCGCGCATCCTTGACACGTTGATCGGGATGCAAAAAGTAATTACGAATTTGGCTGCCAAAACCCGTTCGCGCTTGAGTCGCGTACTTGTCGGCGACCTCTGCTTCACGACGTTCCTCTTCGATCCGGGCCATTTTCGCTCGCAACATTTTCCAGGCCGTTGCACGATTCTGATGTTGGCTGCGTTCGTTTTGGCACGTGACAACGGTGTTGGTTGGAAGGTGAGTCAAACGAATCGCGCTATCGGTCTTGTTGACGTGTTGCCCACCCGCACCCCCGGCGCGGTAGCGATCTTCCCGCACATCCTTTTCATCAATGTCGATCTCGATCGAATCATCGATCTCGGGTGAAACACTGACCGCCGCGAAACTGGTTTGACGTTTACTTTCACTATTGAACGGACTGATGCGCACCAGACGGTGCATCCCTTCTTCGCCCTTCAAGTAACCGTAAGCCATCGGACCGCGGACCGCGATCGAAGCGTTGTTGATGCCCGCTTCTTCGTTTTCTTGTCGATCCAATAGCTCAATTTTGTATTCCTCGCCAACGGCCCAGGCTGAGTACATTCGCAGCAGCATGTCGGCCCAGTCGTTGGCATCGGTGCCGCCATCGCGAGCATTGATGGTGACAATTGCACCCGCATGGTCGTTGGGGCCATTGAGCAGTGCCTTTAGCTCCAATTGCTCCAGTTTTGTTTCGAGCCGCGATATTTCGCCAGCCACCTCGCCAGCGATCGATTCGTCCTCGTCCGCCATTTCAATCAATGCGGCTAAGTCCTCAACAGAGGTGGACAAATCGTTCAAAGGCGCGACAATAGACTTCAGGCTCTTTAATTGAGCGACCGTCTTCTGGGCCGATTCGTTATCGTCCCAGAAAGTGGGTTGCCCCATTTGCGTTTCGATTTCCTTGATTTCAGCTTTTTTGCCAGCGTAGTCAAAGAGAGTCTCCTAGTTGGACCAGACGCTCGCGAATCTTCTTGCTACGTTGAATAAGTTCAGCATCCATACGATGGGTGGACTCCAAAATAACGGGGAGTTAGGGCGAAACCAAAAACAATGATCTTCACACCCCCATATCATATCGACGACGAGAGAAAAAAAACATGGCACGCGTGGTTCTAGCAATGAGCGGTGGCGTTGACAGTAGCGTGGCGGCTCATCTGCTTTTGGAAGCTGGCCATCAGTGCGTTGGCGTCTTCATGCGGCATGGGGAAGAATCGGCGAAAGTTTGCAAGGTCGAAGCCAGCAGCGCTGAGCCAAACGACGCTTCATCGTTGCCCGTCGTGTCTGGACTTCAACAAGGCAGAGCGGACCACAAACAAGGATGCTGCACCGCTTCGGACGCCGCCGATGCTCGGCGAGTCGCTGCGAAAATGGGCATTCCCTTCTACGCTCTCGACTTGCAAGAGGATTTCCGCCGCATCGTCGACTACTTCGTCGAGGATTATCTAAACGGGCGAACACCGAATCCGTGTGTCAAATGCAATCACTGGATCAAATTCGGCAAGTTATTCGATTATGCCGAATCGGTGAACGCCGACTATGTTGCGACCGGGCACTATGCCCGTCTTGTCGATCATGCCAATGGCCCGCAGCTGCATCGCGGACTCGATTCTAGCAAGGATCAATCGTACGCCTTGTTTGGGATCGGCCGACCGCGTTTGCAGCGGATGTTGTTGCCGGTCGGCGGTTTTACAAAGACTGAAATTCGTGAAATGGCCGCAGGACTGGGGATGGGAGTCGCCGGCAAGAAGGACAGCCAAGAGATTTGCTTTGTCACCCAGGGGCACCATAGTGATTTTGTTAAAGGACGACGCCCCGAAATGGTGGGTGCGACCGCTGGCGAAATTGTGACCGTCGATGGCAAGACCGTCGGAACCCATAACGGCTACGAAGCGTTCACGGTCGGCCAACGAAAAGGGTTGGGCGTGGCGATGGGGACACCCCATTTCGTCATCCGCATTGAAACCGAAACGCAGCGAGTCGTGATTGGTCCGCCCGAAGCTCTCGACCGCAGCGGTTTAACCGCGGTCGATACGAATTGGTTGGTCGATCCGAAAACGATCCCCATGAAAGTCGGCATCCAAATTCGCTACAACGGTTCGCCCCTTTCAGGACGAGTCATTTTGGATCACGACGACTTGAGCCGCTTTGAAGCCGAGTTCGATTCTCCGCAGCGAGCCGTTGCACCGGGACAAGCCGCGGTGCTGTACGATGGCGATCGTGTCCTCGGTGGTGGATGGATCGAGTAGTTGGACGACATCAAGCAAGTTTTGCAACAACGGTTCGGGCTTCGCTCGTTCCGCCGTGGCCAGAAATCGGTGATCACTCGGCTGCTTAACGGCAAGAACGTCGCTGCGGTTTTTCCGACGGGTGGCGGAAAAAGCCTGTGCTACCAATTGCCTAGCCAGATGCTGGCCGGCACTACCGTGGTGGTATCACCGCTAATTGCCTTGATGAAAGATCAATGCGACGCCTTGTATTCAAAAGGCATCTCCGCGGTACGCTTCGATTCCAATATGTCAGCCACTGAATTTCGCAGTGCCATGAAAGGCATACGCTGTGGTGAAACGAAGTTGATGTACGTTGCACCGGAGCGATTTTTCAACGAACGTTTCATTGCGTCACTTCGGACGCTGCAAATCGCTTTGTTTGCAATTGACGAGGCTCATTGCATCAGCCAGTGGGGACACAATTTCCGGCCCGACTATCTGAAGCTGGCGAAAATTGCTGAATCGTTCTCGGTTCAGCGAGTGTTGGCATTGACGGCGACTGCGACCGATGAGGTGCTGCAGGATATTCGCTCTTCGTTCAAGATTCGAAAACCCGATGCGATTCGTGCTCCTTTCTATCGTTCGAACTTGCACCTCCGCAGTGTGATCTTGGAAAAGCCGAATCACTACGCTCATTTGCTGAAACAACTTCGCAGTCGTCAAGCGGGTTCGACTTTGATTTACGTGACGACGCAACGCTCGGCCGAAGAAATTGCCGAACGACTGACCGAGGACGGTATTGCAACAACCGCCTACCACGCAGGACTTGATGCGGAATGCCGGATGGCGATTCAAAACGAGTTTATCAAGAGTCGAGCGGGAGTGGTTGTCGCGACCATCGCCTTTGGGATGGGAATCGATAAGTCGAATATCCGCTACATCTATCATTTCAATCCACCCAAGTCGCTCGAAGCGTACGCTCAAGAAGTTGGACGCGCGGGACGCGACGGCAAGGTTTCCCTATGCGAAATGATGATCGTTCCCGAAGACCGTGTTGTGCTCGATAATTTTACTTACGGCGACACGGTTGAGCGGCAAAACGTCGAGCAATTGATCGAACGGCTGAACGGGCTGCCCGATACCTTTTTCGTATCGCATTATCGTTTGTCCTATGAAACCGATATTCGCTTGTCTGTCTTGCGCACCCTGATTACCTACTTAGAACTTGATGGATACCTGGAAGCGACCTCGCCGCGCTACGAAAGCTACAAAGTGCAACCCCAGATATCATTCGAGCAAATCTTGGCGAAGGTTCCAGCCTCGGAGCGCGAATTTTCGGAAGCCCTGCTGTCGATGCTAACAAAAGGTCGAACTTGGTTCTTGTTGAATGTCACCTTGGCGACCAAACGGCTAGCGGTGAAGCGCAAGCAGATCATTGAAACCATTGAATCGATGTCAGAAAAGGGATGGTTGGAAGTAAAGGTCAGCGATTTGAACCATGGCTACCGCTGGCTCAATCGAATCAAGAGACCGAAGGGATTGGCTGGACGGTTGGCGGAACGAATGCAGGAAAAAGAAGCGGTCGAGATCCAGCGACTTGACCGAGTGCTTTCGCTCGCCAAAGCCGATGCGTGCCAGGCTCAAGCATTATCGAGACATTTCGGGGAAACGACTCAAGAGTGTGGGAATTGCAGTTATTGCCAAGGCGAAGGTCCGTTCGATTTGCAACCGCCAACACACCGCAGCATTGGACGGAGTGTCAAATTGGCGATTGCAGAACTGATCGAAAAGTATCCCGAGCAGCTATCGACACCTCGTGATCAAGCCAGGTTCCTTTGCGGCTTATCGTCACCTCAAATGATCCGCAAACGAATGACTCGTGAAAGCTATTACGGCATCTGCAGCGAAATTCCCTTTGCCGACGTCCTAGCGGAATTGTCGTAGTGCCCCGTCGGGGCCCGCGGATTACCCAGTTCTTAATGAACGTGGTCTTGCCGGTCCCATGGACCGCCAGCAAAGTAAAACCATCCATAAAGCCGTGTTGCGTGTTCGTGTTGGGTGCCATCCACTAGTCGGTTTTAATGAGGAAAAAAATGCAAGGCAAAAGATTGGTGGATCGATTCTGGTATTCGATTTTTGCCTGCCATCTTTTGCCTGTCGTAAGCTCGGGCGTTTTAGTTATTCGTACTGTGGTTCGATTCGTCGTGCAGAATCTGATCGATCACGATGCAGGCACAAAGCACGGCAACTTCGTTCTCACCGTCGATCACCTCCACGCCGTAGCTGTCGGACCAAGACCATAACTCTTTGCTTACCGTTGCCACCGTCCGTCCCGATCGCTGAAACGTGAACTCATGCTGCCAAAACGATCCGTCGATTGTGTAGTCGTTCGGGCCCGGCACATCCAACGTGAATTTTTTCCTCAGCCAAGTCCACTCCTTGATCACCTCGGCGAAGACCGCACCGTCGATGATGATTTGGTAGCGAGGTTTCCATGACAACAGCTTTTGGCTGATGAACGCAATCTCTTTGCGGTTGGGATCCTGGAAGGAGAGTTTGTCACCCCACGAGAACGCCTTTCCATCTACGTAATAACAAAGATTCCCGTCAGCGTCATTGATGCTGAAATCATTGCCCCAAGACCAAAACTTCTCTTTGATTCGATAGATCACGTTTACTCCAATTGCGAAATGAATGCTTGTCCTTACCCATACTGGCACAGGAAATGCAATTTCGGGGCGCTATCATTGTCGGCGTCAGTTGGCGTTTGGTGCCATTCACAAAGCGAACCGCTAGCGAGGCGAAGATTTCGTGAATCCAGTATCAACCAAGAAATCCGACCGCACGGCACTTTTAATGGTTGCGAAGCGGCATTTCTGATTGAAGGCTTCGAGCGGTCCGGGCGTCGCTGATCGCTTGCATGTCTCGGCGGTTGATCGCGACGATGACTTCGACGAATTGTTTGCGAGTTTCAGTCGACACTTGCGGCAACCGCTGAGCCAAATCGATCATCGAATGCGGGTTTCGCTTCGACGCTTCCGAAATCTGACTCAAAAAGCGGGCCGTTTCAATGAAGTTAGCGTCCGCCGATCGGCCGATGAAACCGCTCAAACCTCGAGCGATTAGGTCGGCCCCGAGACTGTCGAATTGAACAAAACAGTCGAGGGTTCCGGTAACGGTGGTGTCGCCGCTTGCCGATTTCGCATAGGTGCTACGGAAGACAAAAACGCCGCTGCCTTGGATCGGCTTGGCAACCATTTTGCCGTCGTAGTGGCCGTCGGCGACGAAGATATGTAGGTTCCGATCGCCGTATACCAAGTCCATTTGACACGTGGTTCCGCTGCCGTCGGTCGCATCGATTTGATAGGGCCCCGTCCGCGTCGTCTCGACTTGCGTGACACCCATCACATCCCACATGCCGACCAAGACTTCGGGGTTGCGTGTGATGAACAAAAACAGGTCTCGATCGCAGGCAATTGCTTGGGTCGGCAATTGACGATAGATCGTTGGCGAATTGACAATCGACAGAATTCGGTTCTGAGCCGATACCGTCAATCGCTGCATCGGTAAACTGGCGATCACTTGAACACGCCGCTCGGCCGATGCCGACCCGGCCAGCGAATCATCGGATTCATTTGCACCGGAAAGTCGGCGGAGCAAGCCTTCGGCGGCTACTGGGGTTGCCGCGATGCCGTGGAAAGCAAACCCGAGCAGCACGATCACCGTCAACGCGAGCCGTCCAGGCGGGCGTTTGACGCTATTCTGCGGTGGCCCGTTTTCCTGTAGGGGCGCATAGCGGCAGCTAACGCGCACATGTTGCCTTATCGATCCGCTTGGCACCAGCCGTCCCCCACTATGAATTGACCGTGGTCCACCAACCACGGTGCAAGATGCCTCCGGCGAACTTACCGGTTGCAGTGCTTAAAGTTATGTTTCGGTCTTTGGCGATGGTGAAGTTGAGGAAAACTGTACCGGTGGTGAACGTGTCCATGCGGAGGCTTCCTTGGATGCCCGTACTCGACATCCTGCATGGATTGTCGATAATCGGACGCTTGACCGATCGTTCCCTTACAAACCAAGTCGTTTTCAGACCGCTTGGGCATGCACACACACGAGTATTAAGATGGCAAAAAAGACAATCGACCAAGTAGACGTTGCTGGCAAAACCGTTCTCATGCGAGTCGACTTTAACGTTCCGCTCGAAGATGACCAATCGATCAGTGACGATCGACGCATTCGCATGGCAATGCCGAGCATCAAGAGTGTGATCGATCGCGGCGGACGAGTGATTTTGATGAGCCATTTGGGCCGTCCCAAGGGAGAAGGCGATGATTCGAAGTTCTCGCTCGCTCCAACCGCAAAGCGTTTATCCGAGCTGCTCGGCAAACCTGTCGCGTTTGCGACCGATACGGTCGACGACGACGCAACCAAGAAAGCATCCTCGCTGAGCGATGGCGACGTATTGGTTCTCGAAAACCTACGCTTCAACGCGGGTGAGAAGAAAGGTGACGGCGATTTTGCTAGCAAGTTGGCAGCGATGGCCGACGTTTATTGCAACGACGCCTTCGGCACTTGCCACCGTAGTGATGCGTCGATGGTCGCCGTGCCCGAAGCGATGGCCGGAAAGCCTCGCGTGGTCGGGCATCTCGTTGCCAAGGAAATCGCTTACTTGAGCGACGCGATCAGCAACGCTTCGCGTCCGTTTGTCGCCATTTTGGGCGGTGCAAAAGTCAGCGACAAAATCAATGTCATCAACAATCTACTTTCCATTTGTGACACCGTGATGATCGGCGGTGCGATGGCTTACACCTTCTCGTTGGCCAAAGGTGGCAAGGTTGGCGACAGCTTGGTCGAAGCCGACAAGGTGGAACTAGCGAAAGAACTCATCGAAAAGGGCGGTGACAAATTAATGCTGCCGGTCGATACGCACTGCGGCGACGCATTCGGTGCCGATTGCAACAAGCAAGTGGTTGCCGACGGTGAGATTCCGGATGGGTGGCAAGGTTTAGACATCGGTCCAAAAACGTCGAAGAAATTTGCAGACGTGCTCAAGAACGCCAAGACAATCGTTTGGAACGGACCGATGGGTGTGTTCGAAATGCCCCCGTTTGACGAAGGCACCAAAGCGGTCGCCCAAGCGGTCGCCGATAGTGATTCGACCAGCATCATCGGCGGTGGCGATAGTGCCGCGGCGGTCGATCAACTTGGCTTTGCCGATTCTGTGAGCCACGTCAGTACTGGCGGCGGAGCGAGTTTGGCGATGCTCGAAGGCAAAGCATTCGCCGCCGTTGATCTGCTCGACGAAGCTTAGTGCTCGTGGTCATGATGGCTTACTTCACCGCTGTACGGTGTACCGTCAATCGTCACGCTCAATTTCGGCGCCGACGCCTCATCGTCCATGTGAGCAGCCAAATGGTCGTCTTCGATGATAAACCGCGATGATTTCCCATCCTCATCGCCATCCGCAGGACTCGCCAGCAACTTGAACTGTTCGGGGGATCCATCGTGTAACACGTTGATCACTAATTCTTGTTGTTCGATTGCAACCGGTTCGGTCGCCGCCGCGTTGAGCAGATAGACCGTGACCGCCGTGTCATCGTGTACCAACTCGGCATGGTATTCTTCGTCCCCAAGTTCAATGAGCGTTCCACCATTGGGGCCGTGCGTTGCATGGTCGTGGTCATGATCGGCTTCGGTGGTCGGTCCTGGGGCAACCTCCGATTCGGATGGTTGGCATCCGGTCGTCGTAACGAGAGTGGCACAAATCATTGCCACCGTCAGATTCTTCAATATGCATTTCTTCATCGTCTGCTTCTTTTCAAAAGAGAAAGGGGTTAGTGAGCGAGTGTTGGTCAACGTCTTCGCTGGGAGTGGTAGGTGATGCGTATGCCCATGCGGAACAATAACGGAAATGCAGCACGATCTCTACACCGGAAGGGGTGTTTCCCCCGATGCCTCGACAACTCGTTTCGCCGATTCGACTCCGAAAAGCCAAAATAGTGCTGGATGAACGAAAAAGTCCAACATCGTTGAACTAATCAAACCGCCGAGAATGACGGTCGCGATCGGGTAAAGAATCTCTTTGCCCGCTTCACCGGATGATAGCACCAAAGGGATCAGTGCAATGCCGGAGGTCAGCGCGGTCATGCAGACGGGGGCCAGTCGTTCGAGGCCCGCGCGAACGATCATCGCTGGCGTGAACTGCTCGCCTTCGTGCTGAACCAGATGTAAGTAATGTTGTAACAGTAGGATGCCGTTGCGCGACGCGATCCCCGCGAGCGAGATGAACCCGACCATGGCAGCGATCGTTAGGGTTTGCCCCGTCAACACCAATGCGGCTACCGCACCGATAAATGCCATCGGCAGTGCTGCCATGACTTGCAATGCCAAATTGGCACTATGAAATAGTGTATGCAGCACCATAAAGACGCCGATCATGGCCAGTACAAACAAGCCTGCAATCATCCGGCTGGCTGATTTCTGGCTTTGAAATTGGCCGCCATATTCGACGAAGTATCCCGTTGGTAGCGAAGCGACGAGCGGAGCGATTTGTTTTTGGATGTCATTCACCACATCCACGACACCTCGATCCGACACGTTACATTGGATCACCACTCGCCGCCGTACGTTTTCGCGATTGACCACGTTTGGGCCGCCCGACTCATAGATTTTCGCCAGGCTCGATAGCGGCACCATTCCGCCCTCGGGCGTTTGCACGGTCAATCGCTTTAGTTCGGTAATGTCTTCACGGTAGCCTTCCTTCATGCGGATCATCAAATCGAATGTACGCATCCCGTCGAGGACCTCTGAAACGACTTTGCCATTCATCGCCGTTTCGAGATAAGTATTCACGTCGGCCGAAGTTAAACCATACTCGAGTAACCGGTCACGATTCAGTTCGATACGCAGTTGCGGAATGACAACTTGCGGTTCTACCAACGCGTCGGTCACGCCGGGGACGGTTTCCATTTCCGCCTTGACCCTTTCTGCTTTCTGGCGAAGCAGATCGAGATCGTCTCCATAAATCTTAATTCCAACCTGCGCTTTGACTCCCGACAGCATATGCGAGATCAAGTGGGCGATCGGTTGTTCGACGGCGGTTACGATCCCAGGAATGTTCTGCATCGCATCGCGAATTTCTTCCAGCTGCTGCTCACGAGTTCGCGGAGAGTCGGGGGCCATCTCGATCAGCATTTCGGACATGTGGACACCCTCGGCATGCTCGTCCAACTCCGCTCGCCCCGTACGACGTGCAAACCGCTGGACATCGTCAATCTGCTTCAAGGCATCTTCAACCGTCCGCCCGATTTCATTCGATGCCTCCAGTGATGTCCCAGGTGGTAAGACCACGTTCAACTGAATGGTCCCCTCGTTGAACGGCGGCAAGAAGTCTCGGTCGAGCCGAGCAACGAAGATTGCGGCGATGAAAACCATCGCGGCAGTAACCGACAGGTTTACCAACGGAAGTTTTAGGCTAAAACGAATGGCGCGGTCCGCAATGGTCTTGAGACCGCGAAGCAATCGCCCGTCTCGTTCATCCTTTGAACGTGCGCTATGGCCTAACAACCAATACGACAAGACAGGTGTTACGGTCAACGAGACCAGCAGCGATGAGACGATCGAGACGATGTAGGCGATCCCTAGGGGAGCAAACAGTTTTCCTTCCATGCCCCCGAGAGCGAACAATGGTATGAAAACCAGGATGACAATCATCGTTCCAAACACGATCGATCGCCGCACCTCGACACTGGCTCTATACACCACTAACAAAGGCGATAGCGGATTCTCAGACAGGCGGTTCTCTTTCAGCCGGCGAAAGATGTTTTCCACGTCGACAATCGCATCATCGACTAGCTCGCCCATCGCGACGGCGATCCCCCCGAGCGTCATCGTGTTGATCGACAGCCCGAAAGCCGCAAATACAATCGCGGTCATCATCAGTGATAGCGGAATGGCGGTTAGCGTGATGAAGGTCGTTCGCAAATTCAGCAAAAACAGAAAGAGGATCACGACAACCAAAATCCCGCCGTCACGAAGTGCCTCAACAACGTTTTCGATCGCACGGTCGATAAACGCTTTTTGCGAATAGACCGTCGACAATTGTGTTCCGGCGGGAAGCGTTGGCCGAAGTTCTTCGATCGCCCGCATCACTTCTCGCGTGACCGTTCGCGTATCCGCCCCCGGTTGTTTGTTGATCGTCAGCAGAACCGCTGGCCCACCGGACCAAGTCGTTGATGATTGGGGATTGGAGATTGAAGGTTGTGAATCGGTGTTTTCCAAATCTCCAAGCTTCAATCTTCGATCATCCATCCTTATGAACGCCGAACTGTCGCCTCGTTTGACTTGAGCCCCCTCGACGACGGACGCAACTTGCGAAAGTAGCACCGGGCGCCGGTTGCGAATTTTGACCGGAACTTTTTGCAATTGTTCGATCGATTGAATGCGACCGAGTGAGCGGACTAGCAATTCGCTGCCGCCTTGGTCGTCCAAGTACCCGCCCGTGCCATTGACATTGCTGCCTGCGACAGCCTGTTCAATCTCGGCAAGCGTCACACCGAATCGCAGCATCGCATCGGGGTCCACTAATACCTGGAATTGTTTCCGCTCGCCACCCATTGTAAAGACTTGCGAAACGCCCGGGATGGTCAGAAATCGTTGGCGGACGACCCAGTCGGCGGTCGTGCGAAGTTGCATCGTGTCGACCTCAGGATTGTCGTTCCACATGCTGAGCATCAATATTTGGCCCATGATGGACGAGATCGGTGCCAATTGCGGAACGATGCCTTGTGGCAATCGGTCTTGGACCATCTGCATCCGTTCGGCAACGATTTGCCGGTCGGTATAGACGTCGGTATCGTAGGCGAACTCGACATAGATGATCGACATGCCAACGCCCGACGAACTGCGGACCGCCTCAACTCCATTGGCTCCATTCATTGCCGTTTCGATGGGAAACGTGATCAGCGATTCGACTTCTTCGGGTGCCATCCCCGGTGCCTCGGTCATGATGACCACGCGAGGCCGATTGAGGTCGGGAAAAACGTCGATTGGCATCACGGACGTTTGCCACGTTCCGTAGACGACGAGAAACAAAGCTACGGCGATGACAAGCATCCGTTGACGAAGCGCAAAACGAATAACGGAATCTAGCATCAATGGTTATGTCCTGCGTGAGGGTCGACGGCACCGCCCGCTTGATTTTTGACGGCCATCTGCATTTGATGGGCGGATCGCATGGCGATCACGTCGCCTGGGAAAAGGGAGCCATCATTGGCGATGACGGCCTCGTTTTGATCGCGGTGCAACAGGTGGACAGCCACTCGGTCGAACTGTTTTCCATTTTGCTTAAACACAAACCAATCGGCACCATCGCGAACAATCGCCTCCACGGGGACGACAATTTGGTTCTGCCACTCTTCCACCGGAACTTGCAGTTCCAACCGCTGGCCCAAGCGGTATTTCCAATCCAGATAACGAATGCCTTCGGTGGTGGTGTCGTCGCGAATGACGTCGTTGGGCAGTTCGACAAAAACCGATAAGGTTCGTGAGATTGGGTCAATGCCGTTGGCAACGAAAGCCAATTTCAGGTCGCGAACGATCTCGGTTCCATAGGCACCACTAAAAATGGCGTTGATCGACCAACCTTTGGAGATCGCTTCGTTGATCGCCGTCATGTCGTTTTCGAAAGCACGGCCTTCGATATAAAGTTCGCTGTAATCCGATAGTGAACACAACTTGTCGCCTTCCACGACGGCTTGCCCTTTGTGAACCTTCAAATCCTCGACCACCAACGGACGATGTTCGTGAGGGGCTTCATCCGTACTACGCTTTGAATCGCTTGGGGGTGAATCGCTCGAAGGTGGTAAACTTGGCACATCGTTTTGTGGTATCACGTAAGAAGCTGGCCGAGCGACGACCCGGCTTAAACGCAGTTCCAGCTCTTCGTCCTCGTCGTGATCGTGCCGATCAATGTCGGGTGCAACGACTTGTAGCTTTTGCAGCAGCCTCCCCGTTCGGCCGATTTGTTCTACCTGGCGGTCTGACAATCCGTGCATGCGAAGTGCTTCACGCTGCGACCTCAGGACGGCTTCGAGTTTATCTTTGGCGTAGCGGCGTTCGAGTAGCGATTTGCCCGAGATTGCACCGGTTCGGGTCGCCTCCTCAAGTCGATTGATCTCTCGCATTTCGACTTCGAGTTCGCTCAGTGTCTTCAAATACTCGGTTTGTCGATCGACTAATTCCTCATAAGTCAAACGGACCTCCATCAACAATTCGCCCGGCATCACTGCTTGGCCGGTAACGGCGTGAACATGAGTTACGACGCCGTTGAGCGGCGATGCGATGACGACTTGCGAACGCCCCGGTTTGGGCACGATTACCGCCGGAATGGTGATCGAACGGCGGTACGTCGAAAGTTTGACGCTTTGCAAATATTCGTCGGTCAAGCCTAGGTTCTTGATCGCTTGCGGTGTCAAGATGAGTGATGAAGGATCGGTCGAGGCGATTGCACGATTCGCCGGTTCATGCAGATCTTTATCCTCGCCATCGCCAGAGAGCGACAGCAAATGGGCATCGACCCAGTTCGACACGGGCGGCCACCAAATCGTGTAGGTAAATCCGGCCGCAATCATGAGAGTCAAACCGCCGAGTAAACGCAACATCGACGAGGACAGTTTTGGTGATTTACGATGCATCCAAGACAACTTGTGGTTTGTGAAGAGTAGGTCCGTCTCTCGGTGATGGATTTGACGACTTGGGTCGTAGCGGAAGTCACCAAAGCCTTTCGCTTTTTTAGCGTGGACGAAACGCTTGACGCTATTCGCTACGTCGGTACTGCATTCGAGTCTCGGAGAGAGACTCGGCTACTGGCGGCTTAGAGAAGCCAAGATTGTTGATTCGCGCAGCGCTCTGCTGGTGAATAAAACTGCAGCAAGGTTTCTGCGGCTATGCCAGCGAATGCGACTGGCTTACTTTGAAACGCAGAATGAATGCCCGTAGGATCGTGTACGAGACCGTTATCGCTTGGCGAGGGAACTCGGTCGAATAACGGCGTGGTCTCATTCGCCGGCCGAACATGACCGAGCAAGAAACTGCACCGCGATCCATTGCAATGCGACTGGTGGTCGCACGGGATCGGTGGATTTGCCCAGCTCGCATCGCCATCAACTGTCCATGAATCCGCTACGGAGTCTGCATCGTGTTTATGGTCACAACAACGATGCACTTGATCCCGACCACAAGCGGTGCTAGCAATCGCAGCCTTACTTAACGATGATTGCTCAACACAATCAAGGTGATGATGATGTGCGCAGCAACCCACCACCGCATGAACGGCGAATACAAGGAGCGTTAAAAGGTGGATGAGAACGGACAGCATGCGTTTCGCTAATCACTCAGACGTTGTGGCAATGTCGACTTGATCATCTTTCTCTAACACCTATGATCGGATCAAGTCCTACAAAACTTAAGTAAAGGCTACTGCTGGCTAAACGTCAAGTCTCTTAAACTCGAATCGCCACTCTCGTCCACGACCGGCTCGAGAGCCCCTGAAAGGACGAATCCATCGACCATTGCGGCGGCTTGGGCGAGCTGAGCTTGGGACGCGATGTACTCAATTGTCGCGTCAAAGTAGGTCCGACGTGCCACCAAGACTTGCAAGAAACTCGTTTCGCCCGCATTGTAGGCGGTTTCCGCCAATTCCATGCTCTCGGTCGCATTTGGCAGAATATCGTTCGCGTACTTGGTCACCGCCGCTAGCGAAGAATCGTAGTCGCGGGATACTGCCCCGACG
>JGI12048J13642_10302397_pt1 | contig 30598 bp, 23 predicted proteins | sample ElkSlonscriptome_16_FD_13642 | JGI IMG/M metagenome (IMG submission 13642)
CCGTCCTCAAGTTCGTGCTTGCCGAGGTCGACACGCTTGAGGGTGAAGTCAAGACCGGTTTCCCGCAATATGATATGCGGCGCCAGCGAACAGGCACCGGGGGTGTAGTAGAGTATCATGGTATCCTCCGCATGTGGTGGTTGTGAATATTGGCTATGCAGAGAAAATATATCTGTGGCGGTGGATGTCAATTAAATCACCGGCTGCAGCAGCGTAAAGTTTAAAGTTCCTGCTGCAGCCAGAGGGTGCGTCTACATCATGCGGATATTGAGATTGTGCATGATCCAGATCGAGCCGCCGACGAAAAGGGCCATGATCAGCACCGTAAAAATCATCGCCAGAATGTTCCAGCGCGCCTCGGAAGAGGAGTTGAGATGAAGAAAGTAATAGAGGTGCACCAGGATCTGCAGGACGGCGGCGGTGAAAATAGTTATGATAGTGACTCTGGGTGCCAGCGCTTCGCTCATGACCGCGCCGAAGGCCATCGCCGTAAGAACCACGGAGAGGATAAAGCCTGTGATGTAGGACTTCAGGCTGCCGGTGGTGGCGCCGGTGGAGTGTGAAGTATGTTTCATTTATAACGCTCCCATCAGATATACAACGGTAAAGACGGCCACCCAGACGATATCGAGAAAGTGCCAGAACATGCTCAGACGCATCATTCTCGCCTGGACCATGACGCTGAGGCCCTTGGTTTTGACCTGATACATCATCACCGCCATCCAGACGAGTCCGCTGGCAACATGGAGGCCGTGTGTTCCCACCAGGGTGAAGAAGGCCGAGAGGTAGGCGCTGCGTCCGGGACCGTGGCCTTCGGCGATCAACAGCTGGAACTCGTGGAGTTCCATGGCGATAAATCCCAGCCCCAACAGAAAGGTGAGCGCCAGCCATTGCAGCACACGGCTGTCTTTGCCGGCATGCATCGCCAGGATGGCCATACCGCAGGCGGCACTGCTCAGCAGGAGCAGCATTGTTTCGATGAAGACGAAGGACAGATCGAAGAGTTCGGCGCCGGTGGGGCCTCCGGCATAGGATTCGCTGAGGACGGCAAAGGTTGCAAAAATGGCTGAGAACAGCACAAGATCCGACATGAGATAGAGCCAGAAACCGAATTCCTGATGGCCGGCGGTGCCGTGTTCCTCAAATACCTCGGCGGTATCGGAGTGGGTACTCATCTGTGCTGGGGTCATTACTTATCTCTCCTGGTCTGGTGGCAAAGGTGCGGAGGCCGCGCCGGGCAGACTGACGCCGGCAGCGGCCAGCTGTCGGTAGCGCTCGTCTTCGTGCTCCTTCACCTCAGAGGCGCTAATGGTGTAGAATATATCGTCGTCGGCGGCGCGCAGGATGACGACGGCGACGATGGCCAGCAGGCTGGCGACGGCCAGCCACCAGATATGCCAGACCATGGCAAAACCGAAGAAAAAGCAGAGTATGCCATTAACCAGCCCAGAGGCCGTGTTCTTCGGCATGTGGATTTCATCATAGTGCTGAGGCCGGACATAGGCGGTGCCTTTTTCCTTCATATCGTCGAAGGCATCAATATCCTCAACCACCGGAATTGTAGCGAAATTGTATTCCGGTGGTGGCGAGGGCGTGGCCCACTCCAGAGTGCGGCCATCGTTCCAGGAATCGCCGGTGAGGTCGCGGTTTTCATTACGTCTTTGTATGCTGACATAGAGCTGGATAATGTGGCAGAGAACGCCTGCGGCGACCAGGAGGGAACCCAGGGCGGCGATGACCAGCCAAGTCTGCCAGGCAGGATTGTCATAGAAGACCATCCGTCTGGGCATGCCCATGAAACCGAGGACGTAGAGCGGGATAAAAGCGAAGTAAAAGCCGATGAGCCAGCACCAGAAAGCCCATTTTCCCCAGCTCTCAACGAGCGAGAAGCCGAAAACCTTGGGAAACCAGTAGGTATACCCGGCCAGGTAGCCAAACAGCGCCCCGGGGATGAGGACGTTATGGAAATGGGCCACCAGAAAAAGGCTGTTGTGAAAGACAAAATCAGCCGGTGGAGCGGCCAGCAGCACCCCGGTCATGCCGCCGACGGCGAAGGTGGAGATGAAGCCCATGGACCAGAGCATCGGCGTGGTAAAGCGAATACGGCCGCGGTACATGGTGAACAGCCAGTTGAAGATCTTGACGCCGGTGGGGATGGCAATAACCATGGTGGCCATACCAAAGACGAAGTTGACGTCCGGTCCCGCGCCCATGGTGAAGAAGTGATGGAGCCAGACGCAGAAGGACAGCACCGTGATCGACGCCGTCGCCCAGACCATGGATGTATAACCGAACAGCCTCTTGCGTGAAAAGGTGGCCACCACCTCGGAGAAGATACCGAAGGCCGGCAGGACGACGATGTAGACTTCGGGATGACCCCATATCCAGAAGAGGTTGGCGTACATCATCATGTTGCCGCCCATATCATTGCTGAAAAAATGGGTGCCGATGTAGCGGTCGAAAGTGACCAGGGCCAGAGCCACCGTCAGCACCGGAAAGGAAAAGAGGATGAGGATGGAGGTGCACAGGGCGTTCCAGGTGAATATGGGCATGCGCATCAGTTTCATGCCCGGACAGCGCATGCTGAAAATAGTGACGATGAAGTTTACCGCCGTCAAAAGCGAGCCCAGCCCCGAGAGCTGCAGGGCCCAGAGCCAGTAATCGACACCGGATCCGGGACTGTACTGCAGTTGCGTCAGAGGGGCATAGCCCGACCAGCCGGCCTTGGAAAATTCGCCAATGCCCAGAGAAACCATGACCAGCATGGCCCCGGCCATGGTCAGCCAGAGGCTCACTGCATTGAGATAGGGAAAGGCCACGTCGCGGGCACCGATTTGGGGTGGGACGATAATGTTGATCAGGCCGGAGAGGAAGGGCATGGCCACGAAAATGATCATGATGGTGCCGTGGGCGGTGAAAATCTGGTTGTAGTGGTCGGGAGGCAGAAAACCCTGGGCGCCGGCCACGGCCATGGCCTGCTGACCGCGCATCATCATGGCATCGGAGAAACCGCGCAGGAGCAGCACCAGGGCGAGGATGATGTACATGACGCCGATGCGCTTATGGTCGACGCTGGTCAGCCACTCTTTCCAGAGATAGGCCCATTTGCCGTAGTAGGTTATGAGCGCGAGAATGGCCAGGCCCAGCAGCATCGAACCAACCACGGCGGTCATGACGATGGGGTCCTGGTAGTGTATTTCTGAAAGGCTCAATTTACCGAACATGTTATTCTCCCTCCGAACCGGCAGTTTGGGCGGTTTCGGTCATACTATGTCCATCATCGGCGTGGGCATCCATGCCGAAGTGGGGATGGTATTGGCGGATGATGCTGACGAACAGATCAGGGGCAACCGAAGAAAAATGGGTAACGGGGTGGTAGCTGAGGCTGGGCTCCTGCAGTTTCTGGTAACGCTGCCAGTCGAGGGAATTGTCGCGGCCGCGGACCTCTGCGACCCAGTCGCTGAACTTTTCTGGCGTTGTGGCGGTGGCTTTGAAATGCATGTATGAGTATCCCTCGCCACTGAACTGCTGGTTCTGGCCTGAATAGACCCCGGCCTCCTCGGCCATGAGGTGCAGTTTGGTTTCCATGCCGCCCATGGCGTAGATCTGGCTTCCAAGTTGCGGAATGAAAAACGAGGTCATGACCGTATCCGAAGTAATTTTGAAATTCAGGGGCACATCGGTGGGAAAGACCAGTTCGTTGACAACGGCGATATCATGTTCGGGATAGATGAACAGCCATTTCCAGTCCAGCGACACCGCTTCGATCTCTATCGGCTTCTTATCGGATTCAAGAGGTTTATAAGGATCGACTGCGTAAGTGGTATTCCAGATGAGGATGCCCAGCAGGGTGACAATGATCGCCGGAATGATCCATATGACCGCCTCTATTTTGGCTGAGAAGCTCCATTTGGGAGCGTATTCGGCGCCGACATTGCCTGCCCTGTATTTCCAGGGAAAGAGAAAGGCCATGATCATCACCGGGATAACCACGATCAGCATGAGTACAAAGGCGACGACGATGACGAAGCGTTCTGTCTCGCCGATGGGGCCTTTGGGGTTGAGAAGCACCAGCTCGCTGCAGCCGCTGAGCACAAGAAGGCTGAAAAATACCATCCAGGTACAGGGACTCGAAAGTGGCCTCGAAAGCGACCGCAAAAAGCGCATGCAGGGGCTCGACATAGCCTTTCCTGAGGATAATTGACGTTTCCGCATTAGACGTTCCTTTGTAAGACACCAAAAACGGCCGGTGAACGCCGTCCCCTATCTGGGAGGCTACCGGCATGCACTCTGTACATATGTGGATGTGTATCACAATTATCTGGTCGGGGCAAGACGGGCCTACAGAATAATCGTTGCCACCTGGGAAAAGAGAGCCGAACCGGAGGATAGGTGGACGCCGGTAAAACGGCGGGATTACTGGTGCTCATGATTATCCGTGTGTTCGTGTTGGCTGTCATTGTCCATATCGCTGTTATGGTGATCTTCTTCGCCACCCTGGCCGTGCCCGTGTCCGCCGCTTTGGGCTGCCTGCGTGAGGTGTTGTCGCTGCTCTGCGCTGAGGGTTTCCAGCTGACGGACTGTGGCCACCAGGTTCCAGATCTCGTCGTCGCTGTGATCCGGGCCGAAGGCAGGCATGCCGGTCATGCGGATACCGTTGTCAACGATATAGTAGATGCCGCCGTCGCTCATATGCTGAGCATCCTCTTTCCAGAGTTCCGGCGGTTGCGGCAGCATGGATTCCGCCCAGGGACGGCGTGGCGTCTCGGGTGCGCCGTGACAGAGCAGGCAGGTTGAGGCGTAATGTTCGATTCCTCCAGCGACGGAGGCGTCGGCCGGGATATTCTCTTCCACTGCCTTCCGTTCGACGATGGTGTGGAGGTTGGTGCCGCCCCACCAGTCGAGAATATTCGGCTTGCCGGTGGCCGTCATATCAAAAATGCCGATATAGGGGGACGCAACAAATATCAAGCCCGCGAGAACAAGACCGCCGACTATGCCGAGCCAGAAAGAACCTTTACCCATGATGTATCTCCTTGCGAAAGTGATGTGAAAACGATGATGCTCGCTACTGCGAGCACTCTCCAGCAAGCCGGGGAGTGCCTGCTTCGAATGTCCGCGTATATGAGGAGGAAATTGCCTGATTACCCCTGAAACTCAGCCTAGCCAATTATGGGAAGCCAGGGGTGCCGAGAACAAGGAGTAATCAAAAAAAATCAAGCAAAAAATATGCCACTCCTGGTGGGAAGAGAAATACTCCGCCGTCTGTGTCAGCGGATATAATCAGAACCGCTACTGCCACAGGAGTGCCGGTAATGCCAGCAGCAGCAGAAGGCAGGGATAATAGCTTGCCCTGTTGAACAGGGTTGAGGCCTCGTTCCGGTCCTTTGTCCGAAAAAGCCGGACTGCCGGCAGCAGCAGCAGGTAGATTCCCAGGGCAATGGCCCCCAGGTATAGAAGCAGGGGAAAGTGCAGCGGTGCGCTGCGAAAGAGCAGGCTACTGAGGACGATGCTCATACTCAGGGTGACAAGGACGATGATGCTGGCTGTCCCGGGTCCGAAGGTCACCGGCACGGTTTTGGCCTGCAGGCTGATGTCCTCCTGGATGTCGTGCCAGTCGGCGGGCACGTTCTGGCCGCCTATCTCCCAGAGAAAGAGCCAGAAAAAAAGCAGCAGCAGCAGGGGGGGATCCGGTGAGGCGTCGACGGCGAAAATGGCCGCCAGACCGCCGAGGGTCTTGACCACGCCGCTCACCAGAGTGCGCAGGTGGGTGACTTGTAGAAGCAGACAGTAGATGGTTTCCAGTATGCAGCCGGCGATCAGGATAAGAGCGCAGACGGGATTGAGCAGAAAAGCGCAAAAAAGCGAAACCAGTCCCCAGCCGCCGGCCCAGAGAACGGCTTCGGTCATGCTCAGATAGCCATGGGCCAGAGGATGGCGGATATAAGCGGCGTCGAGATATCCGGAGGTGCTTTGAAAACCGCTCTGACGGATTTTCTCCTGATCGGAGCGGTAATCGACGATATCATTGAGGGCGTAGACCGCGGTGTAGCCGCCGAAAGCGGCGAGCATGCCCAGGATGACGACCGGCGGCTCGGGAAGCCGGCCAAGCCACAGCAGAGCCGCCAGCAGGGGCGTGCACATGTCGAGAAGACCGTGCTGCGTTCGCGACAGTGCCAGAAACAGTTTGATTCGCCAGAAACCTTGGTACTGAACTGCGTTCATATTTTCCCCTGAAATCCTGCCGCCCTGATGAGGCTGCTGATGCTACAGTTCCATCTGTGTTTCGTCGTCCTTCCCCGGCCCTGGTGAAAGAAGCGGGCAGACTGGGGCGAGGCACTGGTGGCCTCACAAGAGTCAAGCAGGAACAACAAGAGTGATAATTGCTTTTAATCTATATCAATTTTGCCCCGTTTTCCAGCTTTTTCCCTGGTGTGTGAGCAGGAATTTTTGTGAAAACAGCGCAGAGGTGTAATCAATAGTGAGATTCGCCTTGAATGCTGCACCAGCCGGAGAAAAATACTTGTACGAACAGCGAAAAACTGATATTTTAAAAGAATGTCGAAAGGATAGACAGAAAAAAATACACAGTTACGATGGGTTTGCCTGACAGTTAAATGTCGCTCAATCCGGCCGGGCTGTCAGCAAGGGCATGTGGGAGCAGGGCATGAACGCGGGCAGGAGACAGATAGTTCGGGCGTGGTTCAGGATAGACCGAGAAAGATGCCGGTATCAGCTCAGAGCCCTGCCCGCCGTGCTGCTGCGCTTCGTTGGCTGCCTCTTTATCGTTTTGCTGCTGGGGGTAACGGTGTGTTTTCCTCTCTCCGGCCGGGCTGCCGGCCGGGAACCTTTCCGGGTGCTGGTGCTCCACTCCTATCATCATGGTTTTATCTGGACAGACACTTTACAAAAGGGGATTGAAGAGACCTTCAAAAATGCCGCGGTCGACACTGAACTGTCGGTGGAGTACCTCGATAGCAAACGGCATCCCGGCCCCCTTCTTTTCGACTCTCTGCAAAAGGTGTACGCGGACAAATATGCCCGGTGGCCACCCGACCTCATTATCTCCTGCGACGACGATGCTCTCGTCTTTTTATTTCAGTACCGGAATGCTCTTTTCCCCGGGGTACCGGTGGTCTTCTGCGGCCTCAATGTCGATGATTACGACCCGGCGATTCTGCAAGGCCGGGTAGGCTATACCGGAGTTGTGGAGCGTCTCGATTTGGCCGGCACCCTTGAGTTGATTCTCCAGATGCAGCCGGATGTGCATCAGGTTGCCTTCATCCACGACCAGACCACCTCGGGACTGGCGGACCGCGAAACCATTGCCGCTCTGGCACCGGGATATACTGATAGACTCAAGTTTATGTATCCAGATGGGGGAACCGATGACGGCGTTGGGGTCAGCGAAGAGGAACTGCTGGTGTTTCTAGAAGAGCTTCCTTCGAATTCAGCGGTCTATTTTCTCGGGTTCTTTCGGGACAGGTTCGATACTCCTCTGGCCCTGAATTACATAATCCCGCGTATTTCCGAGGTCTCTCCGGTGCCGGTCTACTCCCATGCCGAGGCCTTTTTAGGATACGGTATTCTCGGCGGCAAGCTCTTAAGCGCCGAGGTGCACGGACGCTCTACCGCCGAAAAGGCTCTGCGGCTGCTGGCGGGTATACCCGTCGAGCAGACACCGGTGAGTGTCGAAAGCTCCAACCGGTATATGTTCGACTATCGCCAGCTTAAACGCTTCGATATCGCCGAATCGAGCCTGCCGGAGGACAGTCGTGTTCTCTTCCAACCAAGCTCTTTCTGGGAGCGCTACCGGAGCGCCATCGTCTGGGGAGCCATCGGCCTGGCTGTCCTTCTGGCCTTTACCGGAGCCCTTCTGGTGAACACTATGCGGCGACATCGTATCGAGCGGCGTCTGGCGGCCAGTGAAAAGCAATACCGTCTTCTGGCCGATCATGCCACCGATATGATCAGCAGACATGACGCCGCCGGAGTCTATCTTTACGCCTCACCCGCCTGCCGCCTTCTGCTCGGCTATGAGCCCGAAGAATTGATCGGTCGAAATGCTTATGAATTCTACCATGCGGAAGATCTGGTCACGATCCGCACCAACCACGATACCATCTTCAAGCAACCCACCCTTACCACGGTCTCCTATCGCCTTCGACATAAACACGGCCATTATATCTGGGTCGAGAGCACCTGCAAAAGCATCGGCAATGCGCAGATGGAGAGCATCGACGAAATAATCGCCGTCACCCGCGATATCACCGAGCGAAAAAAGGTCCAGGAAGAACGTCTGCGCATGGAAAAACATCTCCTGACCGTTCAGCGGCTGGAAAGCCTTGGTAGTCTCACGGGGGGAATCGCTCATGATTTCAACAATATTCTGATGGCCATGCTGGGCAATATCGAACTGGTCAAAGACAGAGTATCAGCAGATCCGAAGTCTTTGCAACGGCTAGAGAGAAGCATGCAGGGGGGGCAGCGGGCTGCAGCCATCATCCGTCAAATGCTGGTGTTCTCAGGAAATGAAAATTTTGTTTTTCAGCCGGTGGATCTCAATCGGCTTATCGAGAGCATTTTCGAGTTGCTGCAGACAGCCGTTCACAAGCGGGGTTCCCTGGACCTCCAGCTTGAACGGCCGCTGGCGCAGATCGAAGCGGATGAGACTCAAATCCGGCAATTGCTGATGAACCTGATTGTCAATGCTGCCGAATCCTATGGAGAAGACGGCGGAGGAGCCGTCACTCTGTCCACCGGCATAGCCGACTGCGATCCTGACTATCTCGCCGACACCGAACCGGATGTCTGGCTGGCGTATCACCAGCCCTTCCCGGCTGGCCGATTTGTCTTTCTGGAGGTGGAAGACACCGGAGCCGGTATGGAACCTGAAAAGCAAAGACGCCTGTTTGAGCCCTTCTTTACCACCAAATTTCAGGGGCGCGGCCTCGGGCTGTCGGCGGTTCTGGGGATCGTACGAGGCCATAATGGATTCATCCGTGTCGATTCCGAAGCCGGCCAGGGGACCGTCATTCGGGTGCTGTTTCCGGCGCTGGCGGATGCCGAAGGTACCAAAAAGCCCAGCTTCCAACCGTAGCAGGTGGTGTCATCGCCTTTCGTCGACCCATACGACAGCAGATACTCCCCCTGAAACCCATTTGTTGATATCCCAAAAGACTGAGGTGCTCTTCGTACGAGTGTCTGCGGCCAGGACGGCTGCAGTGGAGCCGTCAGGGAAGGGTTCATGGCGTTGAGAGAAAAGAGCAGGCCCGTCTTGAAATGAATCGTCGAATATTGGGGGAAACCAGACTCTTCGGTATACAACAGGAGGACGAAATGTTTGATTTTACAGCGACGACCACCGTGGTCACCGGCGGGGCCCAGGGAATCGGCCGGGCCGTGGTTGACTACCTGCTGCAGTGCCGCGGCAATGTCGCCGCCCTTGACATCGACAGCGAGGCCGGCGAGGAACTCCTCGCCGATCATCAGGGTAATGAGCGCCTGCTGTTCCTGCCGGCGGATGTAGGCAATGAACAGGAGGTTGTCGCCTCGGTGGCGCGGATTGCCGATTGCTTCGGTACCGTCGATTCTCTGGTGAACAACGCCGGAATTGCCGCACCCTCCAACGATCCTGTAGAGCACCTGGCGCTTGAAGACTGGGATGCCATGTTGCGGGTCAACCTGACCGGTGCCTTTCTGATGGTCAAGCATGCTGCCCCCCATCTCGGCAGACAACGGGGGGCGATCGTCAACATGGCCTCCACCAGGGCCCTGCAGTCCGAGGCTAACACCGAGGCCTATGCCGCCTCCAAGGGCGGTCTGATGGCGCTTACCCACGCCCTGGCGGTGAGCTTTTCCGGACGTATCCGCGTCAATGCCGTTTTACCGGGATGGATCGATGTCAGTTCCTTGAAGAAGGAGGCGAAAAAATTCGATCCGCAGCTCAGCGACGAGGACCACCGCCAGCATCCGGCCGGACGCGTCGGTCTGCCGGGGGATATTGCTGCTTTGACCGCGTTTCTGCTCAGCCGCGAAGCTGGCTTTATCACTGGCCAGTCCTTTGTAGCCGACGGCGGCATGACCAGAAAGATGATCTACATCGAATGAGAAGATCGTGTGAAAAGAATGGCAGCCGGACCTGCGGTCGCAGTGAGCCAGGCTCCGAAGGCGAAGGCACACCATCCATGGGAAAATCATTTGAGAAATTTCAGCCGTTTATTCGCCAGAACTGCCGGATCATTGAAAAGACTCTGCTGGAGGACGAGCTGACACCTGCCGCCCTGGCCGGTCTCTTCCATGCCTTTATCACCCGACTGGTACCCTTCGATGAGAGCGAGATTCACTGCCGCGCCGGCTGTGACTATTGCTGTCATCTCAAGGTCACCGCCTCCATGGCTGAGATCGTGGTGATTGCCGAATTTTTACGAAAAGAAGGACGGCTGGAGAGCTGCCTTGAGCGGATGGCGGCGACCGGAGGTGATGTCAAGGCGCGGGCGGCCAGAGACGAAAAGTGGTGGGCGGAAAACAGAATGCCGTGTCTTTTTCTTGACGAAGATGATGGGTTGTGCACCATTTACCAGGTGCGGCCGTTCAGCTGCCGCGGCTACCATTCCCTCGATGTTCGGCAATGCCTCAAAGGGTACAGGGAGAAAATCCTGCTGCCCATTCCCTGTTATCCCGATCTCAAGCGCAGCCGGGAGATGTATGCTGTCAGCTTCTCCCGGGCCCTGAACGACCTGGGCTATAAAGCCCCCCTGGTGGAACTGTCTTCGGCTATGGGGCGTGTTCTCAGCGAACCTGACCTGATTGAAAGGTGGCTGGCAGGTGAGGAGGTGCTGCCATGGCGGCGCTGAACCGTTGGCCGTAGTGAGAATGTGGAAAAGGTTTAGTGTTTGTGTGTCACGTAATTTCAACGAGCAGCGGACCGGAAGAGATCTTTTCACAGGACGTCCATGAACCTTCTGGATCTGCTTGTGCTTCTGCGTGTGGTGCATACTTTTGCTGAAGAAAGCAGGTCGGCTTTTAGTGAAATGCACTGACTACTGAATCAGCACCAAAAACTGATACGGCTCCAGTTCCAGTTCGTTCATGACGGTGACTGATCTCCCCGATATGAGGTCCGTCGATGTCTTTCTCATTCCCAGATGACGCAGCCGCGTGCCCTCTATTTTCTGTGGGGCGTCGGAGAAGTTGGCGAGTATCAGTGCGGTCTGTTCGTCATAATGACGAAAGTAAGCCAATACATGCTTGTTTTTGGTATAGGTGATCTCCGTGTCGCTGCGGTTGAAAATAGGATTTTGCTGCCGTATCTGAATGAGGCGCAGCAATTGGTGATATATCCTGCCGGTAGGCGTCTTTCTGTCATGCCTCAATTCCGCTTTCTCCCAGTCAAATTGTGGTCGGTGCAGCCATCGGCTGTCCGCTGCCAGGTCTGTGTGGTTTGTGTAATCGTAGTCGTTGAGCATGGCCACCTCGTCGCCCAGATAGATCAGCGGGATCCCGCCTATGGTTATGATGACTCCATGCAGCATGAGGATGCGGCGGACAGCCATGTCGATCTCCTTTGCATCACCGGTTTCCAATCCCTTCTCCAGACCACAAAGCGATGCCGTCGTCCCCGAAATGCGGACGTCTCCGGTGAGCGTGTTTTCCTGGAACGGCAACCCTCGGGAAAAACTACCTTCGAACCTGTTCAGGAAAAAATTATTGAGAAAACGTCGATGCTCATAGGGATCAAGGGGAATATCCCGGGCATCTTCATTGGAGAAGGACCAGCCGATATCGTCGTGGCAGCGAATATAATTTATCCAGGTACAGTTTTCCGGCAGCAGGAAACGTTTCTCCACGGCATGGCAGAGCAGGGAGACATCCCTGGTGGCAAGAGCCTCCCAGAGTAGAGCCATCATCTGGGGATTGTAGGATAACGGACACTCTTGCCAGTCGATGTATTTGATGACCTCGTCGGGATGGACAATCGCCTCGGATTTGAACACCAGCCCCGGTGCCACGATTTTCGCCACACTATTGAAAGCCTGTATTATGATATGGGCCTCGGGCAGGTTCTGGCAGGTTGTACCAATCTTTTTCCAGATAAAGGCCACTGCATCAAGCCGTAAAACCTCGACGCCGCAGTTGGCAAGAAACAGCATCTCCTCGCACATGCGGTTGAACACCTCGGGGTTTTCATAGTTGAGATCCCACTGGAAATTATTGAATGTGGCCCACACCCACTTGCGTATCCTGCTTTTGTAAATGAAACAGCCGGGATGATCGTCGGGGAAGATGGTCAGAATGTTTTTCTCGTAGGCGTCCGGGATTTCCCGGTTGGGAAACATCCGGTAATATTCCTGATAGTCGGTATCACCGGCAAGAGCCCTTTTTGCCCAGATGTGTTCATCCGAGGTATGGTTGAAGACAAAATCGAGTACCAGGCTGATTCCCCGGTGTCGCAACTCTGTGGCAAGGTCGGTGAGTTCCTCTATGGTGCCCAGCCGGGGATCTATCTCCCTGTAGCTGCTGATTGCATAGCCGCCGTCATTGTCGCCCTCGGGGGTCTTGAACGGCGGCATCAAGTGGAGGTATGTGATGCCAAGCTCTGAAAGATAGGAAATATGCTTGCGTACGCCGGCAAAGTCACCGGCAAAACGGTCGACATAGCACATTGCCCCCATCATCCGATTTGACTGGAACCAGTGTTTATTTGCGATCCGCCTGCCGTCAAGACCCTTGAGTTCCGATGGTCTGGCGATCCACATCTTCGTTGCTGTACGCAGCAGATCCTGGATGTAGTAGAAAAAATCATAGCGATCGCCATAGAGGCGAAAGAGCAGCTGGAACAGGTGGGGAAAGTGTGCTTCGACACGCTCCCTGTATGCCTGCCACTGATCATCCGCAACCTGTGAGGCAAACTGCTCCTCCAGATCGGGCCATATCCGTTTTAAGGTTGTCACGCTATATTTGGATGCATACGGATTGTTTTCCATGGTTAACCATTTCCCCTTGGGTACTGTTGCAGATGAATATCCCCTTTGACGCTCTGCGCTGCCATACCGAAAATACTTCGAAGGCTTTGCCGGTAAAAAGCGATAGCGGACTTTTTTTGAAGCCGCGAACCTACTATACAAAGACCCCGGGCCATCATCAAAGCTTTTGTTGGATCAATCACCAGCGTCGGCCTTTTTGGCATGCGGAACCCACCCCTTGTCTGTGATCCCTTGGATTGAAAGTGTTCTCGGCGGATTATTGGCAGCGACGTTCTCCTCGGCTCTGGCTTCGTTTGTCAGAGCACTCCGGATTCTTGAAGCCCTTGGCGTCACAGCAGCGAGCCCGCTTGCTCATGGTTTGCCAAGCGAACTGAGGCAGGAGAGCCACGCAATGCCATTTTTTCCCCGCACTTATCATACTGGCAGCGATCATACTCCGGGAACTCAACGCCATTGCTCCATTGGCGGCCATGATATTCCTGCTTACCTATGCAACCATCAACCTGGTGGTGGCTGTCGAACAGAGTCTCGGACTCGTCAGTTTCAGACCCACGTTTCGAATACCTAAAATAGTACCGTTTATCGGCCTGGCAGGCTTTTTAGTTGCAATGTTCATTATTAACCCGATATTCAGTTTGCTGGCCACCGCTGTCGTTGCCACAATCTATTTTTTCTTGTTGACACGAAAACTCACGGCCCCCACCGGAGATGTTCGCAGTGGCCTGTTCACCGCACTGGCCGAATGGGCTGCAAAACAGGTGGAATTCGTTCAGAGCAGCGCCGAACGTGCCTGGAAACCCAATATCCTGCTTCCCGTGGAGGACCCTTCCAGGCTCGGGGGAGATTTTGAGCTCGTACAGCATGTCGTCTACCCGATGGGGTTAATCAAGTTGCTGGGCATTGCCCCACCCGGAAAGATTATTGAATTGCAGGAGCGTTTTGTCGATACTATACATGCTTTTATGAGTGAGGGAGTTTGCAGCTCCTCCACGGTTATGGAGGGTCAGCTGTGTACGCTTGCCTAACCTTTGGGTTGGCTCATTCCAATGCATGGCTCCCCCGGCAGGCTCTTCTCTCTTAGCCGTTTTACGGTGTTACGAAACAGATGGGCAGAGTTATTCTGGAAACGTTAGCTGTGCTTTCAAAGCTCTTTCCTGTTACTTTTTTGCATCATTGAGTCCCCAGTCGTACTCCAGGAAGCGGATCTTGGTCACCGTGTGCTCTGTCAGTGACGTTTTGAGTTCTCCTTCGGCATACAGCAATAGATACGCGAGAAGAGACGGCTGCCCGTTGTGGTGCTTTTCTCTCAGCCAATCGAGAAAATCGTCTTCATACCAGTCGAAAATTGCAGAGAGATACAGCGTTTCCGTGCTGTGGTCATAGCGGACATTTTCTGTGCTGTTAATGAATTTGCGTGCCTCGGCATCGAGCTGACTGTCAAGCATGGCAGGATAAAAGGGTATTCGTGGCAGTTTCGGACAGCTTCTCGAAGCACAGTTGAGGGCAAAGTGAAAACGTGGGTCGTCGAACCGTTGACGAATCACCGTGTTTTCCAGAAAGTAGAGGCTCGTTTCCGAACCGCCATAGACAAAACGTTGAAAGAAGAAAAAACCGCTTTGGTCTGGAAAAAAGAAGAGTACTGCGGGTGCCTTTACATCGGTGACCGATGATAAGGGATACTGCTCCACCACCCCCAGTAACACAGTGCTGTTGTAGGCGTTAATCCAATAGGCCAGCCGGTCGTTTTTGCTCGGAAACAGATGCGGGTGACTGTCAGGACTGATGGCAGCTATCATGGCATAGAAGAGATCAAGAGAAATTCGGTCGCTTCGTAATTTGGAGTAATGTACCAGGCCGTTGCCGGTGACGAATGTATCCAGAACCCGCTCATAGGCATCATAGGAAAAACGCTTCCCATCAACAACAGCAGGTACCTGGCTTAAATCGGGGGCTACGGGCCGAATGATGGTACATCCGCTGACAAGCAAATACATCAATAAACTGAGAGCACTATACAGGTAGCACTTAGAGTTTCTCATCAAGGATCTTCTCACTGTCGCATCTCCCATTGATTCGGTGGTAGTTATTATAGGCGCAAAATGAATAGATGCCCCTGTCATCAACAATTCCGTAATTGCACTGATGCAACCGCTCCCCGTCAAACCTGTCGTGTTCCATAAAACTTTTAACAAAGAGCAGAATATGTTGTGAACGCATTGCTGACCTGATGTCTGGTTGTTTTCCGAATATGGCCGCTGCGTCTCTCAGCAGCGACCAGAATTGCGGCCGAAATAACTGCTTGCCGAGAAACCGCTCCTTTCCCAGAAAGAGGTCCAGAATGGTTTCTCGGCGGTTGCTTCCCAGGAAACGTTGGATCTTTTCCTTTCCAAAATACCGGAAAAGAGGTTCAAGTCTGCCTCCAACCACATAGGCGAGCGATATTGCATTACAGTGATGGTGGCCGAGAACGTCGGTTAGGAAACCTCCATGAGCCATTCCCGTCTGCTCCTCGATGAGTCCGATCAGTTCTTCGAGGGTGAATCCGACACCGGTATCGGCAAGATCGTACCGACCGGCAAACCTGGTGGCGGCCTGAAAATTTATGGCCCGCACCGTATCGATATTCTCCACGCCGAATCGAACAATGTCGCCAAGTTCATTATCGTTGACATTTCGCGCTACCGCCACCGCCAGTGTACAGCACATTTTGGCCCGGCGAATGGCAGCAATTGCCCGCAGGCGGATATCTTCCATATCCTGTCCGCGTATCCTCAGGTAGGTATCTTTGCGCAAGCCGTCGAATTGCAGATAGACAGAAGACAATCCCGCTTTGGCAAGAGAGGAGAGATATCCTTGCTCTTTGCTGATCCTGATGCCGTTGGTAACCAGCTCAATGTTAGTAAATCCACGTGCGTCGGCATAGCTGACAATCTCTTTGAGAAGCGGATGGAGAGTCGGCTCCCCGCCGCTTATCTGAAGCGGAATTGTCCCTATCTCGCTAACCAGCTTGTCGATCTTCGCCTTTATCACCTCGATCGGAGTGTCCTGTGCCTGGCCTCTTGCATCGGTAAAGCAGACAGGGCAGCTCATATTACAGCGCTGTGTCACTTCCACCATTGCCATCAGCGGTTTTCGGCAGCCGTTTCTGAACCTGCCGAAATTCATATCATAGGGTCTCTTCAGCATACATGTATCAGACATGCCCTGTGAACCTCCTGCCCTCTTGTGCCATACGTTCGAACTTTGCATAGGCAATGTCTCATGGAATAGAATCAATGACAAAATGAGTTATATCTCTTTCCAAAGAGTGTTGAAGCCATCCTATTATTCCTGAGAATGTCCAGCAGCGGTGCTGGCCTGTCGACTAACATCTTGAAGGGGCCAAAATATCTTGAAAGGGCCGCTAAAAGGGGATAGGCTGCAGGGAGTTGGTGAATTATGAGAAAACTTGGGGAAGTCAGGGAATATTACGCGGTGGCGAACTCCTCTCTCCTATCACTTCAAGGGGCTTCATGAGAAAAACCTGGGCCGGTCTGTTTCTAATTGTGAGTTGTCTGATGTTCTCCTCGTGCTCGTATTTTGCCAATAAGCCGCTGAAGACGCTGGTGTACAAATACGACACTTCGGTTTCGTCAAAAAATCTTTTTGTCTTTATGCGTGGTCTGGGCGGCAGCAATCGGAGTTTTGCCGATGCCGGAATGGTTGAGGCGGTGAAGATGAGAAAAGTACCCTTTGATATCATCGCCCCCAATGCCCATTTCGCCTACTACTCGGAACGCACCCTGGTTGAGCGGCTGCATGAAGATGTCATTGTACCCGCCACTCTCCAGGGCTATAGGAATATATGGCTGATCGGCGTTTCCATGGGGGGGCTGGGCTCAATGCTGTATCTCAAGGAACGCCCCGAGCATATTGACGGTGTGTTTCTGGTTGTCCCCTTTCTCGGTTATGACGAAATTCTCAACGACATACTCGATGCCGGTGGTGTGCGGAGTTGGCAACCGGGAAATTATGATGCGGATGAAGACTGGGAGAGAATGTTCTGGCACTGGATTAAGGATGAAGTCACGGATCGATCGACTATTCCTCTCTTTCTGGGCTATGGCAAAAGCGACGAGTATGTTAAGGGACAGCGACTTTTTTCAACCGTCATACCCCGGGACAGAGTGATTGCCATTGACGGTGGCCATGACCTCGCCACCATCATTTCACTGTGGAACAGATTCCTCGATAGGGAGTTGTATAGAAAGTGAAGGGGTAGGGAGGAAAATTTGTTTTTGGCCATGGGGAAAAGTGCGAAAATTGCCGTTTTTGCTCTCTTCCGCTATTCCGCTGCATCAGCAGATCTGTTCAAAAGCCAAGAGAGGGTTTTTTCCCAAGGGATATTTCTGATGATATCGCTGCACTTGACAACGGGTTCATTTACCTGAATCTGCTGTCCCCCAGTTATAGTTACGTTTGATATAATTGAGTATCAGTGAGGATTCCGCACTGATCACCCCATCTATTTTATATATATGCTGGTTTATCAGTTCGTTGAGAGCCATTATCGAAGGAGCGACGAACTCGGCATGAATGTCGGCATCCCCTGTCGTTTGGACGACAAACCACACGGGCTTAATCTTTTCCAGTGCCTTAAAAACATCATTGATTTTGGTGATGTCTGTTCTGATTTTAAGAATCCCAACCGCTTCAAAACCCAATTTCAGTGGATTGCTCACCGCAACTATCTGGATGTATTCTTCCTCTATCAGCCGGTTGAGCCGTTTCCTCACCGTTGCTTCTGATACCCCAAGCTGTTTGGCGATGAAGGTGTTAGAGAGACGTCCGTCTTCCTGCAGCATCTGAATGATTTTGCTGTCTGTTGAGTCAATAGTGTCTGTTCCGTTCATAAGAAAGCCTCTGCCTTGTAAGGTAAATTGTCATGGTTCTGGAGCAGAATCGGGCGTGTGTTGTGTCGATGGATTGGCTTTTCACAAAAACTGGAGCAAGCGCTCGACAGAATTCTGGTATGCAGAGAAAATGAACCCACGAAAAAACGATATTTAAAACTAACTATACACAAAAAGACGAATATCGTCACGGAAAGAGACAAAGGGTTCCAATAATGTAATTTATGCTTTGTTTTAATCACATATTTGTCATTTTTTTTGCTTGTGACAATGAGGCGCATCACAAGCTCCCCCCTGAAAAGCTGACACAAATCGAGATATTTCAGCTCCATACGATCTCCACCAGCTGTAGTATTCCAACTGGCACCGATCTTGATATAGAGCCTCTGGAAAGGCTGCGGAGATATCAGAATAACTCAAACTACCTTGCGAGAAAAAACACAATGAATAAAGAGCGCACATCGTGCGAACAGACACAGGCAGAAGGATCGGCGACAAGGAAAATTCTTGCCAAGCAGAAGGAGTTCCTCTGGCCCGGCCATATTCTGTATTACAAAAAGCCTGTACCGCTTGATTACGGGTGTGGTTCGTGGGTAACCGATGTCGAGGGAGTCAGGTACCTCGACTTTTTTGGTGGTATTCTTACAACCAGTGTTGGTCACAACCATCCCAAGATCGTTGACAGGGTAGGCGCTCAAGCAGGAAAGCTTATTCATTCATCAACCCTGTATCCGCATGAAAACCACGTCAGTCTCGCCGAAAAAATAGCCTCAATGACGCCGGGGAAACTACAAAAATCATATTTCACAAACTCTGGGACTGAAGCTGACGAGCTCGCTGTCATGGCCGCCAGGGGGTATACCGGGAATTACGAACTGCTTGCCCTCCGCCATGGTTACAGCGGGAATTCGGCCGTCGGCAAGACCCTGACCGCCCAGTCTGCCTGGCGGGTGGAGTCAAATATTGTTCCGGGGTTTAAACACGCTATTAACCCGTATTGTTATCGCTGTCCGTATAAAATGAGCTACCCCTCCTGCGACCTCGCCTGTGCTCAGGATGTTGAGGAGGTGATACAAACCACAACCTGCGGACGCATAGCGGGAATGTTGGTTGAGCCCATTCAGGGAGTAGGGGGATTTATTACTCCGCCTCCAGGCTATTTTTCCCGAGTAGCGGAAATTGTCCGTCATTATGGGGGAGTCATGATTGCCGATGAGGTACAGACGGGTTTTGGCAGGACGGGATCAAAATGGTTCGGAATTGAGCACTGGCAGGTCGAACCGGAAATAATGACAATGGCAAAAGGCATTGCCAATGGTTTTCCCATGGGAAATACAGTTACCATACCAGAGGTGGCTGATTCGCTTGCCGGCCAGGGGCATCTCATCTGCACCTTTGGCGGCAATCCTGTTTCCACCGCGGCCTCACTAGCCACCATCGAAATCATGGAAGAAGAAGCTTCACCCGATGTCGTCCACGCCAAGGGGGTAATACTTCGAAAGGCGCTTGAGTCCATCGGCGAAAACTCCCGAGTTGTCGGAGAGGTCCGCGGTATGGGACTTATGCAGGGGATTGAAATTGTAGTTGATAAGAAGAGCAAAACGCCGGCGCCCGAAGTGGTTGATGAGATATTCGAGAAGACGCGGCTGAAGGGTCTGCTTATCGGCAAAGGCGGAATGTATGGCAATACCTTACGATTAACGCCACCGCTCACTATAACCGATGATGAGATTGATACAGCAATTGGTGTCCTGCAGGAAGTCTTTTGTGAAATAGGGTAGTTAGGCAGTGAAAAGTCGCAATCTGTCCCTGGGTAACGTTGGCGAGACAGAAGTATATACCTTGAATGAAATAGGAGAGACATCATGAGCAACACCGCATCAACTGTAAAAAAAGTGGGTGGCATGTATGAATTGGAGGCCGGCAAGGACGTTACTGACAGTCCTTTGTATAACGAGGATATAGCGCCGACCAAAACACATCAGCGTACATGGCATAAATGGAATGTGGCGGCCCTGTGGGTGGGGATGGCAGTTTGTGTACCGACCTATACCCTTGGAGGTGTGCTTACCGCCTATTTCGGCCTGGACGTTACAGAGGCCTTGATCACGGTACTCCTCGCAAATATTGTGGTTCTCATCCCCCTTCTTCTCAATGCGTTCGCCGGCACGAAATATGGAATCCCGTTCCCGGTTCTTCTGCGCTCATCATTTGGCACCATCGGCTCCAATATTCCCGCGGTGATACGGGCACTGGTTGCCTGTGGCTGGTTTGGCATCCAGACCATGTTTGGTGGAATGGCCATAAACCTGTTACTATCAGAACTTTCAACGACCTGGGCCGCCCTGGGTGATAAAGGGACAGTAATCGGCTTTTTTATTTTTTGGTGCATGAACATGTACGTTGTTATCAAGGGTTCGGAATCCATAAAAAAACTCGAAACATTCGCCGCTCCGTTGCTGCTGGTGGTAGGGCTTGGGCTGTTGATGTGGGCATCGCCTAAAATCGATGCTGCCGCCCTGTTTGGTGCAGCGCCAAACCGACCTGCCGACGCCTCTGTGTGGAGCTATTTTTTTGGAGGCCTTACCGCCATGGTGGGATTCTGGGCCACTCTCTCGTTGAATATCCCTGATTTCAGCCGGTATGTAAAATCACAAAAAGATCAGATCGTCGGCCAGATCATAGGCTTGCCCCTCACTATGTTGCTCTTTGCCGCTCTTGGCGTTGTGCTCACTGCGGCATCACCCGCTCTGGTCGGTGAAAGCATATCTGACCCTATAACACTGATTGGCAAGGTAGATAGTCCGTTTTGGGTTGTATCGGCGATGTTTGTTATCATTATAGCGACCATATCCACCAATACAGCCGCAAATATAGTTTCGCCAACCAACGATTTTCAAAACATTTTTCCCAAACTTATCAACCTCAAACGCGGTACCCTGCTCACGGGTGTCGTGGGTATCCTGCTGATGAGCTGGGAACTGGTCAGAAAAATGGGATGGGTCGTCTCGGATGTGAGTGTGGAGTCGATGTATTCAAACTGGCTCCTTGGCTACTCTTCGCTGCTTGGTCCAATAGCTGGAATTATGATTGTCGATTATTTTATCATCAAGAAACAGGAGCTGAACCTTTCCGATCTCTATAAGGTCACTGGCTGTTACCCTGCGTTTAATACTGCCGGAATTGTAGCCTTTTTCATACCTGTAGCCTTGACGGTTTTTTCCATAATCACCGGTTTTCTGCCCTGGCTCTACAACTACGGCTGGTTTACCGGGTCCGCTCTTGGCGGTTTGCTCTATTTCGGTTTGATGTCGGCCAGGCGTGCCGAGGCAGTTGCCCCCGTTTCGGCGTCGTGACGGAGAAGTGGAGACAGCAAAAGCATTGTTTCTGCCGGGCAACTGAGGGAGGGCAGCGGCAAAATGATGCATCGCTGCCTATTCTGTAAACGTATAACCTGTGTGAATACATGATAGATACAATCGTTGTTGTAGAAAAGGGACGAATTGGCAATTGGATAAATGGTGGAAACAGTCCATCGGCTGCAAATGAATATCTGCCGATTTTCAGCCCGTACACCGGCAAGACTATCGGCGAGTGTCCGCTTGGTGGCACAAAGGACCTCGACCAGGCTGTAAAGGCGGCTGAGAATGCCTTTCCCGCCTGGAAAAAGACCAGCATCAAAGACAGAGTCCAGGTGCTCTTCAACCTTAAAAGGCTCCTTGAGGAAAACCTTGATGAACTGGCCAACCTGGCGTCTCTGGAATGTGGAAAGCTCTTTGAAGAGGCGAAAGCCGGCATCCTGAAAGGAGTTGAGATCCTGGAATATGCCTGTTCTGTTCCCAATAAGATAGCGGGTGAATTTCTGGAGGTAAGCAACGGCATCACCTGCCGCATCAGCCGGGAGCCATTGGGGGTGATTGGGTGTATTGCCCCGTTTAATTTCCCCAATATGGTTCCCATGTGGTCTCTGCCCATTGCTCTAGTCTGCGGCAACACCGCTGTGCTTAAGCCTTCTGAGCAGGTGCCGCTCTCATCAATGAGACTCGCGGAGCTTTTTTCGCAGGCGGGGTTGCCCGATGGGGTTTTGAATGTGGTGAACGGCAGTGCGGAGATGGTTGAGGCGATATGTGATCACCCGGGGATACGCGCACTTAGCTTTGTCGGTTCGACAAAGGTTGCTAAAATTGTCTACACCCGAGGTTCGGCGTCGGGAAAACAGGTACTGGCACTGGGCGGTGCCAAAAACCATCTTGTCATAATGGAAGATGCCGATCCGGACTTCTCTCCCCAGCAGATAGTGAATTCTGTAACCGGCTGCGCCGGTCAGCGCTGCATGGCGGCATCGGCAATAATCGCAGTCGGCGATTGCGATCATCTTATTGAGAAAATGGTCGAGTACGCCAGTGGTTTCGATATTGGTCGTTCCATGGGCGCCATTATCAATGAAGCAAGTATTGCCAGAATAACTCAATATATCAACGATGCTGAAGCGGCCGGGGCAACAATCCTGGTTGATGGCCGTGGCAGGAAACCCGGCGATGACGTACCTGCCTATGCCAACGGTTACTGGATGGGACCGACCATCATTGACCATGTGCGTGCGGATATGCCGGCTGCCTGCGAGGAAATTTTCGGGCCGGTTATGACCATAGTTCGGGTTAAAACCCTGGAAGAGGCTCTGGCAATTGAAAACAGCAGCAGTTATGGCAATGCAGCGGCAATCTTTACCGCCTCCGGCGCTCCAGCCGACTATCTTATTGAACATGCCAGTGCTGGGATGCTGGGCGTAAATATCGGCGTTCCGGTCCCGCGCGAACCTTTCTCCTTTGGGGGGTGGAACGACTCAAAATTCGGCGGGGGCGATATCACCGCTGAAGACGGTATCAACTTCTGGACCAGGAAAAAGAAGGTGACCACCAAATGGGTCTTTCCCAAAAACCCCAACTGGATGTCGTAGGCCCGGTGAATATGGTCACTCCTCAAAGACTCTTCTGCCGGAGGACATAAGGCAATACAGAGTCGGGCATTAAACAAACCTGCAATGATTGGAGAAGAGTATGGGCTCATTGTTGATTAAAAACGGAGAAATCGTCAGTCCACTGGATACTGTCGGCCAGGATGTTTTCATTAAGGATGGGACGATAGCGGCCATCGGCCAAAATCTCGATATCAGTGCAGAGCGCGTTATAGACGCGGCAGGGCACTATGTTTTACCTGGTGGAATAGATGTTCACACCCACTTTGCCATGCCGTTCATGGGGGAGGTCTCGGCCGACGATTTTGAATCCGGCACGGCAGCCGCGATTGCCGGCGGCACTACCTCGATACTTGATTACATCGTGCCCGCCAAAGAGCAGTCATTGCTGGAGGCGCTCTCCATCTGGAAGGAAAAAGCCAAAAATGCCGTTTCCGATTACGGCTTTCACATGGCGATTACCTGGTACAGCGAGCAGGTTTCAGAGGAGATGGCGGTTTGCGTAAGAGAAGAAGGTATTCCATCATTCAAAGCCTTTCTCGCCTATAAAGGCGCGATCATGGTTGACGATGCAGAGCTTGTCTCCATTCTGAAGCGCTCCCGGGAACTGGGGGCTTTGATCATGGCTCATTGCGAAAATGGCGAGATTGTAGCCGAACTTCAGGAAAAGCTCTTTAGCGAGGGCAAGGTAGAACCCAAATATCATGCTCTCTCGCGGCCTTCATACGCAGAAGGCGAGTCGGCTTTCAGGCTTGCCACGCTTGCCAGAGCGCTGGGGGTTCCCGCCTATTTTGTCCATATGAGCTGTGCCGAATCAACCAAAGTGTTGATTGAGGCCAGAGCTCAGGGACTTGATGTAATTGGCGAAACCTGCCCCCAGTACCTGTTGCTCGATGATTCCGTGTATGAGAGGCCCGGGTTTCAGGGAGCTGCATATGTGATGAGTCCGCCGATACGGCCTCAGGGGCATGCCGATGCACTGTGGGGAGCCATTCGCGCCGGACAGATCCAGGTCGTCGGTACAGACCATTGTCCCTTCAATCTCGAAAACCAGAAGGAACTTGGCCGTAACGATTTTCGTAAAATTCCCAATGGAGCTGCCGGAATAGAGGACAGGCTCAAGTTGATGTACACATATGGCGTCAAGACCGGGAAAATAACGATTAATCAGATGGTCGAGGTCTGTTCCACCAATCCGGCCCGGATTTTTGGAATGTATCCCCGAAAGGGCATCGTCGCCGTTGGCGCTGATGCTGATCTGGTAATCTGGCAGCCGGAGGGAGATGGCGTCATTTCAGCCAAAACTCATCGTCATAACGTCGACACCTCCATTTTTGAGGGCTTTGCAACCACGGGCGGACCGGCAACAGTCGTTGCCGGCGGCAAAGTCCGATATGAAGACGGAAAGCTTGATGTCGAACCGGGGGCCGGTAGATTTATCCGGCGCAGTCTGACACGCTAACCGATATTGTAGCATTAACCACTATTCAACAGCACCTATCATGGCAGATCTCACAACAGCTTTTTGCGGAATTTCAAGTCCAAACCCTTTCTGGTTGGCTTCAGCGCCGCCAACAAACAGCGGCGACCAGATCATGCGTGCCTTTGATGCAGGATGGGGTGGCGCTGTGTGGAAGACACTGGGCAACCCGGTGGTAAACCTCAGCAGCCGCTATGCTGCCGTCAATCACGGCAAAAAGCGGATCATGGGGATGAGCAACATCGAACTCATTTCGGACCGTGGCCTGAGCACTAACCTCAAGGAAATGCACGAGGTGAAAAAGAACTATCCGGACCATGCGGTTCTTGCCTCGATAATGGCGGATGAAAAAGAAGAATGGCAGCAGTTGATCCGGCGGGTTGAAGATACCGGGGCAGACGGAATCGAGTTGAATTTCAGCTGTCCCCATGGAATGTGCGAACGTGGTCTTGGCTCGGCCATTGGCCAGGAACCGGTCATTGCTGAGGAAATTACCCGCTGGGTGAAACAATCAACTTCTCTTCCCGTGGTGGTTAAATTCACGCCGAATGTCGCCGATATCTGCGAACAAGGCAGAGCTGCAGTGGCAGGCGGGGCTGAGGGGGTAGCTCTGATAAATACGGTAAAATCGATCATCGGAGTTGATCTCGACGATTTCATACCTTTTCCCAAACTGCGCAACGGATCGACCAACGGCGGCTATTCAGGCCCGGCACTCAAACCCATAGCTTTGCATATGGTTGCCTCCCTCGGCCGGCAGGATTGGTTCTCCCTGCCGATGTCGGGTATCGGCGGCATAAACAACTGGCGGGATGCCGCTGAGTTCATTGCCCTGGGCTGTACCACTGTACAGGTATGCACTGCGGTCATGCACCATGGTTTCGCCATTGTCGAGGAGATGATAAGTGGACTCACTTCCTACCTCAACGAAAAAAAGATGAACAGCGTCTCTGAGCTTTGCGGCAAAGCCCTTGGCTGCTATAAGAATTGGGGTGAGCTGGACATGAACTATAAGGTTGTCGCCGAAATTGATGCTGAAACCTGCACAGGCTGCGGAAAATGTTACACGGCCTGCTACGATGGCGCCTATCAGGCGATCTCTCTCTCAGGAAAAAGCGGTGAATCAGGAAAAGTTCTGCCCACGATTCTCACGGATAAATGCAAGGGATGCAATCTCTGCTCTCTGGTCTGCCCGGTAAACAGCATATCCATGGTGGATGTTTCTCCGACGGAGAAAATTGAAAGCTGGCAGGATGTCCTTGAGCGCGGCGGTTATGCCATAGAAGACGGCATCTCTTCATAGAACACCACATGACAGGTTAATATTATGAGTGCAGTATCTCTGCAGGTTAACGGAAAGCGGCTTCAGGAATCACTGGAAACCATGGCAAAAATCGGGGCCACTCCCGGAGGAGGGGTGCAGCGGCTGGCCCTGTCGGATGAGGACAAACAGGCTCGCGATCTTTTTGTCCAGTGGCTCAGGGAAATTGAATGCGAGGTTACCATTGACGAGATGGGAAACATCTTTGGCAGAAGGCCTGGGAAAAACCGGGATCTGCCTGCGGTAATGAGTGGCTCCCACCTGGATTCACAGCCTAAGGGCGGCCGGTTTGATGGTGTTCTTGGGGTGATGGGGGCCCTTGAGGTAATGCGTACTCTGCATGACAACGCCATCCGGACAGAACGTGATATTGTCATTGTCGACTGGACCAACGAAGAAGGTTCTCGTTTTGCCCCGGCCATGGTATCTTCCGGTGTCTGGGTGGGAAGGCTTGAAAGGGATTGGGCCTATGGCAGAACGGATATACATGGCACGATGCAGGGTGAAGAACTCGAGCGGATCGGGTATAAAGGAGACGTTGCCGCCACGGCGTTTCCGGTGCATGCAAACTACGAGCTGCATATAGAGCAGGGACCGATGCTGGAGGCAGAGGGGAAGAGCATCGGGGTTCCCAGAGGAGTTCTCTGTCTGCACTGGTACGATATCTACCTTACCGGTACAGCCAATCAGGTTGGCCCGACTCCCATGGCGGGAAGAAACGACACTCTGCTGGCGGCGGCAGAGATGATCCAGACCGTGAATAAAGTGGCGCATATCAAGGGCGATATGGTGGCTACTGTCGGAGAAATTCACAATCATCCGAATTCCAGGAACATTATTCCCGACGGCGTGCACTTTACTGTCGATATTCGCTCCTGGGAGGATCGGCATTCGATCGAGGCCTGGGAGATGATGGAAAAGGAATTCCAGGCCATCGCCGATCGCCATGGCACCCCCATTAGAATGGAGACCACCTGGCGGGTTAAGAGGGCACCATTTAATGAAAAACTTGTAAAGTACGTGCAGGAAGCGGCGCAAGCTCTTGATTATCCGTCGCTCTCGATGGTGAGCGGCGCTGGCCATGATTGTTCATACATAAACCAGATCGCCCCGGCTGCGATGATTTTTATTCCCTCAAAAGGGGGGCGCAGTCATGTGGAGGTGGAGGAGTCCTCATGGGAAGATTGTGAAAAAGGGGCAAACGTTCTCCTGCAGTGCATGTTGAAATCGGCCAATGAGCAGTAATTACGTATCGAGATACCGGCATGAATAACAGTAATCTTTTTTTGATTACCTATTATTCTCAGCAACTTAGTCTGAGACAGGGATACTCTTTTCCCGGTACCCCATGAACCCCTCCCTGGGGGCTCGACTGCAGCCGTCCAGGCTGCAGACGCCCGTGAAAAGAGCACCCCTGTCTCTCCATAATTGGCTAGGCTGAGTTTCAGGGGTAATCAGGACCTTTTTAATAAAGAGCAGAGTTTTCCATAACGGATAATCAAAATCTACCAAAGGAGTGATGTGTATGAGAAAGTATATAATGTATGTTATGGCTGTTGCGCTCAGCTTTGCCTTATTTAGCCCTGGAACCGTATTGGCTGAGAAGATCAAGGTTGCCGGAATATATACCCAGCCAATCCAGCAGAAGTGGGATGCCACTCTGCACAGGGCCCTTAAGGGACTGGCTGAAAAAGGCGAGATCGACTATGTCTTCTCGGAAAAGGTTTCCAATACTGACTACATACGGGTTCTGCGGGAGTATGCCGAATCAGGTGTGGACTTGATCGTCGGTGAAGCCTTCGGCATATCGCGCGATGTGCGCAAGGCTGCAGACGACTACCCGGACGTTGCATTGCTGATGGGCGATTCTTTCGGACCCTATGGCAGCAACATGTCGGTTTTTGATAATTATATCCATGAGCCCTGTTACCTGATGGGAATGATAGCCGGGACCATGACCACAACGAACAAGATCGGCATGGTGGGCGGATATCCGATTGGCGAGGTAAACAGGCTGTTTAATGCGTTTATGGCTGGTGCAGAAGCGGTCAATCCGGAGGTCCAGTTCAAGGTATCTTTCATTGGTTCCTGGTATGATCCGCCCAAGGCCAAAGAGTTTGCCTTTGCCCAGATAGAGGCAGGCGTCGATGTCCTCTATGCAGAAAGAGCCGGTGTTGTTGATGCTGCCAGGGAAAAAGGACTGGTGGCCTTTGGCAATGTCAACGATATGAATAAGGAAGAAAACGGGAAGGATGTGGTCGTCGCTTCCGCCCTGTGGCATATGGAACCCGCTATCGGTCATGCTGTGTCGCGGGTGAAGGCTGGTACCTTTGCGGCCGAAGACTACAAAGAATGGACCATGATGGCAAAAGGCGGCGCTTCACTCAGTCCCTTTTATGAGTTTGAGGAAAAACTGCCGGCTGAATTGAAGGCCTCGATAGCTGAAAAAACAGCCGCCATTAAAGATGGATCGTTTGTGGTTGAAATCAATGACGACGAACCCAAATCAACGTTCTGATCATCGTCAGGAAAAAGTCCGGTGCACCATCGGCTAGACGCTGGTGGCGCACGCACTAACGGCCCTTTGCCTCTTGAGGCAGGGAGCCCTCGGATATTTCACTCTACCGGCCGCTCGTTTGCCCGCAAACGGCGGCCGAATGTATTTGTTCAGCCATGCAGAAAGAAAAACCGCTGCTAGAAATCAGGGAAGTGACCAAGCGATTTGGCAACCTTGTTGCCAATGACCGGATAAGTCTTGATGTCCATAAAGGAGAGATCCTTGCGCTCCTTGGTGAGAACGGTGCCGGCAAATCGACCCTGATGAATATACTTTTCGGCCATTATGTGGCTGATGAGGGAAGTGTGCTGGTCGATGGGCAACAGCTGCTTCCCGGCTCTCCCCGTGATGCCTTGAAGGCGGGCTTGGGAATGGTTCACCAGCATTTTACCCTGGCAGAGAACATGACTGTTCTCGACAATGTCATGCTCGGCACCGAGCCAATGTTTCGTCTGCAGCGTCGCGATCGCAAAGCCATAAAGAAAATAGAGCAGCTGTGCGAGCAGTATGAGCTGGACATCAACCATAAAAATACTATTAAAAATCTTTCGGTGGGACAGCGCCAGCGGGTGGAGATTCTCAAAGCCCTCTACCGTGACACGCGAGTCCTGATCCTTGATGAACCCACCGCGGTTCTCACTCCGCAGGAAAGCGATCATCTCTTTCTGACTCTCAAGCTCCTGGTTGCAAAGGGGCTGGCGATTATATTCATTACCCACAAGCTGCGCGAGGTGATGGCTGCAAGTGACAGGTGTATCGTCCTGCGCCATGGCAAGCTGACATACAGGAGTGCAACAGCGAAGACAGATATGGACACCCTGGCAGGCGAGATGGTCGGCGGTTCTGTTCCCGTGGTACATCGTCAGCCCGCCGATCCAGGGGAGAGTCTGTTACGCCTTGAGAACATATGCATCACCGACAAACAGCAGTATCAGCTGCTCAGTGACGTCTCGCTGAATCTCAGGAGTGGCGAGATCATCGGTATTGCCGGTGTCTCCGGTAATGGCCAGACTCATCTTGCAGATCTGATCTCAGGGCTGCTCAAACCAACATCGGGGATGTTTCTCCTCCATGGTTCAGAGATCACATCTTTTTCGCCTCAGCTGATGATCAGACAGCAGGTTGGCCGTATACCAGAGGACAGGATCGGAACGGGACTTATCGGCGATATGACGGTAAAAGAGAATATGGCTCTTGAGAACTATAGTCGTCATCCCTTCAGTCGCTATGGCCTTTTGAATTTTAAAAAGTTGACAGAAAAAACAAAAGAAATTACGGAGATCTATGATGTACGGTGTGGTGGGCCGGATGCCCCGGCCCGCAACATGTCGGGCGGAAATATGCAAAAACTCATACTTGGCCGGGTTCTCAGCAGAAGTCCTCAGGTAATTATTGCCAATCAACCTACGTGGGGGCTGGATGTCGGCGCCACCGCATTTGTCCACGCTAAGCTGGTTGAGGCCATCAAAAACGGAGCTGGAGTTATCGTTATTTCCGAAGATCTTGACGAGCTTTTTGCTCTGGCAGACACGATCCAGGTTATGCACAAAGGGAATCTGTCGCTGCCTATCAGACCGGCGGATACCGATGCCAGAGACATCGGTTTGGCCATGAGCGGCCAGCGCGATATCATGCTCTCCATTTCGTTGAAGGAGAATGGCAGTGAGACTTGAGCCGCGTGATAAAACCTCTCTGTATCTCCGCGCAATGGTGCCAGTGGGTGCCGGTGTGGCTGCCCTTCTGTTCTGCTCGGTACTTATCCTCTGGGCCGGTGGTTCACCTGTGAAGGCTTTTGAGCTCTTTATCAAAGGCTCGGTAGGTTCAAAATTTGCTCTATCCGAAACGCTGACGAGGACCATACCACTTATTTTCACAGGTCTTGCAGTTGCAGTCGCTTTTCGGGCAAAGCTCTGGAATATCGGCGCGGAGGGGCAGCTGTATGCCGGGGCATGTATGGCCACCTGGCTTGGCACAGGGATGCTTGAGCTTCCTGGCTGGCTGATGATCCCAACCCTTTTTTCTGCAGGAGCTCTGGCGGGCGGACTGCTTTTGCTTGGTCCGACACTGCTGAAAAACTGGCTGGCGGTTGACGAGGTGGTCACAACCCTGCTCCTCAACTTTATCGTGCTGCTTTTTGTCAACTGGCTGGTTTTTGGTCCCTGGAAAGATCCAATGGCCATGGGCTGGCCGCAGGCTGCTCCGGTGGTTGATTCTGCCGTTCTGCCGCCATTACTTTCCAAGACCAGGCTGCACTGGGGGATTGTTATAGCGCTTGCCTCTGGGGTAATTGTCTGGTTTGTCATGCGTTTTACCACCTGGGGGTATGAAATACGGGCGGTCGGCAACAACAGACAGGCAAGTGTTTTCGCGGGTATTCCGGTTAATGG
>JGI12048J13642_10060876_pt1 | contig 30590 bp, 27 predicted proteins | sample ElkSlonscriptome_16_FD_13642 | JGI IMG/M metagenome (IMG submission 13642)
ACTGGCTTTTTATGGCGGGATGGCGAAACAGTGGCAGCACCGGTGCAATGCAGGCATGTTTCGCGGCGAAACGAGACGACGCGTGAAGCACCACTTCGCGCTTTTCCACCAGTTGCTCGACCAGGTGCCTTGTGCGCAGGCTCAGCCCCCAGTTCCAGAGTCTGGGCTGATGCTGCCGAATCAGGCGCGCCATGCCCAGCGTGTTCTCCACGTCGGCCAGAGCGTCGTGAGAGTTTTCGGTCGAAAGACCATTTGCCCGGGCAAGGTCTTCGAGACGGAAGCTGGGGCTACCGTCCTCGCGTGCCGGCCAATGGATGCCGGCGGGCCGCAGCGCGGCCGTCATGCGCAACAGATCGATCAAGTCGAAGCGGCTGTTGCCGTTTTTGTACTCCCTGGCGTACGGATCGATGAAGTTGCGCCAGAACATGAAGCGCGAGACCTCGTCGTCGAAACGGAAATTGTTGTAGCCCACAGCACAAGTGCCCGGTTCGCTCATCAGTTCGAAAATCCGGCTGGCGAATTCCGGTTCGGGCACACCCAGCCTCTCGGCCGTCTGCGGCGTGATTCCGGTGATCAGGCATGCATCGGGTGAAGGCAGCGTGTCGCTGGTGGGCTTGCAGTACCAGACCTCCGGCTCGCCAATGACGTTCAGCGCGGTGTCGGATCTGACTGCGGCGAACTGGCAGGGGCGATCGCGCCGAGGATCGGCGCCGAAGGTTTCGTAGTCGTGCCAGAGAAAGGTATCGGAAGTCATGGACAGCATTGTCTCCCGCGCCGCGGAAGATTGCCAGTCAAGCGCCGGGGTTCACTAGGTCTGCCCGGCCGAAACATCACGGCGTGCGGAGCACGATCACCTGCGCGACCTGGAAGAGCATGGGCGGGTCTGTTTGGCCTGAGCACTTTTTGGCCAGCCGTAATCGAAAGCCAATCTGCTCCTGCATGGATCGGATCCCTGATGCGCGGTAACGATTTATACGGAGCAGCTGCGCGTGTCGGCGCCGACTTTATGTGGCAACAGCCGCAGAAATCACCCCCAAGGCCCGCGCGATCTGCTCCTCGGGCGTATAGAAATTGGGCGAAAGACGCACGTATCGGCCTCTTCGGGCAGCGTAGATATCATTCGCCGCCAGCTGTTTCAGGACCTCGTCGGGTGAGTGATGTCCTGGTGCGAAGCAGACGATACCGGCCCGTCGACTGCGTTCTGCCGGCGTGACGACTTCAACCCCGGCCAGCCCGTCCAATCCCTCGATCAGCCAGCCCGTTCGATCAAGCAGTTCTTCGGCACGGGCATTCGGCTCGATGTCCTGAAGAACCGCGAGTGACGCCTCCAGCCCGTGAATACCGGCCATGTTCAAGGTGCCGGGCTCGAACCGGCGTGCGCCGTCCGGACGCGTCCAGTCGGCGCGTTCGAAATTGAACATGTCGGGCCACATCCGCCATCCCGTCTGCAGCGTGCGCAGCTGGCTTCGGGCCGAAGGACGGGACCAGAACAGCGCCAGGCCTTCGGGCGCCATCAGCCACTTGTGACTGCCGCCGACGACGAAATCCACCGTGGTTTCGGCCACGTTCAATGGCAGGGCGCCCAGATGCTGGATGGCATCGACAACCAGTAGCGCACCGTGGCGATGCGCGGCCTGACCGAGTCGCTCCAGATCCAGTCGTATGCCCGAATCGTAGCGCACTGAGCTGACGGCAAGCATGCGCACGCTGTCGCTCAGTGTTTCGATCAGACTGCTTTCCGGATCGTGATCGTCGAACGGGACTTCTCGAACCTCGACGAAACCCGGAACGAGCTGATGCCAGGGCATCAGGTTGCTGGGAAAGTCGCCGCCACAGCAAACCAGCGCGTCGCCGGGCCGCCAGTCGATGCCGGCGGCGATCAGACTCAGACCCTCTGATGTATTCTTGAGCAGTGCAAGGTCGTCGAGATCGGCACCGAGCATATCTGCAGCACGCGCTCTGAGACGTTGTTCGGTAGACAGCCACTCCGAATAAGCCAAGGGCCCCAAAGCAATATTTTGTTCGACGAATTTCCGCATGGCGGCCCCGACCGGTGCAGGCCAGGGCGAAATTGCGGCATGATTCAACCAGGTGTGACGATCGATGACGGGAAACAATTCGCGGTAGTTCATGGCCCGGAATTCCGATTGAATAAGACATGCATGAGTATTACCACATTCAGCTCGCCTCTCGGTGTGTGTGGCAAGGTGTCGACGAGAAGTCTATAACCGGGCCTGCATCGAACGCCGCGATTGTCATGACAAGCGCAGTCCACGCGCGCCGACAGGCAAGCCCGGAGGGATCTCCGGACGTACCCTCTCGCCGCGTTCTGCTGTCTCGACGCAGCACAGCAATGCCTTCGAAAGAGCGTCTTGCGAGCGAGCGTGTCCGAAACTCTGAATGAGGCAATACTCATGCATGTCGTAGTCGCCGGACGAGTGATTTTTCATTGCGACATGGACGCGTTCTTTGCCAGCGTCGAACAGCGCGATCGACCGGAGTTGCGGGGCAAAGCCGTTATTGTAGGCGGCGACGGGCGGCGCGGAGTCGTGGCTGCGGCAAGCTACGAAGCGCGTCGCTACGGCGTGCATTCAGCGATGCCGGCGGGTCGGGCCAGGCGTCTGTGCCCGCACGCCGTTTTTGTTCGCCCGCGTCATGCGCACTACGGCGAGGTATCCGCCCGAATTTTCGAGATTTTCGCCGATTTTTCGCCGCTGGTCGAGGGCCTTAGCCTGGATGAAGCCTTTATCGACATGACAGAAGCGGTGACCGGACAAGAAGTGCTGGCGCTGGGACGTCGGCTCAAGCGGAGAATCTCGGTCGAAACGAATTTGACGGCCTCGATCGGCATAGGAAACAGCAAACTCGTCGCCAAGCTGGCGTCGGCCTACGACAAGCCGGACGGGCTGACCTGGATTCGTCCGCGGCAAGTTCAGCAGTTTCTCGACCCCCAGCCGGTGCGAAGGTTGCCGGGCATCGGGCCGAGCACAGGCGCCCGCCTGCACGACGCGGGAATCCTCACCATCGGCCAGCTTCGCCAGGCGCCGCTGGACTGGTTGTTGCCGGTGCTCGGGCGTCAGGCAATGAACTTTCGCCAGCGCGCGGCCGGTATCGATGAGCGGGTGGTAAGTGCGGAGCGAACGCGTCGTTCGATCAGCCAGGAATCGACCTTCAACCAAGACCTGCATCAGATGCCGGACATCGAGGCCATCATCAGAGACCAGGCGTCGCGATGCGCGCAACGCCTGATCGACCGGGGCCTGTACGCTCGGTCGGTACATCTGAAACTGCGATCCGGCGGATTTTCGACCCTTACCCGCAGTCGCACGCTGCCTGGCTATACGCGTGCCTCGGCCCGAATCGCCGAGACCGCCATAGAACTGGCGAACGACTGGGCACGCTATCAATCACGGCTGGGCGTCCGACTGATCGGTGTCGGTGTGGCGGCTCTGGAATCGCACCCCGATGCGGGTCAATTGCTGCCCGAGGAGACTTGAGTTCCCGCCACTCCGCGCTTGTCTCGGCGCTTGTCGCGCGCCAAGCGCCCTGGGGGAAGGCTTGGCCCGGCGGCAGGCTCAGGGCTTTGGCTCAGAATCAGGATCGGCTCAACTGCTTTGCGGCTTGCCGAACCTGTCGCGCAACTCGCGCCGAAGAATCTTGCCGACATTGGTCTTGGGCAATTCGTCCACGAATTCGATGTATCTGGGCACCTTGTAGCCGGTCAGTTCCTTCTTGCAATGTTTGCGCAGTTCGTCGACGGTCAGCGAATCGTCCTTTCGAACCACCACGGCCTTGACCAGTTCTCCGGACTTTTCGTCTTCGACACCAATGGCGCCGACTTCGAGGACCTTGGGATGTCCTGCGATCACATCTTCGATTTCATTGGGATAGACGTTGAATCCGGAGACCAGGATCATGTCCTTTTTGCGGTCTACGATGAAAAAGTACCCCTTTTCGTCGCGACAAGCCATGTCGCCGGTCTTCAGCCAGCCGTCGCTGTCGAGCACTTTGGATGTTTCTTCTGGCCGATTCCAGTAGCCCTTCATGACCTGAGGGCCCCTGATGCAGAGCTCTCCCGGTTCACCGGTCGAGACTTCGCCGCCCTCGGCGTCGATGACCTTGCATTCGGTCGACGAAATCGGCAGCCCGATGGCACCATTGTAGTCTTTAAGATCCATCGGGTTGATGCACGCAGCAGGGGAAGTCTCGGTGAGCCCGTAGGCCTCGATGAGTGGTACACCGGTGGTCTTTTTCCAGCGCTCCGCGACTGCGCGCTGCACCGCCATGCCCCCGCCCAGCGTCAGTCGAAGCGGGCTGAAGTCAAGCTTTTCGAACGACGGTGTGTTCAGCAGACCGTTGAACAGCGTATTGACGCCGGTAATCGCCGTGAACTTCTCCTTGCCGAGTTCCTTGACGAAGCCGTTCATGTCGCGCGGGTTCGTGATCAGCAGATTCCTGCCGCCGAACTTGATAAAGACCAGACAGTTGGCCGTCAGCGCGAAGATATGGTAGAGCGGCAAGGCCGTGATGATGATCTCGCGGCCGTACTCGACAAGCTGGTTCATCCACGCCGAGGACTGCTGAACGTTGGCCACGATGTTGCCATGGGTCAGCATGGCGCCCTTCGAGACCCCGGTTGTGCCGCCCGTGTACTGCAGAAACGCAATGTCGTCGTGGCCGAGCTTCGGTCGTTCGAGTTTCGCCGGGTCCCCGGCCTTGAGCGCGTCGTTGAAGCGGATCGCGCCGGGCAGATCGTAGGACGGTACTTCCTTCTTGATATACCGCAATGCGAAATTGATCAACGTGCCCTTCGGAAAACCGAGCATGTCGCCGACGCCGGTCACAAAAACGTGCTCAATCGGGCTGTCGTCGATGACGCTGGCCAGCGTGTGGGCGAAATTCTCGAGGACCAGAATGGCGCGTGCGCCCGAGTCCTTGAGCTGGTGCTTCAATTCCCTCGCGGTGTAGAGCGGGTTGGTGTTGACGACGACCATGCCGGCACGCAGGATTCCGAACAGCGCGATCGGATACTGAAGGAGGTTGGGCAGCATGATTGCGACCCGGTCGCCACGCTGCAGTCCGAGCGACTGCAGGCGCGCGCCGAATGCGCGGCTCTGCCGGTCGAGCTCAGCGTAGCTCAGTTCGCGACCGAAATTGACGAACGCGGTCTGCTCCCCGTACTGCTCGCAGCTCTGTTCGAGGATATCGACCACGGAATCGAATTCTTCCATGTCGATTTCGGCCGGCACGCCTTCGGAAAATTCATTCAACCAGTTTTTTTCAGTCATTTCAGTTCATGTACCTTTATTTTCTCTACCCTGCGGCTAGATTCTCACAGGTTAAGAGCACATACAAGTGTTTGAGGGCTCACTAACCGAGCCTCGGTGTTTGCCCAGGATGTCTTGGGCGTATATCATCCGCACTAATGCCGGGTTCGCTTCGCCGCGCGCCGGGCCGGTCGATCCATAAATTCGGGAATCTCCATGGGTGAGCAGAACGTAGAACAGAACAGCGACGAGGCCACGCGCCGCGCGTTCATGAAGGCGTTGCTGAATGAAGTCCGGGCGATGGAGGCAATGCTCGACGCCGGAATGTTTGAGCGCGACATCAGACGAATCGGGGCGGAACAGGAGATGTTCCTGGTCGATCGCGCCTTCCGGCCTGCGATGACCGCCATGCAGATGCTCGAAGGCATGGACGACCCGCGATTTACTCATGAACTCGGGCTGTTCAATCTCGAAGCCAACCTGTCGCCGCTGGAGCTTGGCGGAGACTGCCTGAGGCGGCTGGAGGCCGAGACCGAAGAGGTGCTGGCTCTGGCCCGTGAGCGCGCCGAAAAAGTAGGGTCGCAAGTGGCGCTGGTAGGAATTCTGCCCACGTTGACGCGTGATCATCTCAGCTTGAACGCGATGGTACCGACGGCCCGCTACTTTGCCCTCAATGAAGCACTTCGCCGGTTGCGCGGATCGGATTTCCAGTTTGCCATCAAGGGCATCGATCAGCTCAACTTCCAGCACGACAACCTTATGCTGGAGGCCTGCAACACTAGCTACCAGGTCCATTTCCAGGTCGGGGCTGAAGAGTTCGCGTCGCTTTACAATGTCGCCCAGGCCGTGACGGGACCGCTACTCGCGAGCTGCGTGAATTCGCCCATCCTGCTTGGAAAGCGTCTGTGGCACGAAAGCCGCATTGCTGTCTTCGAGAATTCCATCGATGCCCGGTCAGAGGCATTGGCGGCTCGCGGCCTGCAGCCGCGGGTGCATTTCGGCGATCACTGGATCGACAAGTCGGTCATCGAAATCTTCAAGGAAGATATCGCGCGTTTCCGGGTCATACTGACGACCGAGTTCGAGAAGGATCCGCTCGGCATGGTCGAGCGCGGTGAAATCCCCAGGCTCAACGCGCTGCGGCTGCACAACGGCACCGTATATCGCTGGAACAGAGCCTGCTACGGCATATCCGACAACGGCAAGCCGCATCTCAGAATCGAAAACCGGGTCATCCCCTCCGGCCCCACGGTGCTCGACGAGATCGCGAATTCCGCTTTCTTTTTCGGCATGATGTCGCATCTGTCCCACAGCATCGAAGATATCCGCGAGCATTTCAATTTTGCCGACATCAAGAGCAACTTCATGTCGGCTGCCCGCGACGGCCTGCGCGCGCAGCAGGTCTGGTTCGACGAACGCCAGATGCCGGCCCAGGAGCTTATTCTCAAGGAACTGCTGCCTCTCGCCGAGCAGGGGCTGCGAGAGGCCTCGATCGATTCGGCCGACATCGAGCGTTATCTCGGCGTTATCGAAAAACGCGTCGAGTCGCGACGCACCGGGGCACGCTGGCAGCTGGGCTCGCTGGAACAGATGAAATCCACCGGCAGCCTTCACGAACGCCTGCGCGCGCTGACCGCGAGCATGGTGCAGCAGCAGCAGACCGGAAAGCCGGTGGCCGAATGGGAACTGGCCGAATTCTGCGGCACCCAGGACTGGCGAGAGAGCTATCGGACCGTCGGGCAGTTCATGGCAACCGATCTCTTCACGGTCCGGCCCGACGACATCGTCGACTTTGCGGCCAGCCTGATGGAGTGGCGTTACGTGCGCCACGTACCGGTGGAGGACGATGCCGGTCGGCTGCTCGGGCTGATCAGTCATCGTCAGTTGCTGCGCCTGATCGCACGCGGCCTCGATAAGGAGACCGGCCCGGTCATGGTGCGCGATATCATGCGCCCCGATCCGAAAGCCATTGGTCCGGAAACCACGACCGTCGAAGCGATTCGGCTGATGCGCGAAAACAAGCTCAGTTGCCTGCCGGTGACTGAGAACGGAAAACTTGTCGGACTGGTGACCGAATATGATCTCATCGTCGTCGCCTCGAGGCTGCTTGAGTCAGTGCTCGGTGGCGAGTGATGCCCGTCGACTGGCAGTGGTCGGGTTTCTTGCTGTCATCGTTTGCGCCTGCGGACCCAAGCTCGATGAAGAGACGCGCATCGAGCAGACCATAACCGGAATGATCGACGCGGTAGAGCAGGGCGACGTTTCCGATTTCATGGCGCCCGTAGCCGACGATTTCGTCGCGGACAACCGGCCTCTGGATCGGCGGGCGCTGCGGTTGCTCGTTCGCCGGGAAAGAATGGCGCGCGAGGCAATCAACATTCAGCGGCTGGATACCACGATCGAGGTCTTCGCGTCCGACGTCGGACAAGCGCGTGCAAGCGCCTCCTTTCGCGTCCTGGCTACTGGCGGAAGCGGGTTGTTGCCCGACGAGGGTAGATTCTGGACCGTCGAGACAGGCTGGCGGCGCGACGGGGACGACTGGATGCTGATTTCAGCAAAGTGGGAGTAGCAGTGCCCCGAGCCGTCAGACCGGCCGCATAGCGTGAATACCTCGAAAACCTGCGCTTGTTCGCGCGAGCGGATACAATTGCAGGCTTGCCCGGCTGATTTCCGTGACGGTGCCCAATTCGGTTTGAGGCGGTAGCTTGGCGCGACGGCACTTTTCCAGGCTTTTATTTCACGAACTTGCGATTTTCAGGAGTCATCCCCAATGCAGCGTACATTTTCGATCATCAAGCCCGATGCCGTGGCCAAGAACGTCATCGGCGAAATCTACACACGGTTCGAACGCGCCGGTCTCAAGGTCGTCGCCGCCCGCATGGTTCATCTATCGCGCGAGCAGGCCGAAGGTTTTTATGCCGTGCATCGCGAGCGCCCGTTTTTCAAGGACCTGGTCGAATTCATGATGTCGGGGCCGGTGATGATTCAGGTACTCGAAGGTGAAGACGCAATTTCGCGGAATCGCGAGCTGATGGGCGCCACCGACCCGCGCCAGGCTGCACCCGGGACCATACGCGCGGACTTCGCGACCAGCATCGACGCCAATGCCGTTCACGGGTCCGACGGCGAAGACACCGCTGCCCAGGAGATCGATTTTTTCTTCGATTCCGATGAGATATACTCGAGTTGATCAAAAGGCATCGAGCCGATGGCTGAACTGGGTACCAAGACGAACCTGCTCGGCCTGAGCCGGGAAGGACTGGAGCGGTATTTCTCCTCGTTAGGGGAAAAGAAGTTTCGTGCGCGCCAACTTCTGCAGTGGATCTATCAGCGCGGCGTTACCGAATTCGCGTTGATGACTGACCTCAGCCATAGCCTCCGCGACCGGCTTTCCGAATCGGCCGAGATTCGCCCACCCGAGATACTCAGTGAGCAGAAATCGGCCGACGGCACAATCAAGTGGTTGCTTTCACTGCCCGGCGGAAGCGCGGTTGAAACCGTCTTCATCCCGGAGCCGGACCGTGCGACGCTCTGCATTTCCTCGCAGGTCGGCTGCATGCTCAATTGCACCTTCTGTTCGACCGCCATGCAGGGCTTCAGTCGGAATCTTACGTCCGCCGAAATCATCGGCCAGGTCTGGCTCGCAGACCGAAGAACCGGTGATCGACGGATCAGCAATGTGGTCCTGATGGGCATGGGCGAGCCGCTCCTAAATCTGGACCAGGTCGGACCGGCACTCGAACTTCTGCGCGAGGATCTGGCCTATGGGCTGGCAGCGCGTCGGGTTACCGTATCGACGGCCGGGGTCATTCCCGGCATCGAAGCACTGCATGATTATCCGCCCATCGCTCTGGCGGTTTCTCTGCATGCCCCCACCGACGAGCTGCGCAGCCGGCTGGTTCCGCTCAACCGAAAATATCCCATAGTCGAGCTCATGGCCGCCTGCAAGCGCTACCTGCAGCGCGCCGGCACCCGGCAGTCCATTACCTTCGAATACACCATGATTGACGGGGTCAACGATCGGCCGGAAACGGCTCGGCAACTGCGCCGGTTGCTTTCCGATTTGCCGGCCAAGGTCAACCTGATCCCGTTCAATCCGTATCCTGGAACGCCTTTCCGCTGCAGTAGCAGTGAAAACATGCTGAAATTCCAGGAGATTCTTCGCGCCGCCGGACTCATTGCGACCGTCCGACGAACACGTGGCGACGACATAGACGCGGCCTGCGGCCAGTTGGTCGGCAAGGTGCTTTCCAACAGCCAGAGGCGGGCGGTAGTGCAGCAGCAACTGGCCCGTCAGGCGCTGGCATGAGTTTGCGCTGCACTGTGATGGTTTTGCTGATTACCACCCTGACCGGCTGCGCATCGACAAATTCTCCGGAATCCGACCCCAGGCGGAGCGGTTCGGCGGTCGATCGGGTCAGTCCCGTGCGCGCGGCCGAAGTCAACACACGTCTGGGCGTGGGATACCTGGAGCGAGGCGATCTTCAAGTCGCTATGGAAAAGCTCGAGCTTGCGGTAAAACAGGATCCGAAGCATGTGCCCGCTCACCTCGCGCTTGCGATGGTGTATCAATCCATCGACCGCGACGGGCGTGCATTGAGGCATCTGGAAACAGCCGTCAAGCTTGCACCTGAAGACGGAGGAGCGCACAATAGCTACGCGGCCTTGTTGTGTCAGATGGGGCGCTACGGCGAAGCTGATCGACATTTCAGGGACGCTTTGAACGATCCGTTTTACGCAACGCCCGGTGTGGCACTGGCCAATGCCGGTTCCTGTGCGCGCCGCGACGGCCGTTATCCAGATGCGGAGCGTTATTCGAGAGAAGCGCTGGAGTTTGATCCGCAAAACCGGACCGCGCTGTTCAACCTGGCGCGCTTGTCGTTACAGCAAGGGGAAAATCTGCGTGCCAGAGCATTCCTTCAACGGCTGGAAGCATCGGGCGGCCTTGGAGCCCAGGCACTTTTGCTTGCCGTGCAGGTTGAGCGCTCTCTCGGCAGCGAAACCGTGGCAGATGCTTACGCCAGAGCCTTGATGCAGCGATATCCGGATTCACCCCAAGCCTCTCAATTGAGGCAATAAGTCCAGAAACGAAATGACAGAAGCCGACACCCCCGAAAAATTGAAATCGCATCTCTCTCCTGGAGCGGCGTTGTCGCAGGCGCGGCGGACGCGTCAAATGAGTCAGAACGACGTCGCCGGCAGGCTGAAGCTTCCCAGAACCACGATCGAGCATATCGAGTCCGACCGGTTCGAACGAATCGCACCGATTTACAGGCGAGGCTATATCGTCAACTATGCCCGGCTGTTCGATCTCGATCCCCAGCCGTTGCTTGAGCAAATGGGCGAGCTCGAGCCCGAGCCGCTAAGATCGGTGCTCCCGCGGGCAGGCAACCCACAGCGTTTCGAGCGGTTTTTCAAGTTTGCGACGTACGCGCTTGTGACCACCATGATTGTTCCGCCGCTTGTCTATTTCTTTGTTCTCGGCGGTGCTCGCTTGTTTGAATCCGAGGTGGTTTCGCGATCTATCGACAGCGTCGGCGAGCAGTCGCTCGAAGCGCAGAAACCGGGCTACCGAGAGCGATTCGCCGATGCGCTGGCGGTTCAACCGCCCGAAACGACAAGAAACGACTCGTCCCACCTTTCCGCATCTGCCTTGCCGATGAATCCAATTCGCTCCGCGGTCCAAGCCGAGCCGGTCGTCGATGCCGCACCGCAGGACGCCGACGATGATGTGGATGAATCCGCGTCGATCGATTCGGTGACGCAGCTGGAAATTGTTCTCAAGGAAGACAGCTGGGTCGAAATCGAAAGTGCCGACGGCCAGCGGCTGGAATTCGATCTGCTGCGCTCCGGAGAAGTCAAGACGTATTCGGGCCGTGCGCCGTTCAAGCTTCTGGTGGGACGCGCCAGTGCTGTCTCGGTGACCCTGGATGGCGAACGCGTGGCTTTCGACGGGCAGGACCAGGCTGGCGTCGCCGAGCTCCTTCTTGGTGAGCCGACATCCAACGTATCACCGCCGGAAGCCGGCCCATCTTCGGCAGACTGATCCCTTAAATCATGCGCGCCGCAACACGCTGGACCCGGCCGGCCTGCAGCGAGTATTTTCCGGGCCGGTTCGCGAATCCGAATCGGTCGGATTGTGTTTGGAGAATGAGCATATGAAATCCCTGCAATCGGTCCGGGGAATGCACGATATTCTTCCGGCCGAAGCTGCTGCCTGGCAGTGGCTGGAGATGCAACTGTCGGCGCTGATGGGGCGTTACGGGTTTGCTGAAGTCCGGATTCCCGTGGTCGAGAAGACCGAACTGTTTACGCGGGCAATCGGTCGGTCTACCGATGTGGTCGAAAAGGAAATGTACGCCTTCGACGACCGCAATGGTGAAAGCCTGTGTCTCAGACCTGAAGGCACCGCCGGCGTGGTTCGTTCGGTGCTGCAGAACGGCCTGCTGAATCCGCCTGGACTGAAGGTGTGGTATTCCGGGCCCATGTTTCGCCACGAGCGCCCCCAAAAGGGGCGACAGCGTCAGTTCCATCAGACCGGCGTCGAGGTTTTCGGCCTCGAAACGCCTGCCGCGGACGCCGAACTCATTGCGCTTGGCACGCGTCTGTGGCGCGAACTCGGCATCGATCAGCATATCGAGCTCGAGATCAATTCACTCGGCGACAGCGACGACAGGATCCGCTACCGAGAGGCCTTGCTCGCCTATCTCGCCCCGCTGCGTGACCACCTCGATGAGGACAGCCGGCGGCGGCTGGAGTCCAATCCCCTGCGGATATTCGACAGCAAGGTACCCACTACCCAGGCGCTCTTGAAGCAGGCGCCGCGATTGATCGATCACATTGGCGATCCGGCACGCGAACACTTTGAAGCGCTGACGGCCATTCTTGACGCCGAATGCATTGCTTACCGGATCAACCCTGGTCTGGTGCGCGGGCTGGATTACTACTGCCGCACCGTATTCGAATGGACCACAACTGCGCTCGGGGCGCAGGGAACGGTTTGCGCGGGCGGACGCTACGACGACCTTGTCGAAATCCAGGGCGGCAAGCCGACGCCCGGGATCGGATTCGCGATGGGAATGGAGCGTCTGCTGGCGCTGGTCAAGACCGAGGGTGGAGACTTCGAGAGTCGCCCGCATGCTTATTTGCTGGGTATCGAGCCGGTCGGCGTCAGGCTCAAACTGGCCGAATCGCTTCGCGATGGCTGGACCGGCCTGCGTCTGACTACCGATCTTCAAGGAGGCAGTTTCAAGGCGCAGTTCAAGCGTGCGGACCGGTCCGGCGCTCGACTTGCGCTGGTTCTCGGTGAAAAGGAACTGTCGGCCGGCACTGTCGGCGTCAAGGATCTCGCCGGTGGGACGCCGCAGCAGGATTTGAGTCGCAGCGAACTGGCCGAATGGCTTCAGGCGTTCTTCGACGGTGGGCTACACTCCGACAGCAACTGATTTATCATCCACGCCTGAAGTCTTTTTCAAGAGCAAGCGAGTATCCAATGGCCGTAGAACTCTACGACGAACATGAACAGAGCGAACGCGTACGAAACTGGCTGCGTTCGAATGGTGTTTCCCTCCTGATGGGGGTCGTTCTTGCGCTTGGCGGCATCTTCGGGTGGCGGCAGTGGCAGGATTACCAGACCGGGCAAGCGGCCCTGGCCAACGAGTATTACGCCGCAATTCAGCGTGAACTGGAAGCGGGCAGCGATCAGAGTGCCGCAGAGCAGTTCGCGGCGATGCGCGAGGGCGTCGGTGATCACGCCTACGTCGCGCTTTCCGGGATGCTGGTCGCTGCCGCCTGGACCGAAGCCGGCGAGACAGAAAATGCCGCTTCAATTTACCGGGAACTGCTGGAGTCCGATGAATGGGAAGCCCTGAAGCCGCTTATCCGTCTCAGACTGGCACTGATCGAGATTGCTCTGGATCGAGGCGATCAGGCATTCACTCTGCTGGAGGGAACGCCGCCGGCAGGATACGAAGGCATCTGGCTGGAAACCCGCGGCGATGTTTTGTTCGACATGAGCAGACTGGAGGAAGCCGCGGACGCATATGCAGCCGCTGTTGAACAATTGCGCGGCGAAGGGCGTAATTTCCGCCAGGCCGAAATCAAGCTCGATGCGGCCCAGTCGGCTGCCGGCCGCGTGGCGACGTCGTGATGAGCCTGAGTCGGACCGCCCGCCGCGCTGTGCCTCTTGCCGCGATTGCAGTTTTTGTGTCGCTTGGACTTGGCGGCTGCGGGCTGTTCGGAAAGAAAGACCCGGAACGGGACCCGATGGAGCTGACCGATATCAACGAGAGTCTGCGTGTCAGCAAACTCTGGAGCACCTCTATCGGCAAAGGCCTGGGCAAGAGTGCGCCGGGCCTGCGGCCATTTCATATTGACGGCCAGATCTGGACGGCCGATCACAAGGGTCGCGTCGTCGCCGTCGACGCTGAATCGGGTGACCGTTTGAGACGCTTCGACCTCGACATGCCGCTCTCGGCCGGGCCGACAGTTGCAGGCCAGCGGGTTTTGCTGGGCACGATCAACGGCCAGATCCTGGTTCTGGATCGCGATTCCGGCGCGATCGACTGGCGGGCACAACTATCGTCGGAAATCCTGGCTGCACCGCTTCAGCGAGACGGTCTGATCGTGGTTCGTTGCATCGACGGTCGGGTCTTCGGGCTGAACGCGGACTCGGGTTTACGCGAGTGGGTCTACGATCGCAGCGTTCCGCTGCTGACGCTCCGCGGGACCTCCGAGCCTCTGATTCGAGGGGGGCAGGTATTCATCGGTCATGACGACGGCAGTCTGACAGCACTGAATCTTTCCGACGGCCAGCTGCTGTGGGAACAGCGAATCGGTACGCCGGAGGGACGGACACAGCTGGATCGTCTTTCGGACATTGACGGCCATATGGAAATCGTCGGCCTGGATATCTACGCTGTCAGCGAACGCGACCGGATGGCGTCTGTTGCGCTCGACTCCGGTCGGTTGCTATGGGTCAAGGAAGTCGGGTCGCATTCCGGGCTTACGGTCGCCCGGACTCAGATGGTGATATCGGATTCCGAGGACCGAATCTGGATGCTCGATCGTCGCAGCGGCTCCACAGGCTGGAGCAACGAGGAGTTGCTTCGCCGCGGCCTGAGCAGGCCGGTGCTTCAGGGCGGTTTTGTCGCGGTGGCCGATCAGGAAGGTTATCTGCATTGGCTGGATGCTGACAGCGGCGAGTTCGTCGCGCGCGAACGCGCTTCCAAGGACGCCCCTGCCAGCGCGCCGCTGGTGGTAGGCAACGTTCTGTTCTTGCTCGATGTGGATGGCAAGCTTTCGGCCTGGCGCGTGGGCGCTTCGTCGTAGTGTCCCCCGTCACTCATTCTGTAACCTTCAGAGCGTGACTGAGTCGACAGTGCAAGGCGCGATCGGCAGTGAATGGCACGCCCTTCACAAGGGTCGCAAAGCCGCAATGTCGACTCAGACGCGCTCCCGAAGGGCGGGCCCGAAGAAGAAAACAATCGCGCTGGTCCGCGGCGTTAGGCCCATTGGAAAGGACGCGGCCATACCTGCCGATGCCTGGCTTGCGCCTAAGCGTTTTCCGCCCCGCTGAATGTTACACAATGAGTGGCGGGGTACACTAGGCCCATGTCTGCAGCAATGAATCGCCCGGCGCTGCCCATCGTGGTTATCGCCGGACGGCCGAATGTCGGCAAGTCGACGTTGTTCAATGCGCTGACACGCACGCGCGATGCGCTCGTCGCCGACCAGCCCGGCGTTACTCGGGATCGCATCTACGGCCGCGCCGTTATCGCCGGCGCCGAGGTTGTGCTGGTCGACACCGGGGGGCTGGATCCCGATCCGGATTCGCTGGTCCGCGGGGTCGGCCGACAGACTCAGTTCGCGCTGGAAGAATCCGACCTCATTGCCTTCGTTGTCGATGGGCGCGGGGCGGTGACATCGGAAGATTTCGAGATCGCCACCAGAATCCGTCAGCTGGGCAAGCCTGTAGTTCTGGTCGTCAACAAGACCGACGGGTTAGATATCGATTCTGCCACTGCGGAATTCGCGGTGCTCGGTCTTTCCGAGCCGGTTCCGATCGCGGCCGCGCACCGGCGCGGTCTGGACGTGCTCGGGACGACGATTGCCGAGACCATGGCAACCGAACGCTCGGGACAGCCGCCGGACGTCGAAGCACGTGATACGCAGGACACCATCAGGCTGGCGCTGATCGGCCGCCCGAACGTCGGGAAGTCTACGCTGCTGAATCGTCTGACCGGGGGGGAACGCGCTGTCACCGCAGACATGCCGGGCACGACGCGCGATCCCATCTCCGCTGAAATCGACCGCGACGGGCGGCACTATCAACTCGTCGATACAGCAGGGATCAGACGCAAGCGCCACAAGCACGAAGCGGTAGAATCGCTGAGTACGCTCAAGGCGATGCAGGCCATGCAGCAGGCCGACGCGGTGTGCCTTTTACTTGATGCCGGCGAGGGCGTTACCGATCAGGACGCCCGGCTCGCCGGCCATGCTGCCGACGCCGGCAGGGCGCTCGTGATCGTCTTCAACAAATGGGACGGCATTGACGACCGGCAGCGCAAGATATGCCTGCAAGAGGCAGGAGAGAAGCTCAAGTTCGTCGCCTGGGCGCCCGTTGTCATTCTTTCCGCACTACATGGGAGCGGGCTGGCAGAGCTTTTCGACGCAATAGAAACCGTCTACGATGCAGCCTGTCTTTCGCTATCCTCGGGTCGCCTCAGCCGGGTGCTCAATAAAGCCACCGAGGCACATTCACCGCCGGTGGTGAACCGATTTGCCGCTAAGCTGAGGTATGCGCATCCGGGCGGAAATTTCCCGACCCGGATCGTGATTCACGGAAATCGAACCGAACACGTACCGCCGGCGTATCAAAGATTCCTGATCAACCGGTTCCGATCAGAGTTCGATCTGGTGGGTGTGCCGATTCAGCTGGTATTCCGCGATTCCCAGAATCCTTACGCGGGACGCCGCAACAAGTTGACGCCGCGCCAGGTCAAGCGTCGTCAGCGTATCCGCAAGCGGTAATCGGCACGCCCCGGAACGCGTCTATCGGGCCGGATTCCGGGGCGCCAACCCGGCCGCGAAAAATTGCGATCGACGTCTTGAAATTTCTTCGCTCGCCCCCTATTAATCTCTTGAAGTCGCCGGATCTATCGGGGCTTCCAGCTCTGGCCACAAGGCAGCGCTGACAACCTTACTAATCTATTGCTCATCTTTGGAGGATAGTGTATGACTACTTTTGACCTTTCACCCCTGTATCGCACCGCCATCGGCTTCGATCGGCTGGCCGACATGCTTTCCAACGCCTCGCGCGTAGATGGCAACGGTTACCCGCCGTACAACATTGAGGCGAGCGGTGAAGACCAATATCGTATTTCCATGGCCGTAGCCGGCTTCGCGGAATCAGAGCTCGAGATCGTTACAGAGCAGAATACTCTTATGGTGTCCGGCCAGAAGACTGCCGATGACGAGCGCGACGACCGCGAATTTCTGTATCGCGGAATCGCCACCCGCTCGTTCGAACGGCGTTTTCAGCTCGCCGACCACGTACGGGTTGTTTCGGCAAAACTCGAAAACGGTCTGCTTCACATCGAGCTCCAGCGGGAATTGCCGGAGAAAATGAAGCCGCGTCGTATCGAGATCGGTGGCGGACGTTCGACTATCGAGTCGAATCGCACGACCGAAATCGAAAGCGACCAGAGCAAGGCTGCCTGAGGCTATTTCGGCAACTTTTGGACCTGGAAGCACCGGACATCCGGTGCTTCCTTTTCTGCCTTTCCGGACTATTCCAGTGGTGACCGACGCTTTGGCATTCAGCGCAAGCTGAACACAAACTCCTGCATACCGTTATTGAGCAGCATGGTGCGCTCCACCTGCAACTCGGGCATCGATTTCTCCAGCGCCTTGGGTGTGTATCGCGGCGTCCCGACTGAGTCAATTGCGGTTTTTGCAGCACGCAACTGGCCGTTGACGTCGAGCCTGTATCGCCCCGGCGCATCGCACATGGACGTGCCGGAATATTCGATCAGCGCATGCACCTTGCTCCGTGAGCTTGCACGGCGTGCAAAGTTGCGCGACAGTTCGCCAAGCTCATCCGGCCGCATGTAATTGAGCAACTCCCAACATAAAAAACAATCGACCGGCCGACGCCAGAACCGGGCTTCAAGCGCCGCGTCGGGAATATGCCACTGCGTCCGATTTTTTCGGAAAGCTTCGGGCAGGTCTGCGACGACGAGCAAATTGCGCCCGACTTGCAGTCGGGAGACAAGACCGCCCTGCGCGCAGCCGAGATCTGCCCACACCCGGGCGCCAGCGCCCGTTGAATCAGCGATAAGCTCCTCGAGCAAGGGAACCCTGACAGATTCGGTCTCGGGGCTGTCGCTGTGCCCGATCCCGCTCGCCACCGCAGTCGACACCAGACCGTCTTTAGCGCGTCAGGCTGCCGACGTTCCGGTCTTGCTTCCGGGTGGTGTAGCTTGGCTGGAACGGTCCATCGGCCGAGCCTCCGGAGACGAACCCTGAGGCTTTGCCTTGTCCTTGTCGGATGTGTGCGACGCGGTGCTTGAAGACGATTTGCCGAAAGCCTTGCGGAAGTCCTCCGAGTCTGCGTCCATATCGATCGAACCCCGAAATTTGGCGCCGTCTTCGAGGCTGATTCTGGGCGCGAGAATGTTTCCCGTGATTCGTGCGCTCTTGAGGATACTGATTCGCTCGGAGGCATATAGGTCACCGTTGACCGTGCCCTCGACGAAAATAGTATGTGCGAAAACCTGCGCGTCAAGGGTTCCCTTGGCGCCGATCGTCAAGGTGTTCTTCTTCAGCTCGATAGTCCCCTTTATGCGGCCTTCGACGATCAGATCTTCTTCTCCCTTGAGTTGACCATCGATCGAGATAGAAGGACCTATAGTGGCCGCGCCTGCTGCTCCACCGGTTCTTTGCGTTGGTGCAGGCGTGGGGTTACCGGTGGCCGCAGGACCAGCGCCGCCACGATTCGAGGTTTCTGATTCGTTGTTTTCACGTTTATTGAACATCGGTTGCATCTCGGTTGGGGACAGGGGAGCTGCTCAAATTACAACCACGGTGACGCAACGTCAAGCGGCGATTGTGTGAGCTTGATCAATTTTCCCGGCAATGGCGGCGCGGGGGGGCTCCTTAGCTGCAGGCAATACAGGCATGTTCATCGGCTACACTCGTAATTCGACCGTGATCTTTCAACGAACGATCTTTTTGATTCGCGATTTTCCGGAGTGTGATGTGTCATGGTTTGATTTTCCAAGGGCGTTTTTATCCATCAACTCGCGAACAGGAAGCCGAATGTCTGAACCGAACCACCGATTGCTGCTAGTCCGCCATGCCCAGGGTTCGCTTGGCACCCATGACTATGACCGGCTTTCAAAGACTGGCTTCAGGCAGGCGGAACGCATCGGGATGCATCTGACCGCAGAGATCGGCCAGGCCGCTGTCGTCCGCGGCGAACTGAAGCGCCACCGGCAGACCGCCGAGTATCTGGGCCGTCTCGGAGCTTGCCGTACCGATCCCGACCTTAACGAGTACCGTGTCGATCATCTGCTCGAAGCTGCATTCACGCGGCGCGACGAACTGGCGCTTGACGCTCCCGGGCCAGCCGCGCTTGACGATCCGGTGGCTTACCTGGATTTATTCCTTGAGCTTTTCCCGCGGGTGCTGGAGGCATGGCAGACCGAGCAGCTGGACTGTTCGGTGAACGGACGATGGAGCGCATTCAGTCAACGAGTAGATGCGGCCGGCCGACGAATGTCGCAGATGCTGGATGAGGCCGGAACGGTCGTCGCTGTAACCTCAGCCGGTGTCATCAGTACGCTGGCAGCCAGGCTGCTGGGCCGAGACCTGGCCTGGCAGCGGCATCTTAATGTCTCGTTGTACAATGCGTCGATCACCGAACTGACGCTGGAGAGGCTTTCCAGCGGTGTCGAGCGCTGGTCGGTGTCGCGAGTGAATTGCATCGCACACCTGCCGCCTGAGGAGCTTCATACGCTGGCCTGATCAGAGGCTGGCTCCGACAAGGAATTTCCGATTACATGGCAAATAGTCCAGTCACAATCATTACCGGGTCGAGTCGCGGCATCGGACGTGCGGCTGCAGAGCTGCTGGCCGGTCGCGGCCACAGCGTGGTCATTTCCAGTCGAAATCAGGATAGTTGCGATGCCGTTGCCGCTGAAATCTGCGCAGCGGGCGGAGACGCAGTCGCAATTGCCTGCCACGTCGGAAAGGACGAACAACTCGAGGCGCTTATCGCAGGTGCTGTCGAGCGCTTCGGGCGCCTTGACAACCTGGTGCTTAACGCGGCCAGCAATCCGGTCTACGGACCATCCCAAAACGTCGACCGAAAGGCTTTCGATGTCATCATGCACAACAACGTGTTCGGTTCGATGCGACTGGGACACCTCGCACGGCCCCACATGTCCGAGGCCGGGGGCGGCTCGGTTGTGCTCGTGTCGTCGATCGCCGGACAGCTGGGCAACCGCGTGATCGGCGCGTACGGTTTGTCCAAGGCGGCCGAAAACCAGTTGGTGCGTAACCTGGCGCTGGAATTCGGCGGCGACGGGATTCGGGTCAACGCCGTGGCGCCGGGGCTGATTCGTACCGATTTCTCCAAGGCATTGCTCAGCGACGAGCGTATGGTCAAGCACTTCGAGCGCACGACGCCACTCGGCCGGATCGGCGAACCGGACGACATCGCCCGGGTCATCGCATTTCTGGTCGGGCCCGATTCGGCCTGGCTCAGCGGCCAGGTCATCACCGCTGACGGTGGTATCACGGTGACCGGCGGGTTCTGATGATTATTGTGTCGCCCACTCGAGTTGCGTCAACGATATTGGCTCTGGCTCTGGCAATGGTCTGGCTGCCGGCTCAGTCCCAGGTCTACCGCTATGAGGACAATAACGGCGTGACGGTCCTGACCAACATCAAACCTGCTCCGGGCAAGTACGAGAACGTCCGCAACGTCGGATGCTACGGCACCTGTATCAAGGGCGTGGACTGGCATGACACACCTTTGAAACGATCGGAATATCGTGAAGAAGTGCGAGTCGCCGCAGAAGTCCACGGCGTCGACGAGGCGCTGGTGCGCGCCATCATGCACGCCGAATCGTGGTTCGATCCCGCGGCCGTGTCGCACGCCGGCGCTCAGGGCCTGATGCAGCTCATGCCGGCGACCCAGGCGCGTTTCGGTGTCGCCGACCCGTTCGACCCGGTGGACAACATCTCCGCCGGAGTGGCTTATCTGGCCGTGCTGATGGACGAATTCGACAACGACTGGGAACTTGCCGCGGCGGCCTACAACGCAGGTGAAAACGCAGTTCGCCGGCATGCCGGCGTTCCCCCGTTTTCCGAAACACGGGAATATGTCCGGCGTGTTCGTATTCTGCGTGCCCGATACCGCGGCTGATCTGGCTGGTTGGTCTCATGGAAAGAACACAACCTGAAACCGCAGATTCCGTAGATGCGTGCAGATTGTTTCGTTGCTGTACCCAGTGTGAGCTGCGCTGAGAATCCTGATTGAACAGGCGCCGACTGCCTGAATCTCATTGTCAAGATTGCCTGGCTTGAATTTTGAAAACGGGAAAATTTGCGGCCCAACCCCTGGAACCCGCTCTCGTCGCTAGACTTTCCGGCCAATTGTTCGAACCAGTCCGACAACTGCAACGATTCCGACGGACAGGCAGATCCACCACGGAACGCCAAAACCGGCCGGCAGGGCACCGGCAAGAATGGCTATTACGCCGGCCGACAGCGCGTAGGGCAGTTGCGTGCGAACGTGCTCTATATGGTCGCACTGGCTGGCCATCGATGAAAGAATCGTGGTGTCAGAGATCGGTGAACAGTGATCGCCCCAAACCGCGCCTCCCATCACCGCGGCGACCGTGGCGTAGAGAATCGGCAGGTGCTCGGCGCCGTTCATGCCCGAGGCGGCCATCAGCGCCCACGCCAGGGGCACCATCAGCGGCAGCAATATACCCATGGTGCCCCAGCTGGACCCGGTCGAGAACGCCGTGGCAGCGGCGACGATGAACACCAGCATCGGGAGCAATCCCGGGTGCAGACGGTCGCCGACCAGCGACACCAGGTAATCGGCCGTGCCCAGAACATCGGTCACCCCTGACAGCGCCCAGGCAAGCACAAGGATGAATATCGCGTAGAGCATCGCACGCGCGCCGGAGAACCAGGCCGCCACGGCTGCGTGCATCGAAAGTGTGCGCTGGCCGACCGACATGGCAATAGCAAGCAGCGAGCCGAACAACGAGCCCCAAATGAGGGATTTGTAGGGGTCGGCAGAACCGACGATCTCGCGCAGCGTCGCGCCTTCGCCGGTAACGAACATGCCCGCCACCACGCCGCTGACCATCGTCAGGATCGGCAGCAATGCGTTTCGAGCGCGGAATTCTACGCCGTCGCTCGGCCGGACCTCTTCCATATCGGTTGCGGCCTGGTTCGACACGTTGGTCGGCGGGGCAACAAGTCCGTCGTGCCGCGCCCGCACCTCGGCGGCATGCATGGGGCCGAAATCCCGACCGAGACCGACAACGGCAAAAACCAGTGTGAGGGCAAGCAGCGGGTAGAAGCTGTAGGCGATCGAATTGAGAAAGACAAGGTATGCGTTGAGTTCAAGGCCGGGGATGCCGGCAATGGCGTCGCGGATCAGACCGACCTCGTACCCGACCCAGGTCGTGACCAGGGCAACGGTCGCAACCGGAGCCGCGGTCGAATCGACCAGATAGGCCAGTTTCTCTCTGGAAATCCTCATGCGGTCGGTGATCGGACGCATGGTATTGCCAACCACCAGCGTATTGGCATAGTCATCGAAGAAAATTGCCAGCCCCATGGCGACAGTGGCAGCCTTTGCTCGTCCAACCGTGTTGGCAAAACCGATGATTCGATCGACGATACCCATCATGCCGCCGTTCCTGGAAATCACGCCAACCATGCCGCCGACAAGAAGAGTGAAAAGAATGACCGAGGCGTGGTCCGGCTCGGCGAGCGCATCCAGGATGAACGTGTCGGCCGTCTGCATCAACGCTTCGAGCGCACCGAGCGCGGAAAAGCCGGCAATCGCCCAGGCGCCAATCCAAACCCCTATAAAGAGCGCAGGAATGACCTGCCTGAGCAGCAATGCCAGGCCGATCGCCGTCAGCGGTGGCAGCAGGGAGATCCAGCCAAAGTTGCTCGGCGCGCTGGCTTCCTGGCCCAGCGCCGGCCCAGAAGCAGAGATTAGAAGAAGCAAACCGGCATTCATCAACGCGCTTCTCATGAGCTTGTGGTCATCTGTTGGAGTATCTTGTCTGCACGCTCGAAGCGCTTTTCGAGTTGGCCCGCGCAGCTGGGGTCGTGGGGAAAGCTTTCGAGCCAGCGCCGCTGCAATCCTGCACGCTCGGAATCCAGATCGGCCTTGACCGCACTGCCTCCGAGTCGGTTGGACAGTCGATCGATCTGATAGTCCATGCGGCGCTGCCGGTCTTCCTCCGGACTCTCCAGCCCAGAAAGACACTCCATTTCGACCACGATCTGGCGCGCCTTTTCGGTTTGCGCCTCGACTTCGCGAGCAAGAGAATCCTTGTCGTTTGTCTCGACCATGTGCTTCAGCCTTTCGAGCAGCTGCCGCGCGACCTCGTCGTCGTCCGGAATCTCGGGCAGGTCGTCTATAGATGGAGATTCCTTGCCGCTGGAGATACTTTCCCAGGTGTCCTGCAACTGTGTGCTCAGTGCTGCCAGGTGCGCGCGCTTGGCCTGAGCCTGCGCTTCGCGCGTCGCTCGGACGCTGTCGCGATAGCGGTCGAGCGCGCGCTCGAAACGTTTGCGCAGGGCAGGCGGCTGAGCGCCGTGCCGGTTGAATTCGTCTTCAAGGCCGGAGACCTGGCCGGCGACAGATTCGGGATCGTCGGTGGCCGCCAACGCTTCGGCTTGCAGGCAGATCTGCTTGAGCGTCTCTGCGTGCTCGTTTTCGGCCTGCTTGCGTTCGTCGCGCTCCTTCTTGAGATTTTCGAAGAGCGGATCGATAGGCTCGCGAAATTCGTTCCACAGCTGATCGTCGATCTTGCGCCGGCCGCGCCCGGCTTTTTTCCATTCGGCCTGCAGCGCCTTGGCTCGATCTATCGCGACCGCCCGGTCTTTTTCATGTGCGAGCTTTCGAGCTTCGGCAATCAGCCTGCGTTTTTCGTTTTCGGCGGCCTCGAAATGGCGGTCCAGCGATGCCGATATTGAGTCCATCAGCTCGCGCAATGCACCGGCGGCCTTGCCGCGAAGTTTGGGCGGCAAGGTGTCCAGGTTGCGGATTGCCTCGCGCGCCGCGCGCTGGTACCGGATCAGTTTTTCATTCGGCGTATCGGGGTCGGCGGCAACCTTTTTTGCGTCATCGAGAAATTCCTGTAGCTCCCGATGCGACTGCTCCCGGACTTCGCTGCGTTTCTCCAGATACGGACGAGCGGCATCGAAGGCCTCCTTGCACGCCCGCTGAAACCGGCGCCACTGCCCCTGGGGCGCAGCGAATTGCCGTTTGTCCCCGGGCAGTACTTCCTGCGCGTCCAGTTCTTTCCAGCGCTGGCGGAGTTCCTTGAGGCGCTCGGTAACCGCATCCGGATGCATGCCCGCAGCATCGATCTCGCCGACGCGTTCAATCAAGCGCTCACGGAGCTTGTTGTTCGACCAGTGCTGCCAGTCGCGCATTTCCTTCAGCTTGCCGGTCATTCGTGCGATCCGGCCGGCCGCGTCGCCGGACCCGCCTCGCCGGGGCCGCTTGTCATTCAAGCTTCGGGCTTCGCGTATAGCGTCGGATGATCGCGCGATGTCTCCGTCGGCCAGTGCATTTTCGGCTTTTTCCAGCGCCTGATCGAGGTTCGAGTCTGCCAGGTTGCTTTCCCCGGTTTGTGTCTTGCTGCCGCGGGAATTTACGGTCTTGGCCTCGGCAGTCTCTCGGGTCTGCAGGCGCGCCTGCAGTTCACCGGACAGGGCCCTGAAATGCTCGAGTAAAGTTTCGTCGGCCGGGCCGGGCTTGCGCAGCGTGTTCCAGTGCCTGTCGAAGGCCGAAATCAATTGGTTCAAGCTATCGGCCGTCTTGTCGTCGGCGGGCTGGGCAGCCATTGCCTGCGCCTGCTCGACCATTTCCGCCAGCTCTCGGTTGCCGGCAGCAGGCGCTTCGGTTTCTACCTTAATCGGGGCGTGGCGTGCGGGGCGGGGTTGTAAAGCACTTTTTATAATGCGCATGGCGCCTTCGAAGCGTCTCGCAAGATGCGGCTCAGGGTCTGCCAGCTGGCGCCAGCCGGCGGCAAGCTTTTCATATTCTTTTTCGCGGTCCCCCTTGAATTCGCCCCTGGCCAGTTTCTCGGCCTGCCCGATCAACTGAACGGCAAGCTCGTCGCGGGCATCGTGCCGGCCGGATTTTGAATCTGACTCCAGTTCGGCCAGACGTCTCAGGACGGCCTGGTGCCTGGTCTTGTGCTTTTTCCGCAATTGATCGGCGATGCGCTTGAGCGTGGAGACTTGTTCCAGCCGAGCCAGGATGGTTTCGGCGATTGCGTCGTCGGTTTCATTGACCAGGCAGTCGCCGAGAAAGCCCTGCGCGTTGATGCGAACTAGTGCGGCTGCACGCATGTCGACGTCGGCGGCGTGGGCGGCTACTTTGCGCAATGCGTCCGGCGTATCCAGCGCTTCCAGCCAGTTGAGCCTGTGAGGGAGGCTGTCGTCGCCAGATTTTTCGCAAACCGAGCGAAGGAGGAAATGGTCGGCAGCGGCACGAATCTGCCGGTCCGAGTCGGACCGTCGCGCCTCCAGCCATGCCGTTTCCTCACCCATCCTTTTCAGGGCCGCGATCCGGACGCCGGCGTCCGCGTCGCGTGCCGCGATTTCTGCGAGGTGTTTCGAAAGCCTTGGGTCGGTCGAGCCGGCCACGCTGCGCGCTCTTGTTTCAGCGTCCTTGCTTTCCCAGGGCGGTCCGAACAGGCGTTCCTTGATGCTCATCTGGTTGTCCCGTCAAGAAGGCTTTGTTGCCAGGTTGAGATACGGTTGTCATCGTAGTCGTTATAACAATTGTGCGTCATTTGAGTGGCCGGTTGCCAGGTGCGCGTCCGGCATGGCTCAGGCGCTTGCCGTTCGCCAGACGCGCAGGCGTCATGCGAGCTGCCGAATCATGCTGAATCCCGCAACCCAGGTGCCGATCGCCGATCCGAGGTTGGACAGGAAGAACACGAGGAATACCCGAGCAACGCGGTTCTTCCACCAACCCGACAGCTTGTTGACGTCATCGCGCAGCGACTCGAAATCGGCGATCTTGGGCTTGCGCAACCAGGCCTCGACGGCCCCGGTGACCATGCCCGCCCCGATCGTTGGGTTCAACGAGGTCAGTGGGGCGGCACAAAGCGCAGTGATGATCGTCAGCGGGTGGGCGCGGGCACAGGCTGCACCCACCGCAGACGATCCGCCGTTGATCAAGACCCACGTCAGCACCAGCGACCAGCCGAGCTCCGGGCTGCGCGAAAAGCCGACACCGAACCCCGACACAACCGCGACCAGAATCAGCCATGGGATGGCCTTCCAGATCCGCGACGGCGGCGGTACCTCGTTAAGCGACCTGACGCGCGTCGATGCATCCACATCGGATTCCAGCGCATTCGCGGTTCCGTCGAGGTGACCGGCGCCTATCACGGACAAAACGCGTCGACCGGTATGGCCATTGTTTTCCTGGCGCAGACGTGCAGCCATGAATTCGTCGCGCTCGCTGATCAGACTCTCGTAGATCTCGGGTGAGGCCGAAGCGAACTCGCTGAAGGTCTCCTCGAGGATGTCGCCACGCTTTAGCCGCTCGATGTCTTCCTCGGAAATTTTCTCACGCGAAAACAGGGAAAAGATCAGGCCGTTGATCATCACCCAGCGTCTCCACCATGAAAGGTTTCGCCCGGTTCGCTTGAGCGTGATGCCGATCTCGCGATCGATAAGTTGCAACGGTATGCCCTCGGCGTCGGCGGTCTCGATGGCGGCCTTCATCTCGGCGCCAGGCTCAATACCGAATTGTTCGGCGATGCGACGCTGGTAACCTGCCAGCGCGAGACTGGCGATCATCATGTTGGCCTTGCCGTCCCGGATGATCGCGAACAGGTCCAGCTCGCGCCACGCGTCCGTGTCGGTCAACGTCTTGTGGCGAGATTCGCACAGCTCGACGGCAACAATGTCGAATTTCCCGTGTGCGATATGGTGCCTCACCGCATCGACGCTGGCCCGTGATACGTGGGCCGTTCCGAGCAGCGTGTAGTGAACACCGTGGCATTCGACTTCCCTTACCGGTTCGTCGGCGAAGTCGTGGGTTTGATCATCCGTGGCCGCGTCTGTAGGCCCGGCATCGGTGAACTCGGTCATTCGTTTGGTTCCGGCCAAAGCTGAGAAGTCTATCAGGGAAAGCGCCTGGAGCCACTACAAGTCCCGCGGCCCTAAAAAAAAGCGGCGACTAATGACAGGCGATTGGCGACCGGCGCCCGCAGCGCCGGGTAAGGGGAGGCCGATGCTACACGCTGGAGGGCAGTTTCCCTGCCAAGCCTAGACTGGCAGTGCGGTCGCAGGCATGGCTACAGCAGTGAATAACACCGTCAACGCGTGAGTGCGCGTCGGCATAACCGCTCTCTATGGTTTCTCGTGACGCTTTACAGTTACTTCTCAGCGGCAATGCGGTGAATTCTGAGGTTTCCCTCGGTAGAGGATATTCATACGCCGGTAGCGTTGCGAAGAGAGTCACATAAACTCACCCAGGCAGGCGCTCGATCAGACTCGGAAAGCGTCCGTAGCGATTGCAGGGCATTGGTCGACTGGTCAGGGCTTGAATCGCCGGAGGAGATCGTCGTAGGCGTCTATTCGTCTATCACGGAAGAAGGGCCAGATCCGGCGCACGGTTTCGGAATTCTTGCAGTCGATTGTGCAGACCACCACCTCGCTTGAGGTATCGGCCTCGCCGAGAATTTCGCCCTGGGGACCGCAAACAAAGCTGTGGCCCCAGAATTCGGCGTTGTATGTGCCGCCGGATCGATCCGGCTCGAACCCCACGCGGTTGACGGATGCAACGACGAGCCCGTTGGCAACAGCATGCGATCGCTGGATGATGCGCCAGGCGTCGAGCTGGCGGCGCGCCTCCGCTTCGTCGTCGGCCGGATCGAATCCTATGGCGGTGGGATAGACCAGCATCTCGGCCCCGGCAAGGGCCATCAGTCGCGCCGCTTCCGGATACCACTGGTCCCAGCATACGAGCACGCCGAGGCGGCCGACCGAGGTGTCGATGGGCTCGAATCCGAGATCGCCGGGCGTGAAGTAGAATTTTTCGTTGTAGCCGGGATCGTCCGGAATGTGCATCTTGCGATAAATGCCCGCGAGGCTGCCGTCGGATTCGAGCACCAGGGCCGTGTTGTGCGCCAGGCCGGGGGCGCGATGCTCGAAAATGCTGCCGACGACGACAAGTTTGTAGTCGGCTGCGGCCTCCGCCAGCAGCCGGCGTGTAACGCCGTCGAGCGGCTCGGCAAGGTCGAACAGGGCGGGGTCCTGGTATTTGCAGAAATACTCGGTGGCATGAAGTTCCGGCAGAACCACCAATTGTGCGCCGCGCGCCGCCGCTTCGGCAATACCGTCCAGCGTCGCGGTGCGGTTGGCGTCGACATCGGCGCCCATCGCGTGCTGGACAAGCGCAATTACCAGGGATTCGCGGCTCACGCGAGTGCCGCCGGAACGTGCATGCTTGCGCAGTGGGGTCCGCCACCCTGGCCGACCAGGGTTTGCGCATCGACCGACTTCACGATTCGGTCGGGAAAAAGTTCGGACAGCAGTTCGCGTGCAGGCGCATCGGCGCGACTGCCGAATGCAGGCACCAGGACCGCGCCGTTGAGCAGTATGAAGTTGACGTAACTGGCCGCCAGCCCGGGATCGATATCGTCTGGACGGGGCAGGGCGATCAGGCGGTAGGCCCGGCCCTCCGCGGTCCGGAGCAGCTCGAGTTGCCCATTGAGCATGCGGGTCGCCGATTCATCGGACAGAGTCTGGAACACAATGGTTTGGCGATCGGTGAAGCGAGCCAGCGTGTCAATATGGCCGTCGGTATCGTCGCCGGGGATCGGCAAGATATCTATTTCCATCAATCGGCTGGCGTTGAGCCAGGCTTTGAGTTCGTGGTCGATTTCCGAATCTTCCAGGTGCGGTGCCCGCGTGCGCATGCAGTGCCGATTGATCAGCACGCCGCCTTCGCCGTCGCAATCGATGGCGCCGCCTTCCAGCTCGAAAAGTGACTGCCGGAACGCGAAATTGGCGAAAAGCTCATGGCGCGCCAGGTTCGAATTGACCCGGTTGTCCAGGCGTGCCTCGTGGCGTCCGCCCCAGCCGTTGAAATAAAAATCCAGCGCCAGGCGCTGTCCTGCGCTGCACATCGTGATCGGGCCGAAATCACGACACCAGGTGTCGTTGTAGCGCATTTCCATGAACTGAAGACCAGGTCGATCGCCCAGTCGGGCACGGGCGCCTCCGTCTCCTGGCGGAATCAGCAACACGACACTCTGGAATTCCAGCGACGCTGTGATGAACCCTGCGTACTCGCGCTGGATTTCGTCAAGTACATCATCCCAGTCGCCGCCCGCGAAGGGCCATGCGAAAAGGATTGCGCTCTGCCGCTCCCATTCGGCGGGCAGCCGGTAGTCGACAGGATGCATGCGGAACTTCAGCCCTGTGGAAGCTTACCGGACCGATTGTTGCCCGACAGAACGGCACCGTGATGAAGCACGCTTTCGATCACCAGGTCGTGTTCGAAATAGACGCTGTAATCGTCGTAGAGCCAGCGCGAGATCGGCGGCTCCCCGACCGGCGCGCGACGCTCGTTCGGACGCCCAAAGCGTTGCTCGACCTCGTTCATCGAAAGCCCGTTTCCCGGCAGATCACGCTGCATCCGCTCGCGAACCTCATCGATCAGCAGAACGTCGGCATCGGTCGTTCCGGCTGTGGCCATGAATGCGATGACCGCGATGGACTTCAATATGCTGCGGAACATGTCCGGCTCCTGTACTCGTTTCCAGGTTCGACCCTATGGGCCGGACCCTGCGGCCCCTTTATTTCACAATGAAATATTAGCATACGGATCGTGGCGTACGCCCGAAACGGAAGATTCCGGGCAGGCACGCCAGCCCGCCCGGATGCGACCCTGGCTCAGGAATCCGTAGCGCGGCGCCGAAACCATACCGATCCGGCCAACAGCAGTAATCCGATCGCCACGCCGACCCACATTTCCCAGGATATGAACGCATTGGCGACGGATTTGAAGCTCATCAGCATGTCCTCCCTGGGCACGAAACTGGGTTCCGACTGCGATTCGCTGACGATCTGCTCCCACTCGATGCTGGCCGGCAGCACGCCCCGGCCGATACGCTCCAGGATCACCCAGAGCAGATTGAAGTCCGGCAGGCGGAAATTCGAGAAGAAGCTCCAGAAATGCTGGAACATGCCGATGAGCACCGGGACCAGAACCGCGATGAGGATCGGCAGGCGCGGTGCCCATGAGGAACAGAACATCAACCATGCGTAGATCGGCAGCAGCCACAGCGACTGTACGAGACTGCCAATCAGGGTGACCGACCAGACCTTCGGAAGATTTGCCGGCGCCCAAATCTCACTGAATATATTGATGTCGGCCATCAGCGCATACCCGGACGCGATCAGAACAAGCGAGAGCTGCATAAGAACGATGCCGCCGAGATACATGATCGGCGCCGCCACCGTCGCGGTCAGAATCTTGGAGGCGACGGTCATGTGATCGGAGACTGGCAGCGACTTCCAGAACAGGATGGACCGATCACGCCGATCGTCGTAAAGACTACCCGCCAGATAGAACACGACGACCAGAAACATGACCTGGTGAAACAGCGAACCGGCCGAAAACATGACGCCCGCAGCCAGTAGCCGCTGCTGTGCGTCGTCCATCTGGGCATACATGCGAATGCCGTCGATGGTGAAGACCTGCTCGTTGTCGACCTTCGCACCGATGATCAGCAGCAGCATCGTGACCAGCAGGATGAAGCCGGCGATGATCAGGGGCGTCCATTTGAACGCGACCGGGCTTTCCCAGATCTCGCGACGTATCAGGATCCAGAGTCTTGAAAACATGCTTGCATTCATGCTGCTTTCTCCCCGGTTGCTGAAGCGTCATGCTGATCTGCGGCCTGTTCGCCCATCAGCGCGACAAACAGATCGGCCACGCTCGGCTTGTGGATCTCGCCGAGTTCGGACAGGCGCTGCTGATCAGCGTTGTCGAACAGCATGATGTGGCGACCGAAC
>JGI12048J13642_10287236_pt1 | contig 30489 bp, 28 predicted proteins | sample ElkSlonscriptome_16_FD_13642 | JGI IMG/M metagenome (IMG submission 13642)
GCCGCTTAGCTGCCTTCTCCACCATCCCCGCCAACTCAGCCCCCGTACAATTAACCGTGCGAGACAGCAGAATCCGCCATTCCTTCATCGTCAACACCGAGCCATGGCGATAGCGGCGGTCAAATCGTGCTAAATGTAAGTGTAAAATATCCTTACGCTCACCCGCTTGGGGGAAATCCACATAGAAAATCTCATCAAACCGCCCCAAGCGTGTTAACTCCGGCGGCAAAGCATCCAACCGATTCAGCGTAGCAATCACAAATGTCTGAGAAACCTTATTCTGTAACCACGTCAGCAGAAATCCCAGCACCTGGCGCTGCTTCACATCAGCCGGAACACCGGGATCAGGAAACAGCTTATCAAACTCATCCAAATAAACCACAGCCGGTGCCGATGCCTCCACCCGGTCAATTAACCGCCGCAAATAAGACGCACCTCCCGCCGCGATCGCACCCGTATCTACGCTAATCAGCGGAAACTCCAGCATCTTAGCACAGAACTGGCAAACCAACGTCTTCCCCGTCCCCGGAGGACCCACCAGCAACCACCCCTTGGGCAAAGGAATCCCCAACCGCCTAGCCGCCTGAGTGTAATCCCGCTTCACCCCATCAATAGCGTCCCGAATCCGATCCATCCCACCAAAATCCGACACATCGGGTGAGGGTGTAAACGCCAAATCAAACTGCTTCAAGCGCTCCACCTTAAAATCCAGCAGTAAACCCACCCCCTTTGAAGCCAAAGAACCACCACTTTTCGCCACAGCCAAGCGCAAACTCATCTTAATCTCCTCAATAGACAGCCCACCGGCTCGTTGCGCTAATGTAGGAACTATCTCTAAATCGACTCCCGATTCAATCTGAGGTAAAAACTGGCGCAGCATCGCCTCTCTCTCCTGATAATCCGGCAAAGGATACCAAACCTCCGGAATCAGGCTCCTAATCACCTCTGGCAGCTCCACGTTCTGCAACCCCAGTAAAATCAGATATATCGAACCCCCCGACCGATCCGAAGCAATATTAATCAGCCGAGACACCACTCGCCCCGCCACCATCCGAGATGGCACATCATCGGCTTCCTGATCCAAAAACGGATGCAAATCTTCTAAAATATAGACTCCCGACCCAGGCTGGTGAGACAAAAACTCCAGCACATCCAGTGGCTGCGATCGCTCCACACCGCACACATCCGAATTCCCCTGACGGGAAACAGCCAGCGACAACTCCTGAAAACGCCCCGCTCCCAAATTCCACAAATAACAAGGTAACCCAAACGCGATCGCTAACTCCCGCTCAATCGCCCGAATCACATTCACCCGCTCAATTAACGACGCTTGTAGCGAAACAACATGACAACCCGACTCAATCGCCACAGTAACTTCAGCTAAACTCATAATCAATCCATCTCCAACTGCATCTTCCGACTTGGCTTCCCGACAGACACCCCCGACTCAGGTTGAGTCTGTACAACCAGCGCCTTCAAAACCTGCTCAAAATGCACCAAATCCTTCTCATCCATGCGGCTGCGTAACTCCCCCCCAGCCTTAGCCAGCAACGCTCCGCGCCCATCCTTAGCATCGATGCGTACTCGACCATCAGCCGTAGCCCGCCACTTATAGGAAAACTTGCCATCAATCCGCACATTCCCGCCCTGAGTCGCGGCATAATCACTCAAAGCCTGGGTAATCCGATTCACCCGTGCCAAATAATCAGCTTCATGGCTTGCCATTGACCGAAACCCGCCCTCAGGCTGCCGAGACGCTGCCACAGAAGCCTCCAACTGTTGCACCTGTGCCAAATCCGCCTCAGCTAATGGTGGCAACCTCTGATCCACCCTAACCCCCAAAACTGTTGCATCAAATTCCATCAGGGGATTATTCTGTTGATCAGCAAGCCTGTACCTTAACCCCTGCTTAGATAGACGATAGGAAGCCCCCTCATAAATCTGCCCCGAACGTAGCTGAATCTGATGAGCAAACCGCTTCAGCGTAGATGCGGCTCGATACTGCTGCCAATAACCCCGTACCTTAGCCATTGAGGATTGCACCGTCACCGATAGCGTTTGCCACCAACGAGTCTTATCTCTGTGACGTTTGCCCAAGCGTTCCCGCACCAATTCCTGTACCTGAGAAATCGACGAATCACGAGACAACGGCGGCGGCTGCATCTGGGAGGTCAACCCCTGCATCAGAGACTTAACCGAAGCCTCCGGCAATCGCTCAACAGACTCCATCACCGCATCCAAACCCTTCTTTGTCGGTTGCCGATTTATCCTCCCTACCGACTCCCCAGAACGATGAGGTACACTTGGATGAATCTCTCCAGGTTCCTTTCGAGTTCTCTCAACTCCTTGATTGGGACTAACCGAAAAGAACCCTTCAAACAGTTCCGGTTGTGCCTCCTTCGTTGATTGCGGCTGATTGTCCTCCCGGCTCACGCGATCGCGCTTAAGTTGCTCCAATACCAACGGTACCATCAGTTCCGCTAAAACTTCTAACTGCGCGTTGCGTTCCTGGCGATTGAGGTGTTTCCCAGTCAAATCCTCCAAAGTTTGAGAATCTCCAGACTCCCTCTCTTGGTTCAATTCAGGCGACATTAAACCATCTGCCATCCCTGACATCCCAGCTTTCGGTTCAACACCTGCCTCCATTTCCTGAACCTTTTCTGGCGTAAACGTAGTTGCCCGCCCCTGTGAATCAACGTGAAGAATTGGCTGACCATTGATTTGAAACGTCAACCCTTCCTGCTTCTCAACACCTTCACCCCTAGACCAGGAACGAATTCCCTCAAATTGCTGAATATGCTCAGGCTTCAAATCATTGACAAAATTCCCCTTTTTATCTTTACCATAAAGCAGAACCTTCTTGCCATTTTCATCCGTCTGAACAATTTGCACATTCGCTGACTCATCCTCTAAATCTCGCTCCAACTCCGGCAAATTCATGTCCAAAAACGTCTTTAACCAAGCTTCGACAAGTTGCTGATAACGTTCCTGGAAAGATGCCGCGTTACCTGGAGACACTGAAAACATAAAACCTCCTGTATAAATTAACGCTTTTCCCAGACTTTCTCCTCGATAGAAAACGGTTTACTTTTACCGCTCATCTGACCTCTCAAACAGAGCCGCAACACTCACCAATGACAGGCGATTAATCACTATCTCCCCACCCCCCTGAAAGAGAACTAACTCCCCATCAAAATACCAAGCAGTAAACTCAGAAACATGGTCGAATGACACCTCAACTGAATACCCATAATCACCCACTCGACCAGCCAGTAAACCCTGTTGGTCAAATACCTCAACCACTAGGGGAGAATAATCCATGGGCAACGGGGAACAAGGATAAGCTTCAAGGACTCGCGCTCTCCACTGGGGATAGCGCAGCAAAACCTCTATGGATTCAATCGATAATCCTTTAAGCAATTGTTCAATCACACCCCTATGACTCTCAAAATTAGACATTATTCAAACCTAGACCACCAATCCAGTAATCGGACTATCTACTGAAATTGCCTCAAACGGGTCAAATTCAGCTAGTAAATCTTCCTTCTTTTTACGTCTTGTGACCCCTAAACCTCCACTTTAAAATGCTTCTGGGACAAGTGAAGAACTAAACCCTGTAGAATTCGTCTCTGTGTCAACAGAACCCTCATAAGCCTCCAGATTAACTTGGGGTAGGGGAAATAATTTCTCAGCCAAAGCGCGACGTTCCTCAAACTGCTCTCGACGCTCGTCATCGGAAATCAAACAATGATTGCGCTCAATTAACCGCCGTTTAATCACATCCCATTTCCCCTCCGACCATTTCTGCTGAGCAATATCTGCTGGCGGCACCTTAATCGACTGCAATACAGGAACGTAAGCTTCTTGACCCCGTTGATAACCCGGATTCACCACAACCGCCCGACCCGTTCCTAACTTCAGAAATTCGGACGGTTCCAATAAATACCGCTTTTGATGGTGGTCAGTCAAACTGCGAGAACGTCCACCTTTGCCTGCACTGCGCGTCAGGCTTTTCGACCGAAACTGAATTTCTTGTTCACCCAAATAGTCAGCAAATAACTTAGCTGATTCCCCATCCTGGGGATTAAACAAAAACTTAGTCGCCGTTCCCCCAAAAATTGCCCGTGCTAGCTCTCGACCATACCCCTTCTCCAACTGAGACAAATTCTGATAGCCTAATATGCCACAAAATCCGTCCTCCCTATTTTCATTTAACCAATTAACTAATTGTGGTAAATATAGAGTTGGTAGTTCATCTAACACTGTTACCAACGGGTCTTGACGAGGTACAGTGCGGGAAACATTCCGCACCACAACCATGTGCAAAATCGCCGCTAGCAGGGGTCCAACAATATCCCGATTATTCCGGTCTAGTCCAAAAACAATCAACTGCTTCCCATCTAAATCCAAAGGTAGCGTCGTCTTGCCACAAAACGCCCCCACAAAGTCTTTCTTCAGGAAGCGCTGAAAGATTCGCTGTGCCGTACCCAAAATGCCCGCCACTGTCTTTTCCGAATCCTTAACACTGATAAGCTGAGAAAGGGGTCGGCTCGTCCAAACCTTCAACGTTCCATTTTTCGATGCCAACTCCAGGCGCTGTGGCAACTGGTCGAGACTCAAAATTGCCTGTGCCATCATCAAGTCACAGTATTGAGGAGAGCGTAGCCGTCCCACTGCCTTAGTCAGCATCAAAACGCCTGCTACCAGCGTATCACCCGCTTCGGAGAAAAAGCGATCGCCATTATCCGCTCCCCCCCTATCGAAGTTCCGATTAATCACCTCCGCCAACTGACCCGCCGCTACAGCGTCTTCTTCATCCCGTAAAAAGTCTAGAGGATTGCAACTCTCACTTTCAGCAAACCCCGGTGCAAACACCCGCACATTGTAACCCCGCTTGAGCGCATACGCCACCGCTCGCAGAGTCTGCGCCGGATACTTAAAATCATAAAGACACACTGGAAATCCTTGATCAAACGCCGAACGCACCAACGGATCAATCACTGAGTAGGTTTTTCCCGTCCCCGCACCTCCACACACGGAAATACCCCGCTGTGCATCCGGCACATACAGCGTCGGCGACGCGCTAAACAATCCCCGAAGTGCTTTTTCCCAGCGCCGAGTTGGACGAACTCGCCCCCTTTGAACCCACTCTTGTTCCAAATGAGAGCGGATAAATGCAGGCGTTCCAATAAAGAGTGCCACACTGTTCCGCGCCACATTTTTGATCTGCTTTTTCGCTTTTTTTGCCGCTTTTCCTTTCTCTTGAGAACCCCCCCAATAGGCTGTTGCCACCTTACCCTTTTTAGCACCCCAAATATGAGCAGCCACTAAAAGTGCTGTACAACAGAAAAGCACTGCCCCTAAGGGGGAAACAAACTTGTGTTCTAATTGTTCCAATCCCAATTGCAACGACGGCGGTATTTCCTGACCCATTCCAGTAATTCGATACTGAACGACTGGCTTTTTCAATTCTTTTTGAAACATAAGCTTATGGTAAGTAGGTGGACATAATTAACGTAAACGGTGAAGAAGTGGCTTTCGTCGAGGAGCAACGTTATTTGTCATTCTTTCTTTGTAAGAGTTGTAGTCTTGTTCACAAAACTTAATCAGCGTGCCGTTTTTTTTGTCCGACTAATTAGTTTTGCAAAAAACCGTTTTTGTCCCCAAACATTAGCCCCTAATTAGAATTATATCGGCTTTGTCGCTGCCGATTAACTGGCACAAAAGACCCTTGAGAAAAACAAAAGCGATTCGAGACGACAGCCTTTTTCTCCACCTGAGAAACGACTAAACAAGGAAAATCCCCGCCATAAGCTAACTTTTCGACAGCAAACAACGGGTAATCTTCCAGTAAAGAGCGCTTCAGATACAAACTCAATACCCGCTTACCGTCTGCTGTATACACTACATACAAACAGCCTTGTCTGCCACAACTATTTGGATTATTCAGGTCAAAAATGAAAAGCTTATTTTCACTTTTAACCGTTTGCACCAACATACTCTTGCGCTCCAACTTAGCTCCCGCCTGGGAATAATTCTCTTCAATCACCCGCTCTAACAAATGCTCAGATACAATCGGATCAGCGGGAACAAATCCTTCATTAGCCGACGTAGAGCCTGAAAAAGCCATCCAAATTAGCCCGATACTCACTAAAAACCCCACCCCCAATAAGGTTAGCTTTTTGGGTAAAGCTAATAACTGCCAACGTTCAAAACCTTTTTTCATCACTCATTACTTTCTCAAATCAAGGACAACCCATTGAAGCAACAACCCGTTGATAATTACTGGCAACTTGAGAGCCGTAGGATTGAACCGAATACTCTTGGTGAATATCTGTAGCGGGGGAATCAATTGGCACAGCAACCCCGCCAAAATGCATCTGAGCTATCCGTTCCAGTAAGCGATTGTCGGTAAAATAATCTCCGGTTTTCGGGTCTATTTCTTGAGATGCCACATCAATCAAGTGGCGGGCATCTGCCTCAAACAAATCCTGCTGATCAACGGGTGAAAAATAATACAAAAGCTGCTCTCGGCTCACCGATTCCCCTTGATCAAGTCTGGCTAAAAACTGCTTTCCACCAGACTTTGCCAAGATTTTGGAGCGCACATCATCCCGGTAACTCATAAACTGCATCGCTCCCAAACCACGTCCACAGTAACCCTGGCTGTCACAGGTGAAAACACCAACCGTGTCATAATCCCCCTCAATCTGCGATAGCGATACAGCGAAGGCATCCAGCACTACACCTTGATATCGATTCGAGCAAGAAAGTGTCGGTGGCAAAAATGAACTCAAGCTTTCCGAAGCTACAAACGACTTTCCAATACGACGTTTCGCAGACGCAGATGTACTCGGTTTTGAATTAGGCTGAAACTCACTCGATGAAATAGCTTGCATTTCTGAAATAGCCACCTGAGTTGGTGTTGAAACCACTGAAGGATCTCCTGCCTCTAACTGCCCCAAAAAAATCGAATCCATTTCCTGGTAGGTCATAAAATGCAGAGGTCCAATAAAATACGGAGTACAGCCCAAATCAGGAATTCCGCGCTGGCACATTCTAAAAAACATGGCGCTAGTTGCTGTCCCTGTGGTTTCATCCATATCCCACAACACAACCTTAAAGGCATCGCCAAATAGGTGTCTACCCACAGGTTCTTTCCCACCATTAACCGCTGCCAAAACACCAAAACCGCCTCGGGTTTCCTGATATTTGCCGCTGACCCACTGACGCCCTAAAATACTCTCAGTACCAGACAGTTCGACATGAGCGCAGCCTGCTTCACAAGACACCTCAAACCCTTCAATAGTACTGCCCGATATAGTACGTTGGCGCTGTTGTTCTGCGGCTCCAAAAACCACATCCACAATACCCACCCCATTCCCAACGGCGGCTGGGGGATTGGGAAAGTCACTGAATGGCACCTGGCTCAAACCGGGAATGTCTCCAATTAGAGTCCTCTGCCAATCTTTAAACCGCTCAATGGGTGTAATATCGAGATTGGGAATGTCTCTCAATGCATATCCATCAAGGGGCAGATCAGCAAAAGCCAGCTCACCTAAATGTGGCGCTCTCTCCAGAAATTCCCCAATGGTTTGATGCACATTAACCCGACCAACGGCTTGTTCAATTAAATCCTGTACGGGTAGGACTTCCCGAATCGGAAATTCTGCCAAAGATTCAATCCCATCAACCAAACTTTGCAGAGTCTGGAACGGCATTAGACCCAAGGATGCCAAACTCACCGAATCCAAATCCAATCCCACAATTTGACTGATAATATCCAGGTCAAAATTCTCCAGGCTGAACGAATCTTGAAAATCCCCTAGCGCCAAATACTCTTCAGGTTTCTGCCCCTTTGTCCAAGAGCGAGAAGGATCGTACCCTAACTGAGAGATAATATCAGATGAGGCGTAATAACTTCCCGAACTCGCAATCGGCGGCAGGCGATCAAAGGAAATGCTCTGCCAAGAAGGAACCCGTGCTCCCCCGAACTCAACCGTCGGCACACTGCTACTGACTGCCATCGTTGGGGACGATTGCGCTACAATTAACAGTCCAGACAATACCAACGACAGAGCCATACCCGTCACGAAAAAGTACAGCCAAACCCATAAATTACGCGATCGCATTCTCATCATTGTTCCCCCTGCAACTCAACAGACGGCTTCCCCCCATCAGAAAAACCCAAATCCTCACCTCTACCCAACTGCTCCAGGCGTTCTACCAACTCCAGAGAAATTCCTGCCTTTTGCCGAGCGTCTTCTAACCGATAAGCAGCCAACAAACTTAAAAACTGCACAATTCGCCGATCTAAAAGACTCCCTGACTCCAACCAATTTTGGCGAATTGCCTCCTGACGCCCCCGCTCTAGAGCCGAAACATCGACCAATCGCCCTGGCACACCGGGCGGAACCACCTCAACCGTGTGATAATCTGGAGGACTCGAAGCCCGAACCACACGAAACACACTCAACCGCCGCTCAAAGGAAGCTGAACGAGTAATCACGGTTAACTGAGCGCTTGTTGCTGACGGTAAGCCAGGAATAGAAAGCGGCTCAATGCGGCGCAAATGCAAAACCCTTGCAGAAGAGGTTTCACACTTCGACTCACCCAACCCCGCCAAACAGCCATCCACATCCAGCACCACCCAAGACGGGTCATCTAGCCAGACTTTTTCAATCACTTCCCCAGTTCTAATAAAACTGATATTGATCCCATACCCCGGTGCAAGCCTTATTTCTGATACCGAACTCTCATTAACCCTCATCTGGCGAACTCCTGTAGAGGCTAAACTCAGACTGGGTACGCCCAAAACCGACACCGAAACAATCCCCGATAGCAGAAGATTTCTAAGTTTCATAACTTCTCACAACGTAAACGACTGATTGACAAAAACCTGCACTCCCGCTCCCGCTTCTACATACCAGAGGGTTTCCATCTCATCCAGCCGAGCGATCGCACTCTGATTACGCTCCATAATTTGCTCTAGAATGGGTGTGGCTCCCCCTTCCAAGACAGCTGCCCAAATATTAGGTTCTGATGTCTGCGATGTGGTTGTGGTGGACGAGATGCCATTAGTAATCGACGTCGAGGTTTGCGATTCAGGGCGGTTGATCACTTCCCCAACCTGGGTGAGAGCGCCCAGTAATGCGGTGGAAACATTCATTGAGGCAATCTCATCCCCATGGTCAAACCAGTCCTGAGCCACCAGCGGTTCCCCTCCAGAGCCGCGCACCACCAAAGCACCGTCGGGCAAAGCATAGTCCCAATCGCCTTTAACCACAGACAAAGCATTGGCTTTCACCAAGCCGTTCTCCGCGACGTTCGCAATCTCAAACACAACCTGGGTTCCTGCTGGGAGGACTTCCACCCCCAATCTATCCAGAAGGGGTTGGTTCAGCGTGACCACAAAACGTCCTTCCGTATTACCTTCTCCTGACCAGATAACCGGAGTCATCAGTTCTCCTGATGCCATTGTCCCCACCGTTGCTCGCCGAATAGGTCTACCTTGCAAAATTCTGGATTCGGCTTCTGCCAACACTCCCTCAGCAGAGGGCGGTAAGGTTTCCACCGCCTCGGCTATGACAACAGACTCCTGGGGCAAAACCGGATCAGCCGATGGCATCGATACCCGTCTCATCTGCCCTTCTTGAGACAGTTGTACCCCCTGTGCCTCACCGTTTTCAGCCTGCACTTGACCGTAACTGCCCAACTGTGCCAAAGTAGTCCAGCGCTCCATGGGATCAGTCGGCTTAGGGCTTGGGGTCACCTCAGGTTGCACCTGAGAACGAGGACTCGACGGGGCTGTCGCCATCGTTGGAGTAGTCACCTGAGACAGAGCGGATGACCGCCTGGGCTGAGGACGAGGAGCAGTCGCTCTCGCTACCGTTCGCCGGGGCGCTGGCGCTGGTGGTGGTGGTGTTCGACGAACGGGCGCTCTCTGAGGAGTCTGTGCCTTACTCTCTGGGTCTTGTTCCGTTTCTCCAGGTTGAACCCCATCCCGCTCATCCTGAGAACGCCCCTGGCGTGCTTCATCAATTTTCTCTAACTCTTCCGCCTGCTGCGACAGAGCCAGTTCGGTTTTAAGCTTACCATTAGGATTGCCTTGTTCATCCGCCATCACTTTAGGAGTGGGCGACGGTTCCGGCTTTGAAGCCGTCTGGGGTGAAGGTTGTATTCCATCCATAATCGGACTCAAAACCAACCCAGCACAAACGAAGACTACCAGTAATCCTGACCCAACCAATGCTCCTTTAGACCAACCCTTTTGAGACATGGGTTGGGGTTCGGGTTGGGTCTCATCAAACAGCTCCTCAACCGACAAGATGGGGCTATCGGGTTCTAGATTATTCCCATTCTCAGGTTGAGTCGATAGTTCCGGTGATACAGCCGCCGGATTGGATGGATCTTCTTCCTCAAAACCAATCAGTTTCGCTAAGGATTCTTCGCTCCAATCATCGACTTTATGGGGAAACTGATCAACAGAATTGTTTTGGGAATTCTCGACCTCACTATTACCATTGTCGGGTATTTCTTGAAACTGAACCATCATCAAAGCTCCTGTTGCTGTAAATCTCGAATAGCATAAATTTCCAGTCCACTTGTCCGGATGGCTTGAACAATTTGGGCTACGCCTTGAAGATGAGATGCATACTGAGGAGGGGTTACGGCTCGAATAAATACATCCTTATTAAAGGCAATGGTTTCACCCAAAACATTGGTATTATCTACAACAATTAAGTTCGCCACAATTGGCACTCGCCACTTTCCCGACTCAATTTTCACCGGATTACCAATATCAATGGGGACAAAAATCACTTGCGTATCCCCTTGAAAAACACCAGCTGGTGTCAGACGAGCCACCTCCGTAAGAAACTCTTTGCGAAAGTCTTCACTCAACGCAAATGCTGCTTGATAGGCAGGTGTTGTCACCTTGCCATGACGCCCCTCAGGGGAACGGATTTTCACGCCCTTATCTTTTATCTCCTGACCCCCTTCTGCCGGAGATGGCACTGTCCCTTCCCACGTCATTAACATTGCCAAGGTAGCGCGAACAAATTCCTGAATCACTTCTGGCGTTCGCTCAAGAGAACCTAGGGGGGCAACATGAATAGAGGAGCCATCTGCCATTTGGACTAAGGTGGGTGCAGGTTTATGGCTGAGATTTTTATAGGTTAAATACTGCAAAAAATCCACACCAAACCCTAAAACATGGAGTCCAATGGCGGACAACGTAATAATACCCAAAAGGTCACTAGACGAAAACCGTGCTTCCTGGGGTGAACTGAGAAAGCGCAGTCGATAATTATTGCGTTCCCTTGCTTTCATTGTCTGCTTAATTTATCGGATTAATGTTTTCTGAACGTTATAGGGGAGCAACCGTCCTAAACCAAACGTAGCCAGGGTTGAAAGACTATTGAAAACTGCCATCCCTCCTCCGGCGGCTAATGCTAGGGATAAAAGGGGAGAAATTAGCCCAGTGGCAAAGGCAAAAATCATCGGGTCACTATCCCCAGCATTCAGAACCATAACGGCAACTAAGCCGTTGATAATGTTGAAAGAAAGCTTGACCATTCCCACGGAAAAAAAGCCAGTTAGCCAAGCAAAAATTGCTTTATTGCCAACGGGTAAAAGTGACCCGCCCACCGCTAACGGACCTAATAACCCCGTTAGCAACATAGAAATCTCGACAATCCATTGGAAAGCAATGCCAAATGCAATCAACCAACCGCGAACAGCCATCTGCAAAATATTGGTGTTAAAAATCTCACCTACATTGAACCGTTCCAGAAATCTCTGAAAGCGATTTGATGGAGAGTTATCCAAGTTCCCAGAGATTTGTTGGGCTTGCTCTTTGGCATTCTCCAGACAAGAGAGTTGCTGTTCTTGGTCAGCTATTGCCGCGCATTGGTCAAGCAAGCCTCGCGCTGCATCCTCAGCCCCAATTTCCTGAACGATCTGCCGATATGCTTCCTCTAAGCGAACGGAACTAGAGGTAGATTGCAAAACCGTTTGATTGGCTTGGTTAATAATACCGCGCACCTGCAACGTACAGGTGGCTAAAAGTCCCCCATCATTTGCCAGTAGCACCACAACAACTAGGGGCCAGATAATCTCTGAAAAGGATGATCCGGTTCCATCCTCCAACAGAGTCTTCGCCCACTGCACTGCCCAAATCAGCAGCGTTCCTATTGCAAACAGTACCCCTAAATTAGCGATCGCGGCATACAAACCGCCACTATTGCCCAGCACATCCTGCCAAAGCTGATCCATTGCAGCGGCAATCGACTCAGCGGCTAACGCTCCATCGGAGGTAATTTTGGCGGCACTTTCACCGGAATTGGGATTAATCGAGGCAACAATGAACGGAATTAAAACAACCATCATCAACTCTGGACGCTTAGAATAAACCGGCTTGAGAGGTGATTCTCAAATTGCTAAACCCGACACCCACCCGGTCAGCATTCTCAAGTTGGGTTTGACCGTCGAGTGTGCGTGAGATATTAGTAAGCTGGGTATTCGTTTGTGCCTGTTGCTCGTTACTTTTGAGTAGGTTCGACTGCACACTGCCCATCACTTTTGCGGTTTGAGCATTCTGAATTGCAATCTGTTTCATCACATTTTGGGTCACAACCTCGGTTTGAGCCAGATCACTGGCTTGTTGCACCGCATCAACCGCCTGCTGAGTCTGCTCATAAACAGCTTTTTGCTGCTGCTGACCCTCCTGACTCAAAATGCCAGCAGCCGAGGCTCGAGTGGTCTGACGGTCGATCTCATTCGCCGCGCGATCGCCCGCATAAATTGCACCTTCAGAAGCCGCCGCCGCTTCTTCAGCCGCTTGGCGGGTTTGACTCGGATCGGGCAACCCCAGCACGCCAGCCGCATCACCAACAATCCCGTCAAATTCCGACCCTAACGCCTCCGTCAATGCCTCTGCCTTATCTTGTAAAATACCATTGGCATAGTTCTCAATTTCGGCAATTTGCTGGTTGAGCCAATCAAGCAATCCAGACAGGGGATTAGAATCTACCGTTGCGGCTAAAGCCGGGGGAGAACTCATTGCCGATAAAACCAATGCAACGGCTAACGTTGCAGCATAACGTCCCTTGTTCATAACGGTTCCTCCTTTGTTACTATTCAAGAAGCGCGAATTGAGGCGATCAACTCGCGAGAAAACTGATTAAGTCCGACAAACTTATTGCCATGGCGCTTCATCGCTGCACTTCGCATTGCTTGTTCGTCGGGATTATTCGCCACGGCTGCCAAAAGCACGTAACCGGGATAGTATCGGGCAGCAGTGTAGGTTCCCCTGTCATCCACCAGCCACTGAGAGTACATTCCCTCTTTTTTCGGGAAAAAGCTCTCCGAAGCATTCCGGGCAATAACCTCCTTGGGATACTTGAGAATCTCGACAAAACTATCCACCGCTGTCGGTTGAATCCGCCCCACCAAGCGCGTGGTCATATTCTGAAAAATCTTGGCACCCCCTGGAGAAGCCGCTATAGTATTTGGGTCTTGCCCAGAAAGAATTACCCGGACGCCTGCCTTAGCCCCATTCGCACACAGTCGTGCGACTAAATTTGAAATCGCGTCATATTCAAACAGGATGGGACTCTCATCAATGAAGAAAATTGAAGCTGGAGATGCCAACGCCCGTCGCAACGCCGCCGAATACGCCGAAAGCGAAAGAATGGCAGCATCATCGTCATTGGAGAGATTCGCCAGTGCAAACACCAGTAACTGTGCGTCGGTGCGGAACGTAGACGGACGGCTAATCGCTTTGCCCACGCGACTTTCCATCCAAGACGAAAGCCGCAGCTTAATTTGCTCCATCGCCGTTCGGATCTCACCGCTGTTTCCATCCAACTCCAGCCGCTCATAAGAGCAAAAGGGTACAAAGTCGCGCAGGGTGGGCATATTCTGCCACTCTTGGCTACCAAAACCAGCCCGATAACTCATCCCATAGCGATCGCGAATCAGTTCGTCTTTAAAGAAGCCATCAATCGCTAACGTCAGGATGGATCGCACAGTGGACGAAAACGCCTTTTCCCTAGCACTCTCCCCAGCTTTTGCACCAACCACCATCACCATCAGTGCTGACACCAAAAAATCCTTATAATCTTCAAAGCGATCATTCTGGTCTTTTGGTGAGAGCTGGGAAAGGTCGGGCAGCTCAAACAAATTAATCGCCTCTGAACGAACGTTGAAATAGCTGCCGCCGACAAAGTGAGTATAATCCGTAAACGTACTCGTTCCATCCGGTTTGGGATAGTCCATAACCACCACCGGAAGACCATGAGCCAGTGCTTGGGTAAGGATGCCCGAAGCCATCACGGATTTCCCGGATCGGGTTGTGCCGAATAGTGCCAGATTCTTGTGCTGTTTGAACAGATCCAGATAAATGGGTGTCCCGCCTTCATCAGCAACCAACTCTAACCCCCACTCATCAATCGTGCGCGTCTTGACCAACGGCATCAATCCTGGCACCTCGGAGGTGAGATAAACTTGCCTTCTGTTAAACGGTTTCGCCAGGAGCTTCTCCCAATTAATGGGAAACGTTTGCACCCAGACACGCCACGGATACTCTTGTTCCCTAGACACCCACGCGGGTCGTAAAAACAGAGACTCCAGAAAACGGCACGCTTCATCAAGGGGTCCCAATCGGGTTCGGTGTACCAGAAAGGTTACAGCGGTGTGAAAGGGTACTGCCCCTTCGTACAATGCTTCTTGGGCTTCAACGCCTTTTTTGATATTCAGATGTGCCTTAACGTCAATGGAATTCTTATCTGCCGCCAATACCGTTGCCGTATTAGCCTGTTTAGTCAGGCGCTGCATATTGGTTTTGACCAGAGCCTCATTCGCTCGCGTTAGCTGACAAAAAACCTCGGTATCCCAAACGCGGTCTTTTGCGATCACCTCCCAAAGATACCGCAACTGTGCCTCTTTATCGCGCCAGCCTGCGGGCTTATCCACAAAGGTCAAAACTCCGACATACTTGCCATTCGCTTTAACCCAGCGCCGTTGAGCAACTGGAATGGGTCCTTCAACCAAAAGCGTCAGGGGTGATAGCTCCGAATGCACCTCCTCTCGTAACCCACGTTCACCCAGTACCACTACTTGCGGCACTTTGATGGGCGGTGTACTATTGAAGCGCTGCCAAAGAATTTCCCACAGTTCCTCATCCGTCAGCGCCCGAATCTGCAAACCAATTTTATTCGCTAGTAACTGTTCCCACTGCTGAAAGCCATAGGCATAAGCGGAAGTAAACAGCCGCTCCATCCGCAGAAACTGTACCTTATCCAGTTCACCTGTAAAGCGCCGCCAATACCGCTCTAATTTCGCCAAAACCTTTTCAATCGTATCATGACTCCCGGTGGTATCTGGCTCAACGGTATAGGTGCAATACAGTCGCAACGTCTTGGGCTTGCGTAACCCCAGCCGAGTCAGTTCCTGCACTCTAGCGCGTTCTGAGAGTGTCAGAAATTTCAACTCAACCGTTGGTGCAACAGCTATAAGCTGTTTAAGTTGTTCTTGCCTAGACACATCCGTTGTGAAGGATGATAAATGAATCGTCAGGTGTTCCGAGGGCGGAAAATCCTTTAAACCTGCTGACAAGGCATCAAAAACTGGCTCAATTTCATCCGCACGCAGAGTGGGATGGATGCCCTTACACTCAAACCCAAACTGGATAGTAAAATTGTTTTCACCTTTACGAAGAACATAAGCACCCACCTTGCGCCCATCCAGCTCAATCCGCAGCATAGTTACTAGGGAAAAAGCATCTTCAATCGGTGTTCCTTTGCGCCGAGTGCTGCCGTCGTGGATTTGACGAGCGCCTATTTTTGCCTTGCCGGAGGTGGGTCTTTTCACCTTCACCTGAGCCGCTTTTTTTGCTCTATTAGATTGTACAAGAGAGAAGAGTTGCATGAAAATCCCCCAATCTACGATCGCTTTTTGCTGTTTCTATTTCGCTGCCTATGCAGCAGTGGGCGATACAACCCATACCCGCGAACCCAGTAGGGAGTGCCAATGAACTTGGAAAGAAATCGCCAAGGTTTACTTCCGGTAAGTACCCACCAGGTTGCCATTCCCCAAGCGGCTAGCAGTCCCGTCCACAACCAACTCAAACCCAGCAGCACTTTAAAAAGATAGTATGCCCCTCCAGCAATTACTGCCCATGGAATAAACTGATCCGCTGGCAATGGTCCAATATTCGGCTTGTTGCCTAGGGACTGATTGACCTTTCGGAATGACTTTTCCATTGCCATTAACCCGTAATCAGTACAGAAACGACGTCAGCTACGGTTACGGCAATGACAATAATTAAAGGAGTACGGGCTAAACCTTGCCAGTCTTCATCTTGTCTTGCCGCGTTGATAATCCGTACTAAAGCAATCCCTACATACAACAAGAACAAACCCCGCAACACATTAAAAACCAAAGGAATAACATCCCCAGCATCAGGGAACTGACTACCTAACCAATCTTCAGCCGACTGAAAAAATTGAGCATTCGCCGGAGTTGCCATGCATTGGAGAATAAACAGCCCTCCTACAGTCAGCAAAAGGACGCTTTGCCAGCGGTAACGCCGATTGATTTGGTGCATCCACCTGAGCAGACTACTAACTTCTTTGTGCCAAACTAAATAACTTACGGCTGAGGCTCCAATTGCTGCCGCCGCCACACTGAACGTGCTAGTTGTGACCACTAAATTTGTGAGCAGCGCTCCCGATGCGCCCAACATTAACCCGGCTGTATCTTCTTTAAGAGAAGCCTTTTTGGTTCTGTTACGAATAGCTAGCGTCATATCAATGCCTCTTTTTCTCGAAACAATTGCTGATATTCTTTTAATACCAAACCGGATTCCCTTAAAAAATCAATCGCACCAAATAAGTCTCAAGATAGAGGGATAGAGTGAACAAATACCTGAGCGTTGGATGAGTCTCATAGCAAGAGTTTAGCCTGTCCAAACTTGCGTTCTCTTTCCTAAGATAGAGAGCAAAACGTGTAAACTTAATAAAACTTAATCTTAAAAACATGACCGACCGACAAACACCACCACCTCAACCCGCTAACCATTTTTTAGAACGAATTGACCGTCTAATTAACTGGGCTTTAGTCATAACGCTGTTTTTGGCAACGGTGTTAGTGATACCCACAAACGTCCGCCTGGGATTAGTCCTGCTAGTGCTTCTCGGCATCCTTTATCCTGACAACAAGCTTCCCCCAAGTCTTAAACTAGCTGCCACCGTACTCGGATTAATCCTCATCGAAGTCGTTCTTTAACCCCTATTCCACTCAAACAGAAGTCGCTATCGCTCTTTAAAACGTGACAAAAATGCCCCCGACCCTATTAAGCGGTCAAGGGGCAACTATTACGTTTAACTGCTTCACGATGAATAGTAGCGAACTAGCCTTCAAACATCTGCTCAAATCTGCCAAAATACCATCGCTGAACTTCAACTCAAAAACCCTGATCCAAACAGCAAAACAGTTCAAGATTGGTCGGCAGCGAATTGCAACTGCTACACCTTATATCGCGGCAGAATTCGGAGACAGAGCTACGGGACAATTCAACTGGGATAATATCCCCGCCCCCATCATTCTGGATCTGATATTTGCCACTGACTTTGCCATTAACTTCCGAGGTTGGCACATTGCCATCGACGTTACATCTAATCCAAACACCTTAGACGATAAACAGGCTAAATTAAATAACGTCGAAGCTAACAGCGGACTCAAACACCTCCTGGATGCCATTGGTATCGACCATTCTGTTGTTTGCTTGGTCAAAATTCCCGGCAGTCGAAAGCCTAAAATCCAACCGAATATCCAAACACTCACTCAACTCTTACGTCAGGTCATAAAAGGTTCATTGCAAGTCGGAGAACTTGCCCTCTAAAAAATTAGCTATCTTCTGACCAGTTATCAGCTCACTGGTCAGGAGAAAAAAGCGCCTATCGGCGCTAGGGAAGTGAAACAAAAAATAACCAAAGAGGTACAACCATGACTCTAGCGACAACCAGCATCATGGACTTAAACCACATCCAGTTAGTCGGTCGCGTTGGTGCTGACCCTGAGGTGCGTTACTTCGAGTCAGGCGCCACCAAATGTGCGTTGACTCTTGCCGTTGATAAGCGACAGCGTCACAGTGAAAAACCCGACTGGTTCAACCTGGAAATGTGGAGCAAAACCGCAGAAGTGGCTGCCTCCTACGTCCGTAAAGGAAAGCTGATTGGTGTTTCCGGGTCTTTGGAAATCCAACGCTGGCAAAATCCTGAAGACGGTTCTGAGCGCTCCAAACCGATTATTCGGGTTAACCGCTTAGAATTGTTGTCACCGAAACAAGATGATAACGATTCTAGCTCAACCGATAGCGATAACAACAGCGACTTAGACGACGACTGCCCAATCTAGGGGCAACAAGCGAGCATCTACCCCAGATGCTCGCTATTCAAAAGCCTATCGGCTTTTTTTTGTGAAGTCAATTAATAAGGAATTTACCTAATGAACACTGCAACTCTTGGCGCACAGGTGACCGAAGCGACTGAAATTCGCTACACCATTGACGGTGAACGGAAAGTCGCTGTATTTAAGGTTGTGTTTAAGAGCGGGTGGGGAGACAACCAGCGTCTCGAACCGTTGAAAGTGCTGGCTTGGGGCAAACAAGCTGATGTTGCCCAGCAGTTAGCCGTCTCTCAAGAGGTAATTCTCAATGGCTATCTCTCTATGAATGTCGTCGAACGAGATGGCTTTAAGGAAAAGATAGCCCAAATGACCGCTCTTGGCATCTTCACAACAGCAACGGCTACTGAAGAAATGCTAGAAGACGAACCGCAAGCTGCCTAACAGCAACCCAGATTCGGCTAGAAAGCCGGATCTTTTTTTTTCAAGTATCGCGACCGATAATTGTGTCTGTTCATTCGCTTGGCACTCTGAACCGTCCACTGTTTGATAGGCTGTAGCATTGGCACGTTTTTCAACAATTTCTGATAGCGATGAAGTCCCGTCAAAGACGCGATTTCATCAGCTAACTCCTTGCAGCAGCTTTTTGGATAGCGAACGACTTGCTCTTCAGCAAAACGTATGACCATCCAATTCCCTTTCAGAAAAAACGTATTGCGATAGCGATCACGCCAGTCGTCTATTGAATGAGTCGCACGGTTATTTTGAAAGCTAAACGGCTCATCTACCTCGATGTCCCAACATAGTCCAAGTTCAGGAAACATTAGGGCAAAGTCAACACTGTAGAAAGCATCCTGGTCGGGAATAGGAAACCTTAGTTGAGTGTGAATGCGTTCGCCAAAATATTGTCTCAAAACCGCTCCAAATGTGGTTTCGCTAGCCCCCAGAGGTGCATCACTTATCCCATCAGGCTGTCTAACTCGTCCAGCTAGTAGACCTGTTAACTGAAAAAGATAATCGCGTAGCTGTTCAGACCGACAGCAATCCTCTTCATGAGGAGGTGAGTATTTTTGTCGAAACCTTGAAATCAACTGAGGATATAAAATAACAGGATAACTCATGGTTTGGCAACTTTATGTATCTTAAGCCAATAAACGCCTCAACGTCATCAGTCATAATTGAGACGTTTATTGTTGGTATTCATGACTCAAATTTTCGTTTGGAAACAGGTTCAACCCACAACGCACAGAATCCTGAACTCACCTTTCTTCCCCCCAACGACAACGTTACACCCAGATTTTTCACATCTTGTTGGCAAACGGGTAAATAATCCTGATTCCATTCATACAAGTCACGCGCCTGTCTTCCTTCCTGAGATTTCGCCCAACGCAACAGCGCTGCATCATCAGCGGTCAGACGCTCTCCAGCAACATATCCACCCTTCAAAAACGAGGGAACCGTCATTCCCCCCACAAATCCCACTGCCAGCACCACCGCCGCCGCCACCGAACCCGGAACAATTCTTTGCCAAAACGAAGTCAGTTCCTGCCTGTGAGCTTGACGAATCAAACTAGCCGCCGCCTCGGAAATCGCCGCCTCCTGTCGCCGTACAATCTGCCCCTCACACAACTCCAACGCGCCGACAACTTTTGCCGCCCACCGCTTAAACATAGTATCTAACTCGGCTGGCTTTTCGTTAAGCAGCACCTGAAGGGAACCCGTTGCCAAGAGAATCACAAATAAGGGGTCGCTGTAGTTTGTGTAACCCGTGCGGGCAACCAACTCAAAAACCTTGCGTTTGAATTCTTCAGACTGACCCTCAATCAGCTGATCTAAAAGTGTCTTGCTTTGATGAGAACCTTCCCCTTCCTCAAAAAACTCCTCTGCCAGCTCTGAACGTGCCACCAATCATTCCCTCCCTCAAGCTACTTGGTCTTTTTCAATAACCGAGTGGTCTTCAAATGCCTCTACAGTCACTAGACCTGTTTTCTCAATAGCGTTATAAGCCTCTTTCATGAAATTAACCACCCGCTGCTTGGATAAAATGGGCAAATGCTGGCTGTCCTTCCGAATAGCATCAGCAAACGTTAATTGTTTTTGGTCAATCAAATTGCGTTCCATTGAACTCAGTTTGGGAAACTCTACTTCCAGGACTGAGTATTTCTTCTGAAGTTGCTTCAACTCGTCATACAACTTCAAATGCTCCCAGTCATCGCATAGCCCCATATTCTTAACAAAGACATGGCAAATCTTTCCCTTAAACTCCTGTAAAGTTTCCAGGAAAAGCTTAATACTATCATGACCGCCCGTACACAAGAACCACTTATAAATTTGAACGTTGTATTCCTGGGCAATTTCTGAATCAATCAAGCTATTTCCCTTAATCCAATCGGTCACCATCGGATAGACCTGGGCGGGAAGATTCACAAAAACAGGTTTTTTCAATGATAAGTTGAAAATCAAATCGACTTCAAAGGACTTCTTTTCCTGTTCGCTAAAAAAGACTTGATGGCAGTTATCCGGATAAAAAGCTCCCACATCGGGATTGGTTCTATCTGATTCGACAAAGTGGAAGTCTAACTCTTTATCCAAACAATACTGGAGTAATACCCGACAAAATAATGATTTGCCAACTCCTCCTTTTTCGCCATCAATAAAGTGAATTTGTGCCATTTTGACCTCTCAAATGAATGATTATCAGAAGTTCATGCGTTTAGATACTTTCTATTTTTGCTTACAAGCCACTTGCATCAAACTCAAGAGAAGCTGCCTGAGAAAAAGCACCCCACGCTCCATCTGATGGTTTTGATAAACCTCTCCGAACTGCCCGAGAGGAAACGACTTCTTGCTGATAAGAAACTAACTCCTCTGGCTTAAGCCCAAACGCCTGCCGTAACTGTTCAATTTGTCCCTCCAAACAGAAAATAGCCTCTTGCGCGGCGGCGGCAAGTTCTGCCTGATTTCTCACACCAGTTGCTTGATAAGCAAATGGTAACCAATAGGCTCTAATCGCCCTCAGCACCAACTCATTTGGAGACACTCCACTTTTGAGATAATCAAGAACAACACTATCCGGCGTATCTGCCATCGGCTGGAACCGGAACAAAATATCCCGTCTTTTACGCACTTGTGGCTACCTCCGTTGACTCACGCAAAGATTCGACTAAAGACTGACCAACAATGCTTTGGAAATAAAGGTACATTCCATAGGCATCGCTAATTCGATTACCCAGTTCTGCATCCCGTAGGTTGGGAGGCAGCTCTACACCATGCCAGATCACATCCACCCCGGCAAAATGCTCTTCCAAGTCCCGTTTGAGATAATCGGCTGTCCCTCCTGATAAAATCACCTCATCCAGATCTCGTGGCAGTACTTCCCGCAACCAGCTTCGCAGCGCCAGGGCATACTCTGGACGACATTCAACAATTGCATTAGTCAGCGCCGCCATTTCCTCTTTGCGTCCCTCACGGGTTACCGACTGCAACAGAGGTTGCAATAGCTTCGGTGAGGGTTGTTCTCCACCAAGGGCGATCGCTCGTGCTAACCTTCCCGTATCCAGACCCGATGTGCGGCTATCTACCATCTCCACCAACCGCACAAATCCAAAAGAAGAGGTCACACGCTTGCCAACTTGTCCCCGTTCTGAAACCAGCACACTGGCGTTCCGGTAGCCCAGCATCACTACTGCACAAGTCTTGCGTTTTAGAGCCATTCCCTCCGATTGCGTCCGCATCAAATAGATTCCTGCACCTTCGGGCTTACAATCAAAGTGCGTTAGCTTTACCCTCAACGTTCCATCCGGCGTCTCAAACCGCTCTAGACCCGAAGCAATCATCGCTTCCAATCGACTAGCATTCTCGTATTCCCCCGGTGGCAGTAGCGCCGCGAGTGCCACTTTAAACCGATTTCCTAAGCCCAGAGATGTTGCTGCCACCCAAATGGCTGCCAATGTCTTGGGATAGGCTCGCTCGTACTTAAGTTGAGACAACCCCGCATTCCCATGGAACCGCTTGGCGGCTAGATAACCCACAGCATAATAGCTTTCGTCAACTTTAACCCAAGCCCTATCTTGTGGTAAAGCTTCTCCCATGTCTAGGCTTAGTCGCTCGTAGGCATCAACGGATGCGGCAGGTACACCAATTACTTCTGGCTCCATACATAACACAGTAGGCTCTCCATTTTTGCCCATATAAATCACTTTGGTGAGAGAGCCACCAAAATCTAAAACCAGAAACAAATCCGGGGGTTTTGGCTTTCGACCCATAACGAAGCTCCTTTCTATTCAACAGTAATTTCACTCAATGGGAATTGTAAAAACCTTGAAAAGACTTCATTGGATTTTCCTCAAGTTCTCCTCAAGGCTATTGTTATTCCTAGCAAAGAATCCCAATAGACCACCATAACCCCTCAGACATAGCGCTCATTTCAAGCTTATCTCCAAGCCAATTTCATCATCTCTCTCTATCAAATGGATGAATTTCATTCACGGAAAATCAACGAATTGAGGTTGATGTTCTCTCTATCTTGTGAAGGATAACTCTCTACAGCTACTTGAGGAAGATTCAGTCAAGTTCTTTCCAAAGAGGGTTTTCATTGAGGCTATCGCCTTACCTCAAATGAAGTGATTGAGGTAAAACCATGGCACATCCCGGTGTAAATATCTATTCGGGCAGTTGTGACCCGCTCGGTGCGGCGCTGACATTTCCCACAGAACTCAGCTTTAAGAAGGGAAAAATCTTTCAGCACTATCCAATCACCGACAAGAGGGGAACACTATACCGAGACGCAGAAGGTGCCTATCAGACTTTGAAGAAGCGCTATCCTCAAGGTTCGCCAAAACGACTGGAACTGTACATCCGCATCGCCACCGCGAAGTTCAAACAACATCCCCAACTGGCAGAAGCGATCGCCAAACGGGGTGGCATTCCCTGGCTCCAAGAGTGCCGTCACCAAACGGGCGCTCTAACCAAACGTTTTCAGTGGTGGGAAGGGGAAGGTACTAATTCACCGATGATTCGATGCCTTATTGAGGCGTATCGACGATACCAATGTTCTGTTTTAGCTCAAAGAGAACCTGCTCCTAATCCAATTGTTGAGCTAGAAGAGGGTGATGTCTTTGTCTTTGGTTCAAACGGGAAAGGCATACATGGCGCTGGCGCTGCACTTCAAGCCTTTGGACAAGAGTATCACCTTGAGTTGGTTAACCGACGGCAACCATGGCAACCTGGAGAAGAAGTTATCGGCAAATGGGCTATCTATGGTAGACCAAGGGGCTACCAAGAGGGTCATGCTGGGGCAAGCTATGCTATCGAAACCAAGACTGACTGGCGGCGAAAGCAATCAACTCCACTATCCGTTATTCGTGTCCAGATTGAGGAGTTGGTAACTTGGGCTAACCAACATCTTGACCGTCGGTTGCTCTGTACGGCAATAGGCTGCGGTAAAGCCGGCTATTCCACAGAAGCTATTGCCTCCCTTTGGCTGGAACTGGAGCCGGAAATCCCACCTAATATCTTACTAGCTCCTTGTTGGAGAGACTATTTCAAGCAGCAAGGTTCCGTCTGAACTATTGCCCGACAGAGTATATCTGTTGGGCTATTTTTTTAGAGCGTTAAAAAAGAGCGCACCGTTCCCCACCTAAATCTTCCAAGACGCCGCATTTAAGTCAAAAAATTCATTTTTATACATCCCAAGATGAGGGATAATTGAGGGATTAGTGAGGGAAAATCCACATTATTTCAGGCTATTATAAGTGAATCTACCAACTTATACGGCAAAATAATACCCGTTGGTTGTTCACGATTTCGACGAATTTTCCTCAAATAACCCTCACACTCTTCCTGAGAGAGCAACGCTCGGCTTTGGTGCTAGATGGAGGAACAGGTAGCCTCCGCCGTAGGAGCAAGCCAAGTGTTTGTTCCCACATTTGGATTCCAAACCCTGAAGGGGAAAGGTATTAACTCTCTTAAAGTTAGCGATCGCCCATGTTGCATTCAGCTAAAAACTAACCAATCCCACTTGAGCCAGAGAATTCAGACGCTCCTTTTCCCACTCTTTGTGATCCAAAGCATCCAGCTAAATCTCCGCCTACCAAGGACTACCAATCATAGTAAACGCTGCCCAATAGTAAGGATGCTCAAAATCTTGATTGTCTGGTAACTCTGATGCCACGGGACGATTTTCTCCCACCCCCAACCCGCGCAACTCTCCTGATTCCAAGCGCACCTCCCCTCGCAGTAAAGCGAGTTGGGCGCGTCGGAGTGCCTCGGCTTTAATCGTTACATCCGGCTGACCCAATTGGTGGTAAAATTCGCTCATTAGCGCTAATGAACCGCCATCACTGACATACCAAAGACTGGCTAACGCTGACTTAACTGTAAAGCTGCCATGGGAATAGTGCGTAACCCCGCATCCATCGAAAAAATGAGTGTATCAACATCGAGTTCTTCTAACTCCGACTCAAAGGGAGCAATGATCCAGTTATAAAGTTGTTGAGCGGGAATTAAATAAGCATTACGACGGCGACTATTTGTAACAGTTTGACGAAATTCATAGATGACCTTATCTAGAGTTATTGCTTTAGCTTGAGGAACTATTTTACGAATAAGGATATCTTCGGGCAAGACCAAAACCAATTCCAAATAGTCGGGGAATGAAAGAGCATAAAGAATAACAGCTTTTTATCCAGTTTGCTGTTCTATGGTTTTCAGGGTTTCTCGTATATGTTCCGGCGTCACCTCTTGGTCAGTCATATTTTCACCAAAGTATTCCTCAAACGCTGATTCAAAGCGTTGATCAATCGATGAGATAATATCCTCGCTAGTAGGCTGTCCAGTCAGCTTTGACGAGTTGACCTTGTCTGTGTATCCTAATTGAGAGTGAGCGTTCTCAACCTAAGTTCTCCTAGAGTTCTTTGATGAATAAAAAATATATAGTCAGGCTGACAGCATCTGAAAAACAGGCGTTAGAACAGTTAATCAACCAAGGAAAAACCGCCGCCCGGAAGTTGACCCATGCTCGGATTCTGCTCAAAGCCAATGATTCTCAACAGCAAGGAGGTTGGACAGACCAAGCTATTCATCAAGCCTTAGATGTCAGCCTGTCTACCATTGCCCGTGTGCGCCAAACCTTTGTTGAACAAGGACTTGATGCTGCCCTCAACCCTAAACCCTCCTCTCAACGGCGCTTAAGGAAACTCGATGGAGTAGCCGAAGCGCATTTAATTGCTTGCTGTTGTAGTCAACCACCTCCAGGGAGAAAGGAATGGACGTTAAGATTGTTGGCAGATAAAATGGTCAAATTGGAGTATGTCTTGAGTATCTCTCCCGAGACAGTTCGACAAGTATTAAAAAAAACGAAATCAAGCCATGGTTAAATGAATCTTGGTGTATTCCTCCCCAAGAAAATTCTGAGTTCGTTTGCTGTATGGAGGAGGTTTTAGATGTTTACACTCGTCCCTATGACTCGGATTACCCCGTAGTTTGTTTGGATGAAACCAGCAAACAATTAATCAAGGAAACCCGGTTACCACTTCCAATAAAACCCGGTCATCCTCAATATTATGACTATGAATATGAGCGCAACGGAGTTTGTAACCTCTTTATGTTATCTGAACCCTTAGCTGGATGGCGACATGTTGAGGTAACTGACCGACGCCGGAAAAAAGATTATGCCCAAATCCTGAAATATTTAGTGGATGAGCGCTATCCTCATGCCCAAAGGATTACTGTGGTGCAAGATAACTTGAATACTCATGTCAAAAGTGCTGTCTATGAAGCTTTCGAGCCAGAAGAAGCTAAACGCATTTTAGATAGATTAGATTTTCACTATACTCCTAAACATGGCAGTTGGCTGAATATCGCTGAAATTGAATTGTCAGTTTTATCGGGTCAATGTCTCGACCAACGAATTGCTGACCAAGAGAAGTTGAAGCTGGCAGTAGATGCCTGGGAAGCTGAACGGAACCGGGTAGGTTCTAAAATTAACTGGCGTTTTACAACCAAAGATGCTCGTATTAAACTCAAGCGCCTTTATCCATCTATTGGGTTCCAATAAATGTAGTTCTTCTGGCGAAGGAAATGGTAGGCTCCAGTAACTTTTGTAAAAGGGAGCGATCGCACGGCTTTACCGTGCGACTTTCCGGGATTTTTCTGTCGCCCAAATACAGGTAAAAACACTCTCCACTTTGATGTAATGGGGTTGGACATCCGTTGTAGAGGAAGGGAATTTAGGGGGTTTGCGATCGCGTTCCGGACTGAGTGCCTTTGGGAGCATCCCATTTTGGCAACAACATCACCGAAAGCAACGGTATTTCAAAAGTTTCAGCCCTCCCCAAAGAGCTAATGTGCAAAATGGGGATGCTCCCGTGCCTTTCCCTTTGTCGGAACGGTCGTTGATTGTTCTTGTTAAGCGGAAAAAACCCAAAATTTAAGGTTTTTTTGTACACCTGACTGTTAGATTTTTTTTCATAAAATAACTTTGAGAGAACTTAAGTTTTGGGGTTCACTCTTAATTAGGATACCCAGATGGGGTCAACTTGTCAAAGCTGACTGGACAGCCCACTAGTAGATCCACTCTCTTGGTTGTACATTCTTGATTATAACTTGTAACTACACCAGCGCGAAGCGCTATAATTGCTGGTGTGGGACGTAGTGAAGCGCTCCGAGCAGTGCAACTAGAAATGATTCAAGAAGGGGGAGAGTATGCTCATCCCTACTATTGGGCTGCCTTTATTCTCTCTGGCAATTGGCAACCTCTAGAGGGGAGGTGAACAGAAAGTTAAGGAAGCGATCGCATTCGCTCCCTCGTGTCCGCAAGACGTATCGCATTCCCCAGAAAACTCTCCGTCAAACGGCTCTGTGTCTTGCTTTGGGGACTTGCACCAAATAGCGAATGAAACAGCCCTGCACCCAGCCCTAATTTGTACTCAGTAACACCCAGAACTAAATCGCTCTAAAGCAAGACAAGATAGGCATACGGTGTAGCAATTTTTCACAAGAGAACTTCAGGTTAACTGTCCCCCTCTGACTGAGGATACAGCCGACAAATTCCCGCGCCGATGTCCTGAATTTTTTCAATCAAGGGTTGGGGTTGCACCACTTTGACATTCCCACCAAATCCAGCCACCCAACGCCATAAGTCTACATCCTCAAGTGACCATTTTGGGAAAGTGACTTGAAAGCGATGGGGAAACTCTGGATCAGGGCTGGGAGATAGGGAAAAAATTGATTTTAATCGACGGCTAGTCGGTTTATTCCCTAACGGCGGTGACATCTTCATCTGTCCCGGTGGATAGCGTTTTGTCCCTTCGCAAATAAAGGGAAAGATACTATCATTAAACCAGAGTTCGACCCGGATTTCCACCGCCGCCCGTTCTGTTTTTTTCGGACTAAGAAATTGTTGTTGATCTTTAACACTATTCCCCAGAAATAAACCCGCACTGGCTTCATGGAGGCGGTTTAGCTTGTTTAACGATCGCACTTGGGCTTGTCGCGATCGCGTGATAGTTTGGGGTTGACCGATAAACAGGCGATCTAATCGTTCAAACCGGAATAAATTCCCGCTGTTTCCCTTTTGTTCTTGTTCAAAGGCTACATACCAAGCATGGTTATAAAAGACGATTTGCAGACACCAGGCGGTAAAAAATCCCTCCTGATCTCCCGGAAATCTCCCCCCACCCCGATGTCGATTTAATTCTAATAGTTTACCTGATGCGATCGCGTCTTCGAGTTGGTCTAAGTTGCGGGCTAGGGCAGATGGCGGTAAACTATCGATATCTACCATGGATTGATGGGCAATTGCCCGGACTGGATACACTTCGGTGATATCTAGCTTACTGGAGGTGATGCGATCGCGAAATAGTTCATAGGTTTCTAAGGCTACCGGATCATCAAAACTCTGGGCTTGAGATTGCAGAACCGCAAACACCTGTTTAAGTTCATGACGCCATAGCAAGGCGGTACCTAAAAAGTAACCCTGTCGCATGGGAGTATTCGGGAGTAGTTTATAGGGTTTCAGGATTTTTTCGATATCTTTGCGAACCGTATCCACCGCATCACCTACAAGTATTCCTTCAGTTTTCAACGCCTCAACTAATGTAGGTAAATTTCCACCACAGGTATTCTCTAAAAAGGGATGGTGTAAAATAAACCGAATCGTTGCCAGAAGTCGCTGGAAGGGTTCACAATCAGAATAGGGATGAGTAGCGCTAATTGTCCCTGGTAGTGGTTCAACTTGAATCGGGCGATCGCCAATTGGATATCCGATCAATCCATTCTCCGTTAACCAGTGTAAATCATCCGCGATCGCATCAGGTACGGCATAGATTGAACCCTTACATTTTGCCATCACCGCACAGATTTCCGCCACAGAGGTGGCAAATTCAGGAACGGTTCCCAATAGGCTTTCCAGACGCTTTGGCGCCATCTGTTGTAAATTCCCGATCCCCGGATATGCCAGAATTAGGGAGATTAAATGCAGCAAGCGGTCAAAATCCAACAGCCGAGAATAGCGGTGTAACTGAATTTGTCCATGTTGGGTGCGGTTGGTGCGATTTACTTGGCTGCGTCTAAGGCGTTGAAGTTTGGTTTGGATTTGTCCGATATCGAATTTACCCTTAACAGGTGTCACCGGATAAACCGCCGCAAATCCCTCAGCCGCTAGGGGAGGAAATTGATGCAGGGACTGGTATAAGTATTCTATCACCGAATCCGGAACCTGACGCGATCGCTGTTTATTCCAGCGCAGACAAGTAGACAGAGGGGTTTTCAGGTGCCATCCTATCCACAGGGGTGATGAGGGAATTGTAGGGGTTTGGTCTCCAAACCCCATTTCCGATGTAGGGGAAGATGGGCTACATCTGTGCAATTGGATCAACAGCGACATCCGCCAGCAACGTTTAGCATTAGTAGCATCATAAATGATCGGTTGACCGGATGCGATCGCGTCTTGGATTTGCTGTAAGAGGTATTGTTCAATTTCCAACCATTCCCCTTGGATGGTGGCGTCACCGTAGAGGGTTTGGCGGATTGCATCGGTGGAGACTATTTTGTAGTTTCCCAGTTGCGCCAATTCCCCAGCCAGGGTTGATTTACCACTGGCGGGACAACCGATTAAAACGTGACAAATTAGTCCTTCGTCATTTGTCATTTGTCATTCGTCCTTTGTCACTGATAACTGTTCACTGATAACTGATAAATGACTCTATCCTAGAGGGGGATAAGATAGGCTGTCTATTATTTTATGCGAATGACGAATTGTGTGGCTGAGGGGCTTCTGGTGACAAGTTAGGGGCGCAAGCCTTGCGCCCCTACAGTCTTTGGGTCAAGATGTCAGAATTTTGTCGAATTAATGACCCTGGTATTGGCACAGTTATGAATGAACGATTGCCTTGATTGAAATTGTAGGGGCGCACTGACGTGCGCCCTAATTATTCCCTAGTTTCCATTAATTCGACTTCCGGAGAAGTCTAAAGAAAAAAACATGCCCAGAGTGTGGGACTTCCAAACCCTGTTTCCATTAATTCGACTTCCGGAGAAGTCTAAAGGTTCATGTAGATAGTTGAGTTGAGGAAAAAATGAGTCAGTTTCCATTAATTCGACTTCCGGAGAAGTCTAAAGCTGGCCGAAGTAGGTCAGGACCAGGAGGAGGCCTTTTCGTTTCCATTAATTCGACTTCCGGAGAAGTCTAAAGATTTTTCCTTTATTTTGTTTCTCATTTTTGTCTATGTTTCCATTAATTCGACTTCCGGAGAAGTCTAAAGGTTCTGTCTCAATTTCTGAGCCATCATCGGTTTTGGCAATAGTTTCCATTAATTCGACTTCCGGAGAAGTCTAAAGGAGTTTGTTTTTGGTAATTTAGCATTCAAAACTGCTAATCGTTTCCATTAATTCGACTTCCGGAGAAGTCTAAAGGACGCTCATTGGTCAGTTCCTCGCTGGCAAAGATTTGTTTCCATTAATTCGACTTCCGGAGAAGTCTAAAGGGTCGGCTCCTAGGAGCCTCACCCTGACCTGATTCTACACCCTGATTTCCGGGGGGGTCAAGATCTACCCCAAATAGCTGCAACTAATTCTCAATAA